>Ga0306926_10004184_pt1 | contig 15119 bp, 18 predicted proteins | sample flu12Cox44000178_FD_203759 | JGI IMG/M metagenome (GOLD analysis project Ga0306926, IMG submission 203759) | Lab enrichment of tropical soil microbial communities from Luquillo Experimental Forest, Puerto Rico - flux8day.12C.oxic.44.000.178 (v2)... | ecosystem: Environmental > Terrestrial >...
CCTCATGGTGCTGCTAATTGGCGTTCCCGTCGCCGGTGCCGCTGCGCATGACGGCTGGTTCGTGCGCGTCTGTCCGGCAAAGACCGAGGCGGGTCGCATTCATTTGACCTTCTCCGGCGGCCGGCAGGGATACAGCTGGTCCTGGATCGAGGGCCGGACACCCGACGAAATCGATCTCCCCCGCCGGTTTCACTCGGTGGCGCGGCTCACCATGCGCGGGAGCACGAGCTCAACCCCGAGCAACATAAACCCTCATGCCTATATCTGCGTCGGCTTCCGTAATCACATCGTTCAGCGCATGGAATTCGACGATCACGAAGATCACGACAAGAACTGGAACGATACGGATGATTGTGCCTGCTAGAAATGGACGTAAATACCTGAAAAAACGCGAAAATTTACTTTGCGATATGTTGGAAATCGGTCTAACGGCTCTGTGCGAGGCTCACATGTACAATAACATACTACTCGCCATTGACCTCAACGATGAGATATCCTGCCGGAAGCCTCTGCTGTCGGCAGTCGAGCTCGCGCGCACCTTCGGCGCCCGGCTTCACGTCGTTTCTGTCGTGCGCGAGGTCGAAGCCATATGGGAGGCAAGCGCCGTGCCGTTCGGCTATGAGGTCATCACATCGGATCTGGAAAACCGGATCGCCGCCCTGATCCGGCGTGCCAATGCCTCCGACCTCAAACCCAACATTCTCGTCACGCATGGTGCCAGCATCTATGCCGAGATTTTGAGGGTCGCCGAGGAAGCCGAGGCCGATCTTATTGTCGTCGGATCGCATCGGCCGGCCATGAAGGATTACCTGCTCGGCACCAATGCCGCACGCGTCGTGCGCCATGCCCGCTGCTCGGTTCTTGTCGCCCGGGAGTGAGCATGGACGGCGGCCCCACGGATATTCGAGGCCTTTCCGAGAAGGAAGCCGCCGCCCGCATGAAAGCGGAGGGTCCCAATACCCTCCCACAAGCCGACCGCCGCACCTTTATCCGCATTGTCCTCGAGATCCTGCGCGAGCCGATGTTCGCGCTGCTGCTGGGCGCAGCCGTCATCTATCTCGTCCTCGGCGATCTCAAGGAAGCCGTCGTGCTCGGTATTTTTGCCTGCACCTCGGTTCTGATCGCCGTCGTCCAGGAATCCCGCACGGAGCGAGTGCTCGAAAGCCTGCGGGATCTGACCAGTCCGCGCGCGCTCGTCATCCGCGACGGTACTGAGAAACGCATTGCCGGCGCCGAGGTGGTGCGCGGCGACCTCGTCATTCTTGCCGAAGGCGACCGCGTGCCGGCGGACGCGACCGTGCTCTCGGCGCACGATCTGCAGTGCGATGAATCGCTGCTGACCGGCGAGGCCGTGCCGGTGCGCAAGATTGCCTCTCCCGGCGCTCCGCCGGCGCGGCCCGGCGGCGATGATTTGCCGTACGTCTATTCCGGCAGCATGGTCGTTCGAGGGCACGGCAGCGCCGAGGTCACCGCGACCGGCGCGCACAGCGAGATCGGCAAGATCGGCCTTGCGATCACGCGCATCGACACCGAACCGCCGCGGCTGCGCGTGCAGACGCGGCGCCTTGTCCGCAACTTTGCCGCCGTCAGCCTCAGCCTCAGCGCGCTCGCGGTTGTGCTCTATGGTCTCTGGCGCGGCGGATGGCTCGATGCCTTGCTGAGCGGCATCGCGCTCGGCATGTCGATGCTGCCGGAAGAATTCCCGCTCGTCCTCACCGTCTTCATGGTGATGGGCGCCTGGCGCATCTCGCGCGCCCGCGTCCTGACCCGGCGCGTGGCGGCAATCGAGACGCTTGGCGCCGCCACGGTGCTGTGCACCGACAAGACCGGCACCCTCACCCAGAACCGCATGACCATTGTGGCCCTGCGCGCCGGGAATGGCTCATGGCGCCAGGGAGACAAAGGTCCGCTTGACGGCAAGTTTGCGACGCTCCTCGAGCATGGGATTCTCGCCAGCGCGCGCGAGCCTTTCGATCCCATGGAGAAAGCGTTTCATGCCCTCGGCGCCGAATGCTTGCCGCCAGATCGCTCGCCGCACAGCGGCTGCACATTGAAGTGGGAATACGGGCTGCGCCGCGATCTTCTGGCCGTCACCCATGTCTACGAAGAGGCTGGTGTTCCGGAGCTTATCGTCGCCGCCAAAGGCGCCCCCGAAGCCGTAGCGGAACTCTGCCATTTACCGGAACGCAATCGGGCGGAGATCCGCCGTGCCCTCGACGAGATGGCCCAGGAAGGCATGCGCGTGCTCGCCGTTGCGCGCGCATCGGTACCCGCCGGTCTTGTGCGTCCTGAGACGCCACGCGAATTCCCGTTCGCGTTTCTCGGCCTTGTCGGCCTTGCGGATCCTCTGCGCCCGACCGTGCCGGCGGCGGTTCAGGAATGCCGCACCGCCGGCATCCGCGTCATCATGATCACCGGCGACTATCCGCAAACAGCGCGTGCGATTGCCTCCCAGGCCAATCTCGAGACCGGCGATATCGTCACCGGCACCGAGCTCGAAGCCATGAGCGAGGCCGATCTTAAAGAGCGCGTGCGATCCACGACGATCTTCGCTCGCACGATGCCGGAGCAGAAGCTACGGATCGTCAATGCGCTGAAGGGCAATGACGAGGTCGTTGCGATGACGGGCGACGGCGTCAATGACGCGCCTTCGCTGAAAGCGGCGCATATCGGCATCGCCATGGGCGGCCGCGGCACCGACGTCGCGCGCGAGGCCGCTTCGCTCATCCTGCTCGACGACGATTTTACCTCGATCGTCGCCACCGTGCGGCTCGGCCGGAGAATCTACGACAATCTGCGCAAGGCCATGGCCTACATCTTGGCCGTTCATGTGCCGATCGCCGGCCTTGCCCTGATCCCGTTACTGTTCGATTTGCCGCTGGTGTTCTGGCCGCTTCACATCGCTTTTCTCGAGATGGTGATCGATCCCGTGTGCTCGATCGTCTTTGAAGCCGAGGGCGAGGAGGCCGACACCATGCGCCGGCCGCCGCGCCATCCCTCAGCACCGCTGTTCACCGAAGGCTTTGTCATCTGGAGCCTGCTGCAGGGAATCCTTGTCCTGGCGCTCGTCGCCGGCCTCTACATCATGGCCCTCCACCAGAACCTCCCCGAACCGGATGCACGCTCTCTGGCGTTTGCGGCACTGGTCGCGGCCAATCTCGGCCTCGTGCTGGTCAACCGTTCATTGAGCGCATCCGTTTTTGCCGCGTTCACGCGGCCCAATGCCGCCCTATGGTGGGTCGTCGCGGCCACGGCGGCAATCCTCGCCGGGGTCATTCTCTTCCCGCCCGCGCGGGAATTGTTTCATTTCGGGCCGCTGCACGGCGACGATATCGCTGTGGCGCTGGCGAGCGGCTTGACCGCGTTGCTGCTGCTAGAGCTGGCGAAGCGGCTGGTGCGGCCATTGTCCGCCGAGCGTTCTCGGCAATTCCGGGCCGTCATGCGATGAACTCACCGCAGTTCAGCGAAAACCGGGACAAGATCGACCATAACCGCTTCACGGGCCGGACCCGGGTTGCCTACTTCTCCATGGAAATCGCGATCGCTCCGGAAATGCCGACCTATAGCGGGGGGCTCGGCATCCTGGCTGGGGACACGGCGCGGACGGCGTCCGATCTCGATTTGCCGATCGTCTTCGTCACGCTGATCAGCCGCGCAGGCTATCTCCGGCAGGAACTCGATGCGGCGGGCCACCAGGGCGATGTGCCCGATCCGTGGGATCCGCAGCGCTGGGCCCGCCCCCTGCCCGCGATGGTGGCCGTCCCGATCGGAGAGCAGGCGGCGCGGTCTGGGTCCGCCCATGGCTGCACGTTCTGCAGTGCCCGACCGGCGGCGCCGTGCCGATCCTCTTACTGGACACTGATGTCTCCGAGAACGATCCGGATGACCGCGGCATTACCAGCCGGCTTTACGGCGGCGATGCAACGCTGCGCCTCAAGCAGGAAATCGTCCTCGGTATCGGCGGCGAAATGCTGTTACGGGCGCTCGGTTTCGAAATCGCCACCTATCACCTCAATGAGGGCCATGCGGCGCTGCTCCCGCTGGCCCTCCTGCGGCGATATCCTCAGGCGGCCGCCAGCCCCGAGGGCACCTTCCCCTACGACCTGCAGCCGGTGCGCGAGCGGTGTGTGTTTACGACCCATACCCCGGTCGACGCGGGCCATGACCGGTTCGATTACGATTTGGTCGGCCGCCTCCTCGGGGACTTTGTCGATTTCGCGGCTCTGCGGCGTCTCGGCGGCGACGACGCGCTCAACATGACGCGCCTCGCGCTCAACCTGAGCGGCTATATCAACGGCGTGGCGGAGCGCCATCAGGAGACGGCCGCCCGCATGTTCCCTGGCTATCCGATCCGGGCCATCACCAACGGCGTGCATCCGGCGAGCTGGACGCATCCGGCGTTCGCACGGCTGTTTGACCGCCTCGGCGCGCATTGGCCGCATGAACCCGAATTGCTCGGGCGCGCCGACCTGCTTTCCGATGAGGATGTTCGGGCCGCTCATGCCGAGGCAAAGGCAGAGCTGATCGCCACAATCCGCGAGGCGGGCGGACCCGCCTTCGACCCGGCCGTCCCGATCCTCGCCTTTGCCCGGCGCATGACCGGCTACAAGCGGCCGCATCTTTTGTTGGACGATCCGGAGCGGCTGGTGGCGATGGCGCGTCGGCAACCTCTCCAGGTCGTCTTCGCCGGCAAGTCGCACCCGCGCGATGACGGCGGAAAGGAGCTCATCACCCGGCTTCATGACGACATCCAGCGCTTGTGCGGCACCATTCCGATAGCCTTCCTCCCCGGCTACGACATCGCCCTGGCTCGCAAGCTGGTGTCCGGCGCCGATATTTGGCTGAACACACCGCAGCCGCCTCTGGAGGCATCGGGCACTAGCGGGATGAAGGCGGCACTCAACGGCATGCCGAGCCTCAGCGTGCTGGATGGCTGGTGGGTCGAGGGCTGCATCGAAGGCGTCACGGGATGGGCCATCGGCACCGAAGGCGACGCGCCTGAAACCCATGGCAAGGCGTTGCTCGATAGCTGGAGGGCACCGTGTTGCCCCTGTTTCATCGCGATCCCGCCGGTTGGACACGCGTGATGAAGGGTACGATCAGCAAGGTCGGTGCCGTCTTTACCTCGCATCGCATGATGCGCCGTTACGCCGCCGAGGCTTATCTGAGCTGCGCGGGTTAGGTCGTCCTATCACAAATCAGCTCCCGTTCGGATTTGCACCCATTGCCTAGCCGCTTCTGACCTACGTAGCGCCTCTGCCAAGGAGGTAGCGCCTCTGCCAAGGAGAAAGATCATGCCAGTGATCACGCGCCGGCTGCCGCCCGCTGCAATTCTGGCCCTCACGGCCGTGAGCGCGCATGGGCAGGATGGCGCCGCGGCCGCTGGGCACGCCTTCGCTCGCGACGCATGCCGTGCCTGCCATATGGTGGAGGCCAAGCAGCAGAAACCAAGGCGTATCGTTATCGGACCGGCCTTCCGGGATATCGCCAATACGCGCGGGATGACCGCGACGGCTCTACGGGTGTTCCTGACGACGTCGCACCCGAAGACGCCGAACCTGATCCTCACGCCGGACGAAATCGCAGATGTCAGCGCCTACATTCTCAGCCTTCGTTGGCCGTCCACCCTCCTGACCGGCTCCCGGAGAACGTCGTCGTCGCAAAGAGCAAGCAGGATTCCATGGTCAGTAATACCGCCGTCGCAGTGCTGTCCGCCGGCTGTCTCTTGACGATGCCCGCCCTGGCTTTCGCGCAAGACGATCTGATGGCAAAAGCACGGCAGCAATTCGAGCCGATCCCGGCGGCAGCACCCGAGCTGCCCGGCAACGCCGCGACCCCCCCCCGCAAAGGTCGAACTCGGGAACATGCTCTACTTCGATCCGCGACTGTCCGCGAGCCATATCATCAGCTGCAACTCATGCCACAATCTCGGGCTTGGCGGTGCCGACGCACAACCCACTTCGATCGGGCATCGCTGGGAGCATGGCGGCCGCAATGCACCCACGGTGTTCAATGCGGTATTCAACAAGGTCCAGTTCTGGGATGGCCGGGCCAAGGACCTCGAACGCCAGGCCGGAGGGCCAATGGTCTATCCGGTGGAGATGGCCTCACCCGAGGCGCATGTGGCCGAGCAGCTCAAAGGCATTCCCGGCTATCGTGATCACTTTGCCAAGGCCTTTCCGGGCGAGCCGGATCCGGTCACGCTCGCCAATGTGGAGAAAGCGATCGCGGTTTTCGAGGCGACGCTGATCACCCCGGGCGCGCCCTTTGACCGTTATCTGAAGGGCGAGAGCGGCGCACTATCGCCGACCGAGAAGGCAGGGCTGACCCTGTTCATGGATAAGGGCTGTTCGGCCTGCCACACGGGACCAACATCGGCGGTGGCATAGTACGCCCCCTTCGGCGTGGTCGAGAAGCCGGGAGCTGAGCTTCTGCCGCCGGCCGACAAGGGCCGCTTCATGGTCACCAAGACCCCGAGCGACGAATATGTCCTCAAAGTCCCCACTCTGCGCAACATCACGCTGACCGCGCCTTATTTTCATACAGGTCAAGCTTGGGATCTGCGACAGGCGGTGGCCGTCATGGGGACGAGCCAGCTGGTACTCAGCTCACCGATAACGAGGTCGACAAGATCACCGCCTTTCTCGGGAGTTTGACGGGTGAGCAGCCGAAGGTGACCTACCCGATCCTGCCGCCGCACGCCGCGTCCGCAGCCGTGATCGATCGAAAGGGTCAGCCCATGAACCAGTGGTGCACAGCATTCACAGCACCGGCGGAGGCAACGGTCACAATCACGAGCGCGAGCGCGGCGGCGGCAAACCCGATGCCAATGACAACGCCGTCGCGTTCCATAAGGCCCAGAGCCAGTAAGCAGATGGCAGTACCCGGCGCGACATGGCCCAGAGGTATGGGCAGAGTAATGATCGCCGCGAGGAGCAGACAGATCAGCCCGATCGGGATTTTCGTCCAATCAGTGGCAAGCCATGCGGCGCGCGGGCGGACAAGCCGCTCGAAACGTTCCACTGCGGGCCGCATGCGCGCCACGAGCGCCACATAATCCGCCCGCGCCATTGATTGGCGCAAGATAAAGGCGGGCAGCCATGCCCGCCTTCCGCCAAGCGCCAGCTGACCCGAAATCATCATCAGCGGTATGCCGAACAGCACCGAGATGCCGGGTGCAGGCACCGGCAGCACCATGGGCAATGCCAGGATCAGCAGCCAGGCGCCGATCGAGCGCGGGCCGAGGCAATCGGCGATGTCGGCGAGCGAGACGCGCTCGCTCGCTACAGTGCGTGCATGCTCCGCCAAGAGCTCGGAGAGACCGCGCGCATTGTGATGGTCGGGATCGGGCACAAGGTCTCAGCGCGTGTGGAGCCGGTTCCAGAGCACAGCACCGGCAAGTCCAATGAAATATCCGATACCCACTGTCACGACGATCAACACAACCGCCCACCCGGCCGAGAACGGTTCGACCACGAATACCGGCTCGGCTTTAGAAAATGCATCCAGAAGATGAAATCGATCAACGCCTGCCCCCAACCGGCGGCAACGATGATCGCCCAAAGAAGATGCCAGCCGCCCACGAGCGAGCCGCGCACCAATCCGCTTTTCTGTGGGCCAAGATGCGTCATGCAAACCCTCGATACTCTTCGGTGAGCCGATCCTCATCAAACTCAACAGGGGCCCCTTCCGTATTCTTTGGCTTTGAGCGAGATCAAACCCAAAGCAGCTTTCCGTTCGGTGCAATAGCTTTTGAGCAGGAGTTAATTTCGGTTTGATGCGCTTGCTCCCTCCCCTTCCGGGGACGCGCGCAGGACAATCCCGATCAGGGCCAGCCCGGCAAACAAAGCGCCGGCCATGAAGGTCGCGGCAGGTCCGAATGCCGTCCACAGCCAGCCGGCAACCACGCTCGCAGCGAGCAGCGCCGCACCTGTTATCAGGCTGTAGAAGCCGAACGCGGTCCCGCGCAGATGGGCAGGGGCCGTGCCGACGACCAGCGCCGAGAGGAGCCCTTGCGTGGCGCCCATATGCAGGCCCCAGATGGCGGCACCCATCACCACCTGCCAGACCGTGCCGGCAGTGGCCAGCACAATATCGGCCGCGATGAGGATGCCCACACCGATCAGCAGTAAAGTCCGCCGGCTCATGCGGTCGGACCGGCGGCCAAACGGATACGCCGAGGCCGCATAGACGATGTTCATCGTAACGAGCACGCCCGGAATGAGCGCAAGCGCCATGCCGGCACGTTCTGCGGCGAGCAGCAGGAATGCCTCGCTGAAGCGCGCGAGGGTCAGGATGGTGGCGACGCCGACAAGCCACCAGAACTCGGTATTCAGCTGCACGAGTTCAGCCCGCTGGATCGGAAAGCGCCGCCGCTCATCGCCATGCGGCACCGCCGGTTCCTGAACGCCATAGATGACGACGAGAACCGCGGCTGCAGCCGGGATCACCGCAACCCAGAACACCAGCCGGAAATTGTCACTGCTCGCTGCCATCAGCAGCATCGCGAGCAAAGGACCCACAAACGCCCCGACGGTGTCCATCGATTGCCGCAGGCCGAAGGCACTGCCGCGCAGCTCGGGAGGCGTCACATCGGCAACGAGCGCATCCCGCGGCGCGCCGCGAATGCCTTTACCGATGCGATCGACGAAGCGGGCGAGGAGCACCACTCCCGCATTGCCGGCCAGTGGAAACAGCGGCTTTGTCAGCGCTGCGAGGCCATAACCCAGCAGGACCAGAGGTTTTCGTTTTCCGATCCAGTCGCTGATAGCACCGGAAAGGACCTTCGAGATCGAGGCTGTCGCCTCGGCGATGCCTTCGATAACGCCCACGGAAAGGGCGCTGACGCCGAGGGCCGTCACCAGAAAAGCCGGCAGCAGGCTGTGGATGATCTCCGACGAGATGTCCATGAAGAAGGAGACCATGCCAAGCGCGACAACCGCGCGCGGCACCGCGCCCAAGCCGATCTTCTCCGTTGCCAGCTGCGGAGACTCGCGCAGCTCCTCCGAAATCGCGGCGGCGGCGTTTCGCCTGGGCTCAAGCCCGGGTTTCCTGCGAACATTGTGAATCGGGAGAGGCATGGCGCCCCATTTCTGAGCGCGCTGCCGCCCGCTTGTCAAAACCGTCCTCTTCCACGGTACCGGGATTTTGACAGTCACGATCGGCCCGCGCCTCGCCGTTGCCGACGAATACGTGAGGCGCGCGGCGCGCCGTCCCGAAGCCGCTTAATCGTTACCCTCCTCCCCCTTCCAACCGTCGCGCCCCTCCTTGATCAGGAGCCACAGGATGGCAAGCGAGGTTGCGGCATCGACCCACCAAGCGCCAAACCCGAGCTGCGCCAAGAGCCCAATCACCACGACCAAGGAGAGCCAAAGGCAGGCGATACTCTCGATTGCATCGGTGCGCAGCGCGCGGCTACCGAGCGCGTCCGCCAGACGCAGCTTGCGGCGCAGCAACACCCACATGATCGGCAGCGACACCAGGCTGACCATCAATCCCGGCCACGAGAACTCTTGTCCCTCTCGCGTCCACAGGCTCCATGCCGCGGCGATCACGACATAGGCGGCGAGCGCGAATAACAAGGCCCCGCCGACGCGACTAGCTTTGCGTTCGGCGTCTTCGGCAGACGCCTCGCCGCGCTGCAGCTCGAGCGTCAGCCGCCATATGAGCAGGGCGGCCGAGGCCAATTCGATCAGGCTGTCGATGCCGGCCGCCAGCAATGTGGTCGAGCGCGCAGCGACGCCGGAGCCGATCGACACGACTGCCTCGACGAGCATCCAAGCCAGCGTGACGTATTCGAGCCGAAAGGCTTCCTGAACAAGAACAGGCCGCGCAGCGATCAAGAGGAAACAGTACCAGAAGCTCGCAGCTGGAATGCTCGCCGATGTGGCAAAGCATGTCGGCTTGTCGGCCGTGTGCGCCGGGACGGGCAGCACATAGGCGAGTGCGGGCGGGACCTGAATCGCAGCCGGCTGCGTTTTGCGTCCCGCTCTCAATTTGCGTGCCGACCGGCCGCGGTTCCTTCGAGTTCCGCAAGGTCGGCGCGGGCCGAGCTCGGATGATGTCTCCAAAATCCGTATCCCATACGCGCCGATTGACCGTTGCAAGATGTAGAGTTGCTTGAAGGCGGCGAGCTCGCTCCGCCACGTCGTGGGAGGATAAAATTGATGACCGGCACGACCGACAAATTCGAAGGTGGCTGCCTGTGCGGCGCCGTCCGCTTTACGGCGTCGGGGGAGCCGAAAGGAGTCTATTGGTGCCATTGCCAAAGCTGCCGCAGGCACAGCGGCGCGCCGGCTTCGGTGTTTGTCGCCTTTGAACGCGCGGCCTATACGGTCACCAAAGGCGAAATCACAAAATTCGACTCCACGCCGGGGAAGACCCGTCGCGGGTTTTGCGCCCGCTGCGGGTCGACCTTGACCTGCGAGAGCGCGCGGCTTCCGACCGAAACGCATTTCTATGTCGGCGCGTTCGACCGTGCCGCCGAACTTCAGCCGACGCGGCACCTCTTTCCCGAGGAGCACCTGCCCTGGGTGCAAATCGAGAACTGAGCGCGGCCCGAAAGAACAGACCGCGCCCGGCAGTGTCTATTTCGGTTTGCGGGCCAGAAAGGCGTAGCCGAACACGTCAAACAGCCGCGCCTTGCTCTCGCCGCCGGCGCCGCCGAAGGTGTCGGCCGGCGGGCCGATCCGGACATCGACGAAACCGCTTTGCTCAAGCATATGCCGCCAGCCTGCGCACGGCAGGCCACCGGCAATTCAATCGCTCCAAAGGTCGATGTTGCGGAGCGCCCCGGCCGGGATCTCCTTGCCGTTCGCGATGTCGGCGAACTGCAGGCGCCCGCCCGGTTTCAGCACGCGCATGACTTCCGCGAACACCCGGCGCTTGTCGGCGCAGAGATTGATCACGCCGTTGCTGATGACGACATCGGCCGAGCCGTCGTCGATCGGCAACTCTTCGATAACCCCTTGCCGGAACTCGACATTGCGCAGGCCCATGGCCGCCGCCGCAGTACGCGACCGGCCGAGCATTTCTTCCGTCATGTCGACGCCCACCACGCGCCCTTCAGGTCCGACCTGGCCGGCCGCGATAAAGCAGTCGAAGCCGCCCCCGGAGCCGAGATCGACCACCCGCTCGCCCGGTTTCAAGCTCTCAAGCGAGAACGGGTTGCCGACGCCGGCAAAAGCCTCGACGGCGCTGTCCGGCAAGGCGTCAGTGACCGCCTCGTCATAGCCGAGCCGGCGCGCCAGCGGTCGCCCGGTGTGGAAATGATAGCTGCCGTGCGGATCGACCGCGACGGCACGGTATTTGGCTTTGACCTCCTCGCGCAGCGCGCGCGTCAACCGGCAACCCGTCACTCATTTCCTCTCCTCCTTTTGCTGTTCGAGGACCCGTAAAGCGAGCGCGGCATCATCGCGGCCGTTCGCGCATCAGCGCGGCCACCACCACCCCCGACACCAATGTGAGCAAACCGATTGCCGCGATCGTCCAGGCAAAGCCGACGATCGCGACGAGTAGACCGGCCGTGAGCGCACCGATCGCATATCCGAGGTCGCGCCAAAACCGATAGACGCTCAGCGCGCGGGCGCGCCAGGACGGATCGGCAGCATCGGAAACGGCGGCGAGCAGACATGGATAAACCATCGCTGTCCCAACGCCGAGCAGGATGCTGCCGAGCAGCCACCATCCGAAATTGTTGAGGGCAGCGACGACAAAAAGTCCCGCTGCCTGAGCCCACATCCCGGCGGCGATCAAGCCCTTTCGCCCCCAGCGGTCGCTCAAGGGCCCGGTCACCACCTGCAAGATGCCCCAGATCGCCGGGTACACCCCTTTGAGGATGCCGATCCGCTCGACGCTGAGACCGGCGGCCGCAAAGAACAGCGGGAATATGCCCCAGCTCATCCCGTCGTTCAGGTTATTGACCAGGCCCGCCTGCGATGCCGCGAACAGATTGCGGTCGGTCAGCGAGGTCCGCAGAAAAACCTCACCGAAGCTCAGCGAAGCGTCGACCCGCCGGTGTTGCCTGCGTTCCAACGCAACATGCCCGCGGGTATCCCGCACCACCAATGCCGAGAGCAGCAGACCGGCGGCGGCATAACCGATCCCGAGATAGAACGGCACCGGCCGTAGCCCGTAAATCGTCGCCAGATAGCCGGTGAGAAAAGCCGTCAGGCCGACCGCGAGATAACCGGCAAACTCGTTGAGCCCCACCGCGAGACCGCGCTGCCGGGGGCCTACGAGGTCCACCTTCATAATGACGGTCATGGACCAGGAGAGACCTTGATTGATGCCGAGTAGCACGTTGGCGGCGACGATCCATTCCCAGCTCGGAGCCCCCATAATCAGGAACGGCACCGGCAGGCCCATTGCCCATCCCAGCACAAGGGTCTTCTTGCGGCCCCAGCTGTCGGCGAGCTGGCCTGAAACGAGATTAGTGACCGCCTTCACCACCCCGAAGCTGATGATGAAGGAGGTGACAGCGACGGTCGACGCGAGTTGGAAGGTCTCGCTGCCGATCAGCGGCACCAGCGTCCGTTCCAGTCCGACCATACCGCCGACGAAGGCATTGATGAGCACCAGCAGCGCGAACTGCTGCCAGTTCTCGCGCAGCCCGAGGGCGATCCGGGGCCGCGCCGCCGCTCCTGTGTTCGCGGCCTCCACCACGGCGGATCACTCAGCCGCGGCGGCATGAACTCCGGTATTCCAGGCCCGTATCTCTGCTGTGCCGGCCGGTGGGGGCGGAATGTCCTGCACCATGAATTCGACAAACTCGGCTTCGGCCCCAATCCTGAACGCAGCATTGTGGCGGCGCTCGAAACCGATCGTGGATGACGGTTTTCCGCTCAGCCGGCGACCGCATACCGAACCCGCATACGCGCCCGGCAAGACCTCGATGTGGTCGGCCAGGGCTTTTAGCCGTTGCAGGCTGGCGAACAGGGTACGTGCGCCGGCGACAGCGTCTTCCGCCAGTTCCGTGCGCCCGACATCGCCGACCATCAGCGTATGGCCGGTCAGCACGAACCAGGGCTCGTCCACCCGCGTCCGGTCGGTGACGAGAAGGCAGACATGCTCGGGGGTGTGGCCAGGCGTATGCAGCACATCCGCCACAACGTTGCCGAGCGGGAGCCGGCCGCCGTCCTTCGCGGCGTGGAACGCGAACGACACTTCGGCGCCGGCGTGCAAGACATACTCGGCCCCCGCCGCGCGGGCGAGCGCGCGGCCGGCCGAGCGATGATCGGCGTGGAGATGGGTATCGACGACGAAGCAGATGCGCATCCCCGTCTCTTCGGCAACCCAAAGGTAGGGCCCAACATCGCCGAGCGGGTCCACCACGGCACAGGCCGCGTGGCCGCCGCAGCCGAACAGATAGGAAATTGCAACGGGGTTGGCGTGCAGGAATTGACGCACAATCATCGTGGTCCTCCTTGCGGCCGGCCGGTACCGCCTTGACCGGCCTCTATTCAATCATTAACGTGAATGATCATCCCATGGTGACAAATGTCAAGCCTCGGTCCTAAACAGCGTGTATTTGCCGGTCTCGCCGAGATCGCGCAGGCGCTCGGCCATGCGCACCGGCTCGAACTGCTCGAGCATCTCGGCCAGGGCGAGCGGAGCGTCGAAGACCTCGCCACCCGGACGGGCTTGACGGTGGCGAACACATCCCGTCACTTGCAGCTTCTTCGCCGCGCCGCGCTTGTCGAGGGGCGGCGCGAAGGGAAGCGGATCTTTTATCGCCTGTCGGGCGAAGACGCGGTCGTCGGGCTGCTGCAGGCCCTTAGCCGGGTCGGCGAGCGGAACAGCGCCGAGATCGCCCGCGTGATGGCGAGCTATTTCCGCGCCCGGGACGAGCTGGAGCCGGTATCGCGCACGGAGTTGCTGGAGCGGCTGCGCGCCGGGACGGCGGCCATCCTCGATGTCCGTCCCGAGGACGAGTACCGGCACGGTCATTTACCCGATGCGCTAAATATACCTCTCGCGCAGTTGGAACAGCGGCTGGCCGAGTTGCCGCCGGACCGGGAAATCGTCGCCTATTGCCGGGGGGCGTGGTGCGTCCTCTCGTTCGAGGCGGTCGCGGCGCTCCGCCAGCGCGGTTATCGCGCGCGGCGCCTGGAGGATGGTTTCCCCGAATGGAAGGTTGCGGGCCTGCCGATTGCTCCGCCACGGCACCATGAATGGTGATCGCGACCAGCCAAAGCTGCCCCCCATCCTGGCGAACAAAGCCTTCGCGTCGCCCTCGGTTTTTGAGCCCGCCAACCTGCTGCGGGAGGCGCGCCGCCAGAAGGGGCTGGCCTGTGCCGAAGTCCCCGAGATCTGCGTGCTCGATCCTGATGGAGACATCCTGCGGGTGCTGCGGCGCAAACGGCGCGCGCCTGTCGCCGGCGTGGGCCTGATACCACACCGAGCTCTACAGCTTCGACCAGGGATCAGAGCGCCTGGGCATCATCGGCTGCGCGGTCGGCGCGCCCTTCGCGGTGCTGATATCCGAGCAGTTATTCGTCCGGATGCCGGTTCCTCGTGAGCATGACCTCGGCCGGCCAGATCGGCGATCGCGGACCGCCGCCTTATTTTGTCGTCATCGACCGGGCGTTGCGGGACGAAGGCACGAGCTACTATTATTTGCCGCCCGCCGAGTTTGCCGACGCCGATCCCAGGCTGGTGCAGACCGCCATGACCGCATTGGCAGGCAATGGCCTTCGGGTGCACCGGGGCGCGGCATGGACGACCGACGCCCCTTTCCGCGAAACCGCCGACCCCATCGATGCCTGACGCGCCCGGGCATCCTCGCGGTGGAGATGGAAGCGGCGGCGCTGTACGCGTTCGCTCAGGCGCGCCGGAAGCCGGTGCTCTGCCTCGCCCATGTGACGAACCAAATGGCGGTCAATGAGGGCGACTTCGAAAAGGGCGATGCCGACGGGGCGCACGCCTCGTTGCGGGTCATAGAAGGCGTTGTCCGGGCATGGCGGATGACTTGAGACACCGTACAAGGAATGCTGGCTGTAGCGCGGCAATCTGGATTGGAAGGCGTATTGCCTCACTGGGGGATGTTCCTGAGGCTTCAAGCGTTTGCCTCACCAGGCGTGCTCCCGTTGCCTCACTGATCCCCCGGCCGAGCCGCAGCT
>Ga0306926_10004188_pt1 | contig 15108 bp, 13 predicted proteins | sample flu12Cox44000178_FD_203759 | JGI IMG/M metagenome (GOLD analysis project Ga0306926, IMG submission 203759) | Lab enrichment of tropical soil microbial communities from Luquillo Experimental Forest, Puerto Rico - flux8day.12C.oxic.44.000.178 (v2)... | ecosystem: Environmental > Terrestrial >...
CGGCTTCCCGGGCCGAAGAACCCGAAAAATAAGCAAAATTTGCGCCCAGTAGCGAAAGTTGGGTTAGCAGCGGCTGAAGAACGACCCAGGCCACACCCAGAACCTCTGTCGCCCCCTAAAAACTATGACCTAATTGCTCCAAAGGCTTTTTGACGCTTGAGAAACGCTATAAGAGGGCGAACCGTCTCGGTTTGCCCGGTCCAAAGCGAGGACGCTTCGCTTACTTGCGCCCGAGTTTGTTGGGGGTGATCTACGCATTGGACTCCCGTGATCGCTCATGGAGCACAGATAGAAATGACGTAAAAGAAGCCACATCCACGCTAAGGTTCGGGAGCCGTATACTCTCAACCACTGCGCCGCCAGGCGCCCAATGTTCCGTATCGTCCGGCAGCGCGAAAAACGCGTGATAGTCGAGGCCTAAAAACTCGCTCAGTCGCCAGAATATATTTCCACCTCGTGCCTGATATGTCTCCTTCCCGTTATAAGTAGGATTTCGAATTTCGATTAATCTGCATCCGGGCGGTGAGAAAATGACATTTGTGAGTCCCGCCCCATGCGCTCCAATAATCCATTCCGCCTTCTGAAAAGCTGCTACTTGCTCATCGAATGAAAGATCCTCAGGGACCACTTTTTCGAAACCAATCAAAGCCAACTCGCGAAATAGTTCATCTTCATTGGAAATCTTACCGTGACCGCGCTGCTCTCGAGAGATGTATATACGACGGCCGCGAGAAGAATTCGTACCGCGACAAATACCCAGCAGAAAATCCCGAGCCGTTGATGCAAAGGTTCGACCGTAGTGCCATGGCCCGGTTGTGAAAAAGAATTCTTCAGACTCGATATGTTGCAGCTTCTCCAGGGGAACAATCTTTTCCGTGCTTATGCCGAGACGCTCGCAAACTAGTTGCTGCGAACGATGAATTGGCGAGAACATTATGATATGGTCGAAATCGTTGATTTTGAATCCCGCCTCACTTGCGAGCCAGATTCGAGGTATTTCCTCAATCAGAAAATGGTAATAGTTCCATTGTCCCACGAGAAGCAGCGACTTTCCTGAAACGCGATGCAATGGCCCGAGTCGGACTTTTTTGAAAAGCCAGTTATCACGAGGTCCGCAGCCCATCATGCGGAAAAAGAAGACAGGACCCGGTCGTTCTCTGTTAAGATGGTTCTTGCATCGCGATGGAATCTGCCATTATGAATGCGGTATAATCCAAAGCCGGGACTTTCGTGGCGCAGTGGACGAAATATTGGAAGGTACTCCTCGCGAATCGAGCTCGGCGGCCGAAGATTGAGGGACTCAGGTGCAAGAACGGGCCATTCTTCTGCTGAGGCATCATGGACGGTTTGCCTGTACTCAAGGAACGAACCGTAAAATCCTTTGGGCGGACCGAGCGTTCGTGAAGAGATCGGAAGATATTCCAGAGCCCTGGCTAGTCGATCCCTTCCCAGTCTGCCGAGTGTAAGGAAAGCTTTTCGCATGCAATTGCCTTGGTGTTCCGTTACTCAATTGGCTAAAAAATTAACGACCATAGTAAGCAGATCAAACCTCCGTAGCAAGCTATCGACGGGTGGAAGAGGAACAGGTTTTAAAGCCGAGGTAAGATCTCGCGAATTTTTCCGTTATTGCTTCTGATTCCTGAGCAGAAATCCACCGCATGAATCCCACAAAAGTTCAAAAGTTATGTTATTCACCCAACATCCGCCGGATCCTTGCGGCAGCTTCTTCCGGAGTAAAAATTTGATCGCGATTCTCGCCGCGTCCCAGAACAACGGTTTCAGGATATCCCCATTGTTGATGATGCGCGGCAGCTGATTCGAATACCTGACCGAGGACCACTACCGTGGGACGCCGGAACGCGGCCGCCGCATGCATCGCCATGCTTGAATTGGAGATCACAAGTTTGGCTCCCCCGATCATTGCGAACGCCTCTCGCAGACTCAGTCTGCCGGTCAAATCGCGCGCATTCGGGTTTTTGTTCAGGATTCGAGAAGCCAATAAAGCATCGTTTCTCGATCCTATAACGGTGATATTGCAATCATTCAGCAGCCGCGCAAGTTCGCAGAAATACTCGATCGGCCAGCTCTTTTCCGGCAGACCTGCCCCCGGTGCGATCACGATAGCTCCGTGCGGTTCCGGGGGCCGATCGAGAAAAATCTGTGGCCGGTTTTCCGGCAAATCCGTGCAACCGAGCAATTCGGCAAATCGAAGGGCTTGGCGACCGACGTGCTCGTCTCCTCGGTATAGCACACAGCGCTGGGCGGCCGAATTTCCACCCGCATATCCGCGTACGCCAAGCCGGTAAGGTATCTGTGCCTTCATCATCAGGAGCGATCCGAACCCGCTGCCCAGCACATCGATACCGACATCCGCCATCGCTTCTCTGACGGCCTTCACTTCAGCCGATTGATAAATATATTGGAGCGCACTCGATAGTCCTTGATTCGCGGTGAAATTGTTGTGCCAAGGAGCGTTCAATTCCACAATCCTCGCCACGTGCGGGTTTGCTATCAGCACTTCCCGATTCCAGTGGCCTATTCCGACGAGGAGCTTCGCATTCGGAAATTTCTTTTTTAGCGCCTCGAACAACGGGGTGACAACTAATAGATCGCCGATGTCATTGTTGCGGAGAATGAAGATTGTCTCCGGCTGCTGCGGCGGCTCGGACCCTTGGGCCGAGAAAAGACGATTCAAACTAACAAATCCCTCGAAAATAAGTCTACGCCAACCCACGGACTTCTTCCCAGGTAGAGAGCAAAGCGCTCCCGCAAAAGCGCTCCTCTTCTATTCTTTCCGTCTCCGGCTCAATACAATAAAAATGTTTGTACCCAACAGAGCGCAAAAAATCGATCACGTCCTTCGGCGCCCATCCAAAGGAACTCGTCCATCGCTCGTCCACCTCCAGGAAAACCTTCGGTCGGAAACGCCGCAGGCTCGACTCGGCTCCGCGCAAGACGAGAAGTTCCGCACCTTCGACATCACATTTCAGGAAACCAATCTTGTTCAAACCCTGAGCATAGCGATCAAGCCGCATCATTTCGGCGTCGATAGGTGCGACTTGAGCGTTTCTCCAGGAGCCGTCGCGATGGTTAACTAGAGCAGCCTGTCCATGATCGCCATTTGGAAGGAAAATCTTCGTTCTCTGGTCGTTGTCCCCAAGCGCCGCACAGTTCAAGGACACATTCGTGTAATAAGGGAACCGCTGAAGATTTCTCGATAGAATGCTGAAAGTCGCCGGCACCGGCTCAAATGCGTGGACGTGGCCGTATGGTCCGACCAGGTCGGAAAAGAGCATAGTGAAATATCCCACATTGGCTCCGGCATCGATCACGACATCTCCTTTCCGGAGAATCGAAATATAGAGACGCTTTTCGGGCGAGCCACGCCGGAGGATTTTAAGCGCCGCTAGATATACCCGCGGTGCTCTCGCGAATAGCCTGCGAACCGATCGTATCAACGAGCTTTCCATCGGTGATGAGCCATCTCAAACAGCTTCGTCAATTGTGTCCAACTCTCTCTGTGATGCAGGAGGTGCCTGACGAGGCGAAATGCGCTCGGACGAAAATAGCGATTAAAACAGATGCTCGCAAAACACAAACTCCGCGGATCCAGCGGGCTTAGAGACATTGCGTGGTGCTCCACGAACGCTCCGATTACGCAGCGGCATTTCCAACCCAGACCATAAAGAAAAGCGCCGAACTCAAGGTACGACGAACCAAATCCGAAATCCTCTACCATCCGATATCCCCGATCGTAAACTTCCCGAGGGTAGATTGTGGAACCGTCCGCGATTCCCCAGTTGTCATCGTGTTGAACGATTCCTTCACCCACTCCGGCTGGTCCGAGTTGGGCCGCGGTCTCTGCAATTCCGACAGACTTGCCGTTCAAGAAGCCCATTTCTCCGGTTGTCCAGATCGCATCGAGGTCGCTTTTCACCGCTTCGAGGCACTGAGAAAAGTGTTCCCTCGGCAACACATGATCATCGTCCATCGTCCGGATGTGTGATCCCCGGCATTGCCTGGCGGCAAAGTTGCGGTTTGCATAGAGACCTCTACGCGGTCCAGCACAGTAAATGCAACCATACTTCTTTGCCACAACACGAGCTGGCTCAACAAGCTCTGCTGCGGAATCATCGGAAACAATCACCTCAAAAGGTTGTACGCTCTGTGCGCGCAAGCTGACCAGAGCGCGCTCGAGCGAGACCGGACGATTGCAGGTGACTAATGCCACGCTGAGTTGAATTTCAGGCGACCGCATGATGCATAACAGATTCTGGCACGAGTTCGCTCAGGTGCGCGGGGCTCTTTGAAATGCCGTCGCGGCATATGAAACGCAATACCGAGATTACCGGCTCGCGGCCATTTTCAAATACCTTTTTTTTGCCAGGTGAGACTATCGCTCAAAGACGGGTTCCGTCCATTTGCCGAACTCCGCATCGCCTCGACCCTGACATAGCGGCAGCCGAATTTTTGCGCGATTTTTCGATTTCCGAGGTGAACTCCTCGTCAGAATCGTCCGAAACGACGATTTCAAACCGCTGCTCATCCTGCGCTCGTAAACTGGACAACACTTTTCCAGCAATCCCGGGCGATTCCGCGTAACCAGGGCCACGCTGAGCGAAATGGATTGGGACGGGGTCATGTCTTTGTGTACTCGCGCAGATCGCGACTGCGAAAAGTAGGCGAAGCGCCCTCGCTTTGCACGCCCAAAAACCGCGCAAACCGAGACGCTTCGCTTACGTCGCGCGCTGATAACTGCCAGAAACTAGGGCTAACTGTCGTCGAAAGCGCAGTTCCCATTTTAAAAGATAAGAAAACCAGACTGGGAAAAGAACCCAGCGCATTAGAATACTCAATGCGCGGCCCGGTGTTTCCTTCCTGCTGACGCGAAAAACCAGCCGCGCCGTGAGGCGGACCAGGTCTTTGCATTCGTCAATGAGGGCGAATCTCGTGCGCGTTGTCTTTAGACGATATAACAGATGCCAGCGATCTTGAAAAATCCGGTAGATCCAGCGGCGAATAGAGAGCTGTCGTGCCGGATGATAAACGGTGGCTTCCGGCGCGAATTGTATCGCAATCCCATGCTCTTTGACTCTCCACGCGAATTCGAGGTCCTCGCCACCGGCTTCAGCGAAATCTTCGTCGAACCCGCCTAATTTCCTGAAGAGATCCCGGCGAATTCCAAAATTGCAACTCCAGAGCAAACCTCCGGAAAGATTTTCGACCGCCTCCTCAAACATCCGACCCGTTTTGTCAGGACAGATGGTGCGGCCTTCTACGAGGACACTAGCTGATAACGCAGAGCGAACGTTTGATATCCACTGTTTAACGGGAATACAATCGTCATCAATGAAAGCCAACTGATCCCCGGAAGCGTGACTAGCAGCAAAGTTTCGATTCGCTGCCGGCCCTCGTCGCGGTCCTCTGATCCATCTCACAGCAGGAAATTCTTTGCTGACCAATTGCCGCGTCGAATCTGTGTCGCTATCATCACTGACGATGATTTCATCCGCGCCATCGAGATGCTCAAGACATCGACCGATCCAATGAGCTCTTTCGCAAGTGGGAATAATCACGGTGATCATGGACGCAACCAGAAACGACTAGCGGGCCTATGTATTTGCCGGGATCCGGCCCCAGCCCGGCTTAAAAACGCAGCGAGTTTTTCACATGTAATCTTTTGCTTCCTTGCCCATAGCGCGGTCCCGGACTTCCTGGGCGCGATCCTTGTCGGTCATGTTTTTTAATTCCCTAGGTAAGAGATGTAGTCCTTATCCAACTCCTGAATCACCGCATTCCGTTCTGCGAGCTTCGCACTGATCGCGGAAAGATCCGGCTGGCTAAGTAGGTGGTCAAAGTCATCACCGTATGCCAGGCTCGCATAGGGATAGTTCAAGATGATCCCTCCAATTAAATCAGCGAGGTACTGGGCGCTCGTGTCCACAGGAAGAAAGCGATAACAATAGAGCGACTCGCGCGGCTGCCTGGACGTCACCGGCGAACATTGCAGGATATTTTTCAAGCGATCACTGGGCGTCAGCTCAACGCAGCTTCCGGCCAGCGAAGCGAGTAGAGCGGTCTGCGAACCGTGCACACCCGCAAAAACGTGACTTCGAGACGCTTGTTCAGCCCAAATTCTATTGGTGTCGGGCGCAAACTTCTCGACTCTCAGATCTTTGACCCAGGCGGGCAGCGATCCTTGTCGCCCAATTCCACAGACGGCAAATTCAATATCTCGAAAGCCCCGTTTTAGTTTACGAGCCAGAGTTATGATGTTTTTCAACTGCTCTGCATTGGAGGACGATGAGTGAAACTTCTGCAGAATCCCGGAAAACGGTCGCAGCATGCGGTTGAGAACACGGCGCGCCAATGACGGATGCTTGCGGCGTCTGGATCGCGACCACGTTCTGTCCGTCCTGCTCACGAAAGTCACAACGGCTTTCTTTTTTAGTCGAGCCGTCCATTCGTCGCGTGGGAAAGGCCGAATCTTGCATGCCTCCTGCAGTTCCGCGGGAGTTAAATAAGCTGGTTGGAAAATGATCGGCACGAAGACAGTCAGGTTCTGCTCTTGGATTACGGCTTTGACCATTGAGTCGCCGCCTTCCTTCCACTTTGAGTTATCCCCGATGTCTTGCTCGATTACCCAGGCGCCATGGACGAAATCAGGAACCAGCCACTGCAGGGTCGGATTAATGACAACGACGATATCCATTCCTTGCACATCTTTCAGTCGATTGACTCTCAGAAGAGAGCGAACGGCGTCGGCCCACCAGGGATAAAGACAGTTCACAATGCAAACGTTTTGTCCGTAGGCGCTTCTCTGCACCTTGAGCGAAACTTCCGCTCTTGTCTTCTCAGTCCATGCTTTAGTCGTCAGCGCAGCATACCAATCGCCCAGACATTTTGGTGTTGCTTTGGACATCCTGAGATCCAGGTAGCAAGGCGTCATCACCCCAAAAGAATAAGGAAGATCAAAAAAGAATTCAGCAGCGCAGTGCTCACAACGGTATTCAGCTAAAAGCCATAACCCCGGAAACGTCCAGTCATGAGCGTGCGTCAACTGTTGACACTCAGGACACTCGACGTCAAAAAGCGGCTTTGGCGATAACTGCACGAAACCCTCCATTTTGTTGAGTAATGACTTGATATTCGCGATGTACTATTCGGAGCTGAAAGAGGGCTCGGGCATCTAACTGTCGCGCGCTGTCTAAGAGAAATGACCCCGACTCCAACAGAACTGATAATGCGGCACCAATAGACTGATAACTGCCGCCAATGGATCCTTGGCTTTGAGGTCAATCGGAACCATCACCTTCAAAGCGTAACTGATCTGCCGCATGTAGTTACGCAAGCTCATCCGCTCTAAGGAGTTCCAGCGCGCATAGCGTTCAAGTACCTCTAATGAGGAATTATTGGCAAAGGTAGTCGAAAAGAGCTTTGGGTCAAAAACGACGTCAAATCCGCTCCGCAGCAACCGTTGACCGAGGTCGGCATCCTCGCCGCCTCGCAACGCAGCGTTGAAGCCGCCGATATGCCGTACCATAGACTTCCGCACCACCGAACATGTAGTTGTAAAAGAAGCGGAGTGAGTCACTTTACGCGGGAGATGAGACCGAAACAAATGTCGTGCACGCCACCGATTGGCCGCAGTACCTCCGGCCAAATCTTTGACCCAACCGAAAACTGCGGCGACCCGTTCGTCTTTGAACCACGGTAAGGCGAACTCCAAAAACCTGCGATCGAGCGTCATGCTAGCATCACAAGCCAGGACTAGCTCAAACTCGGCTCGGAACATGGCTTTCGCCCGCGCCGCGCCGCGGCCCGCATTGGTATCTAATCGGATTACCGGCACCCCAGCCTGGTCGCCGGAACCGTCGGTCGAACAATCGTCGATCACAAAGATTTCGCTTATCGGCACAGTCTGATGGAGAATGGATTGTACTGCTTCGCGAATCGTTGCCCGCGCGTTATAACACAGGACGTAGGCCGAGATTTTCACAACGCTTCATGCGATCTGATTTCTAGAGAAATTCCAAGCCTGATTTTACTTTGGCAGAACCGCTTGCACAAACGTCGGAGCCAACGAGACAGCGGATGGGCCCTCCAGCGAGACCGAAAAGCCGATGACAACTCGACGGTGGGCCGGAGCAACTTGCGAAAAAAATGTATTCAATTTTATCAGCCCGCTGGCTCGTCAACTTCTTCGTACATCTAATGGGGACACCCCGTTCCCATTTGCTTCGCTGTGGTTCTCGGACACAATACGAAGCAGTATCCATTCATATCATGAAGCGATTGCTGGCGAAGGCTCTAACTCCAATCTGTTCTTCCTTAATCTATTTGCTACATAACCGGAATACCCCTTCTTTCAACCGCCTTGAGCTGCAATCGGTCCAGTTTTCGTTTTCACAATTTGGCGAAGACCTGGCCATATGCCGCCTCGCAGATCAGCTCGGTTTGGTGAACGGTGTCTACGTCGATGCCGGGGCTTATCATCCGATTTTCGGATCGAACACACTCTTGCTGTCGAAGAAGGGTTGGCGCGGAATCAACGTCGATCTCGCGCCTGAGCGGATCTCGGAGTTTCAACGTTATCGTCCGAAAGATTACAGTATCGCGGCTTGTCTTTCAGGCAGCGTCCATCCGGTCCAAATAGCCCATTACGAAATAGGAAGCACGGACCGTGTGGTTGACTCAGATGATCCGGAGAAGCTTTCTCTGGCAGGGGAAAAACCGGTACGCTTCTCTTCAAGCACGACAACAACCCTTACCTCGGTCATCGAAAAATCACCCTTTTCTTTTGAAGAAATTCTCTATCTCAATGTCGACTGCGAAGGCTATGATTTGAATGTCCTGCGGGGCTTCGATTTTCAACTCAGCCGGCCAAAGCTTCTAAGCGTGGAGCTTTTTCAGGGTGATGATCGCAAGAAAATCGACGATTTCCTGGATCAATTTCATTACCGGTTGGAATCCAGAATTGGTCTGTCGGCGATCTTTGTCGCGCAATAGGACATTCACAACACGGCCGATGTTTGATATCTGCATTGTTGCCGATCGAACAAAGCCCAGATCGCATTCAACGGCGCTGAGGGACCGGGTGCCCTCCAGGTCAATCACGGCCATCGAGGTTTTGATCAAGGCCTGGACGTCGTAGCCGCTGTAAGGCCAAAAGCACCCATGTTCGATACTCGCATTGTTGCCACCGAACAAAGCCCAGACCGCATTCAACGGCGCCGAGGGACCGGATGCCCTCCAGGTGAATAGCGGCTATCGGCGATTGGCCATCTCAAACAGGTTTAATAGTTTGCTCTACCCCTCCGGAAAAAACAAAAAGTATCCCCCAAAGACAAAACGCAGTATTACCGAGCATTCCTACCGTCGAAAGGCAAACGTCACGCGCCGCTGCAAAAGTGCTAAACCTTTGACGATTCGCTCGAATCTTTTTTTCCAATGCGGATTCTTCTCCGCTCTTTTCCCTCCATCGCAGAGATGAGTTCGTGCGGTGTTGAATGCGCCGATGCCTGCGTCTCCTTGCGAGGCATTCCATCCTATTACTGCCGCTGCTATTCCCATGCAGGTACCGTCGTTGGAGCGAATGCCAAGAAGATCGAACTCTTCCGCGACTTTGCCCCAGATCTGCAGAAAGGTAATCTCCCGTCCTTGATCCTGACGTATTACGTAAAAATTATCGTCTATATAAACGCTTCTTTTGAGGTCTATACCGAAGGACTCGCAAGCTTTAGAGATTATGCTTCTCTCTCTTTCGTTCTGGTATCGTGCGGTCTGTTCTTCCAGGCTAGGTGTCCAATCTGTAGAAAGTGGCGCTACCATTTCGACTTTGTCCGGCAGGGGTTGGGATATGCGCGTGTCGGCATCGTAGAAGATGACCGGATCTCCGAATTGGAATGCCGTGTAAACAGCGAATCTCTTGTCGTTCCAGCAACTGAACAATCCTTGTTGCCGGTGGAACCGCGCGACGACGTTACTTTGGTTCTGAAAGGAGCGCGGGTCATCGGTGAGGACGATAAGCCTTTTGCCTGGCGCGTATACCGCCAAGTCATTTGCCAGATTTGTCGCGGCTCTTCTGTAGGGCTCACGAAGAGCAAGAGTGGCAAAGCAAAAGTTCTTGAGACTCCTTTCGTGCATGCATTACGGATGAAATCATTCTTAGCTTGTCAAAACCCCACGTCGCGCCTGATTTCTATTCAATTACAAAAGGTCCAGGCAACGCAAAACCGCTAACCATTACAAAGTTCGAAGACGGAACAGCGTATGACCCAACAGGCCGGATCGCATCCAGCGGCGCCGAGGGACCGGCCCCCTCCAGGTCAATTACGGCCATCGAAGCTTAGATCGAGGTCGGACGCCGAGGCCGGCTAAAAGGCGCCATTCTCCATCAGGCTCTGATACAGCCTCAAATGCGCTTCAATCATCCTTACTTCCGAGAATTCCTTGATGACCGTTTGCCGCGCGTTTTCTCCGATTGCCGCGATATTCGCCGGCTCCTTCAACGCCCGGTCCAACGCGGCGGCAAGTGCGTTGCCCGAGATATTCTCCGCCAGAAAACCATTTTCGCCGTCCGCGATCTGCTCGACCACGCCGCCGCTGGGTGTCGCCACGACACAGCAGCCCGAAGCCATCGCTTCCAGGATCACACACGGAAAATTCTCCGCCGGAGAGGCAAAAAGAAAAATGTGCGATTCGCCGTAGAGCTGCGCCATTCTCTTTCGATCCGTGATGTAACCGAGATCCCGTGTACTGTACGCTTTTCTCAATTGAGCGATTGTCCAACCGCTGTTTAACCCGGCAAAACTAAGTTCGACGTCTGCCGGATTCGCCAGATTCAATGCCTCCAGCACAACACCGAATCCTTTGTGTGGATCCTGAAAATTTCTGTTAACGATCAGGATTTTTATTCGATGCGATTTCGTCTGAGCCGGCGCGAACCCGTTGGGATCGACCCCATTCGGAATATGGTAGACGTTCCATCCCTTTCCGACCTGACTGGATCGAATGGTGTCATAGAAGTATCTCGACGGCGCTATGACGTTAACCGCCAATCCGGCGAGCGCCGCAGTCTTCCGCGATAATTCTTCAGCTGTCCGATCAACCTCGCCAATAGGCCAAAGGCCAAGTTGAGGACAATGGCCACATGCATGGAGATAGCCGGCGCATCCCTTTGGGTGATCGCACCCCCCGGTAACACCCCAGAGTCCGTGAAACGTCCAAACCACGCGTTTCAGTGCGATGAGTCCGGCCAGCGTTTCGATCGAGGCGTAAGTCCCGTGGAAATTATGAATATGCACAATGTCCGCGGGATCGTTTTGAACCTTCGCGAAACGCCGATTCGTCCAGTCCGACATTGGCAACAACTTTTCGATCAAGTTGTGCAAGCGGGAATGATTCAACCTGCTAAGGAGACGCGGATACATCACCTCCGCGCTTAAACTCGGCGACTCCGGAACCAATAGCCGCGTATTGGGAATGCGCGACCGAAGCTGGTGGACGACCGTCTCGGCTCCGCCATATTGCAACTGGTTGTTGACCAGGAGGATTTCCATGAACGCGTCCCAGTTAGAATCCTTGAAAAGCAAAACTTGTTGCAGGTGAGTCAAGTTTTTTCCGTATCTGCACACTAGAATCCTTGAAAAGCAAAACTGATTGCAGATGAGTCAAGTTTTTTCCGTATCCACACATTTGCTCATTAGGTGGTTTTGCTTTGCAAGGATTCTACAAGCGAGGCCGCTTCACCAGGATAACGCTGCTCCCAACCTACCATGATATCCCTGGATCTGCCGGTCTGAGGCGCGGCCTCGTTAGCCAAATAATGCTCTTCGGCCAAATCTTCGCGCAAAATTCCAGAGGCGGGGGGCCGTCAATCTTGCCAGACTGGATTGCCGATAAATTTGAAACGCAGCTGGACCGACCGACCACGAATCCACGCAAATTGAATACCAGAGTCTTTCGATAACTTTTCTGAAATTCGTTCGCGAATAAACACGGTTTGCAGAAATCAGGTCCTGCAACCATCTCCCAGCCTCCGTAAGATCGTGCGCCTTTGCATCAGCGGGCCATCCGGATAGTCGCCCGTGGAGATCGACTCGTGGCGCGACCCCGAGACGTTCGAGCTGGAACTCGTGAATCGCGGTCACAGATTTTTTCATCCTGATCGGTAGCCTTTTGCTGACCCCATCTGCATGTTCGCGATAGATCACGAGAACATCGCAAAGAGGCAGGAACGAGTGATCAAGGCTCATACGCGCCCAAAGATCGTAATCCTCAGCAGGTTCGAATTCCGGCCGGAAAGGCTGCCAACAGGAACGGCGCATCATAACCGAGGACTGAACGATGCAATTTCGGAAAAGCAGCACCGAGGGCGTATCCTCCGGCGACAATCGCTCCGACGAGGCAGGCATTCGCCTGCCTTCGCTAAGAACATCCGCCCGACCAAAAAGGATATCGAAACGGCGTCGATTCGCCATAGCCTGAATCTGGACTTCCAGACGTTGCGGTCTGGCCAGGTCGTCCGAATCAAGAAACGCAATGTAATCAGAATCGCTGCCGGCAACGCCGTGGTTTCTCGCAACTGCTGCGCCCTGGTTGGTTTTGTGCCGCATGGGTTTTACTCGTCTGTCGTTTTCGAAACTTTGGAGAATCTCCCAACTTCGATCGGTAGATCCGTCGTCCACCGCGATCAACTCAAAGTCCCGAAAAGTCTGACCAAGCACGCTCCTGATGGACTCCCCAAGGAAAGGAGCGCTGTTATAGACCGGCATGATGAAAGAAACACGTGGCACGGCAGACGTTTAAACAAAAGAAAACCAAGTTTAAAAAGAAGGAAACGAACTAATTGAGAGCAGTAGGTCGCCGAATCTGAGGCGCGCGGACAAACCTGACCACTGCTCCGCCAAAAACCTGGTGCAGCTTTCTTAAGGCGATCGGCGCCACAGTAGTCTACGAGTGGAGTCTCGGAATGCGTGGCCGCCCCAAATGCTGGGCAACAAAAGGAATTGCTTAATCATGCCACTTCCGTTTGAATCAAATCCTTCGACAGTTTAGTCCATGTTCCATTGTCCTCCGATCGCGTCCAAAGACTCCTCTAATATCGAGATCGTACTTCGCCCTGACACAAGTTGGCTCGAGTTGGAGTTCAAGGAAATCTGGAGGTATCGGGATCTGTTTTGCCTTCTGATCTGGCGCGATTTTGCGACGAGGTACAAGCAAACCGCTCTCGGACCGCTCTGGTTTATCATTCAGCCGATTTTGACGACACTGGTGTTCACGGTCATTTTCGGGCACGTGGCAGGCCTATTCACCGACGGACTTCCGCCGCTCCTCTTCTACCTGTGCGGCCAACTCGGCTGGAGCTATTTCGCCGCGAACTTCAACTCCAACTCGGCCGTCTTCGTCAACAACGCGGGACTGTTTAATAAGGTCTACTTTCCCCGGCTCGTTGTTCCCCTCTCGGCACTGGTGTCAAACCTGTTCGCATTTTTCATCCAGGCGGCTACATTCCTGGCTTTTTTTCTCTACTTCAGATATTTCCTGAAAACCGGTTCTTTCGGCATGGATTGGCGGGCCGTCTTTCTACCTTTCGTCGTTCTCCAGACGGCAATCCTGAGCTTGGGGATTGGGCTTCTCTGCTCGGCAGTCACGGCGAAATACCGGGACCTGATCCATCTGATGAACGTGCTGATTCAGGTTTGGATGTTTGCGACGCCAGTTATTTTACCGCTTTCAAAGTTCCCGGCTAAGTGGCAATGGGTTGTGGCTCTTAACCCGATGACAGCGATCGTTGAATCCTTCAGACTTATGCTCCTTGGCACTGGAACCGTCTTGCCGCAACACGTTCTTTGTTCGCTCTCGTTTACTTTTCTAACCCTGGTGGGCGGCCTCGTTCTGTTCGGAAGAGTGGAAAAAACCTTCGTAGACACGATCTGATTATCTGCAGCCCGTTTTATTGAACCGATTCTAAAGATCCATGCAGCGTCCCATTATTGAAGTAAGAGAGCTATCAAAAGCCTACCGGCTGGGTATCATAGGGGTGACACATCTTAAGGATGAGCTCGGACGGCTGTGGGACAGATGTCGGGGCCGGTACGAGACCCGTCTGAAAGGGGAATTCTGGGCGTTGCGAGAAGTTTCGTTCCAGGTTCAGCGCGGTGAAGTCATTGGCATCGTGGGCCGCAATGGAGCTGGAAAATCCACTCTCCTGAAAATCCTCTCGCGAATTACCCGGCAAACGACCGGGGAAGTCGTGTTGCGCGGACGGGTGGCGAGTTTGCTCGAGATCGGCACAGGTTTCCATCCGGACCTGACCGGCCGCGAAAACACGTTCCTCAATGGAGCGATTCTTGGGATGACTCGCGCGGAGATTAGAAAGAAATTTGACGAGATCGTTGCCTTTGCCGAAATCGAGAGTTTTATCGACACGCCCGTTAAACGTTATTCCAGCGGGATGTACCTGCGGTTGGCCTTTGCGGTAGCGGCACACTTGGAACCGGAGATCTTGATTGTGGATGAAGTTCTGGCCGTTGGAGACGTGGAGTTCCAGCGAAAGTGTCTCGGGAAAATGCGAGAGGTCGCGGCCTTGCACGGACGGACCGTCTTATTTGTAAGTCATATTCCGGCGGCCGTGACCGCGCTTTGCCAGAAAGCTCTATACTTGAAGGATGGAAAACTCATGATGATAGGTAGCGCCGACGAAGTTGTCCCTGCTTACCTCGGAAGTGAACGGCGGACGGTCTACGAGAGAACGCCCGGTTCGCCGCCCAGGAATCCTCAGTCCGCCTGGATTCAGAAGGCCTGGATCGACCCCGGGGCCAATCAGGGACCCGGGAGAAATACTCTGAAGTCTGGAGAAAAATTCACGCTGAATGTCGAACTCTGCGTAGCGCCTGGCCAACGCATCGAATTGATCGCCTCCTTTCTCGATCCGGTCCGCCGGCCGCTTTGGAGTTCTGCGAACTCCTCGCTGACGACGAACTCAATCCCCGCAGGTTCAAGAGTGCTCGTCAAACAGCATTACGTTTTGCCGCCCCTCTGCATCCCTCGACTGGTTGTTGATTTGGCTGCTGCGGATGAAAGCAGGTATCCGTTCCTCGACCA
>Ga0306926_10004191_pt1 | contig 15106 bp, 14 predicted proteins | sample flu12Cox44000178_FD_203759 | JGI IMG/M metagenome (GOLD analysis project Ga0306926, IMG submission 203759) | Lab enrichment of tropical soil microbial communities from Luquillo Experimental Forest, Puerto Rico - flux8day.12C.oxic.44.000.178 (v2)... | ecosystem: Environmental > Terrestrial >...
CGGGCGTAAGTTTTTCGTCTCTCTGGCGGGCTGCGCCCCGTATTACGCCACCCCTGCCATCCGGCTTGGCGACGAGCCTTGGATCGAGCGCACCCTGTATCTCCAGATTCCCAAGGACACGCCGGGTGTGTCCTTCCCCGGCGACTGGGATCCGATGGGGATGCGCGCCACAGTCAGTCGCGACATGGTGCTAGAGAACGTGTTCGTCGCCGACGACGCGGAGGTGCTGCCGCCGGGCCTGTTCGGGGCCATGTACAACGCCTTTCCCCACCTCTTTCTGAGCTTCTCCGCGACCTTCCTCGGGCTCATGCAAGCGGCCTATGACGGTGCCCTCGCTTACCTGACCGGTCGGATGCCGGGCGCGCCGATCCCGCATACCGAGATCGCCGCGAAGGGTCATGCGATAGCCGAGATGCTCTTCGCGATCGAGACTGCTCGGGCGATTTACTACCGGGCAATCTCAGAGGCCCAGGTCGATGCGCCGCTGGAGGCGGTTCAGCGCGCCCGGGCGGCCCACGTCACCGTGCAACGCGCGGTGGTCGCGGTCACCCAGGAGGCGATCCGTGTCTGCGGCGGACGGGCCTTCCTCAAGCGCTATCCGCTCGAACGCTACGCACGCGACGCGCGGGCCGCGGCACTGATGCGCCCGTGGACTCAGGAGATCGCGATGCAGCAGGCCTGGGAGACAGCGCTTGGCTTGGACGCGGAGCAGGGCAGTGCCGCAAGGGCATGACCGTACTTTCGGTTGCGAAAAAGACGGCGCAGCTTTTGCTGCCAATGATTGCGAGAGCCAGCGCGTCTACGCCGTGGCTTGACTGCGGGAACAACAACCTCGCCCCGCGCTTTGCACGGATTTCCGATCGTTCGCGTACAACGGGGCGCGGCCCACCGACCTTGATGACAGCCGGGCACGGATCACTAAAGCGGTCCTCTCATGCTCCGATCCTTTCAGGGGATTCGACCCCGGCGGGGGCGAACTTCATGATCGCGGCGGCATCAGCCCGGATGAGCATGACGGCCCCCAGCATGACTGGCAAGCGCGGCGTTCGTCGGCGCGGGCGTAGCTTTCTGAGCTGCAGCTCCTCCCAAATCGGCCATCGGTTAAGTCGCCAAGTTCGTCGGCTGATTGAATTTGGCGCTTGATATCGGCGCTCCGCCCTGGTCGAACTGGAGTGCGGCTAGGCGGGTATAGAGACCACCTTGACTCATTAGCTCGGCATGACTGCCGGCGGCAGCGACGCGGCCCTCCTCCAAGACGATGATTCGGTCAGCCCGGAGCACGGTCGCCAGACGGTGGGCGATGACAATCGTGGTACGCCCCGCCGACAACGCGGCGAGCGCGCGCTGCACAGCAAGTTCCGATTCGGCATCGAGCGCGCTCGTCGCCTCATCGAGCAGCAGGATCGCCGGGTCTCGCAGGACGGCTCGGGCGATCGCAAGGCGCTGACGTTGCCCGCCCGAGAGGCGTACGCCCTTCTCGCCGAGAAACGTGGCGAAACCGCAAGGCAGGTTGTCGAGGAACTCGGCCGCGTGCGCCGCCTCAGCGGCGGCGCGGATCTCCGGCTTTGTGGCGCCCGGTCGACCAAAGCCGATGTTTTCCCAAGCATCGGCGCCGAAGACCACCGGGTCCTGCGGGACCAATCCGATGCGCTTGCGTACCTCCGCCGGATCGGCGGCGCGCAGATCGACCCCATCGATCCGCACGGCGCCGTGTTGTGGGTCGTAAAACCGCAGCAGCAATTGGAAGACCGTAGTCTTGCCAGCGCTCGATGGACCGACCAACGCCACCGTCTCGCCCCGCGCCACGGTGATCGTGAAACCCTCGAGCGCCGAGCGACCGGGCGACGCTGGGTAGCAGAAGCTGACATCCTCGAAGGTAACGACGCCGAGCGACAGGTCGGGCAAAGCCATCGGCGCTCGCGGGGCCTTGATGTCGGCCACGCTGTCGAGAAGCTCGGTGATTGCCGCCGCAGCACCTGAGGCACGCTGGACATCGCCCCAGACCTCGGAAAGAGTGCCTACTGCCATCGCTACGACGACGGCATAAAAGACAAAGGCCGACAGATCGCCGGCGCTGATCCGCCCAGCCAGCACGTCGCGGCCGCCGATCCAGAGAACCAACGCGATCGCCCCAAAGGCGAGCAGGATGACGAGCCCGGTGAGCACGGCTCGCACCGCGATCCGTCGCCGGGCGACGGCAAAGGCCGTTTCAACGAGCGTCCCGAAACGGGCGCGGTCCTGAAGGCTTGCACCGTGCGGATGGCGTTGATCGTCTCCTCGGCATACGCCCCGAAGGCAGCGATCGTGTCCTGGCTGTCGCGCGACAGACGCCGCACCCGGCGACCGTAGAATAGAATCGGGACGATCACGACCGGTACGATCAACAGAACGAGAAGGGTCAGCTTGACGCTAGTCACGGCCAGCATGGCGAGGCCCCCGACCAGGAGCAGGGCGTTGCGCAGCGCCTGCGAGACCGTCGAGCCGATTACCGTTTGCAACAGAGTCGTGTCGGTGGTGAGCCGCGACAGGATATCGCCAGTCCGATGGACCTCGAAATAGGCCGAACTCAGTGCGATGACCCGGTCGAAAACGGCGCGGCGGATGTCTGCAACGACGCGCTCGCCGATCCAGGAGACGAGGTAGAAGCGGCAAAACGCGGAAGCCGCGAGCAGGACGACGACGCCGATAAGCGCAAGAACAGCGTGGTCGAGCGTCTCCGCGTTGCCGCTCTTGAACCCGTCATCGACGAGCCGTCGCAATCCTTGACCAAGCCCTAACACGGTCGCCGAAGCGGCGAGCAGAGCCAGCATCGCACCGACCATGCGCATCCGGTACGGCAATGTGAACAGCAGAACCCGGCGGAGTGCCGGAAAATCGCGCGACGGTGCCGACGCCGGCGTGGAGAGAGAATCGCGCCGTGGATTCATCGGGTCGATTCTATCTGAAATTCCCCGGATGGCCCGCTCTTATGAACCCGCTCCTTTGTCACGCAGCCGGAACGAGGTAGCCGCAGCCAATCACCGAGTTTTATATGCTCGGCGAAGAAAACCCCGGCGACCCGAGCGGTGATGGCGATGTCCTTCCCGATTTCGATCAAAGGCGTTCTGCTCGAAGCAGGCCGCGTTGTGCTGCTCGAAAACGAGCGCAGCGAGTGGGAACTCCCCGGCGGGCGCCTCAAAGCCGGCGAGGATCCGTCACTCTGCCTCGCACGCGAATTCGCCGAAGAGCTGGGCATAAAAGTCGCCGTCAAGACCATCCTCGATAGCTGGGTTTACGAAGTATTGCCGGAGCAGCACGTGGTCATCGTGACCTATGGCGCCGAGCGGGTCGACCAGGCGCCGATGCGGCTCAGCCGCGAGCATTGCCGCCTCGGCTCCTTCTCAATCGCCGAGATCGATGGCCTGGCGATCCCGGAAGGCTATCGCCGCTCGATTCGCGTCTGGGCAGCGATGGCCGGCACCGCCGACCCGGCTTGGCTCGGCCTTGCGCGCGAGCTGCAGGCGATGTCGCAGACCGGCCTGTTTTACTCCAAGGACAAATACGACACTGAGCGCTACGAACGCCTGCGCGTTCTCGCTACCGAGATGATGGCGATGGGCGCGGGCGTTGCCACCGAGGAGATCATCGACCTGTTTCGCCAGGACACCGGCTATGCGACGCCCCGGGTCGATGTCCGGGGTGCGGCATTTCGCGATGGGCGCGTATTGATGGTCCGCGAACGCAACGACGGGCGCTGGGCGCTGCCGGGTGGTTGGGCCGACGTCAACCAGACGGCCGGGCAATGCGTCGCGCGGGAGATCGAGGAAGAGTCAGGGTTCAGCGCACGCGCAGTCAAACTTTGCGCCGTGTGGGACCGCCGCCGCCACGGCCACACGCCGCCACACCCGTTCTACGTCTACAAGATGTTTTTCCTGTGCGAGATCACCGGAGGCAAGCCGCGCCCGAGCCGCGAAACCAGCGAAATCGCCTTCTTCGCCGAAGACGAACTGCCCGACCTATCGCCCGGCCGGGTCCGGCCGGCTCAGATCCGGCGCATGTTCGAGCATTGGCGTTATCCGCGATTACCGACCGATTTCGACTAGGTTCTATCGAATTTAATCCGTCTCCCATCAGCTTCTCTGCGCAGCCCTTCATCCTGTCGTGCCTCGCCTTTCGATCTCGATACTGCATCGAAACCGCTGAGCAAGATCAGGACTTCCGCTCGACGTCGCCGATTTCCTCACGCAGCAATTCCAAAGTCAGCCACAGCTCCTCTGCCGCCGCCAGCTCCTCCTGCGCAACGCCCAGCGCCCGTGTCGTAGCGCCAAACCGTTCGGGATCGCGCGCATACAAGTCGGGGTCGGCCAGGGCGGCATTCAGCTGGGCAATCTGCGTCCCCAATGCCGCGAGCTGGGCCGGTAGCGTCTCCAGCGCACGTCGCTCGTCGAAACTCATTCGGCGCGCTCGGGCGGCCGGTTGCGCTCTAACCTTAGTAACCGGCCGCGGTCGCTTTGTTATGGAGGCCTTCGCCGGTGGCGATCCGCAGCCAGCCGGTTCGCGCTGCGCCAGCATATCGGTATAGCCACCTGCGTACTCGATCCAGCGCCCGTTGCCGTTTGAGGCGATGACCGAGGTTACCACGCGATCGAGGAAGTCGCGGTCGTGGCTGACCAGCAGCACCGTACCCGGATACTCGGCCAGCCGCTCCTGCAACAGGTCGAGCGTCTCCAGATCGAGATCGTTGGTTGGCTCGTCGAGCACCAGCAGGTTGGACGGCCGGGCGAAGACGCGGGCAAAGGTAAGTCGGGCCCGCTCGCCGCCGGACAGCACGCCGACTGGAGTACGGGCCTGCTCGGGGCGGAACAGGAAGTCCTTCATGTAGCCGATCACATGGCGGCTCTGGCCGTCAACGGTCACCGTGTCGCCGCTGCCACCGGTAAGTGCCTCGGTTAAGCTCTGTTCCGGCTCGAGGGTTTCGCGTCGTTGATCGAGGGTCACCTGAGCGAGATTAGTGCCCAGCCGGACCTCGCCGGCATCGGGAACGAGCGCGCCGGTGAGCAGGTTGAGTAATGTCGTCTTGCCGGCGCCATTGGAGCCGACAATGCCGACCCGGTCTGCGCGGAGGATCCGTGTAGAAAAATCGCGAACGACCTGGCGGCCTCCGTAGGATTTCGAGATACCCTGAGCGACTACGACCAGCCGTCCGGACAAATCGGCCTGAGCCGCCTGCAGCCGGACTGTCCCCTGCGCGGCGCGTTGCTCTTTCCGCTTTCTGCGGAGCGCATGCAGATCGGCGAGCCGTCTCTGGTTGCGCGTGCGGCGTGCGGTGACGCCGTAGCGCAGCCAATCCTCTTCCATCGCGATCTTACGGCCGAGCTTGTGGCGCTCACTCGTCTCCCGTTCAAGTATGGCGTCGCGCCACGGCTCGAAGGCCTTGAACCCCTCATTGAGGGTTCGGGTAATGCCGTAGTCGAGCCATATCGTGGTGCGCGAGATCCGTTCGAGCAGCCGACGGTCGTGGCTGATCAGCACAATGCCAGAGCGCGTCCCGGCCAGCTCGCGCTCCAGCCACTCGATACCGGGGAGATCGAGATGATTGGTCGGCTCGTCGAGCAGCAGGATGTCGGGCAAGGGAGCCAGCGCACGCGCCAGGGCGGCGCGGCGCGCCTCACCGCCGGACACGGAGGCGGGGTCTTCTTCGCCCGAGAGGCCGAGTTCTTTGAGCAGATATAGCGCTCGGTAGCGACCATCGGCCGCCTCGGCGCTAAACCCCGCCTCGACATAGGTTCGGGTGTTCGGGAAGCCGGACAAATCCGGTTCTTGTGGCAGATAGTGGATTGTGGCGCCGGGATAGGCGAAGCGATGCCCGGCATCGGGCTGCACCAGCCCGGCCGCAATGCGCAGGAGGGTGGACTTACCGGAGCCGTTGCGTCCGACCAGGCAGACCCGGTCACCGGCGGCGACGGCTAGCTCCGCGCTGGAGAGCAGGGGCGTAACTCCAAAGGTGAGACTGATGTTCTGGAGCAGAAGCAACGGGGGCGGCATGGGAAGGAGATATCACGGGATCGTTGCGGCCAGGGGATAGTCTCGATTTGTCAGGATCGGGGTTCACCAACCTGACGGATTCGGCAAGCGGCACGTACGAGATCTGGACGATTTGGTCACATCGTCGCATTACCGGGTTGTCGGGAGTAATCGCGCATTTCACGCTGCCGCAACGAGATTCGATCGCATCCGCCCCTGTTGGCAGGCAAAATGCGATAGATGAAGATCGCGACCTTCAACGTGAACGGCATCAATGGTCGCCTCCCGGTGCTGCTGCGCTGGCTCGCCGAGGCCAATCCGGACGTCGTCTGCCTACAGGAGCTCAAAGCACCAAGCGAGAAATTTCCGGAGCCCGCGATCCGGGAAGCCGGTTACCGCGCAGTCTGGCACGGCCAGAAGAGCTGGAACGGCGTCGCCATACTGGCGCGTGGCAGGGCGCCGACAGAGACGCGTCGCGGACTCCCGGGCGATCCGGACGATGTGCACAGCCGCTATATCGAGGCGGCGGTCGATGGGGTGCTGATCGGTTGCCTGTACCTACCCAACGGCAATCCGGCACCTGGCCCGAAGTTTGATTATAAGCTGCGCTGGTTCGAGCGGTTGGCCAGGCACGCCACCGAGCTCCTAACAGCAGGCATGCCGGTCGTGCTTGCGGGCGACTTCAACGTGATGCCAACTGACCTCGACGTGTACAAGCCGGAATTGTGGGTCGACGACGCGCTATTCCGTCCCGAGGTGCGGGAAGCCTTTCATCGTCTGCTCGCGCAGGGCTGGACCGACGCGTTGCGTGTGCTTCATCCGGGTGAGCGGATCTATACCTTCTGGGATTATTTCCGGAATGCGTGGGCCCGCAATGCCGGCCTTCGCATCGATCATCTGCTCCTCAGCCCATCCATAACGGAGCGTCTTGTCATGGCGGATGTCGACCGGGAGGTGCGCGGTTGGGAAAAGGCCAGTGATCACGCGCCGACCTGGATAGAACTCGGACATCCCGGCGGGAGCACGAAACCGTAGCAGCGAGTAAGACCCCGTAGGCCCTTTCCTCTACCATCATCGGAGCGCGGCGCGGCGATCGAGGCCCCCATCATGGTGCCAACTGGCAAAAGAGCGGCTTCTCGCGGGTCCAGGGCCGGGCTCGACGCCAGGCGTGGCCCCGCGGCATTGCTGCTCCTCGCTGCACTTGCGCCGGCGCCGGCGGTGGCGCAGCAAACGCCGCAACCGGTTTTCACCGAGCTCTTCGCCTACGATCCGGCCGCGCCTTCACAGTTGCTGAAGAAGTGGCTGATCTCCAGTCAGCTCGATAGCGAACTGCAGCCGCTGCGCGTCGGCGTCGTCGAGGACCCCATCGGCAAGACGGTCGGCCGCGTCACGGTGCAGGAGGGAGACGGACTCGTCGGTGCGAACGAGGCGATACTGGAGGCCGGACGCTACGTCTGCGACCGCGAGGGCTCGCGCGCCGCGGCGATGGAGGCCGAGCCCGGCGGCGTCGTGCCCAGCGAGCGGGCGGAGATCCAGGTGAGGTCCGACCGCGCGACCGGCGCCGGGGAGGTGGTGAAATTCGGGCAGCCCGTGTGGTACCGCTTTTCCTTCAAGATCGCCGGTGACTGGCCGCAGGATGTCCCGGCAGCGGGACGTCAGCCCTGCCGCACGGTCATCCACCAGATCAAGCAGGATTCCTTCAAGGGCGGGAAGTCGTGCAACGCCAGCCCCTTCTTCAAGATCGAGGCGCGGCCGCTCGGCGAGCGCGTGCGCTTATTCGCGCAGGTGGCCGCCGGCGCACCTTGCGCCCAGCCGCCAATGGTGATGCGAGCGCAGATCTGCCGGCGCGACCTGCCGCGGGAGAGCTGGACCACGGTTCAGGTTCGCCTCAATGCCGCCCATGACGCTAGCGGCCGCGCCGACATCTGGCTCAACGGTGCATTCTGCGGCGACTATCAGGGACCCATGGCCGATCGCGATAACGGCGCCCGCCGCAACGGCGCGCCCTTCATCAATGCACAGCCCCGCTTTGGCATCTACCGCGACTGGCGTTTGGAGATCCAGACGATCTATTTCGACAAGATCATGTTCTGGAACGCGGACCCGGCGGGACACCCGGACTGGGGCGTGAGTCCGGCGCCGGGGTGATTGCCCGATGCGGTCCCGACCCGGCCGACACCAACGCTGGCGCGGGTGCTCTCCGAGACCGCGGCCGCCCACTTGAGCTTAATACATCTCGGGCGTGATGACGTTTTGCGGCCGGTTGGTCAGCAGCGCGGCGCGCATTGTCTCGGCCGACTTCCGTCGCGTGTCGGTCTCGGACTCCGGAGTCAGCCAGGCGGCGTGCGGGGTGATGATTAAGCGACCTTCGAGCCAGGGCTCGCGCGCTCGATAGAGGCGCAACAGCTCGGGCACCGGCTCGACCGGCGGCTCGACCGGCAATACGTCGAGCCCGGCGGCGGAGACGTGTCCACTCTTTAGATGCGTCAACAGCGCATCGAGATCGAGGATCGGTCCGCGCGCATCGTTGATCACAACCGCGCCCGGCCGCAGCAGGCCGAGCTCGACATGGCCGAGCAAACCCCGGGTCTCCGGCGTCAACGGGGTATGGATCGACAGAGTGTCGGTCTGCCGTAGCAGCTCCTCGAGGCTCGCGGCGCGGTCGATGCCGAGCGCCAGTTCGACACCGTTCGGCAGATAGGGATCGTAGAACAAAACGCGAAAGTTGAACGCCTTAGCGCGCAACGCGACCGCAGTGCCAATGCGACCCAGCCCGATGATCCCAAAGTTCTGCACCCCGAGCCGACGGATCATCGGATGGTGAAACGATCGCCACGGCGCCGGCGGGTCGCGGCGCTGCAGTTCATGGTGTAGCAAAATGCCGCGACGCAGTGTCAGCGCCAGCGCCACCGCATGGTCTGCAACTTCGGTGGTACCGTAATCGGGTACGTTGCAGACGAGAATGTTGTGCCCCGCCAGCGCCTTGCGGTCGAGCTTGTCGTAGCCGACCCCCATGCGCACGACGCAGCGCAGCCGCGGAAAGCGGTCGAGGTCGGCGGCCGTTACCGCCCAGCGCATGATCATCAGCCCGTCCGCTGCAGCGCGGTCGGCTGGGTCGAGTTCGGCAAGGCTTGGCTTCGCGGCGCGGATCAGGCGCACATCGGGCCCGAAGATTTCCTGCTCCAGGACGAGATCGGGGATCTGACGATCCTCGGGGTAAAGCACGGTCACGGTCATCGACATCTCCTTGTCCAGCGGCGGGCGACCCCGCCCCAGCTGCCGCGTTGCGGAGTCATCCGTCAGGTGAGTACTACTAGGGTGCGCGCCATTTCGCTAAAAATGTGGCCGGTGGCGGGACATATCACCTTCGTCGCTATGATGGACTATGACCGCAAGCCGGCCGTCGCCCATTCGAGCCAGGCTTCGTCGGCGGTCAGGGTCTTCAATTCTTCCCGCGCCTTTATCTTGGTCTGGGTAAAGGCGTCGATGACCCGTGGCTCCTCGCCATCGGCGGGCTGCCAGAACAGTTCCAGACGGATGCCGTTCGGGTCATAGAAATAGAGGGAATATTTCTGGCTATATGCGAGCTGCATCAACGGTGCTGTTGCAGGCCTGTTGGTGCTTTTGATTCGCTAGGAATTTTTTTGGAGGGACCTTTTCGATATGCCCCACATTAGCATCACCCAGCTTGGTGCCGAACGGCTTCGGGCCAGTACGACCGAAACGGTCTACTGGGATAAGAACCTCCCCGGCTTTGGGCTTCGGGTGTCACCCAAGGGTCGGAAATCATTCATCTGCCAGTATAGGGTACGAGGTGCGAAAGGGACAACCTGGAAGGAGAGGCAGGTAGTCCTCGGCACTCTCAACTTCCTAACGGTGGCTGAGGCCCGGGATCGCGCTCGTCGCTACAAGGCCCAAGCCTCCGAAGGCATCGATCCGGTTGAGCAGATGAAAGCGTCTGCCCAAGCTGAAGAGGTGCAGCGTAAGGCCAACGCCCTCACCTTTGCAAAGCTGGTTGACCGATATACGGCCGAATACCTCCGAGTCAATCGTAAGCCTGCCGGCGTCGAGGAAAGGTTGCGGTTGTTACGACGCTGGCTGCCAGCACTAGGTGACAAACCCGCATCTGACGTATGCGAGGCCGATATCCTAACGTTCGTCAACGAACTGCTACAGGGCCGAGCCAACGGGCGCTTTGAAGCCGATCATCTAGTTGGTGCGGTGCGCCACATGTATGCATGGGCGCGAAAGCACCACGACCCCAAGCTGCGTCGCTTGGTCAACCCAGCCGCTAACATTGCCAATCGAGCACAACCTCACACTCGTGACCGCGTCCTATCACATGAAGAGATCAAACGGCTGTGGTCCGCTTGCGATCAGGTGGGGTGGCCCGGTGCTCCGATCATCAAGTTGTTGCTGTTGACCGGCCAACGCGTCAATGAAGTCGCACAAGTGCCCTGGTCTGAACTCGACCTTACCAATCGGGTGTGGAACTTACCTGCCGAACGCGCCAAGAACAGCCGAGCCCATTTCATTCATCTCAGCGACTTTGCGATGGAGATCATCGAAGGCTTGCCCCTGATAAACAATAGCCCGTTCGTGTTTACAATGGATGGTTCGAGGCCATTTACAAACACAGATCAGCTGTATCATCGCGTCCGGTGCTTGATGGGTGAGGATACTGCCCCGTGGCAGTTGCGGGACTTACGCCGCACGGCGACAACATTGATGGCCGAGATCGGCATCGCTCCCCATGTCGCCGATAAGATACTGAACCATTCCACTGGTAAGATCAGCGGTGTCGCCGCGATCTACAACCGCTTCCAGTATTTGGATGAGCGCAAGGCGGCGTTAAACGCGCTAGCCCGGTTTATCGAAACGCTGATCGGTCGTGACACCGGTAACGTCGTTCCGCTGCGGGCGTGACAAGCTACCACAAATTGTGCTGAGCAAATTTTTATTCAACTCTTCATCGCAAAATGCTTAAATTGGAATTGTCAGAAGGAGATGAACAATGGCAGATCGTATTGGACAAAAGGTTGAAATTCGTGGGGGCATGCAAGAGTTTGTCGGCAAGACCGGCACGATCCTGCGGGAAGAAAGCCCTGGTTACTACCGCGTTAAGCTAGACGAGCCCGTCGAGATCGACGGCATCGGTCTGGTTGCCGACGATCTATGGGAAGGCGGGTTGTTGCGCCGACTGCGCTCCCGCCAGAGGCGCCCGATCGAGGTCGAACCACCAGAGGAGGTTCAAACCGAGGTACAGACACCAGAGGAGGTACAGATCGCCGAGGAGGTACAGACCGAGGTAGTACAGACCGCCCCTGCAAAGCCTGCAGGCCGTCCGTATAAGGGTTCGTTCGCTGAGAAGTGTGACATTGCTTCGTTCAAAGGTGGCACTATCGATCAGATTGCAACCGCAGCCGAACGACCGCTGGTACGATCCGGACTCACTTTAAGTATCGGACGTCCAAAGGGAAGTATACGATGGAAGGTGATCTGAGTGATAAGGAAAGTCTACTGAAGCTCGTTAAGGTGGGTGGTTTCACCAGCGCCTGAGAAAGCAGCAGCCTAGACCCCCAACGATAACGAGGAATGTTGTACTCCGTTGGACCCCCCAACGTAAAGCCGAGTTAGTAGCTGCCTATCATCTGAAAGGCGATCAATATGTGAGTCCCCTGCTACGCCAGCATTCGATCAGCCGGGAAGAATTTGATGCCTGGGTCGCTCTCTACGAACGACGCGGTGTTCGCGCTCTGCGCAGCACCAAAACCTGGTAGCTGCGATGGTGATCTCGCTGATTATCGCCGCCGGGATGTGGGGGATGCTGCTGCTCGCCATCGCAGGCTGACATGAGCCGAGAGAGATCAAACCGCAAAATTTTGCGTTTTGCCATACTGGTGCTCATCCTCGCGGTGGCTATACCGGAGGCTCGACCCTCATCCTCGCAAAATTTTGCGAGGATGCAACGCCCTTACAGCTGCCGCCTCTTTGACGATGAGCAACGTAAATGCGCCTTCGGCTCGTGCGACAAGCGAACCGTTCACCGCCTGCGTAACGAGTGTCTGAGAGATGGTGGGCGGCCGTAACGGGGGCATCGTAGGGCGGCGTGGACGATCGTGGTGACGTAAGATGGCTATCTTCTACGCTCGGGGGTCGGCTTGGGGTGGTGAGCGGTCGTTCGCCGAAGCCAGGGCGAACGACCAGGACGCGACGCTTCGAGACCTTCCCAACCTCAACCCTCGGCCGGAGCGGGCAGGAGGCCCTGGGCCCCCCAAATTTTTCCCCAAGTGTGAACTGCCTCACAGATCTCTGACCGATCCTTGAATTATTTTGCCAACGTTGGCGGTATGGGCCGCCATCCTAACTTCGGAATGCGTGCGTTGGAACCCATGAACTGGAGGAGACGATGACGGACAGCGACAAGTTTCTAATCGAAGCGCCGTTTCTGGTGGCTGTTTTGGCAAAACTCTTCAAGTACGCAGATGTGCCCCACGGCGGCGGCGATCCGACCTTTCTGACCGCAGCGCAATCCGAGGCGCTGGCTGCCGAGGGTGTAAGGCTTCTCGCCCGCTATCTTCCGCAGGAGGCCGCTCGACAAGTCGCATCCGCTGTCGAGCATATCACCCGTCTGCCGCATGAAAGCCGCGAGCAAACGCTGTTGCACCTTGGCGCTTTCGGCGCGGTTGTTCCGGCTGACCCCGACCCCAACAGCGCGCCGCGCTGCTGCGTGTATTACCCAGGCAGGGGACTGATATGTGTATGAATCCAAATGGTTGAGGCGATTCGCTGATTATTGCCAGATGGAGAAGAGATCATGACAGACAGCGACAGTTCCTACAACGCGACGGGCCCGAGCATCGTCGCCTTCGAGACGACCTCGGCCGATACGCCGGTGCACCAGCAGTTCGGCGTGTCGGTGGTAGGGACAAAGTGCGGCGTCTATGGGCAAGGGACATCCGGCGCCCAAAAGGATAGGCGCGTAGCGCCGCTCGGCGCGGGAGTCTGCGGCCGCGGCGACACCGAGGGCGTATATGGAATCGGCGTTGAACAGGGCGTGCTCGGGGTCAGCGCGTCGGTCGATGATAACGGAGACACCCCCGATTTCGGCTCGAGCCTCGCCTCTGGAGGGATGGGCGTGATCGGGATCAGCGGCGCTCGATCCCAGGGGGATCCCACACTCGCGAAAGATCCCTTCAATGGTTATTACAATGCGCCGGCTGTAGTCGGCGACAATAACGTCTTGAATTCCGATCTCTCCAAGTTGTCGGTGCTCGGAAATAACGTTGTGACCGAAATTCGCACACTGCCGGTCGGGGTCGAGGGTATCAGCTGGAGTGGACTTGGCGTCTATGGCATCAGCTTCAATCTCGATCCCGAAAAAAAAACAACCCGACGAAAGACCCTCGGGTCCAACACACCGCATCCGACGCCATTCTGGACGCCATCGAGCCCTACCCTACGATCAACCGAACCGCTCCGGCCGGCGTATTGGGCTTGAGCATGCAGGGTGCCGGCGTCAGGGGAGTAAGCCGGTTCGACCGCGGCGGCATCTTCCAGTCGGCAACCGTACGCATGGACGACCCACTGCCCCTCCCGGGGTTCCACGGGCCGACCGACCCGGTGGTCGCACAAATCAGGCTCGTGCCGCACCGCGTCTACGCAACCGACCCGCACACGAACAACCCGCAACTACCGCGCAACGGCGAGACCGGCGATCTGCTTGTCGTCGTCTCGCCTACTCGTAACCGTCAAAACTTGCCGGAATTCCAGACCGCCACGTTGTGGTTCTGCGAGCGAGGCAGTATTGCCGCGGGCCCCGCGGTCTGGCGAAAAGTGTCGTTGGCCGACTCAGTGACCGGCAGCTGAATCGCCGCCAAAGGTTAGCGGCATCCGGACCGGCAGCCGGTTCGATTGCAATTCGCCGGCTGCCCGCCGTCCCCGAGCCCGCCTTCTCGTGCTCGCCAAACTTCGAGCTATGCGTGGCGAGCGTGTTCGCGGGTCAGGCCAAAGGCGTCGAGGCTGTTGGTGATCTCGCGGCTCGCCGCTGCCGCCAGTTGCTCCTGCTGGGTCGCCTGCGCGAAGGCGAGGGTCTCACCCTGGAACGCTAGGACGGTCCACCAGGGCGGTGGCGGGGGTGGGGGACGATGCAGCAATATCCAAATCAGCTCCGATAACGGAATGTTTCCGCAGGTCTCCTCCAGTAGGTTCACCCCGGCATCGCTAAACGCTTGGCCGGTAGGGCCGGAGACGCGGCGCCCCATCTGGTAGAGGCTGATCGCGCTGTAGAGGCCGACCTCGATTACCCCGGCCCGCCACGGGTCTGGCACCGGTCCAAGGACTTCGCGCCACGGTATCGGTTGGAGGGAGGCGCTCTCACGCCACGGCTGCGGATAAGGACCGACTCCCTCGCGCTCCTCCGTCGAAGGGGGAGGACGATGCGGCGATGGTCCGAGATGCGGCCCCATTCGGCCGGGCGCGCGAAAGGCGCACCACGGGCCGCTTTCGGCGACACTGACGAGAGTTTCCAGGCTCATGAATACCTCCTGCTGTCCGATTGCGCGGCGTCTCTATATTCAACGATAACGCGATATTCTGCCAAGCCCTAACGTCAGTGCGCGAGGATCGGGTCTGGAAGCGGAAGCAAGGTATACCGCATCGCAGGACAATATACGGGCCGAATTCTTGCGGGCGAGAAGTCGGGCGATCTGCCGATCCTGCAGCCGAGCAAGATCGAACTGATCGTCAATCTTACGACCGCGAAAGAAATCGGCCTCACCGTCCCACCGTCGATCCTCGCGCGCGCCGACGAAGTCATGGAGTAACGCAAGCGAATGACCGCTGAGGGTGTGCGCCGTGACAAGGCGGCGCTTTCCAGTGGGTGCAAGGCCCACCCGGCGATTTGCTCCCGCCGGAAGCAATCGGAGCAGTCATGGAGGTAACGAAATGGCTGAAGCCTTCGATTAGCGGGTCACGAATTGGTGACCGCGCGAGTGTGCAGGCCGCAACGCGAGTGAACGCCGAGCAAGCCTCACATGACGAGGGCTTAGTCAAGGGGTCACATCACGGGGACATCGAAAGTTCTCCAGTTGCTTCGGTATCC
>Ga0306926_10004193_pt1 | contig 15104 bp, 11 predicted proteins | sample flu12Cox44000178_FD_203759 | JGI IMG/M metagenome (GOLD analysis project Ga0306926, IMG submission 203759) | Lab enrichment of tropical soil microbial communities from Luquillo Experimental Forest, Puerto Rico - flux8day.12C.oxic.44.000.178 (v2)... | ecosystem: Environmental > Terrestrial >...
GATCTTAGTGCCGCAATTCATCTCGGCCAGAATGCCGTCCAAGCCAAGTTCCTCCTTCAGTCCCATCAAGCGGTCGGTGACCTGCTCGGGCGTGCCGACGATGATCTTGTCACGCAACGCCTCATCGTAGGTGATGGTCTGCAACCGGCGGCCCCGGGCTGCGCGATCCTCGATGGCGCGTACGCCAGCGCGGGTCGCCGAATCCTCGAGCCGCTCGCCAAGGTACCGGTAGAAGTACATGATGCTTTCCTCCGGCTCCGAACGCGCCTGCGCAGCGGTCTCGGCGACATAGACCGGCGCCCGCAAGAAGACCTGGCCGTTGCCCGGATGCCCCGCCGCCTTCCACCCTTCGCGGTAGGCCTTGATGTTCGGGGCGAGTTCGGACAGCGTGCCCAGTCGAACCGCGACAAACACGCCGTGGCCGAGCTTGCCGATCGCCGGAAAGGTGTCGGGGCTGTTGGCGGCAATGCGGATCTCCGGCCACGGTTTTTGATACGGCTTTGGCGTCGCTCGGACGTTTTGGAACGAGTAGTACTTGCCGGAATAGGAGAACGGGTCCTCGGTCCACGCCTTCTTCAGAATCTCGAGTGTCTCGAAGAAGCGCTCGCGGCTTTCGCCATAGGGCACGCCATAGGCTTCGTAGGTGCGCGGGAAGCCGCTGCGCCCGACCCCAAAGATCAGCCTTCCATGGCTAATCTGATCGACCGTAGCCGCCTCCTCCGCGAGACGCAGCGGATGGCACAACGGCAAGACCTGGACGCCGGTGCCGATCTTCATGCGCTTGGTGCGTGCGGCAATGGCGCTGGCGATGGTCAACGGCGCGGCGCAGACCGACCGCTCGGGGGCGACGTGAATCTCTGCCAGCCACATTGCATCGAGACCCCAGCGCTCGGCGGCTTCCACCTGTTCGAACGACTCGGCGAACGCCTCCGGCTGGCTGGTGCCCGCCGGACATTGAAACTCATGAAACATGCCGAATTCGAACGCCATCACCGCTTCTCCTTTCTTTTCTCGCGGGTACTGTAAGGTCGTCGACGCGCCGATGCCAGCCAAGAAAGGGCGGCCGCCCGGTTGCGATTGTCACAGCCTGATCATCGAGGAAAGAGCGAGACGGTGCTGTAAAACGCTCTGATTTTCATATCTTAATCTTAAGATCGTGCGCCCAGCTTTTAAGATTCCAATTTTCTTAAAGAATACTCTGTGGTTATCATTAAATTAATATAAAATTGATCGCGTTCCGTCAGTAGATGGTCCACATTCTTTGCGAATGGACGGATTTTTGACGTCTGAATGACGATTTTCTGACGCAAGTCGCTTCATTCTAGATAACGAATTCTTAATCTTTACTGTTAGTAACCGGCGGGCCTTTCTCCGAGAGCATCGCACAGTGACCAACTTCGATGAAATTTTGGAAGAGGCGATGGCCGGCTCTCGACCGTTGGGCACCGCCGCCGACTTCGTGGAAGCCTGCCGCCTTTATCTGGCGCGACGCAAATTCTCCGAGGATCAATTCTCTGTTTTCTTTTGCCGCCTCGGTGAGGCCATGCTGCACCAGGGGCGGCGTGAGCATGCAGTCGCATGCGCGCGCATCGCCTTCGAGTTGCGGCCCGAGGAAGAAGATACAACCAACCTCTGCGCCTGGGTGTTCAGCAATTGCGACCGGCACGAAGATGCTGCGGCGGCATATGAGAGGTTGCTGCAAACCCGACCTCGATGGAGCGAAGGCCACCGTCACCTTAGCGGCTCTCTGGCAGCCTGCGGGAAGCTTGATTGCGCGATATTTCATGCCGGGAGAGCCAGCGACCTCGATCCGCATTCCTTTGAGTTCGCCATCCACGCCGCCTCGCTGTGTGAGACGGCCGGACGGTACCATGATGCTGTCGAGTTTTTGGTGCGGGCGGCCGCTCTCGCGCCCGAAGTCAGCAATGTGTTTCGGCAAATGTCGAGCCTCAAATTGGCTTTGGAAGAGCCCGAAGAAGCCGTGGCGCTCGCGCTGCACGCCCTGTCCTTGGCGCCGGGCGATCGACAAAATACGCTATATGCCGGCGAACTGCTGCTTCGCACCGGGCGGTTTGACGAGGCGGTCGACATTATCGGCGGGGCGCTCGACACGAACCCCCAGGACGAGGTGGCGCTTCGATCGCTGTCCGCGGCGCACATGCTGCGTGGTCGGATAACCGACGCGCTCGAGGCGATCGACCGGGCCGTCGCGGTCACTCCGGAAATCGCGGAGTACCACCTGCATCGGGCGAACCTATTGTACCGGCTCGCGCGGCTTGACGAAGCTGCCGAGGCGTTCGGTCGCGCGGCGGCGCTCGATCCATCTAACCCCGACGCCAAACGTTCTCAGCTCACGGTTTATTTCGACAGCGGCCGCTTCACCGAAGCGCTGGCTGTTGGCGGCGAATTGATCCGCAACGCGCCGGAGAACGAAGAATACGCGCAGGCTGTTCTGCAGGTATTGAACCGGCGGTTCGAGACCGTGGAAGGCGACTACGTGGTGCTCAGCGAGCGCGCAACGCGACCGCACCGAGAACCGCAACCACCCCCTGGATTTTTCGAGACATTGCGGACGCGGGGGCGGGTGATTTACGCCTTGGTCATTCGGGAAACCCGCACCCGTTTTGGCGACTCCAAGCTCGGATATGGTTGGGCATTGCTCGAGCCGATTGCGCACATCCTGATGCTGTCTCTCGTTTTTGCGGTGATGATGCGCGGCCGGCCGCCGATCGGCGACGAATTCTTCATCTTCTATTACACCGGAATTATCCCCTATCACGTGTTTGTCCATACCAGCAGCAGTATGACTTACGCGATCGCGAGCAATGGCTCGCTCTTGCAGCTGCCCCTGGTCGGCACCTTTGACGTGCTGATGGCCCGCGGTCTGCTTGAACTGCTGACTGACACGTTGGTTGCGGTGATCCTGCTGGCGGGCTTCGGCGCGCTAGGGCTCGGCGCAATGCCGCACGAATTTGCGGGTGTCTCGGTCTCGCTCTTGGTTGTCTGGTTGCTCGGCTGCGGTTGCGGCTTCCTCAATGCCGTGATCAATGCGTTCGCGAAGTCGTGGGACAAGATCTGGGCCCAGTTGACTCGCCTCTTGTATTTCTGCTCCGGAATTTTCTATGTGCCGGGAATGATGCCCGAGTGGATCCGCGACATTTTGACGTGGAACCCGGTATTGCACGCAGTCGACTGGTTCCGCTCGAGCTTTTTCCGCGAATACGAGCCGCACTGGCTCGACCACTCCTATCTGGTGATGGCGGCAGTCGCGACATTGCTGGCGGGGCTAGGCCTCGAACGCGGGCTACAGCGCCGGCTTTATGAGCCGCTATGATCACGCTCGACCAGGTTTGCAAATCGTACCGCACGAGAGCCGGTCGCAAGACGGTGCTCGACGAGGTCAGCGTGGTCTTTCAGTCAGGTCACAATTTCGGGATTCTTGGGCCGAACGGGGCAGGAAAATCGACCTTGATTCGGCTCATCGCCGGTTCCGAGCCGCCCGACCAAGGCATTGTCCGACGCTTCGCTCGAGTGTCGTTTCCCCTCGGCTTTGGCGGTACGTTCCACGGCGCTCTCTCCGGCCGAGAGAACGTCGCCTTCATTGCTCGCATATATGGCGCGGCGATCCGGCCTACGATTGCCTATGTCGAAGGGTTTGCTGAGCTCGGCGAGTATTTCGCGATGCCGGTGAATACGTATTCGGCCGGGATGCGCGCGCGACTGGCTTTCGCCACGTGCCTCGCGATCGACTTCGACATCTATTTGATCGACGAGGTTACGGAGATCGGCGATCAGCGGTTTCGCCGCCGATGCGCGGAGGCCTTTCGCCAACGCATGCTGCGGTCCGACATTATTTTGGTGACGCATAACCCTCATACGATCCGGCAATATTGTGACAAGGGTGCTGTCCTCGCCGATGGCCAGCTGACATTGCACGACGATATCAGTACCGCATTGGAGTCATATCATCGCTTATTGCAGGAGCGCGTCTGATGTCGGCTCGGCCGACCCTCACGCAGCCCGCCGTCAATTGGAGCCACGCGGTTTCCTCGCAGCCGGGCAGACCCGCCATTGCCGCCGGGCTCCCGGTACCCGCTGAGGACAGTGGCGCAATTGCGGTTCTTCAAGCACGGAATTTAGTCGCTCCTAAGCGACGGTCCCCGGTTCGCCTCCTATCGTTCATTGTCGTTGTGCTCATCCCGGCGGCCTTGGCGGCCGCATACTATTTCGTCATTGCTGCAGACCAGTATGTCGCAGAATTTCGTTTTGCATTGCGCACGGCCGAACCTGTCCGCGCCGAGATCAGCGGGATACTGCAGGGAAGCGTCGCTCCCTCGCCGATCGGGGTGGACTCTTACGCTCTCGTCCAATACCTCGGCAGCCGCGACGTCATCGAGGATCTCGGCAAGACACTCGATCTGCGCGAAATGTTTTCACGGCCGGAAGCCGACTGGGTGGCCCGGCTGCAGCTCCCGATATCCATAGAGGAGCTGGTCCGGTATTGGAAAGGCCAGGTCGACGCGTTCTACGACATCACCAACGGGACGATCGCCGTCCGCGCCCGCGCCTTTATGCCGGACGACGCGCTGCGCCTGGCGCAAGGAATCCTCGCCTCCGCGGAGCAGCTGGTCAATGATCTGTCGGCGCGAGCCCGCCGCGACGCTCTGCGCAATTCGGAGAGGGAGGTGCATCGCGCAGAAAGGCGCCTCAAAAGCACACTTGCCCGGCTGCGCGAGTTTCGCGACCGTGAAGGGATAATCGACCCCCGAAAGACTGCCGACGCCACCCAGGCTCTTGCCGGTCGGATCCGCGACGAGATCGTCCGCGCCGACACCGAGTTATCTACCGTGAAGCATTACATGCGGGCGGACGCGCCGTCGGTCCGGATGTTGGAAGCTCGCATCCAATCGCTGCAGACCCAGCTCCACTCGGTGGAGAGCGAAGTCACCGACACTCAAAAATCGCAATCCGAGGTCCTCTCTCGCGTGATGGGCTCGTATGAGCGGCTCGAAAGCGAGCGGACGTTTGCAGAGAAAGCTTATCAGCACGCGTTGGAAGCGCTCGACCGGGCACGCATGAATGCCGACCGCCAGCAGGTTTACATCGCGGGGTTCGTGCAGCCAAGCCTGCCCGAGGAAGCGCTCTATCCGCGCCGATTCCGCAATGTCGGCATCGCGCTCTTTCTTTGCTGCGCCGTCTGGCTGATCGGCACCTTCGCCATCCAGACCGTGCGCGAGCACCTGTAGATTGTACTGCAACCAGTGGGGTCGAACCGAAGTCGGTCGAAAGAGAGAGACAATGGCGACGCTCGAAATCGACACCCAGCCTCGGCTGTCGTCGGCACCGCCGATTACGGCCTCGCCCTTTCGTCATGTCCGCCGCAGACGCAAGAGGCTTGCGCTAATTGCGAGCGACAGCGATTTGTGCGGCATTGCGGCGTACACCCGCAGTCTCGAAAAGCAACTTAACGATATTTTCGAAGTAACAGTATTCGATCTCGACCAATACTTGTTGCGCAGCACGCATGGCCGCGTGAAAAAATTTGGCGACCGGCACATTCTCGATATTTGTCGCGAGATCAGGGAGTTTGATGCCGTCAATCTGCAGCTCGAGCATGGCACGCTAGGTCGCGACCGCCACGATATTCATCGGCGGTTTTCCTGGATCTTGCGAGCCGCACCGCGGCTTTCGGTGACCTTCCATACCGTATTTCAGTGTGAAGCCTTCAACTATCGGGAGTACTTCAGAGAACTCTTGAAGCGCAATTTCGCCAAGGCCATCGCAATGAGGGCGCAGTACAACCGCGAGCACCTTCTGTCCGCGGGACTGGCCGGCCGGCTTCGACGCGCGCAGCGGTTCAAGCCGGTCGCCCTGATCGTGCACACCCGCCGTGACCTTTGTCATATGAAGTTCGCGCACGGCATGAGAAATGTATACGACCATCCCCTGTCGTTTCTGTCGGCCCCCGAGGTTGCGGACATCCGGCGCACCGCGTCCCGGAAGAAATTCCCGGTCCTCGACGACGTCCCGGCAGCAAGCAGACTGATCGGGGTTTTCGGATTTCTCGGCCGCTACAAGGGGTTTGACACTGTAATCAAGGCATTGCACCATCTATCGGAAGATCATCATTTGCTGATCTTCGGAGGCGTCCACCCGAATGAAATAAAGCCTCACCAGCCCATCGATCCCGTTGTCTCGTCACTGTTCGACACCGGTTATGTTGATACCAGTGTCGCCGAGCGGATCAGGTCTAATGTGGAGGGGACGGCACCCGTCGTCTCTGTTGCTGTCGACAGCTCGATGCGCGATCTGCTGATCGAGCATCCAAAGGACCTGTCGGATCGCATACATTTTATGGGGGCCCAAAGCGACGCCGATTTTCTTGCCGGCATGGCGATCTGCGACGCCGTTGTGTTTCCTTATATGGAGGTTGGACAATCCTCGTCGGGCCCGATCTCGCAGGCCCTGGAGCTCGGCTGCCGCGTCATCGCGTCCCGCACCCATACTTTTATTCAGCTCAGCCGGTATCACCACAACACGATCGAATTCTTCGACATCGGAAATCACCTCGAACTGGCCGGCCGTATCCGAGCACGGCCACAATTCGAGCGGCGCGAGCATCTCCCGGCGTTCAATGTCGAGACCAATAAAGCCGTTTATCTTGCGGCCAACGGCACTCCGGCCGCGGTCTCCCACGTCAGAGCATAAGCCCAAATAAACCCGCGACAACCGGACGGTGCGAACCTATCATCGGGGCGATGCCGCTGCGAGTCGGCCGCCAGCGAACGGAGGAGCGCAGAATGAAAAACGGATTTCGGGTTTATGATTCTGACACACATGTCAATCCTGCTGCGGAGGTGCTCGAGCGCTATGTCGACCCCTCATTTCGCGCTCGTCTACCGGAATTGGCGCCTTACCGCTTCGCCGTTGGCGAAGGAGCGGTCGCGGGCGTAGCCGGCCTCCACAATTATCGCGTCGGCACGAAATACTACCGGCGGGTTCTGGGTGAAGAGGCGCCTCGCGACACCTTCACCGGCCGCGAGACAAAATGGATGGGCAGCAAAATGCCGCGGCCCGGAGTGCAGGACGATCAAGCTGAAAACCGGGTCAAGGACATGGATGATGAAGGGACCGATGTCCATTTTCTGATCCCGACCTCCTGGCTCAGCCTCGTCGGCCTCCCGGACCCGGCGCTCGAAATCGGGATGATCCGGGCCTACCACCGCCACATGGCCGATTTTTGCGGTCAATTCCCGACCCGATTGAAGAGCATGATCGTTGCGTCCTCCCGCAATGTCGACGAGGCGGTGCGCGAGATCCGCGAATGGGGAAATTCCAAATGGGCGGTGGCGGTAATGCCGCTGCTCGCCAAGGACCTCCCGGTCGATCATCCGGACCTGCATCCGATCTGGCGGGCGGCCGCCGACCACGATTTGCCGATCGCCAACCACAGCTTTACCTGGAACCCGCCTTATTATCCCGGTTATCTGGACCTCTGGGACAACATCTTCCTCGGCCGTCTGGCGGCCCACCCGTGGGGGGCCATGCGGTTTGTCGGGTCGTTTATCGGCGGCGGCCTTTTCGACCAATACCCCAGCTTGCGGATGGGTGTGCTCGAATGCGGCTTTGGCTGGCTGCCATTTTGGGCACGGCGCATGGACGAGCAGGCGGTTTATGTCGGCGGTACAGCGCCGCTCAAGCAGAAACCCAGCGAATACATGCAGAGCGGCCGGTTCTTCTGCAGCATCGAACACCATGAGGGGGAAGACATGTACAATTATGTCACCCACTTCCTGGGTGACGACGTGCTGATGTACGCCTCCGACTATCCGCACTCGGAGTGCCAATTCCCCGACTCGGTCGACAATATCCTCGCCTGGAAGAGCCTCAAACCGGAGACGACAAAAAAGCTCCTCGGCGGCAACGCCGACCGGTTTTTCAAACAGGCCTGATCTCGCGGACGCGGCGAGGAGAGCTGCCATGAGAAGCGGGCTTCGCGTTTACGATGCGGACACGCATGTAAGTCCTTCGGCAGAGGTTCTCGAGCGCTATCTCGATCCGAGCTTTCGACAACGCCGCGCTGAGTTGGCACCCCACCGCCTCGACGTTGGCGACGGTCTGCACTCCTACAGCTTCGGCAGGAAATTCTATCGCCGCGTGCTCGGCGAAGCCGAACCACGCGAGACCTTCACCGGCCGCGACTCGCGTTGGCGCGGCAGCAAATTGCCGCGTCCCGGGGTGCAGGACGCCGACGCCGCCAACCGCGTCTTGGACATGGACGAGGAGGGGACGGATGTGCATTTCCTGATCCCCGGCTCGTTCATGAGCTTTGTTGGGCTCGACGATCCGGCTTTCGAGGTCGCGATGGTGCGCGCCTATCACCGCCACATCGCCGATTTCTGCGGGCAGTATCCGAACCGGTTGAAGAGCCTGATCGTTGCCTCTGCCCGCGTTCCCGAGGAAGCCGTGCGCGAGATCCGCGAATGGGGCAATGCGAAATGGGCGGTGGCGGTCAAGCCGCTGATGCCGACCGACATTCCGCCAGATCACCCCGATCTCGAACCGATCTGGCGGGTGGCGCAAGAGCACGACCTGCCGATCGCCCACCACAGCTCGACGTGGAACCCGCCCTACTACCCCGCCTATCGCGACGTCTGGGACAACATTTTCCTCGGCCGGATGGCCTCTCACCCGTGGGGGGCGATGCGGTTCGTCGCATCGTTTATTGGCGGCGGGATCTTCGACCGCTATCCGAGCCTGCGCATGGGTGTGCTCGAATGCGGCTTTGGCTGGCTGCCGTTCTGGGCCCGGCGCATGGATGAGCAGGCGGTCTATGTCGGCGGCACCGCCCCGCTCCAGCACCGGCCGAGCGAATACATCGCGGCCGGCCGCTTTTTCTGCAGCATCGAGCGGCAAGAAGGGGAGGACATGTTCAACGCCGTCACCCGGTTTCTCGGTGATGAAGTCTTGATGTACGCCTCCGACTACCCGCACTCGGAGTGCCAGTTCCCCAACTCGGTAGACAACATCCTCGCCTGGTCGAGCCTCAGCGGCGAGACGCGGGGAAAGCTCTTCTGGGGCAACGCGAACCGCTTCTTCAAGCAGACCTGAGCGCTATCCGGCGCTCTGCTCGCGCAGTTTGAAGCGCTGGATCTTGCCGGTCGCAGTTTTTGGCAAGCCTTCGAGGAAGGCGTACCAGCGGGGGCATTTGAATGGCGCTAGCAGCTCTCTCGCATGCGCCTCCAGAACCCGGACGAGCTCCTCGTCTTCTCGCACGCCGGGTTTGACGACGACAAAGGCTTTAGGCTTGTGGAGCCCATCCTGGTCCGGCACGCCAACGACAGCCGCCTCGAGCACATTTTCATGCGCGACGAGCGCCGCCTCAACCTCGGCTGGCGAGACGTACATCCCGCTGACCTTCATCATGTCGTCGCTGCGGCCGCAATAAACGTAATAACCGTCTTCGTCCTCGAAGTATTTGTCGCCGGTCCGGGTCCACCCGCCAATGAACGTTGTCCGGCAGCGCTCGCGATTGTTCCAATAATAGGCAGCACTGGTCGGTCCGCTGACCAACAGGTCACCAATCTCACCGCGGCGGCAGGCCCGTTCCTCTTCGTCGACAATTTTCAGATCATAGCCCGGGATCGGTTTGCCCGTCGTGCCGTAGCGGACACTGTCTGGGCAATTGCTGAGAAATATATGCAACATCTCGGTCGAGCCGATGCCGTCGAGAATGTCGACCCCAATGCGCGCCGCCCAACGCCGGCCGATCTCCTGCGGCAGCGGCTCCCCGGCCGAAACGCAGCGACGCAGAGCGAGCTCGCCGCGTATCGGGAGCTCGTTACTGGCGAGCATCGCATTGTAGAGCGTCGGCACGCCGTAGAAGATCGTCGGCCGCCGCTCACGCAATACGCGGCTGACCGATGTGGGGGTGGGCCGCTCCGCGGTCAGGATACTGGTGGCGCCGACCGCCAGCGGAAAGGTCAGTGCATTGCCAAGCCCATAGGCGAAGAACAGCTTTGCCGCCGAGAACACGATATCGCTCTCGTCGATGCCGAGCACCGGGATCGCATAAAGCTCGGCTGTCTTCAGCAGGCTCGAATGAATGTGCACGGTACCCTTCGGCCGGCCCGTCGACCCCGAGGAGTAGAGCCAGAAGCAAGGTTCGTCAGGATGGGTCGGCTCAGGGTCGGACGCCACTGGCGCCTCGGCGAGTAAGGCGGTGAGCGAATGCTCTCCCGCGCCGTTGCCGGACACGATCAGCGCGGGCTGATCGGTCAAATCGGCCAAAGCCGCCTTCATTACCGGCACCAACGGCGCTGAAACGACAACCGCCCGAGCGCGGCTGTCGGCGGCCATAAAACTGAATTCGGGCGCCGACAGCTGCGTGTTGACCGCGACGGGAACGACCCCGGCCTTGATCGCGCCGAGAAAGGCGGTCGGGAAGTCGATCGTGTCGTGAAGGCAGAGTAGAATACGCTGCTCCCGATGAATGCCGAGCCGGCGCGTCAGATTGGCAAACCGACTCACGCGTTCGGCGAGTTCGGCATAGCTGTATTGCCCGTTATCGTCGATAAAAGCTGCCTTTTCGCCGCGTCCGGCGGCGAGGTTCAGCTGGAGCAGGTGGGCGGCGGCATTGTATCCGGCGCGGGTTTCGCTGCTCATCCGCCATCCTCCCGTATTCGCATGGCCGCCGAGAGCCGTCGAGATCGGCCGCACGGCCATTATATTCCTCCTATGCAGCGGTCAAGCAACGCGGCCGAACCGGATGATTACTTGTGCCGTCTCGGCGATCGGGTGCGCGAGGAGCGGGCGCGCCGCGGTATGACGCGCCGTATCCTGGCGCGCGATTCCGGATTGTCGGAGCGCTACCTCGCGCAGCTGGAGAGCGGCAAGGGCAATCTCTCGATAAAACTGCTGCGCCGGGTCAGCGACGCGCTCAACCTGCCGCTTCCCCGATTACTCGGCAGCGAACCGGCCGAACCGGCCGAATTGGTGCGGATCGTCGAGCTATTACGCCGTTTGCCGCTGGACCGGCTCGGCGAGGCGCGGGCCCTTCTCGACGAGCATTTCGACGCCTCTGATCATGTCGCAAGGCGGCGGCGGATCGCGCTGATCGGGCTACGCGGCGCCGGCAAATCGACCTTGGGAAGCCGTCTTGCGGAGCATCTGGCGGTCCCGTTTATCGAGCTCGACGCCGAGATCGAGCGGGATTTCGGGCTGTCGCTCGGCGAGATCTTTGCTCTCTCCGGCCAATCCGCCTACCGCCGTTCGGAGCGCCGGATGTTGGATGCAGTGCTCGGCAGCCACTTGAGATTTGTTCTGGCGGCTGGCGGCAGCATCGTCGCCGAACCAGAGACTTACAACGAGCTCCTGTCGCGCTGTTTTACGGTCTGGATCAAGGCCTCACCGGACGAGCATATGAACCGCGTCATCGCGCAGGGCGACCTTCGCCCGATGTCCGACAACAAGGAAGCCATGGCCGATCTCGAACGCATCCTGGCCGCCCGCACGCCGCTCTATGCAAGAGCCGACGCCGTCATCGACACCGCCGGGCGCCCGCTCGAAGCCAGCCTTGCGGATCTGCTCGCGATCCTGCCGCAAGAGTGCGGTCAGGGAGGCTGACCCGCCAATCGCGAGTTGCCGCCTGGTATGACCTGCCGCATGATGGCTTCGGTGAGCAGAAGATCTGCGGTCGGGGAATGAGCGCCAGGAGCAAAATCTATTCGAGCTTTGACGATGCAGTTCGCGACATTCCGGATGGGGCGACCCTCGGTTTCGGCGGGTTTGCGGTCGTCGGCATGCCAATCAATCTCTATGAAGCTGTCGCCAAACAGGGAGCCAAAGCGCTGACCTGCGTGTCGAATTCGACGCGCGGCGGCGCCACCTTGCCGGCCGATGCCCCGGATATGGGTCAGATCATCAAAAACGGGCAGGTCCGAAAGGTGATCTGCGCCTTCACCGCCCCGACGCGGGCTTCGCAACGGCTGGTCTTGTCCGAATATGTCGAGAGGGGCCTGATCGAGGCGGAGCTCGTGCCGCAGGGCACACTAGCCGAGCGGATGCGCGCGGCCGGCGCCGGCATCCCGGCTTTCTATACCCCGGCCGCGGTCGGCACCGAACTCGCCGAAGGGCGGGAAACCCGCATCTTCAACGGCCGCGAATATCTCCTCGAGCATGCTTTGCCGCTCGACTACGCCTTCATCCGCGCCTACCAGGCAGACGCGGCCGGCAACCTGCGTTTCCGGCGCTCGCCGCGCAATTTCAACCCGATCATGGCGATGGCGGCGCGGGTCACGGTCGTCGAGGTCGAGGAAGACATTCTGCCGGTCGGCGCGATCGACCCCGATGATGTGCATACCGCCGGGATTTTCGTGCACCGGATTGTCAAGATCCCGCCGCCGCCCGAAGGCTGGTGGCCGCAGCGTCCAGGGAGCATCGCGCGATGAGCGAAAGGGCGAAAGGGCTGACCCGCCAGCAGATGTGCGACCGGCTGGCGATGGAGTTCCAGGACAGTTGGATCGTCAATCTCGGGATCGGCATCCCGACCCTTTGCTCGAATTTCGATTTCGGCGACAAGGAGATCATCTTTCATTCGGAGAATGGGGTGATCGGCTATGGCCCGCTCGCGGCGCCGGAGAAAGAAGATCTGCACCTGGTGAATGCCGGCGGCCAGCACGTCACATTGCAATCGGGCGCCGCGATCGTCCACCACGCTGATTCCTTTGCGCTGATCCGCAGCGGGCGGATCGACGTGACCGTGCTCGGGGCCTATGAGGTCGCCGAAAACGGCGACTTTGCGAACTGGAAGATGGCGGGCCAGCAGGGCGGAGGCATCGGCGGGGCAATGGATTTGGCAGCCTGCGCCAAGCACGTCTTCGTCGCAATGGAGCACCAGACGCGCGACGGCAAGCCGCGCCTTGTCAAGCGCTGCGCGATCCCGGCCACCGCTCGCGGCGTCGTCAATCTCGTCGCCACCAATTTCGGGCTGTTCGAGATCACAAAAGAAGGCATGGCACTGCGCGAGATCGCCCTCGGCGTGACCGTCGAGGAAGTGAGGGCCACCACCGGGTGCAATCTAATCATCCCCAGCGATGTCCCGCTTGTCCGCCTTGAGGCCAGTCTATGATCATTGATTGCCACGGCCACTACACCACCGCTCCGCGTCAGCATGAGGCTTGGCGCGCCCAGCAGATCGACGCATACAAGGCCGGCAAGTCGCCGCCACCGCGCCCGGGGATTACTGATGACGAGATCCGCGAATCGATCGAGGGTGGCCAGCTCAAGGTGCAGCGCGAGCGCGGCACCGATCTGACGATCTTCTCGCCGCGCGCCGCCGGCATGGGACATCATCTGGGCGATGCGGTGACCAGCGAAGCCTGGGCCAGTGCCTGCAACGAGCTGATCCACCGTGTCTGCTCATTATTCCCCGAGAATTTCATTGGCGTGGCGATGCTGCCGCAGAGTGCGCGCGTCTCGCCGAGGAATTGCATTCCCGAGATCGGCCGCTGCGTCAACGATTACGGGTTCGTTGGCGTTAATCTGAACCCCGATCCGTCCGGCGGCCATTGGCAGGACCCGCCGCTGTCTGACCGTTACTGGTATCCGGTTTACGAGAAGATGGTCGAGTACGACACTCCGGCAATGATCCATGTCAGCGCGTCGTGCAACCCGACCCATCACACGACTGGCGCGCACTACCTCAACGGGGACACCGCCGGCTTCAACCAGCTGATGAATTCGTCGGTGTTCAAGGATTTCCCGACCATCAAATTCATCATTCCGCATGGCGGCGGTGCCGTACCCTATCACTGGGGGCGCTACCGCGGGTTGGCGCAAGACGCCAAACTTGGGCTGCTGTCCGACCTTATGTTGAAGAACGTATTTTTTGATACTTGTGTCTATCACCTGCCCGGCCAGGAATTGCTGGCGAGGGTCATCCCGGCCGATAACATCCTGTTCGCCTCCGAAATGATCGGCGCGGTTCGCGGCATCGACCCGGAGACGGGACACCACTACGACGACACCAAGCGCTACATCGACCAGCTCCCACTGTCGGCGGAGGACAAGGCGAAGATTTTCGAGGGCAATGCGCGCCGCGTCTACGGCCGTTTGTCTGAGACAATCAAAAAGCAGTCCGCGAGGTGATCATGCCGCAGGATGGCAGCCCCGAGCCGAAGAGCCGCTGGGATGTTCTGACCAAAACTGGCGCCGGCACGCCAATGGGTGATCTGTTACGCCGCTATTGGTGGCCGATCGCCGGCGCCAGCGAGCTGGATCACCCCGGCACATTGCCGGTGCGGCTGATGGGCGAGGACCTCGTCCTCTACAAGGACCTCGGTAGCAAATATGGCCTGCTCGACCGCCATTGCCGGCACCGCCGCGCCGACCTCAGCTATGGCTATGTCGAGAAATGCGGGTTGCGCTGCAATTATCACGGTTGGCTCTACGACGCCGACGGCAGGTGTCTGGCACAACCCTACGAGGACATGGCGCATCCAGAGACAAGGCTGCGCGACCAGATTCACATCAAGGCCTATCCGGTTGCGGAATTGGGCGGGCTCTTATGGGCTTATCTCGGCCCCGAGCCGCGGCCGCTTGTCCCCAATTGGGAATTCTTCACGTGGAAGAACGGGTTCCGCCAGATCGTCAAGGCTGAGATCCCGTGCAACTGGTTTCAGTGCCAGGAAAACTCGATCGACCCGGTGCATTTCGAATGGACCCATTCGAACTGGAGTGTGCGTCTGGGGGGTGCCACCGGCCCTTATACGCCGCAGCACGTCAAGGTCGACTTCACCGAGTTCGACTACGGTTTCCAGTACAAACGCATCCGCACCGACACCACCGACAAAGACCGGTTGTGGACGGTCGGCCGCGTCTGCCTGTGGCCAAACGGATTGTTCACCGGCAATCACGTCGAGTTCCGCGTGCCGGTCGACGACGCGAACACGCTCAGCGTGATGTGGCATTTCAGCCGCGTGCCGCGCGAGCGCGAGCCTTATGTGCAGAACAGCATCCCGACCTGGCAGGGGCCGATCGCCGATCCCCAAACCGGGCGCTGGATCACCAGTCATGTGATGAACCAGGATTTCGTGACCTGGGTC
>Ga0306926_10004197_pt1 | contig 15089 bp, 11 predicted proteins | sample flu12Cox44000178_FD_203759 | JGI IMG/M metagenome (GOLD analysis project Ga0306926, IMG submission 203759) | Lab enrichment of tropical soil microbial communities from Luquillo Experimental Forest, Puerto Rico - flux8day.12C.oxic.44.000.178 (v2)... | ecosystem: Environmental > Terrestrial >...
CACTGACGCAAGCACAGTTATCGATGTTGCTGGAAGGGATTGATTGGCGTCGTCCGGTGCGCAGTTACACGCCGCAGATGGCCGTATAATTTCAGTTGATACAGAATTCATTTGCCAAGAATTTTAGTCATGGCATACTGCGCACGATGACACAACGTGCGGACCTTCCTGATCTCGAAAAACTAAGTCCCGAAGCATTGAGAGCCTTAATCGTTTCACAGCATGAACTAATCGTGTCCCGCGACAGCGAGATCGAGCAGTTGAAGCTGTTGATCGCCAAGCTACGCCGTATGCAGTTCGGACGATCTTCGGAGAAACTGGATCGGCAAATCGAGCAGTTGGAGTTGCGGCTCGAAGTACTGCAACTGAACGAAGCCGAGACGGTTGCGAAGATGCCGGAAGCGATCGCTAGTGTGGAACCGGTGGCCCGATCGGTGCGGCGTCCGCTGCCTGCGCATCTGCCACGGGAAGTGCGCACGCATGTACCGAAGCAGACGGTCTGTCCGGACTGCGGCGGAGAACTACGCAAGTTAGGAGAAGATGAATCGGAAGTGTTGGAGCGCATCCCGGCGCAATTCCAGGTGATCCGGCACGTCCGCGTGAAGTTGACCTGCAAGTGCTGCGAGCGCATCGTGCAAGCACCAGCGCCGAGCCGACCGATTGAACGCAGCATGGCCGGGCCGGGACTGTTGGCCCACGTGCTGGCCTCGAAATTTAGCGATCACCTGCCGTTGTACCGGCAATCAGAAATCTACGCACGGGAGGGCGTGGAGCTGGATCGCTCGACGCTGGCGGACTGGGTGGGCGCCAGCAGCCGATTGCTCGAACCACTCGTGGAAGTGTTACGACGCCATGTGATGAGCGCTACGAAGCTGCATGCCGATGACACTCCGGTTCCCGTGTTGGCGCCAGGCTTGGGAAAGACGAAGACGGGAAGACTTTGGACGTACGTGCGAGACGATCGTCCAGCAGGAGATGAGACACCGCCGGCGGTGTGGTTCGCCTACACGCCAGATCGCAAAGGGGAACATCCGAAAGCACACCTGAGCCATTTCCGGGGCCTGCTGCAGGCCGATGCGTATGCCGGGTTCGAGCAGATTTATGAGGCTGGAAACATACGGGAGGCCGCTTGTTGGGCGCACGTACGCAGGAAGTTCTACGATCTTCAGGTCGCCCACAAGTCTCCGGTGGCCGACGAAGCGCTTCGTCGTATCGGAGAGCTCTATGCCATCGAAGCAGACATCCGTGGACGAAAACCGGAAGAACGTCGCCAGGTACGCAACGAGCGCAGCCGGCCGTTGCTGGAATCACTGAAACAATGGTTGGAAGAGACTTTGGGGAAACTGTCCCGAAAGTCGGATACCTCGCTGGCCGTTCGTTACGCGCTCGGACGATGGGAAGCGCTGATGCGTTACTGCGATGATGGTCAACTGGAAATCGACAACAATGCGGCCGAGAGGGCGTTGCGTGCCGTGGCCCTGGGTAGAAAGAACTACCTGTTCGCCGGATCGGATCGAGGCGGTGCGAGCGCAGCAGCAATCTACAGCCTGATCGGTACAGCAAAACTGAACGGCGTCGATCCGGAAGGTTACCTGCGCAACGTCTTGTCGCGCATCGCGGAGCACCCCATCAACCGCATCGAAGAACTGCTACCCTGGAACCTCTCCCAAGGATCCACCGAAGACTCGTCACGTGCCGCGTAGCCTATCACGGTGAACTTGTAAAGATGGCCTCAAGCCATCGCTTACGCCCAAGCGCACGGTGGCATGCTTGCAGAATCCTCTTCGCCGAGTCGTCGTCCCAGTCGTGAAGAATGTGCTTCATGATGATCGCGTCAGCGCCGGATGGCAGTTCTCTAAAGAAATCTCCGCTTTCGATTCGCACTCTGCCGGTGATGCCAGCACGGGCGAAAGTCGCGGCTGCGCCGGACGCAACATGCGGAAGATCGAAAAGTACGCCACGCATCCTCTTGTGACGGAGTAAGACGGTGGCCAACAACCGACCGTGTCCACCCGCGACGTCCATTAGGGTCACGACTCCCTTGAAGTCGTACGCGTCGGATGTGGCTCGGGCCTCCCTAGCACTGATTGACGTCATCGCTCCATCGAAGACTTCGGCGGCTTCGGGATTTCGCGAGAAGTGCTCAAATATCGGAGCGTTGAAGACATGGTCGAACGCGGGCATGCCTGTTTTCACGCTGTAGCCAAGCTGTCCCCAGGGCTGCCATGTGCTGTCGTGAGCGACAAAACGCGCGAACCCGGCAAGGCTCTCAGGGTGGTCGCTTCGAAGTAGTTGCCCCATGCCGGTAAGCTTGAACCGGCGGTCGGCGCTTTCCATGAACAGGCCGACGCTTGCGAGTGCTCTTAGCAAGCGATAGAGCCCGTCCTCTGAGACGTCGGCTTCACGGGCCATATCGCTGCACCGTCGTGCTCCCTTCGCAAGCCGGTCCGGAACGCCGAGTGCAACTACGGTCCCGAGTGCTTGACTGATCCACTTGCCGATCACCATATCGAAAAGAACGTCGTACGGACGGACTGGGGACGTGCGGCTGGCTCGGTTTTCGGCCACAGGCCTCCTTAAGCTGGCTGGATTCTAATGGTGCCGCTCCTGAAACGTAAAGGGCTGGAAGATTCGCAAGCTGGCTCGAATCCGGATAGCTCCTAATAAGTCGTGCCGGCTACCGAAAATCACTTGGGCAGGGAAAAGGACGAAAAACACCAGATGTTCATTTCACTGCAACTGTCTGATTCTAGGGGAAGTGGCGCGCCCTGAGAGATTCGAACTCCCGGCTGCCTCAATCTTCGCGGGACTCGGCCTGTCCGAATCCTGAGTCAAGACCTTTCGAGGATACGCAGTGCGGCCTGGGCGCGGCTGCGATGCACATCGGAGTACCACGCAGGGGAGTATTGTTCTAGAAGGCTGACCAACTCCCGGAAAACTTCCGCAACGGATACCCCCGCCTGAGAGGAGCCAAACTCACCATCGTTTTCAGAGTTACTCATGGAATTACTCCGTTCGGCAGCCTCGGGCATGCTGCAAGTGAATGGGAGTGAGTGAGTCGGTCAATCTAGTCATCTTGCACGAAATCATCTTTGACTAAAGTCAAGCCCAGCGAACGGTACAATGGCTAACTTCCCTCACTTCCCGGCCGCTCGCCGCTTAACAAGGTCCGGTGCGAATCCGCCGGTCACGTAAAACTTCTTGAAGATTAATTCCATCACGCGTTCTTCAAGAGGCGTCTTCGGGTCTGGCAAGAAGTTCCACCAGAGAGACACCTGTTCCTGGTCGGCGGCAATGACTTCAGCGATCGTTGGGTAGTGCACGTACGTCATGGTGGGCCTTTGCTTGATCTTAGTGCCAAAAAAATGGCGGAGCTGCGCGCCGACCGAAGCGGTTTGTGCAGAATGCGGGCTACAGGAAACACAATGCTCCGTCTCAGAGTAGAACGCAGAAATCCTCGGGGAATAGATTAAGCGGAGAGCGGGCGGACTCTCCTTGTCCGTAGAGACACCATCCGAAATCGTATGCTGCCGGGCTGGTTTCTCTTTGCGCTTAAGCAAAGACCTTTTGCTGGCCTTCAATTTGAAACCGCTAACAGGTATTTTCCAAGTTGGGGGACAAAAAGTTGCCAGCACACTGCGCTCGGCACTGGCCATCGTCAAACCAGAAACGGTCCTGGCCTGGCATCGGGCCGCAAGCCAGGGGCGAAGAACACACAAATCGTCTCTCCGTGCGTTAGTACCAGATTAGACAATCCGCAGTAGCACTAATGTAGCGGTGTAAGAGCGGAACTAGAATCGCTGCCACCGATGTCGTCCGCCCGAAGTTCCAAGAATGACTAGAGGTAGTCCGACGAGACCATGTGCGTCGGCTATTTAGGATGCGCTTATCCGAGGAACTCACCGACTGGCACTCTATCCAGTTGAGCTACGGGCGCGCGTTCTCGGGAGCACTGTAACACGTTCTGCTACACTTCGCGCTCGTATCGCGCTCTCTCACAAGTTACTTCTTGGCGATCTTCTCGAGGACGAAGAGCTTAACGTCTCTTGTGATCCGCAAAAAATCGCATACGCTGCTCGCTGCTACGGTTTCGGGACCTGAACCCATTTGTTTGGGCCGAGACGGTAGATCCAGGTTTCATAGGTGAAGTGGTTGCGATCCGTGCCGCCACCCAAGATCACAATTACGTTCGCTGTAGGGCTGTAGCTCCCGGCCTTCTGTTTCGTAGTTGAGAAGAGTCGGGAAATCCTAAAGCCTTGCACGTGTCGCACTTGCAGGCCACCAACATACGCAGAGTTGCGCATTACCAATAAATCAATTCGTATAGCGTTTTTTCGTGTGGGCTGAGATCACCGCAGATCCGGATGGAAAGGAAGTTCTCCCCATCCACTACGATGACAATTATATTGCGGTATTTCCACACGAAACTTGCAGGGTCAGCGCCACATTTGATTCGTCTCCTCTCGCGGGGCATAGCCATCAGTGTGGATTGAAGGCTATGATGTGCCAAAACAGGTGGTATCTCTGTCGCAGGCGAATGCGGAATAAATCGATCTCATCATCTTTCTGATACGGGTTCGAATCAGGTGGAGGCCGGACCATGGAAAAGAAAACCGGGAACATCTCACGGCGTGATTTTGTCATAAGCACGGCGATCGGCGGCGCAGGTGTTGTGATTGCGAATGACATTGCGAAATCGGAACTCTTTGCTGCCTCGAAAACCACAACGATGATCGGAGTTCCGTTCGAAGCGCATGAACGGGTCCGATTAGGCATCATCGGCGTCGGAGGGCGGGGTACGAGTTTACTGCGTGATCTGCTCGCTGTCGACGGTGTCGACGTGAAAGCAATTTGCGACCTCGTACCAGAAAAAGTCGAGCATGCTCAGAAGATGGTAACGGATGCGGGCCAAGCTAAGCCCTCTGCTTTCACCAAGGGTGACCACGATTTCACAAATCTGAATCAACTCGACCTCGACATCGTTTATATTGCAACTCCTTGGGACTGGCATGTGCCGATGGCCGTCGACACGATGAAAAACGGCAAACACGCGGCAGTGGAAGTGCCCGCCGCCACAACCTTGCAGGAATGCTGGGATCTGGTGAACACGTCCGAAACAACTCGCAAGCACTGCGTCATTCTTGAGAATTGCTGCTATGGCGAATCGGAGATGATGGTGCTGGAGATGGTGCGCGATGGCGCCTTCGGCGAGATTTCCCACGGAGAAGCGGCATACCTTCACGACTTGCGAGGCATCGTGACTGCCAACGAGGGTGAAGGGCTGTGGCGAAGAGTTCCCCACATGTGGTGCTCGTTATCCTGATCGCCTTCTGGGGCGCATTCGCCTTGTACCCCGCCCCGGGTCCAAGCTTCGATTATGCGCAGGTTGGCGTCCCACCGAACTGGGAGCACAACTATACCGGGTTCCTGTCGCACTTCAACAAGAATTCCAACCTTTCCTGGGCATTCGATGTCTGGTTCCTGAACCTTTTTCCCCGCGTGGAGCCTTTTGTTTATAACGAAGGCGGATGGTCCACACTAAGTTTCATTCCTACGCTTGCGACCATGATTCTCGGGTTGCTCACGGGGGAGTGGCTGAGAAGCACAAAATCAAGAGCCCAGAAGCTTCGCGGCCTGGTGATAGCGGGAGTTGGGTTGGTTCTGGCTGGATTAGTCTTCCAGTGGGCCGGAATCTGCCCCATCGTGAAGCGCATTTGGACATCTTCATACACGCTGTACAGCGGTGGGCTAGTCATTCTGATGCTCGCCGGTTTCTATGCCATGATCGACTTGAAAGGGTGGCGACGCTGGGCATTTCCGCTCATCGTGGTGGGAATGAATTCGATCGCGATCTATGTGATGAGTTGGACGATGGGTGATTTCATGCGCGCGGCAGTGCAGACCCATATGGGAGCGGTGATCTCGACGCTGGTTTCGCCTGCGCTCCTCCCGGTGGCGTACGGAATTGGAGTGATGGTGATTTTCTGGATGATTTTATTCTGGATGTATCGGCGGAAGATTTTCTTGCGAATTTAATTTGTGATTGCGGGAAGTGCACTCGGCGGATCCATTCAGCCCGCAGACGCTACTCTTTCATTCCAAAGAGCCTAACTAAATTGATCGGCGTGGGCTGATTCTAGGAAAAGTGGCGCGCCTTGAGAGATTCGAACTCCCGGCCATCTCGCCCTGTTTGGCGCTGCCATAGCAATTTGGGCCTTTTCCCTGTACATCCAGACGAGAAGCCCTGCAAGTGGGATATGAAGGTCGACAGCTCGGTGGACTGCGGCAAGCATTGCGCTGACTATACCGGCCTAACCGCCGGCCAGATGACCGATAAAAATGGCAAAACTTGGTATTTTCTGCTGCCACAAGGGATACACAATCGGGGAAGGGGCTCCTGAGCTCGCCAGTTCCATTGCGGATGCGTGAATTCGCTACCGCATCGAGCTGCGGGCTCTTCAACTGCCAGTCGGGAAAGGAGGTGTGGATTTGCGACGAAGTTGCCGATCGAAATCAAGTTGTTCACGGGCTCGGCCTCGCTGCCGCGCAATTGGGCCGTAAGCTCGGTGAGCCTGCGGCATCGCTGGCCAGATTCAACAAGCCGCTGGACGAAGCGCTGAGTTCCTCGGTGGAAGCCCTGCAAGTAGGAACCCTGGGTATAAGCGCCACATAATGGGAGATTTTAGAGGAGCCATTTCTTATTACCAGCACGTGTCGTCTGCAAAAACTTCATCGAGCCGGGAATTCATTCATGGAACATGTTACTTGGCCTCATCGTATCTTCTTGACTTTAAGCCGGCCCGAGTTTCGGGGAATGACAGCGAGAATCGACTCCTATTTATTCGGAATTCCTATTCCTTTCACCGCGATGAGTGACATCTGTTCCAAGGTTGGGTAATGTCCCTCTTCGTCGGCCCTTCGGTCGCCAGGCGGCAGCTGTTGAACGATGGTCTGCGCGGGTAGCTTTTCTGAGAAATATTTTGTGTATATCTTCGCAAAGGATGCGGTCTCGCCCAAATCATCAAGATAGATCGTCGTCGAAACTACCTGATCGAAAGCCAGCCCCGCTTCCTCTAAATTGTCGAGCAAGTTGCGCATGGTTTGCCTCGTTTGGTCCGCTGTCGAAGCCGCGTAGACGCCACCGTTGGGTCCGGGTATGAACCCGCTCTTCGCTGAGCAGTACAAGATGTCACCGGCGAACACACAGGGGCTCGCGGTAGGACTTGGCGGCATATTTTTTGGCCGAATGGCCAGGCGGCGGCTCAGGTCGCGAACGGCGATACCCGTATAGGCAATGTGTGCGTCATCGGGGAGGCTCGAGACCTCAATGGTGGCACGGCCGGGAGTGTTTCCAAATTCGAAGCGCTTTGCGTACTGCTCATTCATAACTCGCATTGGAATTTCCGCGGTAAGGTAAGGGTTAACGAAGACCATGTGCGCCAGGGTGAGACCCGCTGCCTGAACAACGGACTTGAGGCCATCGAGAGCCAGGTTCACTTGCCGGGCCGGATCTTGCGGAACAGTGCCGGTTGCGGTGTCGCGACCTTGCATCGTCGAGATAAAGAGCTGATCGTGACTGAGCATTCCCGTGGAGAACGCCTTGTTCGGTTTCAGGCCAGGCGCGGATACGGCCTGTTTCCCCTGGAGATCGCGCACCGCGATCGCGTTGATCTGAATAGGCTGCTCCGGCACCTTGGCCACGCCCAACACCGCGCGAGCGGGCGGGTCTTTGGTGAAGTAACTGGCGAAGACCTCATCCAGTTCTCGAATGCTTTGAACGTCTTCGAGATAAACCTGCAGGTAGACCAGGTGGTCCGTTGTGAGTCCGACAGACTTCAGCTCGCTTTTGACATTCTCAAGGGCTTGGCGAACCTGATCGGCAAAGTCTCCCGGAATGGTGCCATCCGCGCGGCGCGACCCCTGGCCCGAGACAAACACGTAGCCTGCGGCTTCGACAACCTTGCGGGCTGACTTCTCGCTGGACGGCGGAGCAGTTTGGGTCCAAGTGGTCGATGCCGAAGTGAGGGCAAGAATTGCAAGCACGATCACGCCGCATACGCGGAGATGGTCGCGGTTCATGCGGCCTTCCCCTTTCGCGCCTCGTTGAGGATTTCTCTCAAGCGTTGCCCCACAACCGTCTCTTCGCCCGACTGAATGGTCATCGACACGAGCTCGATGTGATTCTGCTCTTTCAGCTCCTTCGGATTCGGTTTGGGCTTTTCGACACCTTCCCGCACGGCGGAAACGAGGCTTGGATTATCCACGCCAAGAACTTCGATCACCGGATCGCCTTCGCGAAGCTTCTTCACGCAGTCGGTGATCGTGAACCCCCATGCGGTTTGATCCCAGGAAACGCGCAGCGTCGGATAACGATTGCCATCGTCGGGAACATAAATTTCCGTTTTGACGCCCGGAACGGTTTCGACAAGCTTCGCGATACGGTCCGCGCGTTCGTTCCATTCCGCGTAGAGCCTTTGGTAATCAATCGTCAGCCAGGTTTCGATGGCGGTGAGCAGACCGATGACCTCTTCCTTGCCGACCTTCATGGGGCGGCAAATCGATCCTTCGTAGGGGCACGAATTGCGGAGCGCGGCATCGATCAAGTCCTTCCTGCCGAGCAAGACGCCACTGCATTGTGGTCCCCGCAACCCTTTTCCACCCGAAAAAGTGTACAGGTCGAGCTTCATCTTCGCGTAGAGCTTTATGTTTTCGATTGGAGGGATTCCCGCGGCATCGTCCAGCAGGATCGGCACGCTGTGCTGTTTGGCAATGGAGGCCTCGCGGCCGAGGTCGTCGCCCAGGTGCGTGGTGTAGATCATCGCGGTGTTGTTGTTGATCGCATTCGAGATGTCGTCGCCTTTCTCCACCAGAACGAGCTTCGCGCCCGTCAGCCGTATAGCACTATCAAACGCGCTGCGGCCACCCGCCATAATCACCTCATGCTTGAGGCCGGTTGTATCCGGAAGCTGCCAGATTTTCTTGGGATCGCTGCCGGCGATGCAGGCAGCCGTGGCCGCAGCCATGGCGCCCGCCGCTCCCGAAGTGATCACTCCCGATTCAGCGCCGGTCAACTCGGCCAGGCGGCGTCCCACAGCTTGCTGCAACTCGACCATATTGACAAAGTAACGCCCGGCCTCTTGTTGCGCCTGCCGCGCTTCAGGTAGTTGCAGTGATCCGCTCAGATAAGTCCAGGTTCCCCGGCAATTGATGACCGTTTTGACGCCAAGCCGGCTGTAAACATTGGCGCGCGTGTCGATTCCAAATGCCGCTGCGGATTTCGCATACAGATTCTGTGCCGCGATGTGAGCTAGAAGTGGCGACGCCACCAACAGCTTCATGAATCCACGACGACTCGATTCTTGTTCGACGGTCATAAACAGTCTCCCGAAAGATTATTTGGTGAAGATCATGGTTCCGAAATGTTCGGGCACATGGTTAGGATCGCGATTGACGACGCAGGTCGGTTGCCAGCACATGAAATGGCGCTGGGGATCCGTTCCCAATCCGTCGATCCGATATAAGTTCACGCGCCACCTGGTGCCTTCTTTCACTCTTATGTCGCTCACCGAGCCGAGCGGCACACGAGCGGCTGCGTACCATATCCGTGCCTTTTCATCGATCCGGCCCTGCCGCTGCCATCCGGAATTCCAGTCGGCGCCATAAGAATCGTGGTCCAGATCGATCGCCAGGTCGACCCAATCGCCGGTCGGCGCGACTTCAAATTCGCGGTAATGGCGGATATTGACCCAGTCATCGCCGAGAAAAAACTCGACCACGTCGCGGTCCCAAAGTTTCAAGCGGTCCTTGCTGTTGTCCGGTGGCAGCCAAAGATTCAGCTCGGTGTAGGGACAAATGAAGAGCAGATAGAGGTCCGCATCCGTCCAGAACGCGCGAACTTCGGTTTTGATTTTGGGGTACGCGAACTGCTTCGAGCAGTCTTTTTCGATCCATGTGGATGCGGAGTGCGCCCAGGTCGGCGAACTCGGATCCGTGTTCAACCCTGGCGGGAGAGCCACATAAGGAACCGAGAAAGAGGTTCCGGGCGGCTGGAACTCGCAGGATTTTGGTGCAGAATCGTTTTGCGGCGAACCGGTGTGGGAGTGCGCCGACGCCGTCAGCCAAGCCACTGAGGCATTCGAAAGCACGGCGGTAAGAGCGATCAGCCACAGCAATAAGAGCCGAGTCCTCACAATCAAGGGCGAGACGCGCTTCGCAACTCCGGAGAAATTTCATAAGCCTTGTCGAATTCCGCGCGCGACTCCACCTCCTTTCCCTGCTTTTCGAGAGCCAAGGCTAAATTGAAATGCGCTTCGGCGTAACGCGGCTTCAGGCGAATCGCTTCGTTAAATTCGGCTCTGGCCGCCGTGACTTCGCCCATTTGCAGGAGAACCAATCCGAGGTTGTTGTGTGCTTCCGCGAAGCTCGGTTCGCGACGCACGAGTTCGCGAAAAACACTGGCGGCGCCAACCAGGTCGCCCTTCTGGCTGAGGACCAGTCCCAATTGCACACGCGCATCCGTGTACTTCGGGTCCAGGCTGAGTGCTTCGTTCAACTCGCGGACCGCTTCGTCGAGTTGCCCCGACCACGCCAAGGCAAGACCGTAGTTGTAATGCGCCTCGGGCAAATCCGAGTCCGACATGACCGCAGCGTGAAACTCGTCCAACGCAAGCGCGCGGTCATTCAGGCGCCAATACAAGAGCCCCAGACTGCTGTGCGCCTGGGCGTAATCTGGCTTTAGCTCGAGCGCCTTCTGATAGGCTTGCTTTGCTTCGGCGACGTCTTGTTTCCGTTCCCAGGTGACGCCCAGATAGTAATAGCCGGTGGGAAGTTCGGGGCTTCGTTCGATGGCCTGTTGAAAGAGGTCCTGGGCTTGGTCCGGTTGCCCCTGTTTCAGGGCGTCCACTCCCCGGAGAATCAGAAGCTTCGCTTGCGCCAGCCGCGCGCGAAACTCGCGCAGGTCGCTCAGCTCATTCAGTTCTTTGTGAGCGGCTTCCGAGTCGCCTTGGGAGCGTAACGCGATGCCCAGATTGTAGTGCGCCTGCTCGAAATCGGGCTTCAGCTCAATGGCTTTCTGGAAGGCGCGAATCGCTCCGGGATTGTCGCCGTCGGCTTTCAACTCTTTGCCGAGATTCAGCTGTGCATTGGGATCGTTGGGATCAAGTGCGACCGCCTCCCGGAACTCGGCCAGCGCGCCCTTGTGGTCGCTTTGGCGCCGCAGAACGATTCCCAGCATTACATGCGCCCGCGCCAGTCCCCGATCGAGACGAAGGGCTTTCCGGTATTGGACGGCGGCCGCATCGAGCTTCCCGAGCTGTCCCTCAATCTGGCCGAGTTCGAAATACAGTTCGGAGGAAGGTTTCAACGCGACCGCTCGGGTTAGTTCGGCGAGTGCGGAGGAAAAATCATTTTGATCGACATAAATGTGCGCCAGTAGTTGATGCGCCTTGGCATTCGACGGATCGAGTTGAACGACCTTTCGCAGCTCCTGCAGGGCGGAAGGCCGCTCGCGGAGTTCGTAGTAGGTTGCGCCCAGAGCATAATGAGCTTGCGCCCAAGCCGGCCTAAGACGCACCGCCGTTTCGAATTCCTCCACGGCTTGCCGGGTTGCGCCTTTGTTTCCGAGTGCCAGCCCCAAGTCGTAGTGGGTCGCCGCTTCGTTCGGGGCAAGTTCGAGAGCTTTGCGGTAGGCGGCAATCGCTTCGTCCCAAGATTTGGAACGCACGAATTCGCCAGCCTGCTGCCGATAACCCTGTGCCGTCTGGGAAAAAAGTGCTGCCGGAAAAGCAAGACTCAGGACTAGCGCGGACGCCATGGGCAAGAGCCTATTGAGGTGAATAAACGAATCCCTCGAGCCGTGTCTCATCGAGAACAGCCTAACACGCGGGCAAAATCCGGGCGAGGCTCGGCACCGGCGCGCCTCTTTATCGCTCGGTCGGACCGATTACCAGTAGAACCTAACGCTCCCACATTGAGCCTGCAGTTTCAGCTGGCTTTAGTCCCAGAGGAACCGCTCTTTATTGCAGCGAATCTATGACTCTCTACACTAACATAGCGCGCCGAACTCAACCGGGGCACGTAGCGGCGGGTTCATCCCGCCGCCGGCCTAGGTCTAAGCCAACTACCAGTAGAATTTTGCGCTGACCTGCCCAATTCGCGGATCGCGCGCCTGGGTGATGATTCCGAAGCTCGAGGTATCGCTGATGTTCCCGCCGGGATTCAAAAATTGCGCGTGGTTGAAAATGTTGAAAAATTCGAAGCGAATATCGAACGCGTAGTTTTCCTTGATTTGCGTTCGTTTCAAGATGCCGAAGTCCGTTTGATTAAATCCAGGACCGAAGAAAAATCTCCGGTTTGCGGTTCCAAACGTCCCCGGTGTCATGTTCGTCGCAAAGGCGCCCGGCAGGAAGTAACATCCCGAGCCAGATCCGGGGATCGTTGGGTCATACGTCGGACAAGAGGTATTCACCTTCCGCGGATCGACCTTCTGCACCGGACCCACACGGTTCGGCATGTCCGTTCCAGAGCTGCCGTAGAGCGAATAATCACCACTCCCCTGCTGCATCTGGATCGGGAATCCCGACGCGAACCGTGTGATTCCCTGGACTTGCCAGCCTTGTGTCAACCGCTTCGGTGCATTTCCGAAAGCCCGATCGAACGGGATGGCCCAGACGTAACTAGCCACGAAGTTGTGCGTGATATCTGTCGACGACAGCCCACGGCTCCATTTCGGATTTATGAAATTCACATTGTCCCCGAACCCCGAAGAATCGTCCAGGGCCTTCGCGAAGGTGTACGCGACCAGGAACGACACATCATTGGCTTTACGTTCCACGGTAATTTGTCCAGCGTTGTAGATGGAATTGGTGCTAAGGAGTGTATTCCCGTTGCCATAGCCATAACACACAAGGGTCGCCGTACCGGGGCAGTAATTCGTGGTTGAGATCGCGTATGGAAATGTGCTGCTGCGGGTCCGGGTGCCGTAAACGCATCCAGGCCCCGGCGTCGGATTTCGCCATGTGCTACAATCGCCGGTGGCTGACGGAAGCTGGAAAACGTCATTCTCCGCACCAGGTCCGCAGCCTTGGGTTTGTGCGGTTACGTCAAACGCCCCCTGCGCTTGCAGTTGCTGGCATAGAGCCGGGTTGCCCGCGTTGGCTTCTTGCGACGTAATGAGACGGTGCCCCGCAGTCCCGACATACGCGATCGTCAGCACCGTTGATCTAGTTAGCTCGCGCTGGATCGACATATTGAAGTGCTCCGCGTAGGGCAATCTGTTGTGAATGCCATAGCCCGGGAAATAATTGATGGGCTCGAACTGGCCGAAGGGCAGTGTTTTGTTCGACGGAGCCCCCGGAATCGGCAGCTGGTAAGGAAAACGTTGATTCAGCGATTGCCCACTGGATCGATTCAAGAACGGTTCGTCAAACATTACCGACACCGGAGACTGCCAATACAGGCCGAACGGCGCGTCGGCCACCTCGTAGAACAGGTTCAGGTCCTCCACCGAAGTGTAGTAAATGCCGTAAGCTGCCCGGATACTGCTCTTGCCAGGCCCACCAAAGACTGCTCCCAAAAGGCCGTCCGAAAAGCCCGGCGAATACGCTAGCCCGATTCGTGGCCCAAAATTGTCGTAGCGCGTCGGCGCCAGAGTTTTGGGAATGCCAGCGTCGCCCGGAAATACTAACCCTTCCGGGGCAAGTGGAAACACCGTGGACTGTTGCCCGGGAACCCACGTCTGGATTTTTCCTTGCGTGTCGTACCACGGCATACTTACTTCCCAACGCAATCCCAGGTTCAGCGTTAGGTTCTGTCTCACCTTCCAGGTATCTTGGACGAAGGCCCCACCATATTTTGTTCGGGAATCCAGCACCTGTTTGGAAGCCTGGACGTAAGCAGCGCCACAAGGAACGCAGGTTGCGCCCAGGAGGAAGTCCGCCATGTCAGATCCAGTCACCGAACCGTCAAAGGTGAATTGTCCGTTGGGGCTGGCGTAGTTTCGTTCGTTCACCTGCAGATAGCGGAATTCCCCTCCAGCCTTCCACGTATGTTTGCCCTGCGTTTTGGAAAAAACGTCACTCACCGTATACGTAGTGTTGGGCTGGAACGTATTTAAGGTCGGCACTCCAATGTTTAAGCCGATGATGCTAAGGCTGACTTGCGGCATATACTCCTGATATCCCGGTAGCGACGCGATGCCCAAGGTGTCTGCGCCCGTCACGAAACCCAGCGACGAAAGGCTTGCGAAACTTCCCGCCGGATTGTCCTTGTGGAGCACATTTCGAAAGACGGTCGCGCGCGCTTCGTTCACCGCCGTGTTTCCTATCGCCTTCGTATTGCTCATCACAAACTGCTGTGCCCGCTGAGGCGTGGTCGTCGGGAAACCCGGCACACTCGCGAAGCCGGCAAGCGCGCTGTCAACGTTCGAGTTGTCGAAGCCGTAGTACCACGACCAGTTTCCGGTCCGTTTGTTGTTGAAATCCACGCGCTCCCCGATCTTATCGTCGTTGGCTATGCTCCTTTCGCTGTTGTTCGAATAGTTGTTCGATGCACCAGGAAGGGTTGGCAATGGTATATAGGGGAGGATGTGGGGAGTCGGCGGTGCCCAGGCGGCTTGCGGGATCACCCCACCGGGAAATACGCATTGCGTATTCAAGGTGCAACCCGCAAGGCTGTAAGGCTCGCCTTGCGTTACGGCGTAACCGAGGCGTTGCGACAGCACTTGTGCCCAGTAGGGGCCGTCGATCGTGCCAGTCAGAGTCGACGGATCAAAATTGCCCGCCCGCTGATCGGGGGTGGGCACAGTAACCAAACCGGTTTCCGCGCCTTGCACCTGTCTCGTCCCTTGATAATCCGAAAAGAAGAATATATGGTCCTTCCAGATCGGCCCGCCCGCCGCATACCCGAATTGGTTCCGCCGCAGCTCGGATTTCGAGGGTGCGAAGTAATTTTTGGCATCGAATTTGTCGTTCCGCAGGAATTCGAACACATCCCCGTGAAACCCGTTCGTTCCGGACTTTGTGATAGCGTTCATCACCGCCCCGCTGAATTTTCCATATTCCGCGTCGAAACTGTTCGTAATCAGGCGGAAT
>Ga0306926_10004198_pt1 | contig 15088 bp, 13 predicted proteins | sample flu12Cox44000178_FD_203759 | JGI IMG/M metagenome (GOLD analysis project Ga0306926, IMG submission 203759) | Lab enrichment of tropical soil microbial communities from Luquillo Experimental Forest, Puerto Rico - flux8day.12C.oxic.44.000.178 (v2)... | ecosystem: Environmental > Terrestrial >...
GAAAGATCCGAAGAACGTTGGTGGTGTGCCGAACTGCACCGGCTGCGCGGTGTGTTTCTCGCGACGCGTGGGGCCGAGGCAACGCAAATTGAGGCTTCATTTCAGGCCGCCATGAGAGTCGCAAAAGAGCAGAAGTCGGTTTCTCTAGAGAAACGCGCAGAAGCAACCTATGCGGAATATCAGAGGCAAAAAGCGGGCGCGTCAGGAGGACGCGGATTCCGACTACCTCTTTGGTAATTTTTTGCAGCTAGTAGCTACAATGCGCGCAGTTTGGCTTTCACCATTGCACTCACTGCCACAATCGTAGGTCTTGCCATAGCAAATGGACCAAAACCAACGCAAAGCCAATGTAGACTCGTTACTCTTAAGCAAGGTACATCTTGGTACATCACAACCTGAGCAAACGGAGGTTTAGAAATGAAATGCGACCCCAAGTACAATGGGCGCTACGTCGAGGGCGCCGGCGGCGTCAGGCTCTTTGTCGAAGAGAATGGAGACCCCACGAACCCAGCAATTCTCTGGATCCACGGCTACTGTCAATGTCGCCTGTCCTGGGACAACCAGTTTGAGAACGAAAAGCTTGCCTCAAAGTTTCATATGGTACGCTTAGATCTGCGTGGGCACGGTCTTTCGGACAAGCTGGCTGATCCGGCAGCCTTCCAGGATGGCAAGATCTGGGCGGAAGACATCCGGGCGGTGGTCAGCGCATTGCGACTGAACAAGCCCATCCTGGCTGGCTGGTCCTATGGCGGATTCATCATCTGCGACTACATCCGCCATTATGGACAGGAAAACCTGGGCGGCCTCATCTTTGTGGCTGCCACTACCGAAATGGGCCGGGACGAAGCGAATATCCTGATCGGAGCCGAGTTCCTTCAACTCGTCCCTGGTTTCTTCTCCACGGACTACGCCACAGGCAGCGCTGCCCTGCAGCAGTTCATCGGAATGGCAACGTATGAAGAGCTGGATGCGCATACCTTCTATTACCTTGTCGGCTTTAATTCCGTGACGCTGCCTGCCTCACGCCAGGGCATGTTTATGCGGGAATTGGATAACAGAGCAGTACTGGGGGCTATCAAGGTCCCGTCGTTGATTATCCAAGGGAAAGACGATCGTGTTGTGTTGTCCGCCTGCTCTGACAATATCGCTCGCCGTATCCCGCATGCCTCGCGCGTCGATTACGATCATTGTGGGCACGTTGCCTTTGTAGACGCCGCGGAACAGTTCAACCGGGACGTGGCTGCGTTCGTGCAGCGAGTTCGCGGTTAATAATTGTCCCGCCAGCGGCAAGAATAGCGAGGAGGACGTGGATTCCGACCACCTCTTTGGTAACCGCTTGGAGCGTCCTGCTTTCGCGGGTGCAGCGCTAGTTGTTAGCTCCGCCTCGCGATCCGCCGCGATGGCGGACCAGCTTGCCGCCGGACGGAATGGACGACGGAGCGTGGTGCGGTTAGTGATGACATTGGTCTCAATCGCCGTCTTGACCGGTATCTGTTAGCCGAGGTGAACCGGTTCGCGCGGACAGAGCAGACCCAATTGCGGATTAGGGCACCCAGTTGGCTGGCCGACCTGAGCTAAGTCCAAGTCCGAGCGGGACAACTCATTCCAATTCCGAAGACGGAGGAAGGTCGCCTGGTTGTTGATCCAGGCTGGATCTCTCCCACAAAGATTCGTGTGCGATTGGCGGCGCAATATGGCGGAAGCGTCCCAACGAGCAAGTTTTACCTCATCGATTTTTCAAATCCGGATGCCCCTCAGGTTCAGCCTGCAAAATAACGGGGACGAGCGGAGCCGTACTGCCAGCCTGGCCTTCTGACAAATTCTGTGTTTCTGTTTAGCGCTTACGCCGCAAAAGGGGAAGGGCATATGCAACTCGACTCCACGGCTTTGTCGAAGGAACGCATCCAGGCTCGAGTCTCGAGAGCTTTGTCCCGAAGAGACAGCAGGACTGAGCCCAGGGTTTCAACCCTGGGAAGACGCAGCAAATACCGAACCGCCCTGCAAGGGGCGGCAGATTTAGAAATTGCCAGAGGCGTAAACATTATTTTGTTGAACGCCACGTCTGGGGTCTTCTTGCGCCCTTTCAGTTTCAGGGCGCGTCCTTTCTTGCGCCCTTTCAGGGCGCGTCGCTTGATGACCACGGTTCCCAGGGTTGAAACCCTGGGCTGAGGCCTCTTGCCCCTTCGGGGCTATGAGCCCAGGAAATGAAACGAAAACCGCAACAGTACTTGGAGTTCTGGGGATCGATTTAGCGTAGAGCCGAAACCTTGTCGCGGCGCCAAACACGTATGGGAAGCGGCCTGCCGGGGCGAAAGCTTTCGCGGCTAACCCCAATCCGGCGGCCGCCGGATCGGCATTCCGTGCGCATTTCTCACGGGGCGTGTAAAATGGGACGCACGGAGGCTGTCCCTCCCTAAATGATCGAACTTTCAAAACTAAACTAGCTCAATTAATATCGATAAAAGTAAAAGGTCATTGGGCGCTATGTCTGGGTCCGCTTCGTAATAGCGGCCGGCTCGGAGATCCGGCCCTACCTTTCGCGAGGATTATGCCGGCTCCAAAGTCACCTTCACGGAAGTCAGGCCGGAGATAACCATATCCATGCCTTTCTGGTAGTCTGTGAGGGGAAGGCGATGAGTTACGATTTCGTCCATTGGCAGCCGGCCTTGTTCAATCATCCGAATCGCCACAGGATAGCAACGGGGGCCAAGGTGTGAACCGTGGAGATTCAATTCCTTGGTGTCGCCAATAATCGTCCAATCGACAGTTACCTTTTCGCGCATCACACTGAACTCAACAAAAGTCCCAAGCTTGCGGATCATTTGAAGGCCCTGTTCGACCGCGCTTGGATGACCCGTTGCCTCGATGTAAACATCGCAACCGTATCCCTCGGTCAGATCCCGTACCTTTTGCACGGCGTCCTCTTTCTTAACATTAATCCCGATATCGGCGCCTGTCCGTTTTGCGACTTCCAAGCGATCATCGCTCAGATCCAAAGCGACAATCCTTTCCGGTCCCTTCATTTTTGCGGCAGCAACCATGCCTAATCCGAGCGGACCGCATCCGGCGATGACAACGGTGTCCTGGTAGTGAATATCTCCCCGCTCCACGGCATGAATCGAACACGCCAGTGGTTCAATAAAAACGGCATGATGAAAAGGGATTGTTTCCGGCACTTTGTAGTTAAGAGCACCCGAGGGGAAGACCATGTATTGGGCCCAGGAACCGAAAGTTCGTTGCCGAAAACCGTAAATATCGTGAACATTGCACATCCAGTAGGCGCCCATTTTGCAGAACTTACAGTTCCAACATGGCACGATTTGCTCACTTACGGCGTGGTCGCCGATCTCAAGGCCATACAATTCTGCGGCGCCATCTCCAAGCCCGACGACTTCACCAACGAACTCGTGACCTGGCGTGACTGGAGCCTGACAGTAGCCTTTGCGGTTTTCGTCGCCCCAGAACAATGGAGCGCCGGTGTAACATTTGATGTCACTCGCACAGATACCGGCGCTGGTCACTCGAAGCAAGACTTCGCCCGGGCCAGGTTTCGGAACCGGACGCTCCTCAAGCCGATAGTCGTGCGGGCCGTGAGTCATGACAGCCGGCATCGTTTTAGGCAGTTTATCCACTAAAGCACTCATTAATGTAATCTCCTTACTCTTTTCTCATTTGTTAGTTTATGAAGCAGGATGAAATAAACAGCTACTCCCTTTTCGATCTTGGGCCTCCAGTTTTGTCTGCAAGCCCTGCCAATCCTTTGCTTCCGTCAGTGGGTTTTACGGGAATCGCGTTACCCTCCGAGTCGAAAAGATAGATTTTATCCGCTGGAAGGAACATCGTCACCCGTTCTCCCCGACTTGGGCTCAGCGAACCATGCAATTTCACCATTAGCAACGGCGCGTTTGATGCGACCTCGACATGTAGGTAGGTTTCGCCTCCCAGATTTTCCACGATGTTTACGACCCCTCTAACGGCCGTGTACCCTGGTCCATCCTGCAACTCGACATGTTCCGGCCGGATGCCGATCGTAACCGATTCGCGGGATCTCCAGGAGTTCGGTTCCAAAGGTAGCTTGAACACGCCAAGACCGTCCAGGTCGCAAGATATGCCGCTCGCGGTTGCGTCCGCGGTTTTAGCGGTTAGGAAGTTCATTTGTGGAGACCCGATAAAACCAGCGACAAACTTGTTAACTGGATTTTCATACAGATGCATCGGACTTCCGACCTGTTCGATGCGTCCATCCTGCAAAACGACGATTTTGTCGGCCATCGTCATGGCTTCGACTTGATCGTGCGTCACGTAGACCACGGTGTTTTGCGTCTCGTAATGCAAGTTTAGAAGTTCGACACGCATGCGGACGCGCAACTTGGCATCGAGATTGGAAAGCGGCTCGTCGAACAAAAAGAGTTTCGGTTGCTTAACGATACATCTCCCGATCGCCACACGTTGGCGTTGTCCTCCCGACAGTTGCTTTGGTTTGCGATCCAGCAACTTTTCCAAATGCAAAAGCGTCGCCGCACGTTCGACGCGTTTGCGAACATCTTGCTTGGAAACGCCATGTAGTTGAAGACCGAAGGCAATATTATCGAACACGCTCAAATGAGGAAACAATGCATAGTTTTGAAACACCATTGCAACGTTGCGCTTTGATGGATGGATGTCGGTTATGTCCCGGCCATCTAAAATAATCTTCCCGCTACTCACGGTTTCCAACCCACAGATCGACCTCAAAAGAGTACTCTTTCCGCATCCTGACGGCCCAACGAACACCACGAACTCCTCCTTCTCGACTTCAAGGTTGATATTTTTCAGAGCGTGGAATGAATCATAATGTTTATCGATCCGGGTCAGTTCCAAATAGGCCATCGGATAACGCTCCTGCTGATGAATTGTTCGCGAGGGTCTCAAGGACGCAATCGTACCGGATGACCGCTGCGAGAGCCGACCCTGTTCCATACAATTACTCATTCTCAGAATTCCCGCTCGGATTTTTCCGTTCTTTTTTGCAGTGCCACAATTCTTTTTAAATTAGGTATGTTCAGAAGCATTTTGTTCGTCGCGTGGGTTGCATGCATCACTGTCGTCGCCCAAGCGCATGGGGATGACCCGATAGCGGACCCGATTGCGGACTATCTGGCAATGCAGGTACCAGACCGCGTTTCGAACGCGGGCTATCTTCTCATCATAAAGAAAGTGGAGGTTGACCTGGAGGGAAACGGGAAGAACGAAATTTTCGTGGGAACATGGTACCGCCACTCCGGCCCGAATACATGGCTCTGGGCCGGCTACGCACCCATTGCTGGTGGTTACAAACGCATCACGCCTGCCCATTCCGATATCTTAATTGATTTCGATGGAGTCTACGTTGGCGACATTCCCGAGATCGGACGGCACGGGATGGCACAGGCATACAGTCTCGAACTTGACAATAAGGACCGAGCGCAGTCCAACATGATCAGCGACGTGACCTTCTATTACATGGAGCACGGGGAGCTTTTGCAAAAGGGGACAGGCGCGCTTGACCGGGACGACCCGGAACAAGAAGCAAAATTCGAATTCTTTTTCGGGCCGAACCGAACAGTCTCAGCAACACCGAAGATAGAGTCCTTTACTGTCCAGGAGTTGGCGTCTAAAGGATACAGAATACCAGGTGCCGTGTCCCCAAAATAGGACCGATTGGCGAAACTTTTATTTCCGCAAAACGTCGTAAGAAATAACAGACTGTTGCTTCGCGCAAGACAAGCGCGGCAGACCAAGCATTGAAAAATTCTAAATTTCGCCTCGTCTAAGATTAAAATCAGGGCGATAATAAATTCCAGAACGGGAAACAATGAAGAAATATTTAATTGTCGTTTCTGCGAGCTTTTGGATAACAGGCGGCGCTGCCTTGGCTCAGCAATTCACAACGACTCCTCGCGTTCCTCCTCAGGCAGGAGTTCCCAGGCCGTTAGTTGAGCAAAATTCAAATTCTTCCTGGTTCAAGAAGTTTCAGGCCGCACCCAACAAACTGCAGCTTTTAAATCCGGCGGCACCTAGACAGTACGGAAGCGGTGAGCAGGTTGTGGTCGCGGATACTCTAGATCCGAAACAGAGACCGAGGTTTGTGCGACTATTGTCGATCGTATTTTAGGGCGGTACCCCATTTTTGACGCAGCGTGTCGGAAGCAGGTAAACCACCGGTAGGGATTTTTTGTCCCACGTTCTTGAAACCGGAGATGCTGCACCTGTACCGGCAAGTTGTCGCTCTCCGCAGAGTTTCGCCAGTGGTTTTGGCATTCAAACGGGAGAATTCGGATCGATTTCCAATCTCGAATATTCGACTTGTGAGGCGCTCTGGTTTTCGGTGGGTGCGAAGAATTTGGGATGGACAAATCCGCAAGATTCCCCAGCAGGCTTACCCCTGCGAATCACGTTCAATCCTTCGTCTACTGGACGATGAGCGGTGCGCGTTATTACATATCTATTTTGGCAATAATGGACTCTTCTGGCTACCTCTGATACGCCGCTCGCCCGTACCCGTGATCGTCTCATTCCACGGAGCGGATGCCGGCGTAAATATCGGCTCGAAAACGGCTAGACGTCTCCTGGCAGAGATGTTCGATTTTTGCGCGGTCATTCTAGCGCGTTCCAATTCGCTGGCGACGGTGCTGGTGGAGATGGGATGCTCGCCCGGCAAGATATGTATTCAACGCACTGGAATTCCGTTGAGCACATTTCACTATATGCATCGTTCAAGGCCCGAGAAAGAGGCATGGCAACTCTTACAAGCTTGCAGATTGATAGAGAAAAAAGGCCTTCATTCCACATTGCATGCTTTCGCCGCATTTTCCGCCAATCATCAGCACGCCAGACTCACGATCGCCGGCGACGGTCCTCTGCGCGATAGCCTTGAGCAGCTGGCGGTCAAGCTCGACGTGGCGGAGCGAGTTTTCTTTACCGGCTTCGTGAACCAATCAACTCTTCTGACCCTTTTTCAATCGAGCCACTTTTTTCTTCATCCCAGCGAACAACCGGCGGATGGTGACCGCGAAGGAATTCCCAACAGTCTGCTTGAAGCGATGGCTACGGGTCTTCCGTGCATTGCGACGTCGCACGGTGGAATTCCTGAAGCGGTTACGCACATGAAATCCGGGCTACTGGTCAGCGAATCGAATCATGAAGCAATGAATCATTGGCTCGAGCGCCTGGCTAACGACGACGCCCTCAGGGAATCGCTTGGCCGGGGAGCCGCCGCGGCCATCGAGGAAAACTTTGATTTAAGGGGCCAAATCACCAAGCTCGAGGACATCTATTTGAACGCTGCCTCCGCGGCATGAGCATTTCAACTCCCTGACCCGATAAATCGCGCAACGTAGTTGCCAAACCGGACGACTTGTCCCTTCCGGGGAAAGTCAACAATCGCATAGCCCTGATTCGAAACGAATTTTCCCGTGTTCGTGTCGAATATCATGACACAATAGATTCTCACCTGCAGGGCTTTCTCCAGAGACCCAGCAAAGAAGGAGATTGTGTGCGGTGAATTGATCAATTTCGGCCAGAGATCCTGAACGATTTCACCCTCCAACAGCTTCGTCGTATCGATCGCCAGATAGTGAGGATCATTGCCGTAGCGAGCCGAATTTTCCGTCCAGAATTTTTTTGCTCGCCCTTCTGCTCTCACAATTTCATTCTGACCAGGATTGTAGGTGTCGATCGCCCAGTCGCTGTTGTCGAATTTCGGCGATTCGAGCGAGCCGCATCCGGCAAGGAAAACCGACAGCAAAGTCAAAAGGGCTATTCTCACTGGTTCGATCGTCGTACCTGCACCTTTCGAAGAACCCCGGGACCCGCACGCTTTGTACTTCGTCTAATTAGACGCCTGTGGAATCGAAAATCAAACCGGTGGCAGTTTTCCTGCAAATTGTCCACCGCGGAGTTGAATGAGATTGAAATTTTCCCTCGAATACGATAACCGCTCCTGATCCCCATCGAGAAATCGTGGTCTCCCAATTGCCAATGCAAGTCCCTTTATGAGCAACAATATCTCCCCTGTACTGGTCGGCGGCGAAGCTCTTTTTGATTTTATATCGACGGACGTTGGATCCGGTCTCGGAGGAAGTATTCGTTTCGAGAAGCGGGTCGGCGGTTCTCCGTTTAATATCGCAGTTGGTATACGACGATTGGGTGTGCCTGCTTCGTTTATCGGAAAAATCGGGGTGGATGAATTTGGCGATGCTCTAATGGTCTTCCTTGGCAACGAGTTCATCGATGTAACAAACGTCGTTCGTGAACAAGGGACCAAAACCACTTTGGCCTTCGTGGCGGTCGATAAGGACGCAAAGCCAGAATTTCGCTTTTATCGTGACAAAGCAGCCGACTTCTCTATTCGTCGGGACGAAACAAGCAGCGTTCAACCGACCGGCTTCGCGCTTTACCATGCGGGCGGGATCGTACTGGCGGAAGAACCCTCGGCGTCAACATACGCACGCCTGGTGGATCGTTTTTACGAGAGTGGCGTCCCGGTCTCTCTCGATCCGACCATTCGCAGATCGTTGATTCCCGATCCAGAGCGTTACCTGGAACTCCTGCTCAAGATCATTGAAAAAGTGACAATCCTGAAGGTGAGTGACGAGGAGTTGCAGTTCTTGACAGGTTCGACGGACTTTGATCAAGCCATCAAAGCTTTACCACTTAAGAAGGGAGCGCTCGCATTTGTGACGCTGGGCCGTGCAGGTTCATCGGTTTACCGCGACGGAGTCAAAGTTTCCCAGGTCCCAGGGTTCTCCGTCAAGGTCGTCGAGACGACCGGATGCGGCGACTGCTTCATGGCTTCGACTCTCGCGCAGTTAGCTGGCAACTCGGTCGCCGATCTTGCGGTAATCGGCGCGGATCGCCTGGGCTCGGTTATGCGATTCGCTAATGCAGCTGCCGCCATCGTCGCCACACGGGTCGGGGCCGCAGATGCCAATCCGACACGAGCGGATGTAGAGAAATTCCTTCAGGAGCACTAACCCGCAAGCGCGAAAATCCCACGAGCCAAAGCGCTCGTGAGATTTTCGCGCTATGAGCCGCCCAGGAGGCGGCTCCGGAGAAAAATTGGATGTAAGGAAACTGAAACGGGTGTTCGGTTGCTTCCTAGGTTTGTGAGCGAGGCCAGGCTGGCCCAAATAAATCACAAATTTGTGTCTGGCATGCGAATAAAGAGCTTTTCAGCGAAGTGTTTGCCCGAAGCCTCAGATCAAGCAAATCTCGCGCGCAGGTCTTCTCTCTGGAAAGTGTTTCCGGTTCGCCCCAGTAGTGCAGACCCGGGCGATCAATCTGATCAGAATGCTCGAGTCGGTGAGCCGCTCGGTATTGACTTGCACCGCGGTTCCGTCGATGAAGCACTTCTGAAAATCATCCAGACCCCCTTGGAAATATAACGCAATTGCAGCTGATGAATCAGGCTCTTTCGATAAAAGGCTAGGCTAGAGAGACTTAAACAGACGCTCCGCGCCTGCTTAAGTGCCAGTTTTAAAGTAAAAGAATCGATACAAACTGTTTGAAGTCTTCTCTCCAAAAATGCGGCTTACATTGCCCACGAACCTGGGAAAATGCCCAACACCCTGTTTCAGTCTGTTCAAATCCAATTTTCCTTCCGAGCCGCCTCCTGGCGGCTCTATAGCCCGAAAATCTCACGAGCGCTTTGGCTCGTGAGATTTTCGGGCTAGAGACGCAACATCTTCCGGCGATATTCTTCGTCGAGGCGATTTTCGATACGGACGACCTCAGTGGAAGGCATCGGCACGTTACCGCCGAGTGAATGTGCTCCGACAAAAATCTCGGCGGCTTTCACTGTCATTGCCATCGCAACACGAACACTGTCCGCGGAGGACCCGATGGTGATTACGCCGTGATTAGCCAGCAAGATTACTTTCGGCAACTTCTTTTGTTCCCGTAGAAAAACTTCCACCTCTTCGCGAATGCGTCGGGCCAAGGCAAGACCCGGATCCTCATAAGGCAGAAGGAGAGAAACGGGTCCGCAGCAAACAACCTCGTCTGGAAAACGCCTTTCCGTCGCGAACGAATGGCGGATAGGTGAACAGAGGACTTGATTCACGGAGATGGGATGCGTGTGTCCGACGAAGTTAATCTCCGGAAGCGTCAGCAGATAAGCATGGAAGAAAGTTTCCACAGAGGGTTTAAGCGAAGTTTCGCTAACCCTCGACGCCCACAGACAGTCCTCGATTTCCTGGTCTGCGACATTTTCGCGATCTAACAAAGGAAGGAGTTTGTCGAAATAGCAGTGAGTCAGTCCGATCTCCGTCAGCGTACCGAGACTGCTGCCGCTCGCCTTGACGGCAAAGATCTTATGGTCAATACGGCCCGACGTATTGCCCTCTCCCAAAATCGTCCACTGCGACCTGCCGAATTCGTGCGAGAGTTCCAGAAGCCGAGCGTGTACAAGGACCTGGCTCTCTTGTGGCATAAGATTACGGGCAACGGATCAGATGTCGCCGCAGAACTGGACCCTCAATCCCAGTTCCTGCATCACAGCGGCTTTGGTAAACATCGCGACTCTTGCCCCGGCCCGGTCTGGACCGTAGGCGACCTGGATGTGATTTGATTTGTGCTGCGCCATCATTTGGTTGCGACTGATGCCCTGCAACACCGCGTGCATGATTGGCCATTGCGGAGTCGTCAACTGCCACCGCTCGTTCGTTTCCGCTTCGGGCAGTTCTACAATCTCAGCAAGCCCCGTATCGAAGCAGAGTTGGCCGTCCGAGATGTAAATCCGACTCCAAACGATCCAGCCCGGTTTGCTTACGCCCTTGCAAGTTCCACCGCCAAGCCGGAAGTACATAGGCGGCTGGCGCTCGCTTGACGTCCCTTTGTACCCCCCGATAAAATGCGCGGGAGGGGCGGCGCCGCTGATGAGGAAGACCCAAACGTAGGCATCAAGCTCCGAGTTTTTGAAATGGCGTCCCCATCTCAGATCATGGAGTGTCGTTTCCGGGGCGTAACCAAGTTGCAGCCAAACCTTGTTGGTTATCAACGCGTCAAGACCCGCACATTCGTCGACTTCATTGAAATGCGGCAACGCTTCTCCGGCAAAGAGCTCTTTGCCAGTCGTTTCATGGTAGACAGGCGGCCGATCGACGTTGTTCAGCAATCCCTCGACCAAATCTGAAGCCGGAGTCAAATCCTTCAAGCCCTGCTGATATTGAATTCCGATGGTCGAACAGCCAAACTCATCAGCAATTCTCACGGCGGCGATGTACATCTTACACTGCTGCAGGACCTGGTGCTCAGTGAGGTCATTTTCTTCGTTCTGTCCGAACTGAAACTTCACGCCTTTTGTCACGAGCCAGTCGTAAGTTCTTCGCGCCTCCTCGTCCGGTATAGTGCCCATCCTGGCGAACAAACTCGATTGGCTAAGTCTCTCCTTGCACACCCCGGTCGGGAATAGAAGCTCATCAGGAATTATCGCGTTGTACATTCCCATGCAGCCCTCGTCGAAAATCCCCATGATCGCCTTCTCGTCCCGAAGTTTTTGCGCAATTTTTTCACCCATCTTCTTTGCCGAACCGGGTACCTGTGAATCCTTATATTTCACGGCATGTGAGGTGTCGTGCTTCACTTTTCCGGTTGCGAGCCACTCACGAAGTTTCCGGGTAAAAAACTTGTCTTTGAAATCTTCACTCCAGAGTGTGCTGTATCTGACCCCGGCCTTGGTAAGGCAGCCATTTAAATTTAGAAGTCCCACAAGACCGGGCCAAGTCCCGCTCCAATTGGCAACGGTCAGTATGGGTCCCCTATGGGAGATCAGCCCTCCGAGCAGATGCTGGCTATATTGCCAAACGGCTTCCGCCACAACCACTGGCGCATCTTTTGGAATCGACCTGAATACCAGTAGGCCCATTTTTTGACTGTCAATGAACCCATGGCCTTTCGTCTCATCGAATTGGTGTGCTCGCTTTACACTTAAATCTTCAAGCTGAATCGCTTCGATGAGCGCTTTCTCCATTGAAGCTTGGGCATCTTCGCATCTCTGGTTAGCCGACAATCGAAGATCGCCGTTGGCGACAAGGTAAACTGTATTCATGATTCAAACTAGCTAGTTCTCACCACCAGCGAAATTGACTGAGGAAGGCGTAAGTCAGAAGAATTGTAATGCAAACCATCAGAAAAAAGGTTGTCCCGATCAGCAGCGAGACAAAGAGCCAATCGTTCTTCGTTACGGCATCTGTGCGGCCGGCATATCTTTGAAGTATTCTATAGTTTCGAATGTTCGGCTTGTACCAGAGAACGAAAAGATCACCAATCAGAGGCACCATTCCGATCACTCCATTGATCAGGATGTTGAGGGCCATGCGCACGAGGGCGATTTTTGGCAATCGATGTTGGACGCTGCGATACAGGAGAGCCGCAGACATTAGCGATGTCGCCTGGTCACCGAGAATTGGTATAAGTCCGATAATCGGCTCGAACCCGAAGCGAATCCGGGTTCCGGGAACCACAAAAATTGTATCGAGCAAACGACTTACAAATTCGATGAACGGGTCAGGGCTGGAGTTGCGATGTGTCTGACCCTGCCGAGGCAAAACTTCAATTTCGACGTATTTTAACTGTTCGGGTGATTGTTCCGTTTTCACGGTTTACAAAAGCGAATGGCGCGCAGGTTGAATCTCAGGTCCAACCCGACAAAAGCCGACATGTCGTGGGCATTTTTCACGCCAGTGCAAAAATGATGCGGGCTAACCCGGTATCTCACGCAGCATCTGGGCGTTGGTGGGAAATTTTTTTAGGAACGATAATAATCGTTCGATCGCTTCGGGCGGCCGATGGCCGGCAAGTCCTCGCCGGATGGTATTAATCTTTTCCAAGTCATTCACGGCGAGAAGCAATTCTTCGCGTCTGGTTCCGGACTTGAAAATATCAATCGCGGGATAAATCCTCTGATCGCTGATTTGTCGATCCAGAACCATTTCCATATTTCCGGTACCCTTGAACTCCTGGAAAATGAGTTCATCCATTTTCGAACCTGTTTCGATCAGGGCAGTGGCCATAATCGTGAGCGACCCGGCTTCTTCGGTATTTCGAGCGGCAGCAAAAAGCTTGCGTGGAATTTCCATGGCTCGGGAATCCATGCCGCCACTCATGGTGCGGCCACCACCGGACATCGCATTATTGAAAGCGCGACCGATACGGGTCAGCGAATCCATCAACACAAAGACATCTTTTCCTGCTTCCACAAGCCGCTTGGCACGTTCGATCGCGAGTTGAGCGATTCGAGTGTGGCTCTTGATATCGCTGTCGTTTGAGCTTGCCATGATATCGGCCTGCGGAACGGTGCGGCGAATCTCGGTGACTTCTTCGGGACGCTCATCGACGAGGAGTATGATCAACTTCACCTCCGGATGATTTTTCACAACCGCGTTGGCAATATGTTGCAGCAATGTTGTCTTGCCCGTGCGCGGCGGCGCGACAATCAGCCCTCTTTGTCCTTTGCCGATCGGAGTCATCAGATCCATCACACGCGTTGTGTATCGATCCGGGACCGTTTCAAGCCGAATTCTTTCGAGCGGGTTAATGGATGTCAGCTCTTCAAAGACCGGCAAATTCCGGTAATTTTCTGGATCTTCGCCATTAATCTGAGTCAGCTTAAACAATTGCGGACCTCGACTTCCTCTTCGAATTTCACCTTTAATCCAAAGACCATCGCGTAACGCATGTTTGCGAACCACTTCGGGTGTCACAAAAATATCTTGAGGCGACTGCGTATAATTCCGCTTTGGATCTCTCAAAAAGCCAAAGCCTTTTCCGGAAACCTCGATCAGTCCTTCACCGAACACCGGTTCGTATTTCGCAATGTCGACTGCCGCCGGAGACGCTTCCAGGAACTTTGGAGACGCGTTTGCCGGCGCGGCGGCCTGTTCCGGGATCTCGTTGGAATCAGTTCTGTCCCGGTCCTCCGGGGGGACATCCACCGCGATTACTCTTTCGTCCGCAGCAGGAAGCGGGAGAGAGATCTGTGTGTTGGCTTCCTGGAGTTCTTCGACAGGCGCGTTTTGCGCTGAGTTGTTGCTAATATCGGCAGAGTCCGGCTCCTGTGCTTTCATCGACCGTTTTGCTCTTCTTACACCGCTCTTTACTGTCGAGAGCTTACCCGCCCCTGCGGCGTTTCTCGGCCGCCGAGGTTTTTTGTTCTGGTCCACTCGCTGATTGAGCAAAGCGGGTTGTTCGTTTGCTTCTGCCATAACTTCCATTTTTGATCTGATTTCGCTTCCCGAGGGTCAATTCGAGAGTTTCGTTAGCAACTCGTCGGAAATATCGAAGTTGCTATAAACATTTTGTACGTCGTCATTCTCTTCAAGCGCATCGCAGAGGCGCAAAACCTGCGACGCTAACGCCTCCTCATCGATGGTTACCATTGTCCCCGGCAGGAAGGTAAGCTTCTGCGACTCCGCATGAATGCCAACGTTCCTGATTGCCTCACTGACTTGGTAGAGGCGGTCCTGAGGTGTCGTGACAACATACAAATCTTCGTCCGTGGCTAAATCTTCAGCCCCGGCTTCCAGAGCGATCTCCATAAGCCGTTCTTCATCTACCGCGTCCCGGGCGATCGTGATCAGACCTTTGCGCCTGAACATATAAGAGACAGAGCCGGACGCGGCCAGGTGGCCGTTGTTCTTGCTAAAAATGCTGCGAATATCCGCCGCCGTTCGATTCTTGTTGTCCGTAGCCGCCTCGACAATGATCGCAGCACCTCCGGGTCCATATCCTTCGTATATCAACTCTTCAAGTACGCCTCCCGCGATCTCTCCGGTTCCCTTTTTGATCGCCCTTTCGATCGTATCATTTGGCATATTCTGAGCACGCGCCGCTACGACGGCGGTTCGAAGCCGGGGATTTAGATTAAGGTCGCCTCCCCCGGTTCGGGCAGCCACCATTATTTCTTTTGAATATCTGCTGAATATCTTGCCGCGCTTGGCGTCTAGCGCACCTTTAAAGCGCTTGACCTTCGACCATTTACTATGCCCCGCCATACTCCGGGTGAAAAAACAGAATCAGAAAAAGGGGTTAAAATTATACTAGCGACGCACCTGCGACCGATGGACAAGAC
>Ga0306926_10004200_pt1 | contig 15087 bp, 19 predicted proteins | sample flu12Cox44000178_FD_203759 | JGI IMG/M metagenome (GOLD analysis project Ga0306926, IMG submission 203759) | Lab enrichment of tropical soil microbial communities from Luquillo Experimental Forest, Puerto Rico - flux8day.12C.oxic.44.000.178 (v2)... | ecosystem: Environmental > Terrestrial >...
GAGGATCGATGACATTGCCTTTGGACTTCGACATCTTGGCGCCCGAGGCGTCGCGCACCAGCGCATGGATGTAGACGTCGTGAAACGGGATCTCCTTCATGAAATGGAGACCCATCATCATCATGCGAGCGACCCAGAAGAAGATGATGTCGAAGCCAGTGACCAGCGCTGAGGTCGGGTAATAGCGCTTGAGCTCGGGCGTATTGTCCGGCCAGCCGAGCGTCGAGAATGGCCACAGCGCCGACGAAAACCATGTATCGAGCACGTCCTCATCGCGCGTGAGCGTCGTCTTTTTTCCGTAGTGCTTGTCGGCGTCGGCCTGCGCCTCGGCTTCAGTCAGCGCGACGAACGCCTTTCCATCTGGCGCATACCAGGCTGGTATCTGATGGCCCCACCAGAGCTGGCGCGAGATGCACCAGGGCTGGATGTTTTCCATCCAGTCGAAATAAGTCTTCTCCCAGTTCTTCGGGATGAACTTGGTCTTGCCGCTGCGAACAGCTGCGATCGCAGGCTTCGCCAGCTCTTTCGCGTTGACGTACCACTGATCGGTCAGGAATGGTTCGATCACGACATTCGAGCGGTCTCCGTGTGGAACAACGTGCGACTGCGGCTCGATTTTTTCGACGAGCCCTTTCTCCTCAAGGCGCGCGAGGATCGCCTTGCGTGCTGCAAAGCGGTCGGTGCCATTCATCGCCAGCGTCGCCGAAAGATCGTCCGACGCCGGCACGCCAGCCACGAACTCCACATTGCCTTTCAGTCGAAGCTTGGCTTCGGTGCTGAAGATATTGATTAGCGGCAGGTTGTGCCGTTTGCCGACCTCGAAATCGTTGAAGTCATGCGCCGGCGTGATCTTCACCGCGCCCGAACCCTTTTCCGGATCGGAATACGCATCGGCGATGATCGAAATCTTCCGACCGACCAGCGGCAGGATCGCGTTCTTGCCGACCAACGCCTTGTAGCGCCCGTCGTCGGGATGCACGGCAACGGCGACGTCGCCGAGCATGGTCTCGGGACGTGTCGTCGCCACGACGATGAAGGTCGAATGATCCTCCGGATTGAAGGTCTTCCCTTCAATCGGATACCGCAGATGCCAGAGATGACCCTTGGTTTCGACCTGGATCACCTCCAGGTCGGAAATCGCCGTCTGCAGCTTCGGATCCCAGTTGACCAGCCGCTTGTCTTTGTAGATGAGCCCGGCGTGATGAAGTTCCACAAAAACGTTAAGAACGGCGCGCGAGAGCCCCTCGTCCATGGTGAAGCGCTCGCGCGACCAGTCGCATGACGCGCCAAGCCGCTTGAGCTGATTGACGATGGTGCCACCGCTCTCCGCCTTCCACTCCCAGACGCGCTTGAGGAAGGCTTCTCGGCCCATCTCGCGCCGGCTCTTCTCCTGGCGCTCCATCAGCTGCCGTTCGACCACCATCTGCGTTGCTATGCCCGCGTGGTCGGTCCCCGGCTGCCACAACACGTCCTTGCCACGCATGCGCTCGAACCGGCACAGGATGTCCTGCAGCGTGTTGTTAAGCGCATGGCCCATATGCAATGAGCCGGTCACGTTCGGCGGCGGAATGACAATAGAGTAAGGCGTCGCACCGGCCCGTTCGGGCCGGCCGGCGCGGAAGGCGCCCGCCTGTTCCCAAGTCCGGTAGATGCGGCCCTCGACCTCCGAGGGCTGGTAGGTTTTGTCGATCGTCATCGTTTTGCTTGGAGCACCGTCGGCGCGCTAGAAAGCCTACCGCGCCACCGAGAGTCAACTTTGTCCCCCGTCACACCTGTTTCCCGCGGCGGCGCCACGTCCGCCATCACGCTGCTGGCGCTGGCCTCTTTCGCCAGCCAATCGATGGTGCGCGTTTCGGATTCGCTGTTGCCGCAGATCGCCACCGACTTCGGGGTCAGCGTCGGCGCAGCCTCGATCGTAGTCACCGCCTATGCACTGGCGCACGGCTCGGTGCAGCTCATCATCGGGCCCGTCGGCGACCGCTTCGGCAAATACGCCTGCGTGACCGCAGCGGCGGCGATGTCGACCGTGCTGGTGCTGATGTGCGGGCTCGCAGGGTCGCTGCCGACGCTCGTCGCCGCGCGCCTCGCGTGCGGCCTGTCGGCTGGCTGGATCATCCCACTGGCGTTGGCTTTCGTCGGTGACGTCATTCCGTACGAGCGTCGTCAGCAGGTGCTCGGCACGTTCCTGTCGGGGCAGATTCTCGGCCAATTGTTCGGTCAGGCCGCTGGCGGCGTCCTCGGCGATCTGTTCGGATGGCGCAACGTGTTCTTTTTCCTTGCCGCACTCTTTGCTGTCGCGACGGTTGCACTGCTGATCGAATTCTTCCGTAACCCGATTACGCATGCAGGACACGCCACGGCGCGCGGCTTTGTAAAAGACTACGCGATCGTGCTGCGCACACCTTGGGCGCGCGCGGTGATTGCCATGGGTTTCATCGAGGCCCTCTTCATGTTCGGCGCCTTCGCGTTCGTCGGTGCCGATCTGCATCTGCGTTTTGGAATCAATTTTACCTTGGTCGGACTTTTCGTCGGCGCCTTCGCCATCGGCGGTTTGATCTACAGCTTGTCGGTGCGCGGTCTGGTGAACCGTCTCGGCCAGATCGGTCTCGTCACCGCCGGTGGTGTCGTGCTCGCCCTCGCCTACCTGACAATTGCGTTCACGCGGAGCACTTATCCCGCGCCGTTGGCCATCATGGCCATCGGGCTTGGCTACTACATGCTGCACAACACGCTGCAGACCAACGCCACCCAGATGACACCGGAAGCGCGCGGCACTGCGGTGGCGATTTTTTCCTCCGCGCTCTACCTCGGGCAGACGCTGGGCGTTGCCATCAACGGCATGGTGTTTGACCGCTTTGGCGCGATACCAGTGTTCGCGACCTCGGCCGTCGGCCTCCTGGGATTGGGACTGTGGTTCGCCCACGCGCTGCGCAAGCGGCAGGACCAGGGAATTTAGCACAACGTCTCACACGTACTCACGCACCCGCCTCGGAATGACCAACGGACAAAGTCGGAAATGACTGTCATGGCCGGGCTTGGCCGGGCTTGGCCGGGCCATCCACGTCTTCACCCCTCCAAGGTCATAAAGACGTTTATGCCCGGCACAAGGATGACGGTGGAGCTTTCAAGCTCATCGCTGACCTCTCATTTGTCATCACCGGGCTTGTCTCGGTGATCCCGCTCAGGAAGGCAAAGCCACGCCTTATAAATCGGGATGGCCGGGACAAGCCAGGCCATGACTGAAGCCAAGAATATTTACTACCGTCCGCGCGAGACGCGTTCGATCTCCGCGCGCACGATGTGCTCGACCAGGCTCGGCAAATTGTTGTCCAGCCACGATTTGAGCATCGGCCGCAGCATTTCCTTCACCAGATCCTCGAGCGTGCGCGCGTTCTGTCCGATGATGGTGTGCGCGAGCGTGTTGAACGCACTGTCGACTGCCGCTATCGTCTCGTTCGAAATCAGCCCGCGATCGATGAGCGGCGGCGGCTCGCGTTTTGTGGTGAACACGACGTCGGATGCGCCGTCGATCGTGCGGAAGCCCTGGGCCAGCCTCGGCGGCGGCGGTGGTGCCGGCTTTGGCGCAGGCGGCGCCGCTATCGTTTCCGCTGGCGCTGGCGGCGGCGTAGGACGGCCCGGAGCCGCCGTTATCCCAGGCTGTTGTTTCGCTGCCGGCGCAGCCTCTGGAGCCTTCGCGGGCTTGCTGGCGTCATCATCGGCAATGATGCGTCGGATGGAGGCCAGGATTTCCTCCATCGAGGGCTCTTGCGCCTTCGCCGCTTGCGTCATAACCCGAAAAACCCGACACGCTGCCCGCTCTCCGCGTGGCAATGGCCGAACCAAGACCGACGCGAATCACTGCCGTTATACCGCTTATACGCCAGAGCAGGACGTGTGTGGCAGATGGAAGTGTCCGCACAACGAACTGTGGACATGGGACCATGATACCGCGGTTGATTCGACGCGCTCAGCGGCCGTCTGGAGTGCGCACGCCGGCCCATGTATCGCGTATCTGCTGGTAGTGCACGTTCGCGTCATAGACCGGCACCCGCAGTCCCAGCACCTGCGGCGACAGCCGTCCCACCGCCGACAGAAGCGTGAAGGAAGCAACTACCCGGTCGCGCTGCGCGCTCACCAGCGCCACCCGCGCGTTCACCAGTTCCTGCTGCGCGTTCAACACATCGAGCGTGGTGCGCTGGCCAACGCGCGCTTCCTCGCGCACCCCGTTCAGTGCGATCTCGGCCGCCTGCACCTGCGCCTGCGTCGCCTCGATATTGGCTTTCGCTGCATCAAGCTGCCCCCACGACTGTACGACGTTCTGCCGCACCTGGTCGCGCGCCGTCTCAAGATCAAGCCGCCGCTGCCCCAGCGTCTCCTTCGCCTGCCGCACCAGCGAATACTCCGCCCCGCCCTGATAGATCGGGACGATGAGCTGGGCGATCGCGGCGGCGTTAAAGCTCTTGAGTTGGTTTTGGGAGATCTCGTTTTGCTGCTGCACGCTGCCTTGCACCGACAGCGTCGGATAAAGCGCGCCTTCCGCAACCTTCACCTGCAACAGCGCCGCATCGACATTGTATTGTGCGCTCGTCACCGCCGGGTGCGTCGCCGTGGCAACCCCGACCGACTCCGGTTGGCTGGACGGTGAAAAACGATCAACCGGAGAACCGGGCGCAAGCTTGCCGGGCTCAACCCCAATTACCTGCCGGTAGGTCGCCACCGAGGCCTTATACGTTGCCTCCGCGCTCAACACCTGCGAGCGCCCGGCGGCGAGACGCGATTCCGATTGCGCAACGTCGGTGCGCGTCACCTCGCCGACATTGAAGCGGTCGCGCGTCTGGCGCAATTGCTCCTGCAAAACCTCGACGTTGCGCCGCTGCAGGTCCAAAATCGCGCTGTCGCGCAACAGGTTCATGTAGGCCGTCACCGCGGACAGCAGCACCGACTGTTCGGCCACCCGCAGGTTCTCGCGCGCAGCCTGCACCTGGCTCTCCGCCTGACGCGTGCGGTTCGCATTCTGAAAGCCGTTGTACAACGTCTGCGTCGCCGTGATGCCGTAGTTGTTCGGCGTCATGTTGCCGGATTGATGAATATAGACGGGGAGGTTGACAGCCGGCTTATTGGTCGTGTCCCAGTACTGCGAACCGATCGAGCCGCTCACGCTCACCCGCGGCCGGTACCCCGAGAGCGCCTGCGGCACACCTTCGTCGGTCGCGCGTGTCGAGGCGCGCTGCGAGTTCAGCGTCGGATTATTCATATAAGCGAGTATCAGCGACCCATCGAGTGTGTCGGCAAGAGCCGGGAGGAACATGAAGCCTCCAGCGGCGCACAGGATCGTGCCGACCGCAAGACTGCGCATACATCTACCGAGGCCCATACCCCACCCATCACGCGTTCGGCGTGGTGCCGATTCGCGCTGCACGAAAGACATGGAACGATAGGCATCCAAACCCCCTGCTTAAACCCCTCAATTCGCCCGCCAATCAGTTTAGAGACGGACTGGGACATTTCCGCCACGCTTTGGAACGGGAGGGGTGTTTAGAAGGCGAAAGCCGGGGCTTTGACGAACCCCGGCAATACGGCAGCACTGGCGTCGAATATCGGCCGGCCCCCCAGGTCGTCCCCGCTCCTGAAATAGAGCATGGCCCTGGCGCCGGGCCCGCCGCCCAGGACGCAGGCCAGCCGTCCGCCATCGCGCAGTTGGGGCAAAAATGCCTCGGGCGGGAACTCCGTTGCCCCCTCGAGGATAATGGCGTCGTACGGCGCCCCTTTTGGCCAGCCCTTTATCAGGGGACCTGCCACCGCACTGACGTTTTTCAGGCCTGCCAACGCGCGATCTGCCGCCTGGGCAAGCCCGGGATCCTCCTCGAGCGCTGTCACCTGGCCCGCGACGTAGGCCAGCAAGGCCGCTCCATAACCGGTGGCGCAGCCGACATCGAGAAGCCGGTCACTCGAGGCAAGTTCAAGCGCGTGGATCAGCTTGGCGAGGACCATCGGTTTGAGCAGTCGCCGGGTCCCGCTCTCGCCGACTGGAAGGTCAAGATCGAGATAGGCAAGCGCAGTGGATGCCGACGGAACGAAATTCTCGCGCGGAATTCCAAGCATCGCGGACAGAATGCGCGGATCCGTGACATCAGCCGTGCGTACCTGACCGTCCACCATATTGCGGCGTGCAGCGGCAAAATCGGTCATCGCGGTCCTCGATAAATGGCGCGGAAGGCGGTTCCTTCTGCGGCAATGATGGCCAAAACGCAAGGTTCGGGTTGAGATTGTCGTCGTGCTTTGGGTCCTATATAGGGCTTGGGCACCTGACGCCCTTTTCCCCGATTGGCCACGTGGCGGAGTGGTGACGCAGCGGACTGCAAATCCGTGCACGCCGGTTCGATTCCGGCCGTGGCCTCCATACCAACCAACTGTTTCTCAAAGACAAAAAGAAATCGCCGGAAGAAATTCGGCCGCATTTCATGTTGCGGTTGTTGCAGTTTGTTCTCGTTGTTTTCCAACGATTTCCAAAATTCCGGCACAATATGGACTTGCTGTGCAATCGAGCGCCGCCATAGCTTTCGAAGCAACCTTGGGATGCTGCCGCAATGGCCCTAAGCAGACAGTTCATCGCTTTCGTCCTGACCCGCGTATTGCAATTTGCTTCACGCAGGGGCATTCCGAGTTTTGGAGGTTATGTCTTTTTTAATTTCGAATTCGTAATTCGACTGATAGTGAACCTACAAACCGCCGCCCAAGCAATGCGGCGCAAAATTATACTTTGAGGAACGTTCTATGGACGCAAGGGATGCCCGCAGAAAATACACTCGCTCATTCCCAGTTGTCGAATGTGACCAATGCGGCGAGGCACTGTTCGCGCCGCAATGGTCAGAACACGTTGATGACCGCCGCGTGCGGCACGCCTGGAACTGTGAGGCCTGCGGATACTCCTTCGAGACTACTGTTTGCTTTGCGGCACTGGAATCGGCGTGAGGTTTTGGTAACCGCTGATTGCTAGCTCCGAACGCCGAGGGCCGCGGGCCTGTCATCACACAGCGCAAACTGCCTTCTTCTTTTTGATCGCTTTCGTTAAGGCCGGGGCAAATTAGACCGTCTATTGATATCCTTGAATTGGGTTTTCAAATACTGCTTTGGTGACGGATGCGCGTCTGGATGAAATTTTGCAGCTTCGCCGTCATCTGCTTCCTAGTTTATGTCCACTTGGGTCCCGCTAAATGGCAACCGCCCCGCACGGGGCTCGGTTGGCAGTTGGATCATTTCCTCGGCTACTTCGCGGCCACGTCAATCGTCTGGCTCGCCTGGCCAAAGCGGCCCTTTGTGGTCGGAGGATTCCTCATGGGCACTGCCGTGGTGCTGGAGGCCCTGCAAGTTTTCACACCTGATCGCCACGCCGATCTTCACGCTGCACTTTTTGGCGCATGCGGGGCGCTGACACAGGCTTTGCTTGCCGCGCTCCTGATCCGCGCACGCGCCGCCTATTACCGCTGCAGATTTTTGAAGCGCCACGTATTATGAGTTCACGCGACACAGGGATGTGGACCCCCTTGATAACGTCCCCGTCAGTCGGCTTTGTGAATTAAATCGACATAACGAACGATACAGGCATCGTGCATTTGGCCTTGTCTGGCTGTACTGTGTAATTCCTCTCAAAGAGGAGTTCCTTTATGAAGGCACCGTATATTTTGGTCGTAGTCGGAATGCTTGTTCCGACTATCGCGATGGCGCAATCATTGAAGTCCTGCCTGGACATTGAAGATCAAACCAAGGAACGCTTGAACTGTTATGACGCACTGATAAAGCCAGAACCTAAAGAGCCTTCTGCGCCAGCCAAGACCGTGAAAGACTGTCGCTTTGTAAAGGAGGAGGACGCGCGCCTCACCTGTTTCAATCGATTTGCGACCGTTTCCCCGAAAAAGAATACAGCCAAAAAAAGTAAGACCCCTGGATAACGGCCGGCGTCTCGTCGGCTGGGGCAACCAGGTCGACGGAGCGAACCGTGTAGGCGTCGTGCATTCGTCCACGCCGCTTGCACTGGGCGACGTTCTCTCGAATCCGGCACGAAATTTTCAATTGATGCTCGCCACCAACCGCGCCTTAAAATCTGCCATCGCCTGTTCGGGTGTCCCCGATCTGTAAGGTGGAATATGCTTAGACGCCGTCAACCGGGGCGGCCTATCTAAGGGAGAAAAGTCATGGAATGGTTCAGCCAGAAAACATCAATAGCGGGCACTCAAATTCCCAATTGGGTGATCGTTGTGGGCGCCATCATCATAATCTTACTCATCTTGGGGAGAATATAATAAGTCCTCATCGCGCCTTGAAATCCGCTCGGGGACGTAACGCTCAATTAAAGTCTGCTTTCGATATTGGCCTGTGCGTCCGCATTTCGTGCACGACAGGCGCACAATACTGCCGGGATAATCGCGAAACGAAAACCAGCAAGAGGCAAGCGGACTTCCCAAGGAGCAGCAGCTGCATCAGATAGTCGTTGAGGATGGGCTTCGCACGCAGCGCGCATCGACTATGGTCTACGCTCAGCGTTCTTCGGCGGATTTTTCCTTGCGGCCTTGCTCTGCGAGTTCGGCGAGCCGTTCGTAGGATGCTGCCACGTCCTCCAATATTTTTTTGGCTGACACGTCTTTCGTTTCCGTCGCGAGCGCGCGTGTATTTTTGGCTCGGAAGCGCCAGTATTCAGGATCATCAGTGCGTTGCGGCTGCTTCGGCAAATCCGGTCCCCTTGGTCGCATGTTATCGCCGGTCTTCACCGGCGCAAACGCCTATGGGATTACAGATTGGCTTGGCTGGAGACAGAATTTAGCGCCAAGGGGATCGGGCAAAGGGGCTACAACGCACGCAACGATGAAATCCGCGATAACATCACGCGGATGCGGCAGGAGTGAGAAGCACTACGTGGTGCGTTGGCTAATGTGCGCCGCTTCAGCGCTACGCTTTCCGCTAAAGGCTATGCTTGGTTCTGGCCTAGGATTGCGGCCGCGCTAACTTCAAAACATCACTGGTTGGTTATCGCCTGCAATAGTTGCGACAACGTGGTGGATTTAGATTTGCGTGTTAAGCCGCGCGACCCGGAAGCTTCCATCCGCGTTGCCCTTCGTGACGTGCAATGCCCCCGTTTCAATGGCCACGGCAAGCCGCGAATCCTCGCGTTGGCGCGGCATGCGTCGGTTTAAGAACATTGTTTTCGCGCCGCCGATTTCTGAACTGCACCAAGCACGCTGTGGTAGTATAGAGCCGCAAAAATGACGCGATGTTCCTAAAGTCGCGAAGAGTGTTTTGACAAGTCTCAGCGAATCAATCCTGCTGTCGGCTCGACCCACGAGCCGAACGGCACGGATCGTTGATGCCACATTCACCACCAGCGACCCGTAGACGACAGAGCCACTCGTCACGACCATCCCGCGGACGCAACCGGCCGCCGCAACGCTCACGCATCCCTTGGCTCGCGCTGCTAGCCTCGGCACTAGCATTTGGGTCAATTGTGACCGTCGCCTATTTCGCATTTCACGATGATCTCTTCGCCGGTCTGGTTGGCCGCCAGGCTGAGAAGCAGGTCCCCTATGAAGCCCAAATTGCGGACTTGCGAGCGCAAATCGAACGCATCGGTCGGCTCGACCAGGAGCGGGTCGAACAGCAGGTCAAAACGGTGCTGCAGCGGCAGGCGACATTAGAACAAGTTACCTCGGGGTTAGCTAACGAGCTGTCGGTTCAAGCACGAAACGGTTTGCCTGCGAGTGGTGCACTCGCCTCACCGCCTCTCCTGTCACCCATTGAAAAGCCAGCGTCACCAATCGTTGCGATTCCGGAAGAGAAGGAAGCCAAGCAAGTGGCCATCGGTCATAAGAAGGCCCACCGTCCCCATCGGAAACACGCGCGAGTATTCCGTAAGCGGACGCAGAAACCCCCGACCATCGGCGCAGACGGCCGCCATAATGCGTACGCAGGACCGGAGGGGCAGCGAGACTACTAAGAAACCAATGTCCGCATGGCTGCCGGAGCTACGAGCAGTTCCTATAGCTTCGGGTTGGTTTAGCGACCAAATCAACATAACGAACCATGCAGCCACCCGTGGGAAACTGCCGGAGGGCTTTTGCTTACTCTCGCCCGCCGATTACGGCCCCGGACAAAGATCCAAAGCAGTGCAGAAAACAACCGTAAGGTTTTCCGCCCGTCCAATGCTCGCTGCATTTTCCAGCACGTCATCGGATATTTCGTAGGCAAGTATCGCGTTTGTAGTTTGATCAGCCTTAGTTGCGTCGTCGCTCATGGCAATGTCCCTCTGGCAAGCAAGCCCCTCGTATTTGCTGCTCAGGTCGGAATTCTCGGCACGTACGTTACTATCGATTCAAACGTCCCTGCATCTCGGTTTGGATGCCGTTTAGGTTTGTTTTTCTTCGTCGTTTGCTTGCGTTGGATCTTTGTCTTTCTGTCGTTTCGTTTCTTGGCCAATTGATTGCCTCCCTTGGTAATTACAATGCGGCCTTGAAAACCTATCTGGACCATTTTGATCAGGGCAACGGCAGTAGCTCTGGCGGAAATGTCTTCTTGCCTTTCGGCATAGAGACATGAACGATACCGTAGTGAAAATTTGGTGCCGATCCGTGTGTGAGATCGTTCTGTCGTGGCACAGCTTCACTATTAGAAGTGGCAATCGCATTGAGGGCCGACGCAGTCACCATAATCGCGATGCTTGTAACCGCTAAGGCCACCAAAGCGATGCGCACCTGAGCCTCCTTCAGGATAGCCCTTCTCGCACTGCAGGTTCGCTTGATTTATTCAAGATGTGTGTGAACTACTTCACACTTGCCGCAACACACGCCTCGTTTCTATGAATCGACACCCACTGGGGGTCCGCGATCGCCGTCAGTCTACAACAAGGATTACTCAGCGACTCGCGAAGAAGCGACGGCGGATCTCAAAGCCCGAGTTTGGCCCAAAGGTAAAAGCCATCCAACCCGTCTTAGGTTACCCACTCGCCCGTGACGGTTGTCTTCCCTTACGGGCCTTTTCTTTTGTGAACGCTCAGAAGCGAGGAACTAAGTCGACATAACGCACCATGCAGGCGTCGTGCATTTGCCCGTGTCGGCTGCACTGTGCAATTTCCTGCCGGAATATCGGCACCATAGCGCTCAATTAATTTCTGCTTTCGGTAGTGGCCCGAACGTCCCCATTTCTCACAGGACAGCCGCACCACTTCGCCGGGATAATCACCGAGCTGTATAGAGCCGTTCATGTCGCAGTATTCAGCACGCGCCCGACAAAGTCTTGGCAGATTCACTGATGCGGACGCCTTCGGATTTTGACTACCAAGCCACACTGTAGCCTTTCGCAGCCATGCAGTCGTTTATTAAGTATTCCTCTGCAAACGATGTAGCTCGTTTGGGTTCGCTGTAGGCTTCTGCGAAAGATGTGGCGACAGTATTTTCTTTTCTGCAGGCAGACAGATCAGCATCAAGCTGTTGTTTTGTTATTCCGCGCTTGGAAAACTTCACATCTTTAAAGGCCGACAAAGTGCCTGGGTAGCTACAGGCGCCCAAGGATATGAAAGTCAGCAAGACTAAGAGAGACCGTCCAACCATTGTGCAGGCGACTATTCCAAGGCGACAGCAAGTAAGCGTTCACGGTCGCGCTCGCCTTTAGCTGCCGACACGAGAATGCGTTCAGCCAGCGTTGTCTTTGACATCTTGGCTTGCTGTTCGGCGCTAAGACTGTACCAAGCATCCTCTAGAACGTCTTTCAGAACGTTGACGGTTTTGAGATCAAGTGGGACGGGTTCTTTGACAGCCATGAACTAGCCTCACAAGTTGCTTTGCATTGCGAGCAACACTATTTGTGGAGCGTGACTATATTTCGGCAGCCAAATGGAGATTGCCTGACATTTCAGCGAGTGGTTAATGAAAGTGATTGACGCCGGCCGCCACGCTAAGGTGTCAATCGCTCCAAAACAAAAACTCCGACATGGTGGCTGCGATGCACCAGCCGTATTTGTGAGTGTTCACCGCGCGCAATCGCATATCCGCAGGCGAAAGCTGAAGGTCGGGGTGGACCTCCCTACCCCCGATGAATAAGGCGGCTGATTGCCGCCGCTGCGACCGATCCAAAGACGCCGGGCGCTGCTTTTGAGCGCAGCACTTACGGCTTGCAGCCAGCGAACTGCGAGGCCTGCGATGGGCCGACATAGACCTCAAGGCTTGCGAGCTAAAGGTCCGGCAACGGGCGAGCCGATATTGCGAGATCGGATCGCCAAAATCTGAGAGCAGCCGGCACACGGTCCCGATTGAGCCCAAAATTCTACTGCAGCCCTGAAGGCCTGGAAGCTAGCCTGCCCGCTGGGCGGAATAGCTCACCATGAGCAAATCCTGCGAGCCCTGGCCCGATAATGATCGGGGCTGGTGTCGTGGATAAAGCAAAAGCCGAAATACGCCCTGCATGCCTTCCGGCACTTCTTCGCAAGCTGGTGCATCAACCCGAAAGAGCGCGGTGGCCGGGAACTGCCCCCGAAAGTCATGCAGGACCTTCTTGGCCACAGCACAATTTCGATGACGCTCGAAATTTACGGCCACCTGTTTCCCAGCAAGGGTGATCGTGACGAACTGGCGGCAGCGGCTAAGCGCCTATTGGGCTGAGGCGCGACACAAATACGACATGGCGGCGCTTTCTTAAATGAAAACAATACGGGGACATGGACTGCAAGTCTGTGCACGCCGGTTCGATTCCAGCCGTGGCCTGCAGTTTTCCCGTCTGACGCGGCCCGGGTGCTTTGCAAAGCAGTCAGGCTTTGTTATAGGCCGCATGCCGTAGCACCGGCTGTTCCCGGGTAGCTCAGTGGTAGAGCAACCGGCTGTTAACCGGTTGGTCGCTGGTTCGAATCCGGCCCCGGGAGCCAACAAAATCAAGTGCTTCTTGCAAAATCCGGAATGTAGCCAAGACTAGAAATTCAGAATTGGCTACCATTTGGCTACACCCGGAAACACCGGAAAAACGTCCGGGGCTTATGGGTCCAAAATTGGGGCCAGCTTGCCTACTTCGGTTTCAACTCAACGTAATGCACCACGCAGGCGTCATGCACGTAATGCCCGTTTCCGGGCCTCGTAACGTAATCCCAGCCAAATACCGGCGATCACGCTGACGAGCACTAACACAGTAACGGCATCTCCTCCGATCGACTCTGACAGCGAACGATCCAATAGCGAAAAGTGCAAGAACGCGACGGTGACGAATGCGGCCAAAGCAACAATCGCTCCACCGATCCCGTAGGCGATATTTGACCAGAGCGTGCCCTTGTTTTCCCAGGGTCTTTCCTTTGCCGGCACACCCAAGATCGTCGCCACGATGTTCTCCGCATCATCATCAAAACTCTCGCGGCGAAGTGGCAAAGCGTTTTTAGTCGTGATGGCTTGGACGTCCTCGGGCAAGTGCTCCGATTTCGGCATCTGAGCGCCGGCCACGAGTACGGGCAACACAAGGATGGGTCGGGTCAATGCGGCACCCAACTCAGCCCGCACGTAGTCGCCTGCTTCCCAGATACGAGCTTTGCCGCTGGCTCAACCGGCGCCAGCCACTCACGACCGATGAATATGAGTGCTGCGTCGCTCCTGCCGATCGCGGATACGATCTTTTCCTTGAAATTCTCACCGCCGCCGATCGTGCTTACGTCAAAGAATACGTTGGGCTTCGACAGCACGCGCCATAAACGATCATAAACACGACCGGCAGCGTCTGCGGTGTCCTCGCGTCGATAGCTGATAAAAACCTTTTTCGACACGACCGCCCGCCGAAGGTGAAGGTTCAGTCCTTCGCGAGAAGGACAATAGACCGGCCTTTGCGAGATGCTCCTTGCCGGGCCACGCATTCCCCCCATCGTGCGACTTGTGACAACGGTCACAGCCAACCGATTGCAAATGAGTAATCTTTTTGTTGCGAGGGCCGGTCACACGCTTTCACATTCCACTGGTCTTCGCCCGCCCCGGCCAATTCCTCCGCCGGGGCGGACTTTTGCCACGAGAATTGCAGATGTGCTCGAAGGAGGACGCCGTGAAATCGCCAATCATTAAACGCTCAATCGTGATTAATGGACATAAGACTAGTATAACTCTTGAAGATGAGTTCTGGAGCGCGCTGAAGGAGATCGCGCAGGCCCGAGGTGCTACGTTGTCGCAGACGGTTACAGAAATCAACACGACGCGCCACCAGGGAAATCTGTCGTCGGCGATCCGCTTGTTTGTACTCGGCCACGTTCGCGATCAGAAAACGAGGGCCGCGTTTGAGTAAGGCGTTTTGGGGACTAAATCGACATAACGCACCATGCAGGCGTCGTACATCCGTCTACTCCGCTCACACTGTGCAATTTCCTCGCGCAGATCCGGCAGCCGAATATCGGCACCGTAGCGCTCAATCAATTTCTGCTTTCGGTATTGGCCCGAGCGTCCGCATTTTTCACACGACAGACGAACCATGTCGCCGGGATATTCGGACAGTTGAAGCGAGCCGTTCATGTCGCAGTGTTCAGCACCCGCCCGAAAAATGTCTTGGCAGATTGGCTGAGGTCATTTTCGCTCGCGTCTCGCTCTAGCAATGCTTCCGCAATGTCCTCTGTGACATCACGCGACCATCCCTCAGAGGTGTTGAAAGCCACCACGCGTATTGGCTTGGAGTGCTGGCCGCTGCTGATATCGCTGATGACATCCCTTTCACTGGCCTTGGCTTCATCGGTTTCGACATAAGCGCGACCAAGTGGGCCAAAGTCATTGAGCACCAAGTAAACGGTGACACCATCGGTTAGCTTGGGAACAAGCGTTGCGGTACGCATGACCCGATACCCCCCATAAAGTGCTCGTCAGTATAGCTCCCTTCGAGGGGCAGGTCGCGTCAATAGCGCAAATAACGTTACCTTGGCTTGGCACTCCGTTTTAATACGGGCGAGCGGTACGTTTCCGGGTCTGCCTTTGCTCCGATCCAGCGACGTAGTACGGGTTGTGATTGCAGAAGCCGCGCTTTGCTAGCGCGTTGGGGTAGCACTCTTCGAACGAGCGATACTGGCAGCTCCACGCACCCGGTTGGTCCGCCGAGTAT
>Ga0306926_10004201_pt1 | contig 15083 bp, 12 predicted proteins | sample flu12Cox44000178_FD_203759 | JGI IMG/M metagenome (GOLD analysis project Ga0306926, IMG submission 203759) | Lab enrichment of tropical soil microbial communities from Luquillo Experimental Forest, Puerto Rico - flux8day.12C.oxic.44.000.178 (v2)... | ecosystem: Environmental > Terrestrial >...
GCGTTCTGTGAGTCTCCAGGGTGTGGTTTGCGCTGCGACAGGAGCTCGTAGAGGATCGCGCCCAACGCGTAGACGTCGGTCTTGCCGTCGATCGTCTTCTCGCCGCGCGCCTGCTCGGGGGACATGTACGCGGCGGTGCCGACGATCATCCCCGTTTGCGTCGCCAGGGACGAGTCGTCGGCGGCCTGCAACTTGGCCACGCCGAAGTCGAGGATCTTGATCAGATCCGTTCCATCGTCGCGCCGGGTGACGAACAGGTTGTCGGGCTTGAGATCGCGATGAACGATGCCGATCGCGTGAGCGGCGCCGGCGCCGCGACAAGCCTGGGATACGATGTCGGCGGCGCGCGAGATCGGCAGCCGCCCGCTCCGGTCGAGCAGCACGCCCAGGCTCTGACCGACGAGGAGCTCCATCACGATGTACGCCCGTCCGTCGTCGGTGATCCCGAAGTCGACCGCCGCGGCCACGTTGTCGTTCTCGAGCGCGCCGGCGGCCTGCGCTTCTCGCTGGAACCGGGTCAGGATGTCCCGGCGCTCGGCGAGGTCGCGCCGCAAGAGCTTGATCGCGAAGCGACGGCGCACCACCGTGTGTTGCGCCTCGTAAACGACGCCCATCCCGCCTTTGGCGAGGAGCCTCGCGATGCGGTACTTGCCACCGACGATCTCGCCGATCCGGTCCGCGTCGCCGCCCGTCGTCTTCATGGGGGCTCCCCGCCTCAGGGATAACACGGCGCTCGGGGCGATCCCAAGTCGAAGCTAGGGCAGCAGCACCACCTTCCCGAACACCGCGCGCGACTCGAGACGTCGATGTGCGTCCTGAACGTCATTCAACGGCAGGGCCTTGTCGACGACCGGACGGAGGCGGCCGGCGGCCATGAGGTCGACGAGGGTGTGGAGGCGGGACTTGGAGGCCATCGTCGACCCCAGGACGCTCAGCTGGCGCCAGAAGATGTGGCGGAGGTTGAGCACGGGCTCGTGCCCGCCGGTCGCGCCGCAGACCACTACCCGTCCCCCCTTGGCGCAGGCGACGATCGACTTCCCGAACGTCGGCGTCCCGACGTGATCGACGACGATATCCGCCCCGTGCCGGCCGGTGAGGCGCTTGACCTCCGCGACGATGTCCGCGGTCGCGTGGTTGATCCCTTCGTCGGCGCCGAGCGCGCGCGCCGCCGCGAGCTTTTCGTCCGTCGAGGCCGTGGCGATCACGCGCGCGCCCCACAGCTTCGCGATCTGGACGGCCGCCACGCCCACGCCCGACCCCGCGGCGATGACGAGCACGGTTTCGCCCTGCTGGATGCGCGCCTTGTCGACGAGCATCTGCCAGACCGTCATGAACGTCGTCGGGATCGACGCCAGCTGCGCGTCGTCGAGCGGCACGCGGGCGCGCGGCGCCGCGACCAGGTTTGCGGCGGGGACGACGACGTACTCGGCGAGCCCGCCCCAGGTCTGCTCGACGAGCATCCTGTAGTCGGGGCAGAAGTAGTCGCGGCCGTCGAGGCAGGCGGCGCAGCGCCCGCACGACAAGCCCGGGTTCACCACCACGCGTTCGCCCTCGCCGGCACCCGGCAGCGGCTTGACGCCCGCGCCGAGCGCGGACACGACGCCTGCGACGTCGCCCCCCGAGACGTGCGGCAGCGGCACCGGGAGCGCCGGCAGCCCGCGCCTCAGCCACAGGTCGATGTGGTTGAGCGCCACGGCCGCCACCCGCACCTGGACCTCGCCCGGTCCCGGCTCGGGCGTGGGGACCTCGGCGACCTCGAGCACCTCGGGCCCGCCGTGACGCCGGAAGAGGGCGGCGCGCATCAGTCGGCGCGGCCGCGTCAGCTCTTGCGCTGGCGGCTACCGGTGACGGCGGCGAGCGCGTGCGGGATCTGGCGCAGCGGCTCGGCCCGGAAGGTGAGCAGGTAGACGGAGTTCTCCGTCTCGACGTAGATCTGCTCGCCGCCCGCATCGCCCAGCACGCGCCGCACGGGCGTCGTGACCATCCGGTGGCCGTTGGGGTCGCGGAAGATCACCATGCCGCGGCCGACGGTCGGGTAACTGATGAGGTAGCCGGCGTACGTCCGCCCCACGCCGAGAGACGCGCGCTCCCGGCCGTGATCGCGAATTTTTCTGGCAGTCACGCTGACCACAGGCGACCTATCTCAATGTTAGCATAGGCACGATGGGGCAGGTCATCCGGTTTCGGACCCTGGACCTCGTCCGGTAGCGGCGTCGCGCGCCACGGAGCCGACAGCCCATCGACACGGGCACCGGCCTCCCGGGAGCGTGCCCGTAAGTACGCGCCGCGGGCCCCCTTCCGCACCGCGCCGCGGCCTGCGCGGTTATAATTGCGCCGGCTCATGGACACTGCGGTGCGGGAACCGGCGCTCCGGCGCACGCCTTCCGGAAATCTGACGGCGGCGCTGGTCGCGTTCGCGGTCCTCGAGCTGTTCGTGAACCGCGTGTTCTCGCGGCTTTTTGCCTCCGGCGCGTCGCTGGCCGCTGCAAGCCCGGGATTTCACGGACCCCGCCTCGTGGACGACGCAGGGCCGCTGCTGTTCAACCTGACGGCCGTGCTGGCGCTCGGGCTGTTCGTGACGGCGTTCTCGGGGCTCATCCGGCGGCAGGAGCTCTACCCCCGGGCGATGCGCTACGCCGTGGCGATCATCGCGCTGTTTTTTGCCGTCCTCGCCGGCAGAGCGTTGGTGCGCGGCCAGCTCCCCTCCCGCCACTTCGTCTACCTCGAGATCTGCTTCGCGTTCCTGATGATGCTGACCGTGCTCGCGCTCGTCCGCGTGCCGACGTCCTGGCGCGTGAAGCTCGGCGTGACGTCGTTCGCGCTCCCTGGCGTGCTCCGGGCGTTCGCCATCGTGGGGGCGGCGGGGGGCGCCCCGGGCGCGGGGCCCTCGGAAGGCGCGGCGCTGGCCAGCGCGGGCGAGCTTGCCCTCGTGGCGGCCTGCATCGCCGCGCCGATCCTCCTCCCGGTGCGGCCCCTCCGCGAGCGCCCCTGGCGGCTCGCGCTCGGCGTCGCCTCGGCGGCGACCGCGGCCTTCGTCGCGGCGCTCCTGGTGCGCTTCGACCTCGTCCAGGCGAGCGTGCTCTACGGGTTGCGCATCGATCTGCCGCGGCCCGGGTCCGTCGCTGGCGTGGCGCACGTGGCGGCTTTCTTCGGCTGGACGTACGCGACCACGCAGCTCCTCGGCGAGCCGGGGGGAATGCGCCTCGCGGGCTACGGCCTCATGCTGCTCGCCCTCGGCGGGTACGAGACCGGCTCCCCCGTCGAGCTGTCGCTCTCGCTGCTCGGCCTGGTCGCGCTCACCGTCGGCGAGCTGCGCGCGGCGCCGGCCCCGGGCCCCCGCGCCAGCGTGACCGCGCCCGCGTGGCGCGACTTCGTGGGCCGCCTCGGCACCGCCGCATCCGACGCCTCCGGCCCGGAAGACACCCGCCCCGAGGCCGTGGTGGTCTCCGACGGCGACATCGAGATGAGCCGGATCACCACCTACCGCCGCGGCTACCCCGTGTCGATCAAGCTGCGCCGCCGGCGCGGCCGGCTGGTCGAGATGGACGCCACGCTCGGGACCACCGGCCACAACCTCCCCGACGCGAGCATCGAGCGTCACCGCCGCTGGCTCGCCCGCAGCCCCGAGCACCGCCTCAAGCTGGCGCGCCTCAAGACCGGAGACCCGAGCTTCGATCAGAAGTTCAGCGTCCACGGCGACGCCCCGCTCGGCGACGAGGAGCTGCGCCGGCGCGTCGCGCGCCAGCAGGGCGACGGCGTGCTCACCATCTGGCTCGGCGGCGCCGCACGCTACCAGCTCGCGCACCCGAGTTCGGACGCTTCGGACGCCGAAGCCCTGCCCGTGTTCGCCGGGACCGTCGAGGGGAACGCGCCCGTCGCGTCGATCGTCGAGCTCCTCGACACCCTCGCCGACCTCGTCGAGGCGTCGTTGCCCGCTGCGAGCTAGGCGCGCCGACGCCGTACGGGGCCGACCTAGTTCTGCTGCGGTGGCGGCGCGATCGGCGACGCCGCGGTCCCGTCCGAGCCGGCCGGGGACGTGACGGCGTGCCGTGCGGGCGCGGCAGCGCTCTCGAGCTCGCGGATCTGCCGGCGGGCCGCCGGCGCGTCCGAGCCGCCGGGCGCCGCGTTGAGGTACCGCCTGTAGGCGTCGATGGCTTGCGCGGGTTCGCCCTCCGAGCGGTAGGCCTCCCCGAGGCCGAACAGCGCCTGCGGAAAAGACGGCGCGTTGGCCAGCGCGCGCTTGAACATCCCGATCGCGGCGAGGGGCTTCTGCCGATCGAGGAGCAGATACCCCGAGCCGGTCACCGCCGCCACGCCGTCGGGCTGAAGCTTGAGCGCCTCGTCGAACGCCTTCTGCGCCTTGGCGTTGTTCCCGTTCTCGAGCGCGCGATCTCCCTCGGCGACCAGCTGCTCGTAGCTGTGCGAGCGGCCCGGCAGCTCACTGGCGGCCGAGGAGCCCCCATGCAGCGAGGCGTGACCGGACTCGGGGGTGCGGCGGCCCGCCGAGGTGCCGGGGCCGGTCGCCGGCGCTTCGTCGGCGGGTGCGGGGGGCGGTGTGGCCGCGGCGACGGGTGGCGCGGCCGGCGGCGGTGACGGCGGGCTCGGTGGCGCCGCAGCGGGGGCTGGCGCGGCCGCAGCCGGCGGCGCAGCCGCAGCCGGCGGCGCGGCCGCGACGGGCGGCGGCGGGGCCGCCGGAGCGGGCGGGGCCACGGCGGCGGGCGGAGGAGAGGGGGGCGCGGCGGGCGCCGACGCGGCCGGTCCGTTGGCGGCCGCCTCGGTTCCGCGGTGCAGCGAGAAGCCGCCGTTGTAACCGAGGTAGGCGGCCCCCGCGACCAGGAGCCCGACGATCACGACGCCCGCGGCGACCTTTGGTCCCCTGCGCTTGGCGGGCAGCATGAAGTCCAAGCTGTCGTCGCCGCCCGTGCCGAGCCCCGCGGTCACCTCCGAATCCAGTCGGTTCGACACCCGCCCTTGCATCCCCGCCCCGCGCGCTGCCGAGCGGCGGCCAGCGGTGAGCACGTCATCGTCGTCGGGATCGATCGACGCATAGGATTCGGCGGCCGGCTTGGCGGAGAGCCTGCGTCCCGGGGTCTCCGGTGTCGTGGGGCGCCCGCCGCGGGCGGCGGCCGCTGCGCGGTCCGCCTGATCGACGACCTCGAAGAAGGGGCGGAGCTCGTCCATGTCGCCGAGCCGCCGCCACGAGCCGCCGGGCGGGCAGACGCGATCGGTCCGGCCGACCCGCCGCTCGACGATCCACTTCTGCAGCGTCGTCGGATCGCGAAAGCGGTGAGTCTTCCCCTCCTCGGTGGTCAGCATCCACACGCTCCCCCCCGCGTCGGCCGGTACCGGCGGCGGCGTGGGCGTCGGGACGCTCCTGGCGCGCGTCACCACGAAGGTGTGGCCGCAGCTCGTGCACTGGACGGAGGCACCGCCCTCGGCGACGCTCGCGTCCTCGAGCTCGTATTCCGTCTGGCAACGGTCGCAGCGAACGTCCATGCGATGAGTCACGGCCGCGGAATCGCGGCACCGCGCGCCGATGACCATACCACGGGTGCCCCGCCCCGGCACCGGCGCGCCACCCCCGGCGCGCGTCGCGGGAACGGCCGCGTCACAACTCGGGACCGTGTCACAAACTCTCAGGGAACAGAGCGTAGAGCTGCGTCGGCGGCGGGTGGTAGGACCCGAGAACCATGAGGTTGCCGAGGTGGTCGACGCGGAACCCGCGCGCGAACGACCGTTGCAGCACCAGCGGCGCTGCGGCCGAGGCGCGGATCACGGCGGCGCGGCCGGGCAGCGCGGCGGCCACGGCGTCGACGAGGTCGGCCATCACCTCCTGCGATTCGGCGACCCCGGGTCCAACGACGACGCGCGCCGGGAGCGTCCGGAAAAAGAGGTAGCCGGCCACCGCGCCGGGCGACGGCCCCTCTGCGATGAACCCGGCGCCGGTCGAGGCGAGCAGCGCCAGATCTGCGCGGCGATCGGCGCCGGTGCGGGTTCGATCGTAGCGCTCGAGGTCGGCGAGGTCCGATCCGCTGAGCGGCCGGATGCCGGGTGGCACCGCCATCCCTGCAGGGACGAGCTGCTCGGCGAGCAGGTAGGGGGCCACGTCGGCGACGGTGTAGCCGAGCCGCGTGTAGAGCCCGAAGGAGTCCGGGTTGAAGCTGTCCTGGAACAGCCGGAGGCTGGTCGAGCCCGACGCCAGCTTGCCGAGCGCGGCCATGAGCGCGCGCGCCACGCCGGGCGAGGCCCCGGGGCGCGCCGCCAGCGGTCCAATGCTGGTCGCGGCGCCGCGCACGTGAGCGAAGCCGACGCCGACGGCCTCCGACGCGGACCAGGCGAGCGCGCATCCTTCGGGATCGAGATCGAGATAGGCCCGGCAGAGCCAGGCGGCGCTGTCGCGGGTGGGGAACGGGGGGGCGTGGCCCCGGCGCCGGTACACCGAGCCGAACGCGTCGTAGAGGATCCCCGCCGCGGCGTCGACGTCCGCCTGTCCCAGCCGCGCGACCCGGATCGTGCTAGTCATGATCGTGCGGGGCGGAGCCGGCCCCGACCATCAAGGCATGCGCGCTTGAACGCCGACGCCACCGTCAATCTCGAAGCGCAGCCAGCGGGCGAACCCGATGGTCTCGCCGAACTGCACGTAGAAGCCGAGGTTGCGCATCACCTCGAACATGAAGCCGTTCGCGTTGCGGACGCCGAAGTCGTTGCCGCGCACGAGGGGGTTGTCCTGCGCGGTCGCGTCGTAGACCCCTTGCATCGTGGCGTAGAACTTCACCGACTGATCCGGATCCACCCAGTAGCGCACGCCCGGCGCCACGGCGAACTCGTGCGAATGGGTGAAGTCGCTCAGGATCCCGAAGCGCAGATCGACGAGCACGTCCCAGTGCTGCGCGAAGCCGAACGAGGCCTGCGTGTCGAGGTAGAACGGAAGCAGCCCCGTGCAGACGCGCTTCGCCTGCTGGCCGCAGTCGATGTTCTCCTGATAGGGGGCGATGACGCGATAGCCGATTCCGGGATTGACGGCGAGACCGAGCTGGTAGACGTGCGACAGCGACGGCGCGCGGAGCTTGGGAAACTTCTTCGGCGTCGTGTTCTCGACGGTGGGGGTGCCGGGGGTGGCGCCGTCGCCGGACGCCGCCTCGCCAGCCGGCGCGGCGGCGCCTCCGCCCGCAGGGGCGGCGTCATCGGCCGCCTGGGCCGAGGTGGCCGCGGCGACCGGGGCGAGGAGAGCGAACACGGCGGTCACGAGCGGGGCACGCATGCCGCGAGAGTCTAACGTGGATCGCCGAAGCGGTTCCACAGCTGCCGCACGGGGCGAGGCCGCCGCACGGGGCGAGGCGGCCGCACGGGGCGAAGGGCGCCTGGCCCTCCCTGAGGCCACCGGACCGCAGCGCGGCCCGTCGCGCCGCCGGTTCCTGGCCGCGGCGGCCGCCGGCGCCGGCTTGACGCTGGCGGGCGCGCGCTCGAGCTTCGCGATCGGCGACCGATCGCAGTTCCGGTTCGCGCGCCTCGCCCTCCCCGGGCTCCCCGATCCGCGCCCGACCGCGCTGCGGCGCCTGGCCTGGGAGATCGTGAGGCGGACCTCACTCGTCACCGCCTCGGAGCCGGCCGAGCTCCGTCTCGCCGATCCGAACCTGTTCCGCTTTCCCTTCCTCGTGCTGTCCGGGGATCGGGGGTTCGCGCTCCCTCCCGAGGCGGACATCGCCCGCCTGCGCCGCCACATCACCTACGGCGGCTTCCTGCTCATCGACTCGGCCGAGGGGCGGGCCGGCGGCGGCTTCGACGATTCGGTGCGGCGGCTGCTCGCCCAGACCCTTCCCGGCGAGCTGCCGATCCGAATACCCGACGGGCACGTGCTCTGGAAGTCGTTCTACGTCCTGCACGGCGCGCCCGGGCGGATCATCGCCGCCCCCTACCTCGAAGGGGTCGAGCGGGACCGCCGGCTGGCCGTCGTCTACACGCAGAACGACCTCGGCGGCGCGCTGGCGCGCGACGGCTTCGGGCGCTGGGAGCACGACGTGATCCCGGGCGGCGACGATCAGCGCGAGGACGCCTTCCGCCTCGGCATCAACCTGGTGATGTACGCGCTCTGCCTCGATTACAAGACCGAGCAGGCGCACATCGACTACATCCTGCGCACCCGCCGCCTGCCGCGATGAGCGTGCCCGAGATCGCATGAACATGCTGTTTCGCCTCCCCGCGGGGTACAACGACTGGCGGGTGGTCCTCGGCGCGAGCGGCCACCTCGGGCGGCTGGGCGTCGCGTTGCTCGTCGCGGGCGCCGTGCTCGCGATCGCGCTCTCGGCGCTGTCGCTGGCCGACGAGCGCCCGGCGCGCGGCGGGTTCCTGCTCCTGCTCCGGACGGCGGGCATCCTCGCCTGTCTCCTCGTCGCCCTCGAGCCGGCGCTCGAGCTCCGGCAGGTGACGCGGCTCCCCAACCGGGTGGCGGTGCTGGTCGACGCCTCGCGCTCGATGGAGGTGCGGCCGCCCGACGGCGGCCCCAGCCGCGCCGAGCGGGCAGCGGCGCTCGTCGAGCGCGCCGCGCCGCTGTTCGACGGCTGGCGGCACGACGGCCACGAGGTCGACCTCCTCGGCTTCGGCGAGACCGTCGCCCCGGCCAACCCGACCTCGCTGCGCGCGCCCCCGACCGCGGACGCCACCCGCATCGGCGAGGCGCTCGGCGATGTGCGCGCCCGCTACGCCGGCCGCGACCTCGGCGCGGTGGTGCTGATCTCTGACGGCATCGACACAGGACGGATCGGTGAGGGGCCTGTCGACGCCGCGACCCGCGCCACCGTCGAGGCGCTCGGCGTCCCCATCCACACCGTCGGCATGGGTGAGAAATCGCTGCGCGACCTTTCGGTCGCCGCCGTGCTCGCCGACGACTTCGCGTTCGTGCGCACGCCCGTCAGCATCGAGGCCGTCATTCGGCAGACCGGCCTCCCCGACCGGCAGGTCGAGGTGACGCTGGAGCGCGACGGCCGCCCGGTCGCCACCCGGGGCGTCACCCTGCGCGGCGATCGCTCGGAAGAGAAGATCGCCTTCGACTGGCTCCCCGACCACCCCGGCAACTTCGTGTTCCGGATCTCGACCCCCGTGCTGGCGGGCGAGGCGCTTGCGAGCAACAACCAGCAGTCGTTCACGCTCAAGGTCATTCGCGACCGCGTGCGGGTGCTGCACCTCAGCGGGCGGCCGTCGTGGGACGAGCGCTTCCTGCGCGCGATGCTGCGGCGCGATCCGAACGTCGACCTGGTGTCGTTCTTCATCCTCCGCACCGAGACCGACGAGCAGCCGTGGAACCGCAACGACCTGTCGCTGATCCCGTTCCCGACGTTCGAGATCTTCGAGGAGCAGCTGCGATCGTTCGACCTCGTCATCTTTCAGAACTTCAACTACGCCCCCTACGGCGTCGAGCCGTTCCTCCCCAACCTGCGCGACTACGTCGACGGGGGCGGGGCGCTGGCCATGGTCGGCGGCGATCTGTCGTTCGCGAGCGGCGGCTACGGCGCCACGGTGCTGCGCGATGTCCTCCCTGTCGAGCTGCCGGTGGCGCCCCCCACGCCGACGGGCGCGCCCGACGCCGACCTGACGACCGACGCGTTCCGGCCGAAGCTCACCACCGAGGGGCGGACGCACCCGGTGACGTCGCTGCTGCTCGACCCGCACGAAAACGAGCTCCGCTGGGCGAGGCTGCCGCCGCTCGAGGGGATCAACCGGGTCCCCCGGGCGCGTGCCGGCACCGCCACGCTGCTGGTCCACCCGTCGCACAAAGGATCGGACGGCAGGCCCGCGCCGGTGCTCGTGGCCGGCGAGGTCGGCAAGGGGCGCACCCTCGCGCTGCTCACCGACACCGGCTGGCACTGGGGATTCGTCGCTGCCGGCGACGGGGATGACGGCCGCGCCTTCCAGCGTTTCTGGGAGAACGCCATTCGGTGGCTGGTGCGCGATCCGGCGCTCACGCTCCTGCGCATCGAGCTCGATCGCCTCGAATACCGGCGCAACCAGCCGGTCGGCGTGCGCGTCCGCGCCATGCACGCCGACTACTCGCCGGCGCCCAACGTCGAGGTGACGCTGGAGGTGACGGCCGCCGACGCGGGAGGCGACCCGCCCGTGCTCCGCACGCTGCACGCCACCACCGACGCCGACGGCGAGGCGCAGATCGACGTCGGCCTCCTCCCCACCGGGGCCTACCGCATCAAGGGGCGCGCCACCGTGGACAGCCGGCCGGTGACCGAGGAGCAGACCTTCGTCGTGCGCGCCGGCGGGCCCGAGCTCGACGACGTCGCCGCCCGCGACCGCGTCCTGCGCGAGCTCGCCCAGCTCTCCGGCGGCAGCTACGCCTTCGAGGAGCTCGGCCACGTCGCCGTCCGCCCCTCGCGCGAGGTCCGCGTCGGCCGCCAGGAGACCGTCGAGATCTGGTCCACGCCGCCGCTCCTGCTCCTCGCCCTGGCGCTCCTCACCGTCGAGTGGGTGCTCCGCCGCCGCGCCGGCCACAGCTGACCGACCTCGTCCGCGATCAAGCGCGCGCGTAGGCGCGGTAAGCGAGCAGCGCGGACAGCCCGAGCCCGATGGCCACGACCAGCGCCCGCACGACGCCGGCGGGCGCTCGGCGGGCGAGGTGGCCGCCCACGAAGCCGCCCGCGACGGCGCCGGCGGCCATGAGCAGCGCCGCGTGGCCGTTCACGAGCCCTACCGCGACGAAGTAGAGCGACGCCACGCCGTTGATGAGCACGGCGAGCAGGTTCTTCACGGCGTTGCGGTGCTGGATCCCGCCCGGCACCACGAGCGGCAGGAGGGCGAGCATGACGATCCCCATCGCCGCGCCGAAGAAGCCGCCGTAGACGCCGACGGCGAGCTGCAACCCGACGGCGGTCGCCGCCCGACGCCGCGACGGGGGACCGCCGGCGCCCGCGGCGGCGCCGAGGGCGGGCCGCGGCATCCGACGTTGAAACAGGATCGCGAGCGTGGCGCCGAGCACGAGCCAGGGGACGATGGCGTCGAACCGGCGGACCGGCGTGTAGCGGAGGATGACGGCGCCGAGCACGCCGCCGACCACGGCAGGGAGCGCCAGCAGGGCCACGACGGAGCGGACGGCGCCGAGCTCGCGACGGTAGGCCCAGGCCGACGCGAACGAGCCCGGCACCAGCGCGACGGCGTTGGTCGCATTCGCCACCGTCGAGGGGAGCCCCCAGGCCATCGCCGCCGGGAACGACAGCAGCGTGCCGCCGCCGGCGACCGCGTTGACGCCGCCGGCGAGCGCCGCCGCGCCGAGCAGGAGGGCATCACGGCCGATGTCCATGCGCTCCCATGAAACGAAGATGACCCTTCGGCGTCAACGGTGCCGGCAAAAGCCGAGCGGCCGCCGGCCGGCGAGCGCGAGCTGGTGGTCCATCGTGTCGGGTCCGGAGTGCATGTAGAACCGGTGGTAGACGGGGCCCGCCCACGGGATGCGGGCGATCGGGCCGAAGGCGACGCTGGCGTTGGCGGCCGAGGCGAGCACGGCGACGGCCAGCACGAGCCGCGCCCGTCCCGGGGTAGCCCCCTGCCGCGCGCCGACGACACGCGCCGCGTAGACCAGCAGGGCGATGAAGAGCGGCTGATAGAGCCGGGGGATGAAGTCGCCGCGCATCTGCCAGCGATCCTCGTAGGGGGGCGCGAGGTTGTTGAACAGGAAGACCAGCGCCACGGCCACGGCGAGGGCCCCCTCAGCCGGCGTCGGCCGCGCCCGCGCGATGGCGGCGAGGCAGAGAACCATCGCCGGCAGGAAGAGGAAGTTGCTGGTGAAGAACACGCGCACGGTGAGGAACGGAAAGTCGGCGAGGCTCCGCAACCAGACGCCGAGCGCCGGGGGATGGAGCCAGGCCTCGGCGACGGTTCCGTAGAGCGCCGTGTTCGTGTTCGTCCACGGGACGTGGAAGACGAGCTTGAGCAGCACGGAGGTCGCGAGCGGCGCGGCCGCCATGCCGGCCACGGCCACCGGCAGCGCCGCGAACCGCCGGCGGCGCGCCAGCAAGAGGATCGCGGCCACGCCGAAGAACGGCGCCAGGTCGTAGGCCACGAACAGGACACCCATCGCAGCCGACAACAGCGCCACGCGCGCGACGCGCAGCTCCTCGTCGAGGGCGACGAGCAGCGCGAACAGCCCGACCGACGCCGGGACGATCGCGGCGTTGGCGTACGGCAGCGCCGCCCAGTACGTGATCCCCGGATAGACGGCGAACATCCAGACGCCCGCGACCGCCGCCTCCTCGCCGTAGCGCCGACGCAAGAAGACCCCCAGGCCGATCAGCGCCGCCAGGTGGCAGAGGAGGCTGGCGACGAAGCCGCCCACCTCGAACCCCGCCGCCTTCATGAGCGGGTAGGCGCAGAGCGGGAACAGCAGCCGCCGCAGCACGTAGCTGCCGCGCCAGCGCTCGGGCGGCTGGCCGTCGAGCATCTCGAACACCGCGCGGTGATGCGCGTGGTCGACGTTGTAGAGGTATCCGCACGGCGTCGAGACGATCGGCTGGAAGAACGTGGCCGCGTAGGGCGCCATCGTCCCCGACGACAGCCAGATCGCGAGCGCGAGCAGCGCGCCGGCGCCCGCCAGATGCACCCGGAACCTCATGAGCCTCGGTGTCAGTATCGGGCGGCGGCCCGCAACGCTCAATCGGAGGTGAGCTCGCCGGTCACGCGGCGCCGCCGGCTCCGACGGTTGTGGCCGGTGAAGAGCAGCAGCATCGCCAGGGAGGGGACGAGCCCGACGGCGCCGAACGCGCCCGACGCCACCGTGCAGCCGCCGCCGGCGTCCATGGCCCCCGGGTCCTCACGCGAGGAGGCGGGGGCGGTGATGGCCACGGTGGCGCTCCCCGTCTTCCCGCTGCCGTCGGTGGCGACGACCGTGATTGTCTGCGCCCCGGTGATCCCCGTCAGGTCCCACTCGTAGGGCGGCTGCTTCGCGGAGGCCGTCAGCCCCTCCGGCATCACCGTGATGTCGACCTTCGTGATCGCGCAGTCGTCCCGCACGTCGACCTTCACCGCGAAGTCGTTCGACGACGGCTTGGCGCCGTCGTCGGGCGACCGAATCAGCACCGTGGGCGCCGCGCTGTCGCTCATGCACCCGAACGCGGACGGCTTCGGGCCGCCGCCCCACGGACCGAGCGCCTTCATCATCATCTGGTACGAGTTCTGCGTCGCCCGGTCGCAGCGGTCGCCGGTCACCGGCACGTCGTCGTTCTCGAACCCGTCGCAGTCGGAGCAGATGGTCGGCAGCATGAGGTCGTGCGGGCTGGTCGTGTGCTCGAGCCCGAGCAGGTGCGCCTGCTCCTGGGCGATGATCACCGCCGTCTGCTTGGCGCTCACGCCCCCCTCGAGGGCGTAAGCGACGCCGCCCTGCAAGTCCTTGCAATTGAACGGGGCGACGCCGGCGACGTTGCTGGCCACGTTGCACCAGCTGCCGCCGCCCGACGACACCACCTCGGTGTAGTACTTGCCGCTCGTGGGGCGCGTCAGCGTGAAGATGACGTTGAAGTCCGCGTACCAGCGATCGAGGTAGCTCTGGATCTGGCGCTGGCAGTCGGCGAGCGTGGACGCGAACGTGCAGTTGAACTTCGGCGCCACCGCCCCCATGCAGGCGTCGTAGTTGGCGGAGGGCTGCTTCGTCCCGTCCGCATACTCGAGGTAGAAGACCTTGGGGTCGCCCCCGTTCCCGTTGCCGAGAGCGCTCCTGACCGTCTCGTCCGGCCCGCCGGCTCCTGCCTGCGGACCGGCGGCGGGCGCCATGTCGTCGCCCAGCGTGAGCGGGCCGCGCGCCGCGACCGTCGCCCCGTCATCCGTCTCACCCCCGCATCCGAGCGGCATCGCGAGCAGCCCGACCAGGCCACACCACAAGGCACGCATCGCGATCAATTTCATCGGGCTCGTCTCGCCACACTAAAGACGTAAAGACCGTCCACAGCGCCGGCTAGCCAGGCGAGCCGACCTGTGGCAGGTTCTGCACCAGAACATCGGTTACTAACCGGAAAAACTTTATATTCTGCGATACAGTTTTTTTTGCGATAGATAACTCGACATGGTGGCAGCGGAAAACTTCGTCAGCGAGCTCGACGCCAAGAATCAGGCGTCGATCCAGCGCGTCGTTGACGCCCTCCAGACCGCCCTCGCGGGCGAGGGGGTCGAGGTCACCGACGCGCTGCGCTTCGCGGTCAAGGCCTGCATGGAGTCCGCTGAGGTCGCCGCGCTCTGGATCACCGACTGCGACGATCTCGGCATGAAGCTCTCGCTCGCGGAGCAGTGCGGCGACAGCGCGCGGCAGTGCCGGCGCCTGTCCGGGCGGCTGGCCGAGGTCGGGGTGGCCGGCTTCGACCCGCGCGAGGGGGGCTACTCCAAGCTGTTCGCGTTCTTGCGCCCGCTGCAGACGGCCGAGGAGCGCTCGTCGGCCGGCTACGTCACCGGCAAGGCGCTGTCCATCGCGCGCCTCGCGGCGCTCGGGAGCTTCTGCGACGCCAAGGGCGACGCCGAGAGCGCGCGCCTGCTCGGCGTCGAGATCCTCGGCGAGGAGCGACGCTACTACGAGGACGGCAAGCAGCTCCTGACCGCCGCGGCCGGCACCGAGGAGAGCCAGGCCCGCGCGCGGCGCGCCGCGTTCCGGACCCTCGAGCTAGCCGGCGAGACGGTCGAGCCGTTGCAGCTGCGCAAGGCGTTCGGGCGACGACGGTCGTTGGTATAGTCATCAACTGATGACGACTGAGGGTAAGCCGACGGCGGTCACGCCGGATGCGCCCACAGCGTTCGGCCGCTACACGCTGCTCGAGCGGCTGGCGACAGGCGGCATGGCCGAGGTGTTCCGCGCCAAGATCACCTCGTCGCACGGCTTCGAGAAGATCGTCGTCATCAAGCGGATCCTCCCCCACCTCGCGGAGGACGCCACCTTCGTGGCCATGTTCATCGACGAGGCGAAGCTGACCGCTCAGCTGACGCACCCGAAGATCGTCCAGATCCTCGACTTCGGCGAGGTGCGCGGGCAGTACTTCACGGCCCTCGAGTACGTCGACGGCTTCGACGCTCTGGGGCTCCTGCGGGTGGCGGCGCAGAAGCGGATCCAC
>Ga0306926_10004204_pt1 | contig 15079 bp, 12 predicted proteins | sample flu12Cox44000178_FD_203759 | JGI IMG/M metagenome (GOLD analysis project Ga0306926, IMG submission 203759) | Lab enrichment of tropical soil microbial communities from Luquillo Experimental Forest, Puerto Rico - flux8day.12C.oxic.44.000.178 (v2)... | ecosystem: Environmental > Terrestrial >...
CGAAGTTCAGCAGGCGTTCCTGCGTCGGCTCGACGAGTTTGGCGTGGTCCGGCCGTCGCGCTCCGACGGCGGACAGCGCCGTTACTCCCGCCGTGAGGTGGTCACCGTTCAGTACGTCGTCCAGCTCACCGGGCAGGGCATGACGCTGGCGGGGATCCGCCGGATCCTGGAGCTGGAGGCCCGGGTCGCACAGCTTGAGCTGGAATGCTCCGAGTTGCGGGCCCGGTTGCGCCAGCTTCTGGACGAGGCGAGGGACAACTGAAGCGGCGCGGCCGTCCGGGTCTGGAGGCTCGCGGGTTCCGGTACGATGTCGGGGCGAGCCGAGGCCTGGTCCGGGCCGGCGCCGCGCGGGTGTAGTTCAATGGCAGAACGTCAGCTTCCCAAGCTGATAGTGCGGGTTCGATTCCCGTCACCCGCTCCAACGTGAAGGCCCAGGTCAGCGAAACTTTTCGGTGCTGGCTCCTGGTGAGTCCACTGTTCGAACGGGCCTCTCGTGCAATTAACGTGCAATTAGCCACCCGCGCGAAGGCCCTCCGGCGCTGCGCTGGCCGCGGCCAGAGCGGGAAGATTGCTCTGCCTGGATGTGCGCGTCGATCGCAGTCGTGATCAGTTCGTCGGCGCCGCGGGCCCGGTGCTGGCAGATGATCGCGGCTCGCGATCTTGTCCTGACCGGTATTTACTTGTGAATGAAAGATGGGGGAGCGCCATGAGCAGTGACAGCAAAGGGGCACGCGCGGCTGCCGTAACCCCGGTTTCCAGCCCCGAGCGGACGACGACGGTGCTCGTTGACCTTCCCGGATGGATCACTGCAGATGATCTGGCGGTCGCGTTTCCTCCGTTGGGCGGTGAGCAGATCGAGGCGTTCCGCCGATTCGGGGAAGAGCGCTCGGCGGCCGTCGGCGAGGTGTTGTACCGGCGGCAGGACTCCCACCCTGCTCTGTACGTGATCTTGGAGGGCCGGGTCAGGGTCAGCGACGACTTGGGCGGCGCGCATGAGCGCGGCATCGTGGAGTACGGTCCGGGCGTGTTTGTCGGCGAGTACAACCAGCTGACCGGGCAGGCCGCGTACCTGTCCGCGGTGGCGGTCACACCGGGGCGGCTGATCGAGGTCCAGCAGGCGCGGCTGCGGGAGCTGATGGCGGGCGAGGAGACGCTGAGCGAGCTGATCCTGCGGGCCCTGCTGCGGCGGCGGGCGTTCATGATCAGCCTGCGCACGGGGGTGTCGATCATCGGGTCGAGCTACTCGGCGGACGCGCGACGGCTGCTGGAGTTCACCGCGCGCAACCAGATCCCGCGCAGCTGGATCGACGTCGAGCATGACCCGGGCGCCGACGCCATGCTCCGCGATCTCAGTGTCGCCCCGGACCAGACGCCGGTGGTGATCTGGGGCGCGCGGATGCTGAAGAACCCGGCCAACGCGGAGCTGGCCCAGGTGCTCGGATTCGCCCCGGCGCCCGCACCGGCGCAGGTCGTCGACCTGCTGGTGGTCGGGGCCGGCCCGGCCGGGCTGGCCGCCTCGGTGTACGGCGCCTCGGAGGGCCTGTCGGCGCTGACCGTGGAAAGCGCCGCGGTCGGGGGGCAGGCGGGCACCTCGACCCGGATCGAGAACTACCTCGGCTTCCCGGCCGGCCTGTCCGGTGCCGACCTGGCTGCCCGTGCCGCGCTGCAGGCGGCCAAGTTCGGCGCGCAGATCGCCGCGCCGATCCAGGCGACCGGGTTCCAGCCCGGCACGGACGTGCACCTCGTGCAGCTGTCCGACGGCACCCAGCTCGGCGCCCGCGCCGTGGTCATCGCCACCGGCGCCCGGTACCGCCGCCTCGACCTTGATGGCCTGGCCGACCTGGAAGGTACCGGCGTGTACTACGCGGCGACTCCGGAAGAGGCTTCCCGGCACGCCGGCGACGCGGTGGCCGTCGTCGGCGGCGGCAACTCGGCCGGCCAGGCCGCGGTCTTCCTGGCCGGCCGTACCCGCCGGGTCTACCTGCTGGCCCGCCGCGACCTGGCGGCGACCATGTCCCGCTACCTGACCGACCAGATCGCCCGCCACCCCAACATCGAGATCCTGGCCCGCAGCGAGGTCGCCGCGCTGCACGGCGAGGGCGAGCTGCGCGGACTGACGGTCGCCGACCGCCGTGACGGCTCCCGTCGGGAGCTGGACGCCCGCGCCCTGTTCGTGTTCATCGGCGCCGACCCGCATACCGGATGGCTGCAGGGCGTCCTGGCGCTGGACCGTTCCGGCTTCGTCCTCACCGGCCGCGACGCGCCCGCCGCCGATGGGCCGGAGTCCGAGCGACTACTGCTGGAGACCACCGTGCCCGGGGTCTTCGCCGCCGGGGACGTCCGCAGCGGGTCGATCAAACGCGTCGCCTCCGCCGTCGGCGAAGGATCCATGGCGGTACGCCTGGTCCACGAACATCTGGCACGGCAGCTCACATGATCGCCGTGGTCGAAGATCGCCCATGATGCGATCTTCGCCAACGTCGACGGGCTGAGCATGCTTACGAAGCTCAGCCTGTAATCCAAGATCACCGTGCAATTAACGTGCAATTAGCAGGGAACCGTAGGGGTCAGATGCGGCTACTCACGGACAGGTCCCGTCGCAGGTCACGGCAGACGACGGCACCGATCGGTGTACTTCCCAAGCTGATAGTGCGGGTTCGATTCCCGTCACCCGCTCCCGTCACCCGCTCCCACCGTCACCCACTCCCACCACCCGGGCGGCCCGCAGGTCGTGAATGTGAGCTTGGCGTGCAAAGAACAACACCAGATTCACATGCATCGCCATTTGGGGCCGAGCCGTCTCGGGTCAGCGGGCGGGCGGTGGGCGGGATCGGCGCGGGGAGCGCTGAGGAGCCCATCAGGTAGGCGTCCACGGCGGTGGTGAGCACCGCCCGCGGCAGCTGGTAAGCCTTTGCGGTCACGGGGACCACAACCCCCGAGCCAAGAAGCTCGCTCCGCCACATCTCCATCAGGATTCCACGTCACCCACACTCCGGCTGCCCGGCGCCGGGCTAAACAACCCCAAGAGCAGACCATGCGGCTGACTACAGCCGGAAATGGGGGCAGCGCCATGACCGGCACCGTTGACATCAAGGCAACGGCGGGGCGGGTGCTGGAAGAGATCTTCCTTGCCGACGATGAGGCGGCGCTGATGCGCCAGCTCACCATGCCCGTCCCGGAACCGGCGGATCAGGCAGCCGCCGCTGCCGTCTACTAAGCCGCGACTGAGGAGATACGCAATGGCCACACTGCGCATCGAGCACGCGATTCACGATTACGAGACCCAGCAGAAGGCATTCGACAGCTTCGCCGAGGCACGCACGAAAGCTGGGGTACGCAGCTTCGCTATCCGCCAGCCCGTTGATGACCCGAGATACCTAATGCTGGACATGGAATTCGACACCACCAGGCAGGCTGAGGCATTCGCCGAGTTCTTGCATCAGCGCGCCTGGTCCTCTCCAGCTTCATCTCCTGCCCTGGCCGGCGCGGCCCAGACCCGGATCCTCGACCTCCGCCAAAGAGAGGAATGCCGTTGAATACACCTCCGTCTTAATGAACGATCGCTCCTGACGTTGTGAAGACAGGTACATCTACGGTGGCTACTCAACGGACAAACATTCATGACGGCCCGGGCGACAAAGACCGCCGGTGGGTGGGGTCGATGCCGGAAGCCTACGAGCGGTGGCTCGTACCCGCTGTGTTCCGCCCTTTCGCCGTTGACCTCGCCCGGCGGACAGCCAGACTCGCTCCTCGCCGTGTGCTGGAGATCGCCGCCGGGACGGGCGTGCTGACCCGCGAGCTGGCCGCAGCCATCCCGGAGGCGCAACTGACCGCGACGGACCTGAATGCGGCGATGGTCAAGTTCGGGTCGCGCGAGGCGCCAGGGGCGGCATGGCAGCAGGCGGACGTCCTGCACCTGCCCTTCGCCGTGGAGCAGTTCGACCTGGTCGTCTGCCAGTTCGGCGTCATGTTCTTCCCGGACAAGCCCGCTGCTTTCCGCGAGGTGCGACGGGTGCTGGCACCCGGGGGCAAGCTGCTTTTCAGCATCTGGGGCACCGTCGATACCCATGGCTTCGCCGCCGCCCTGCTGGCTGGGGTCAAGCGGGCCTTTCCTAACGATCCGCCGACGTTCATAGCCGCCGTGCCACATGGCTACGCCGAGGTTGACCAGGCAGTTGCCGACCTGGCCGCTGGTGGCCTGGATTGCCTATCAGTCGAGCCGGTCACGCTCGATGGAGGATCCCCCTCGGCCGCCGACATCGCCGCCGGATTCTGCACCGGCACCCCGCTGCGCGCGGCCATCGAGGACCGCGGGGACCTCGCGGAAACCACGATGATCGTCAGCGCGGAGATCACGGCGCGTCTTGGCGATGGACCCGTCACCGCCACCATGACTGCCTACGTTATCGAGGCCCAGCGGTGTGCCGGAGATCTCTAGGACTCCTGGGTTTGCCATGCGACCGAGTACCCTCAGGGCTGCTTTCGGGCGGTGAGAAGTAGATATTCCCAGTCCATGGCGACGGTTGCGGTGCCGTGATCGTGGCGGCGGGCAAGCTCGACGAGCTCGGTGTCGAGCGCGGCGATGCGGGCCGGGTCGGCAGCGATGCTGCGGTAGACGGCGATGGTCGGCCCGTAGCGGGCCTTGAAGTAGTCACGGAAGTCCTCGGGCCGGGCGAACAGATCGACGCGGACGGTCTCCCGCCGCACGGAGACGTCGCGGACCCGATCCCCGAGCAGCGACCGGACGTGGTCCTCGCGGCCCCACAGGGGCGGTGGCTGGGCGCCGCGCGGCGGCGGCGGCGCATACGGCTTCATGACCGCGAACATCTGGCCGATGAAGCCTTCCGGAGTCCAGCTCAGCAGACCGATGGTTCCGCCCGGGCGGCATACCCGGACCAGCTCGTCGGCGCTGGCCTGGTGATGCGGGGCGAACATCACCCCGAGGCAGGACATGACCACATCGAACTCGCCAGCGCCGAACGGGAGCGCCTCGGCGTCGCCCTGCCGCCACCCCAGCTCAATGCCCTGCTGCGCAGCCTGCCGCTGCCCGGCGGCCAGCAACTCTGGCGTCAGGTCGCTGGCCACCACCTGCGCCCCGGCGCGGGCGGCGGGGATGGCGGCATTGCCGGAGCCGGCGGCCACGTCCAGCACCCGGTCACCCGCCCGCACCCCGCACGCGGTGACGAGGACCTGCCCCAGCCCCGGAATGATGTCGGCAGCCAGGGCAGGGTAGTCACCCAGCGCCCACATGGCGCGGTGCTTCACCTTCAGCGCCCGGTCGGCCTCAATGGCGGCGGTCGGTGCGGTCATCACGGCGCTCCCTTCAAAGCTCGATATCCGTGGCGGCCGTTGACAGCGCCACCACGGCATCGACGATAAAGAGCAGCCGAGCGGTGCGGCTAGTACACGATCTGTACCGTAAGCTGGCCCGTTCTTTAGAACGGGATTACTCTGCTGGGCATGGGCTCCTCGTACCGCCAGTTCTGCCCGGTCGCCAAGGCCATGGAACTGCTGGACGAGCGGTGGACCATGCTCGTCGTCCGGGAACTTGTGTCCGGCAGCCAGCACTTCAACGAGCTGCGCCGCGGAGTGCCACGGATGTCCCCCACCCTGCTGTCCAGGCGGCTGCACCAGCTCAGCCGCGCCGGAATCGTGGAACGACAGAACAACGGCGGCGACGTGCGCTACGTCCTGACGGCCGCAGGCCGTGAGTTGCGGCCGGTCGTGGAGGCACTCGGCACTTGGGGGATCCGCTGGATGGGCGAGATCGGCGATCAAGACCTCGACCCCAAGCTGCTGCTGTGGGACATGCACCGCAACATCGACCACCAGACCGTCCCAGCCGGACGGACCGTGATCAGCTTCAGCTTCCCCGACGTGTCACCGCGCACCCGCAACTGGTGGCTAGTGATCACCCCCGAGGACGCAGACGTCTGCGACACCGACCCGGGCTACCCCGTCTCAGTCAGCATCACCGCCCCCTTGCGGACCATGACCCAGATTTGGCTCGGCGACCTCGGCTGGCCCGACGCACTGCACGCGGCAGCCATCACGATCAACGGACCAGCACCGCTACGCCGCGCCGTTCCCAACTGGTTCACTCTTTCGGGCTTCGCCGCAGTAGACCGGCCCGGCTAACGGACAGGGTCGCAGTCGGCGAGGAGGGGCGCGTCTTCATCGAGGCGATCCTCGACGCATTAGCCAGGTCTCTCGCGCGGGCCGGTTGTCATCGACACGGGAGCCTTCGGCGCGCAGCTAGCCGCCGGACGTTAGAGACCGACCGGAGGCCTCGGCGATCAGCAACTCAGCTGGGTTATCCGGATCCAAGGCACACGGAACGCCGATTTGCGACCCCGGCCGATAGCGGGTACGCGGCAGCTGAGGAGTGCGTGCGCATGTGCGGCCCGTGAACCCAAGACATGTCTTCCTGGAAAGAGCTTGCGCTCGCCGACGCGTGGGCGTTTCATATCGGTGACTCAGCAGTGCGCTCTGTTACGAGCGCTAGCCTCTTGGGGGGACGTATGACCATTGCATCTGAAACACTCCCTGTCGGCACAAGTGCATTTGTGGCCGAACAATTGTGGTCCCTCGCGATACTGATTGCACTAGGCATAATCATAATTCTGCTGCGCCTGGCAGCGAAAACGCGGAGCTGGCAGTACAAGAGCTTCAAGAATAGAGGTGCCGTAGTGCAACGCGGTGGCCGGCGTGGACAGGATCTAAACAATGAGCAAAAGCAGTACATAAGATGGAGCCGGACTCATTGGACCAACGTTTTCATAGGCGGTGATGGTCGGCTTTCCACGTCTAAAACAATGGCAATATTGTGGACGTTGACCCTAGCCTATATGCTGCTTGTCATGGGCCTGATCGCAGCAACCGCTACCCATCCACAGAGCGCTCTCTCTGCTCTCATATCTCCGACCTCAGGTCTATATCTTGTCCTCATCGGAGGCCCGTTTGCGGCTGCCATCGCCGCCAAAGCAACGGTTAGTACAGGGACAGGAACAGGGCGAATTCAGAAAAGCTACTCCCCAAGCACGAACCTGCTTGACATTATCAGCAACGACCAAGGAAACACCGATCTCGTCGATTCACAATATACCCTATTCAATCTGATAGCGCTCACAATCGTTCTGGTCGTATTCGCTCGCAAGCCAGGATGGGGTGCCCCCGAAATCCCTGGATTCCTGGCCGGCCTCACGGGCGCATCCGCGGCTGCCTATGTCGCCAACAAGGCGACCATCAGTAACGCCCCGACCATCAGCCAAGTCATCCCGGCGGTGGCCCGCATCGGTCAGCAGGTGATCGCGCACGGCACGAATCTCCATGCTGCCGCCGCGGATGACGCCGAGACAACGGTCACTGTCGGCGGCTTCCAGGCCGCTGTCGAAGAGGCGGATGTCCAGGCCGACCACGTAGTCTTCACCATCCCCGCACCCGTCGCCGGAACATATCCAAGCAACGGCCCAGTCGAGGTAAAAGTCACGACGGTCGCGGGTGCGACAGCGGTCAAGCCGAACGGCGTCGAGGTACTCGAAGACAAAATAAAGCTTACCGGCACCCACCCGACAACCGTTCCAGCAGGTCACAATTTCACCATATACGGCTCTGGTCTACTCGACGCCGCCGAGCTGACGCCGACTGGTCCTGCCGCCGGTGCCAACGGCCCCACAGTCACCCTTGTGAGTGGAGCGAGCACTGTGGATTGTGCCTATCCTAAAGGCGAACCTTCTTCCTCAGGCAATGACTCTCATATCACCGTGACAGTTCCCGGCGGTACGGCGGCAGGAAACTACAACGTCACGGTACAGCGCAACGGATTGACCGCGTCTGGGCCCCAGGTCTCCATAACGACCTGACCTCAGATCGCCTTACGGTTTGACGACGTAAATCGGATAGACAAACCCAGGCTGGGTATAGGTGATCAGGGCTACTGTAGGGCTCGGCGGCCAGCCGCTGAGCCCTCTATCCGGGAATACGTTGCCCTCATGCCTGGCCGCTGCTTGGCGGTGAGGAAAGGGCTTGCCCACCGTGATCACCGCCCGCCATACCGCCTCCGTCGCCGCGGTCAAAGCCCAGCACCCGGTAAGCGCGCTCTAGCGCAACTAGCAGGCAGTCCATCCGCAACGCGGTGATCGGCAGCGGCCCGCCGCTAGCACCCCTCCTGGCCGGGGCCGTCGCCTCCAGGCCCTGATCAAGCACGCCCTGCCCCGCGCGGCCAGCAGCCGCGCCGCGGCTTTCAGCAACTCCAGCTCCACGTCATCGTGCGCCGAGCCGATGGGCTCGATGTCGCGGGAGACGCGACCGTCACCCGCTCCATGTGGCCTCTCAAGACATAGGAATGACCCCGAACCCACACTTAGCGGGTTCGGGTTTTGAGTCTGCTTTGTCCCTGTCCGCATGGTGATGACGCGGTTGTGAGGACAGCGGGGCCGCAGGCGCGCTGCCATCAGGATGAGGGCCGGTCGGGCGCGTTGGTCAGCATGCGGCGCTATCGGGCCGGAACGGGTGGGACCGGCTCGTCTGGGATGTTCCGGGACGGGTAAGGCTTGGTGTGCGCCGGGCCGAACAGCGTGCCGGCCCTCTACCGGGCTATTCGTGCAGGCAGAGCGTTTGGAGACCTGGCCGGCCTTTAGGCTCGTCTGACACTGGGCGCGTCGGCCGGCATCTTCCCGTTCCTCGGATGGACGTCAGGTGGAGTTTTGGGCCTGTGCAGGGAGTCCGCATGGATTTATCCTGCGCTCATAATCCGCAGGTGGCGGCAGAAGGGCGAATGCCCACCGGTCGGCCGGCGCGGAGGGGGGCAGGGATGGAATCTTCAGCGGGACACGGCATGCCCGATGATGGGTCTGATTCTGGGATGGGGCAGGGGACACCTGCGGCAGGTCCGGATGTCGAATGGGCCATTTGCTGTTCGGGCGGCGGGATCCGTTCGGCCTCATATTGCCTCGGCGCGATGCAGGGCTTGGAGATGGGTGGGCTGCTCGACAAGGCGGGCCTGGTTCTGGGGGTGTCGGGGGGGAGCTATATCGCCGCCTCGCGGGCGCTGGTGGCCAATGGGCTGGAACGCCAGGCGCGGGCGCCGAGAGGGGCGGGTGGCGCGGCGTACGCGCCTGGCTCTCCGGAGGAGCAGAACCTGCGCGACAACACTCATTACCTTGCCCCGACCGCCGGGACCGTGCTGGTGGGTGTCCTTTCCCTGCTGGTGGGGGTGGCGGTCACCTTTATCTTCGTGTCCGCCCCGCTCTTTGCCGTCGCGCACGCCTGGGGCTGGCTGGTGCGGTCGCAGCAGGTGCTCTGCCCGGGTGCCTTGCCGCAGTGCCATCCGACTGGGCAGTGGGCGGCGTCGGTGACTTCGCTGACTTGGTGGCCATGGCCGGTTGTCGCTGGTGTGGTCACGTTTGTGCTGTTCTGGTGGTGGTGGGCGACCCTGGTGCCTCAAGGCCGGGCCCACAGCGACCGCGGACAAGCCCTGGCGAAGGCGGTGGGCTGGGCAGCGCTGGTGACCGCGGTGGTGTCGCTGGCGATGCTGGTCGTCCCCCTGCTGGTGTCCTGGTTGGCCCAGCCGCATAGCGGCTCGTTCCAGAAACTGGTGAACGATCTTGGGTTCGGCGCCGGGCGGAAGTGGTCGCCGGCCGCGCTCGCGGGGGCGTTCGCCGCCGTGATCGCCGTTGCTCAGTCCGCCCGGGCCAAGTTGGCGCAGTGGCATCTGGTGGGCGGGCAGGCCGCCAAGGGCAAGACTCAGGGCCTGAACGCTCAGCCGCCGGGCTTCACCGGCCAGATCACCGGGTGGATCCGGGTCTACCTGTTGCCCTGGCTGGCCAGCATCGCGATCGTGCTCGCCTTCGCGGTGGTGGGCCTGCGGTGGGTCAAGGACGGTGCCGCGGCGGGTTATTCGCTGGACCAGTTGTGGCCGGTGCTCATCGCGCTCGCAATCGTGCTGGCCACGCGGGTGTTCGCGGATGTCAACCGGATCTCGATGCACGACTTCTACCGCTGGCGCCTGGCCAGTGCGTACTCGGTGCTGCGCAAGGCCAGGGGAGAAGCCAGGAAGGGCCGGAAGGGTGCCGAGGACTTCCCCGGGGTGACCCCCGATCCCGCGGCGCTCCTGTCCAGGCTCAGGCCAGAGGCTGACCAGCAGCCTACCCGCCAGCCTGACTCGCCCATGCTGGTGATCTGCGCTACCGCTAACATCAACGCCGCCCGGGAGGTGCCGGTCGGCCGGGGTGGCCTGTCCATGACGTTCGATCCCGACCATGTGATCCTGCGGGGGGAACTCGCGGCCGACGATGTGGTCGCGCAGACCCGCGATTATGAGGTCCTGATCGGTGAGCGGCGATTTGCGCTGTTCGACGTCTCAGCGATCAGCGGGGCGGCGGTTTCCCCGCTCATGGGCAGCGCGACCCGCCAGGCCTACCGGATTCTGCTCACCCTGACCAACGTGCGGCTGGGCGTCTGGCTACCGCACCCGGCTGTCGTTGTCGCGGCCCGCCAGGAACTGGAGCTGCAGCAAAGCGGAAAGCATCGCAGGGACACCGGGTGGAGCGCGCTGGGCCTATTGCTGTGGTATGTCAGGCCGTGGCACCCGCGCTGGGGCAGGCAGAAGGAGGGCAAGCCGAAGGAGGAGGAGCCTGGCGGCCGGGAGGCGCGCCTGTGGGCCTATGTGCTGCGCATGCGGCAGACCCGCAAGCGGATGAGCGGCTTCTTCTATCACTTGATGCAGCCCACGCTTGGCCTGTTGTGGGCCGAGGCGGTCGGGCACACCAGTTACCGCTCGACCTGGGTCTGTGTCAGCGATGGCGGGCACTACGACAACCTCGCTCTGGTCGAGGCGCTCAAGCGGGGCGCTAAGAACATCGTGGTACTCGACGCCAGCGGGGACAAAGCCGACACCTGGTTCACCCTGGGCGGCGCGTTCGCCCTGGCCAGGGTGGACGCCGGAATAGACATCAACCTGGACCCCACCACCATGATCCGAGGAGGGCGCAACTTGGCGCGGGGTCAAGTGGTTCGCCCGTGGGCCGCAGGCACCTTCTCCTCGGTCCCGAGGTGGCAGGGCAACGGAGCGGAGCCGAGCGGTCAGCCGCAGCGCACCGGGGGAAACATCTGGGTCTGCAAGCTCGGCTGGTCCCAGGCCTCGCCGTGGGATGTCAGGGCCTATGCGGAAGCGCACTCAGATTTTCCCACGCAGACAACGCTCCAGCAGTTGTACGACGGAGCCCAGTTCGACGCCTACCGCGAACTGGGCTTGAGTTCGATAACCGAGATGATGGACGCTTCCACGGGCCCAGCACACGCCGGGGCCCAGTTGTTGTCACTGCGATTCCAGCCAAGCCAAGGCCAACAAGACCTCGCGTGGTTTGCCCAAACCGCCGACGATCTCACTGAGCTCTACTATGACCTATTGCGTATGCAGCTGGCAGCGGATATCGCGGATGAAGGAACGGAGCCGCTGACCGAGAGTGAGCTGAAGACGGCCGTGGATAGCCGTGCTGCGCAAATAGGCACGCCTGTTGTTCGGATCAGTGAGGGCTCGATAATCTTGCAGCTCTCCCTGGGCGCCACTGTCGGGGTGCCGGTTCTTGCCACGCTCGGATTCCTTCTTCAGAAAGGGCCCGAGGCCGCGGCCATCCCAAACAGGATCAGAGCGGAATGGTATTCCTCCCGCGAGGAAGCGCTCCGCGCCCGCAACTCATACGAACGACTCAAGGCGAGATCCCTTACCAGCGTCATCGAGCCTGCGCTCGACGATCTTGAAAAGATCACGGGAGAACCGGTATCACCTGCCTCCCGCTCCCACCGCGATGGAACCTGATAGACCACCCTTGAGCCCATGAAGGCTCCGACGGAGACCGAGATCGCCTTGGTGCTGCTGGTGCGATCTGGCAGCGACACCAGGTGCACCTTCTTGCGAGCGTGCTCACCCAGGCGCCCAAAGGAGCTGGAAGGCGCGTGGCTCGTCTGCGAATTAGCTGCGCTCCGGCGCGTCGATGCACACCTCTTCTGGATTAGCCAGTTGCCGGGTGTTCGCCTCGGTCATCGTTGGGGCTAGCTGGGCTGTCCCTCTCATCGGCAAGTTCGGCCGCCACCCGTTCCGGATCGGACTTCCTATATTCATTGCGGCTCCGCCAGGCTAGCCAAGCCACGACCGGGCCCAATATTGTGAAGCTCACGGTCCAATCGGTCAGGCTAGTACCATTTGGATTATGACCGGCTACGAGCACGGCTGTGCCTGCAACCGTCGCAACCACCGAGATCTTGACATTGTGGGCATCCACTCTCAACGCTGAAGTGAACCGATCCTGAACAACTTACAGGTTACTGAGTTCATCGACTACATGGAGCAGCGATGTCATTGTCAAATGGCGAGGAGTCAATTTCTGACACTACAAGGATCGAGGCCGATAGGACCGGCTCTGGAGCTGCTGCCCGGACGTGCAGTGTAGATCTCCCTGATGGCTCTCCGTGTTCAGCGCCTTTGGCTGTGGGTTCCTACTGTGAAAACCATTCCGAAGTCGCTGATCGTGACTTGAGGATCTTCGAGATAGTTCACGGTCACTTCGAACAGGACTTGCGTGAGTTCTGGCAACGATCTAACTTCTACCTAGTAGTGGATGGCCTTCTCCTTTCCGCCTTCGTGTCGGCGCACTTGCACCCACTTCAAATCATGTTGGCTTGCGCTGGCTTGGTAATCTCGCTTTTTTGGCTGCTTGTAGCTCGTGGCAGCATCGCCTGGATACAACTGTGGCGCGGTGAGGTACGTCGACTTGATCAAATAGTGAACCGATTCCAGTCATTTAGCACCGTAGAAGGCCGAGTCCAAGTCAAGAAATGGAGCAGCCCATCATGGCTGACTCAATGGTTGCCTGCATTCTTTCTTGTCGGCTGGATCGTCATTCTGTTGCTTTCGATCCTTCGAATCGTTTCTATCTGAGTCTCGACAGCAGCACGCCGACAGTCGATGTATCCGATGCTCGTCTACAACGTCGCCGGCAGCGAGAGCCTGAGCGGCCACAAGTTGGCCGGACGGTTCCCGGCCGGACGCCTGGTTCACTCACACGCAGATCACACGCGATCCGCACGGTTCGCTGAGGTCCGCCGGCAATGGTGGGCTGCTGAATCTTCCATCCCAGCACAGGGGCGATGGCATGAACGCCACCAACGATAGGGCTCGCGGCAGGCGCGATCGGGGGCGTCCGTGGTGGCCGGCACCATGGCGGGCGAGCGTGGTGGCCGCCGGAGTGGCGGCGATCGCCATGCTTGCGGCGGCGTGTGGTGGCGGTTCGGCCGGGTCGGCAGGGCTGCCCCGCCAGTCGAACCTTCAGGTAGCGATCGGCTATGCGAGCTGCATGCGGTCCCACGGCGCGCCGAACTGGCCCGATCCCAACAGCCAGGGGCAGTTCGTTAAGACCAAGACGAACACCGCCGCCTTCCATGCTCCCGCGTCGGCATATAGGGCATGTCTGCACCTGCTCCCGAACGGGGGAGAGCTGACCGCGGCGCAGCAGCAGATCATCTCCCCGTTGATGCTCAAGCTCGCCGGCTGCATGCGCTCACACGGCATCACGAACTTCCCCGACCCGACCGTGAACGCCAACGGCGTGACGGTGGACCCACACGGTCTCAATACGTCCTCCGCGCAGTTCCACGCTGCGCAGCAGGTCTGCCGGAAGTACCTGACCGAGGCGGGGAAGTACATGCCGCCTGGGTGAGTGGGGGCTCGATAGCCTCGGTCGTGGTGTACAGGCTGCCGGAGGCTTGACGGTTCCTGGCGCCCCCTTGGCGGGCCGCGCCGCGTCACCGTGCTGCCGGAGCGGTTCGCTTCGCCAGGTCAGACCAGGCACCCACTGGCCGGATATGGCGCCTGCGAGAGGAACGGCAACGTAGTACGCGCGCCGGTTTCCCCGTTGCGGAGAGCTGCGCTGAGCCTCCACAGTGCGGGGGCTGTTCTGGCCTGTGCGTTTGGTCCACGGTGGGATAAACCTTTGGCGGTAGCCAGGTAGTCATACGAGTAGACGCATCGAGCCGGCCGGAGGGGGGGTGCGGTGGACGCCGAGGCTGAAGGGTTCGCGCAGTTCGTCGAGGCGCGCCAGCGCGCGCTGCAGCGAACAGCATGGCTGCTGACCGGCGACTGGTCGCTGGCCGAGGACTTGGTGCAGACGGCGCTGGTGCGGTCGTGGCCGCGGTGGGAGCGGATCCGGCGGCGCGATGACCCGGAGATTTATGTTCGCCGCGCGATGGTGAACAGCTGGGCGAGCTGGCGGCGGCGCCGATGGTGGGGCGAGCGGGCCACGGAGACCGTGCCCGACAGCGCGGCGGCGGGGGATCTGGCGGCCGAGGCGGCGGTGCGCATCACGGTGCGGCGGGCGCTGGCCTCGCTGCCCGCCCGGCAGCGGGCCGTGCTGGTGCTGCGGGTGTTCGATGACCTGTCGGAGGCGCAGGTAGCGCAGGTGCTGGACTGCGCGGTTGGCACGGTCAAGGCCACGCTGGCGCACGCGGTGGCCCAGTTGCGCGAGGACCCCCGGCTGGCCGGGTTGATGGATCGGGAGACCCAGTGAACGGGATGGACGGGCAGTTGCGGGACCTGCTGGCGGCCGCCGCGGGCGAGCCGCCGCACCGGATCAGCGCCGAGGCGGTGCACCGGCGGGTGATCCGGCGGCGGGTGGCGGAGTTCGCCGCCGGGGCGGTGTCCGTGGCGGCCCTGGCCGCCCTCATCCCGGCAGGCATCGGGGCGCTTGGCCATGGACACGGGCGGCCCAACAGCGGCCCTGCCGCGGCCCGCGTTTTCACGTCCCGGCAGTACGGCTACGCCGAGGCGCTCCCCGCGAGCTGGCGGCTCGCCAAGCTGGCCACCCGCCCGTGGAGCGGGAAGGGCGGCCCCGGCTACGACAGCCCCGTCGTTGACCTCTTCCAAGGACCCGGCAGCCTCCAGGCCTGGGCGGACGCGGCACCAACGCACAAGAGCCTGGCGGCCTACACCAGCGCGACCATCCGGGCCTCCCGCGCCGCCCATCCATGCTCGCGCCCGCAAACCGACCAGGCCATCACGATCGGCGGGGCACCCGCCCGGCTGCTG
>Ga0306926_10004209_pt1 | contig 15072 bp, 13 predicted proteins | sample flu12Cox44000178_FD_203759 | JGI IMG/M metagenome (GOLD analysis project Ga0306926, IMG submission 203759) | Lab enrichment of tropical soil microbial communities from Luquillo Experimental Forest, Puerto Rico - flux8day.12C.oxic.44.000.178 (v2)... | ecosystem: Environmental > Terrestrial >...
GGACACCTCTTCACGAACGTGCATGACACGTGCCGCTGCGGGCCTCCTGCGGCGGCTTTTGTTTGTGCCTGGTGCAATCTATAATTGTAAATTCGCGCTAATACTCCCCAGCACGCCAGCACGGTCATTTTTGCGGAACGAACCCAAAGTTCCATCGTAGTCACAAGTCGCCACCTGGGCGGGCATCGGCAACGAGTCCGGGCAATCGCATCAGCGGCTGCCCCATGCGAATTCGCTCTCCTTCCCGCACGTTGGGGAGCAGAGTGAAGCCTGCCGGCGCCAGCACGATGATGGTCGACCCGTGCTCGAACCAGCCGATCTCATCGCCTTTGGCAAAGGACGCATCGCAGGTGACCGCGCGCCGATCGCGGCCGGGGAGCGCAAGCGGAAGGTTCATGAAAGAGAGCCGGATGCCGGAGACCAGCACAGCGGCGACCGGCACCAGCGTGACAAGGTGCCCGCTGGCGAGAAGCCGCGTGCGCAGCACCGCGCGCTCGTTCTTGCAGAAGAGCTTCTCAATGCGCCGAAGCGCAATCGGGTTCACGTTCCAGGTATCGCCGCAGATATGGGTCACGCGCTCGATGCGGCAATCATGCGGGGCATGAAACCGGTGGTACATGCCGGCGGTCAAGCGCAGGGTGACGTAGCATCCTCCCCCATGCAGGTCCGTGAGTTCGGGCCCGCCCGCGAGATCGTCGAGCGTGTATGGGAAGCCCTTGACCTGCAGCAGCACGGTGCCTGCGATGGCCCCGCAGGCGCCCACGATGGCATCGCACGGGCTTGCCAGCACCATGGGATCGGCATCGATGGGGCGGGCGTCGGGCTTGAGCTCCCGCGTAAAGCACTCGTGCATGCTCCGAAACCGCGTGGTCCGTGCCTCACTCAGGTCGAGGTCGCAAAAGAAGCCCCAGATCGCGATCGAGAGGTCGCGCACCAGCGGCTGCTCGATGCGGCTGATCCACCCCATCAGCCTGGTGAGCATCCGCCTTGGAATGCGGTTGGTCAGCAGAAAGTTGATGTCTTCCTGCTGTAATATTCTTGTGATCTGAGATCGCATCGTCATCGCGCCATCACCCCGATTCGATGCAGCTCGGCGCCACCGCCATTGCGCTTTCCACAGCCGGTCTCGCCGCCGCGATCGCGCTGCTGCCCAGATTGAGAGCGCGCCTGCATCTCGCACAGGCGAAGCATCCTTCGCTGTCCGGGCATTCCAGAATTGCCGCGCGGATCGCGTCCCTGATCCCGTTCTACGAATACGACGAGGCGCGCTTCTTCCGCTGCGACGACGCACCGGCCGAGATCGCCGCGCTCCGCCGCGCCGCATTCGTGCGGCTTTCGCAACTCTATCAGGCGCGCTTTGCGCAGACCACGGCGCTGACGGCGCAGGCCGCCGAAAGTATCTCCGACCTGCAGTTCACCGCTGCGTACCGCGTGCCGTTCCAGTTCCGGCGCCTGGTGTGCAGGCATCTCAACGCCGGCGCATTCGTACGCTCCTCGCGCGGCGTCACCTTGACCGACCTCGACGGGAACTGCAGCTACGATCTCGCCGGCTCCTACGGCGTCAACGTTTTTGGCTACGATTTCTACAAGAGCTGCATCGAGCGTGCGCTTGCCCGCGTGAGAGAGCTCGGCCCCGTGCTCGGCCCCTACCATCCGGCGGTCGCCGACAATGTCAGGCGGCTCAGGGAGATCTCCGGGCTCGACGAGGTCTCCTTCCATATGTCCGGCACCGAGGCCGTGATGCAGGCGGTGCGGCTTGCGCGCTACCATACCGGCCGCTCCCATATCGTGCGCTTCTGCGGCGCGTACCATGGCTGGTGGGGGGACGTGCAGCCTGGGGTGGGCAATCCCTTGCCGGCGCATGCGACCTATACGTTGAAGGACATGTCGGAAGCGACCTTGCGCGTGCTGCGCACGCGCTCCGACATCGCGTGCGTGCTGGTCAATCCGGTGCAGGCACTGCATTCCAATGCCAATGCGCCGGCGGATTCGGCGCTGGTCGACAGCTCGCGCCGCGCGCATTTCGACAAGCACGCCTATGCCGGCTGGCTTTCCCAACTGCGCGCGGTCTGCAGCGAGCGCGGCATCGTGCTGATCTTCGATGAGGTTTTCGTCGGCTTCCGCCTCGCCGCCGGCGGCGCGCAGGAATATTTCGGCGTCCGCGCCGACATGGTCACCTTCGGCAAGACGCTTGGCGGCGGCCTTCCGATCGGTGCGGTGTGCGGGCGCAAGGACCTCATGAAGCGCTTTCGCGATGATCGTCCGGCGGAGATCTGCTTTGCGCGGGGGACGTTCAACTCCCATCCCTATGTGATGGCGGCCATGAACGAGTTCCTGCGCCGCCTCGATGAGCCTGACATGCGCGCGATCTATCGTGACCTGGACCAGGTCTGGGACCGGCGCGCCGAACGGCTCAATCAGACCCTCGCCGAGCAGGGTCTGCCGGTGCAGGTGGCGAACATGTCCTCGATCTTCACCATCTGCTACACGCGTCCCGCGCGCTACAACTGGATGCTGCAATTCTATCTTCGCGCGCAAGATCTGAGCTTGAGCTGGATCGGCACCGGGCGTTTGATCTTCAGCCTGAACTATGGCGAGCCAGATTTCGACGAGGTCGCAGCTCGCTTCGTCGCCGCCGCCGCCGCGATGCAGCGCGATGGATGGTGGTGGGCCGGCTCTGCCATGACCAACAAGTCCATCAGGCGGCAGATCCTGCGCGAGATGTTGCTCGCCCGCGCGCAGGAGCTAGGCATGCTCCGGCGGCGTCATCGTATCGAAGAGCTCCCCGCGGAACAGCTGGAGCGGCGCCTTGTAGTACAGCTTGATGTCATGGAACGGGTCGGTGAGGATCTTCGTCATCCAGACCAGGCCGGTCTGCACGTCCTTGATGAAGAACAAGTGCACGGTCCGGAACAACAGGCCGCCCATTCCGAGGATCAGCCATATCTGCCCTACATGCGCGATGAACTCGGCGGCGCCCGCATGCGGCTCGAACAGGCCGAACAGGGTGGGATCGAGATAAAGCGGTAATGGCGAGAGCGCCCAGATCGTCATCAGCACGACCTTGCGCCGAAGATTGTAGCCGACCTTGACCTCCTCCTTGTACTCGTGCGTCGCCTGGTTCACCTCGTCATAGCCCTTCGGCTCGAAGAAGAAATGGCCGATCTGCCGGCTGGTCATGGCGAGCAGCCAGCCCACCAGCGCCGCTGCCGCCGGCCTGGTGAATACCAGCATGTAGGCGCAGAGGAAGCTTCCCGCGCTGACGAGGTGCAGCGTCTGATTGATCCGGCTGTGGTGGTAGTAGCGATGATCGTCCCACCGTTGCACCTCGAGAGCGTGGCGGAAGCTGTTCATCATGATCCCTTTCCTGCTGGCCTGCTGGTCACCATGCGTCGTCCGCAGCCTTTGCCGGCCCAAGCGTTGCCTGCGGCAAGCCGGAGCATCCGGCCTGCTCGATACCCGGCCATGACCAGACTGAGCGGCGTTGACAATCGTGTTTGTTATTTTGATTCGATGTAAGGGATATGACAGTTTGAAACTGTCAAGGAACGGCAGCAAAGGATCGCGCCGAGAGACGATCGCTTCCCGATCGGATGCAACTGATTTCACTTTCCCCTTTCGCAAAGCGGATGAGCGAGAAATGACCGAACGGCGGCATTGCGCGCCGCTCGACAAGCTGCATTCCGTAGGTCCGCTCGGCCCAGCTCGTGTAGCGCTCCCATGCGAACTCGGTTCGCCAGCCAAGCCGCCGCGCGGTCGGAGCAAACCACTGCTCGAGCGTGCGGCGCAGGCCCGCCTCGGCGCCGATGCGGCTGACCAGCACGATCTCGCCGCCCGGCCGCAATACCCGCGCGAACTCGTCGAGGGTGGCCTCCGGATCCGGTACCGTGGTGATGACGTATTGCGCCACGATCACGTCAAACGAGTCGTCCGGGAAGGAAAGTTTCTCGGCATCCATGACGGCGAGGCCCTCGACATTGGTGAGGCGGAGCTCGTCAACCCGCTCCTGCGCCTTGCGCAGCATGGGTTCCGAGATGTCGATGCCGAACAGACGGCAGTCCGGCGAATAGTCCGGAAGCGAGATGCCGGTTCCCACGCCGACCTCCAGGATGCGCCCGCCGATGCGTTCGGCCGCCGCAATGGCGGCGTGCCGGCCGCGCTCGAACACGGCGCCAAATACCACATCATAGACCGGCGCCCAGCGCGCATAGGCCTTTGCGATCGTGTCCTTGTCGAGCTCTGTCATATCGCCCTACCCGTTCTGTTGTGCGAGGCGGGACCCGTTGAGCGTGCCTGATACGACGCGGTGGACATGCCCCACGAACTCGCGCGCGCTGTTTTCCCATGAGCGCGTGAGAGCAAATGCCCTGCAGGCATCCCGGGATATCCGCAGAGCGGCAAGACACGCCGTTCGCAGATCCTCATCGAGTACGCCCACCGGATTATCGCCGATCACGTCGCGCGGTCCCGGCACAGGATAGGCCGCGACCGGCACGCCGCAGGCGAGCGCCTCGAGCTGCACCACCCCGAACGTGTCGGTCCTGCTGGGAAACACGAAGACGTCGGCTGCCGCCAGGTGCGCGGCGAGCGCGCTTCCTTCCAGCAGGCCGAGATATCTCACGTTGGGGAAATTGCGGCGCAGGTCGCGCTCCTGTGGTCCCTCGCCGATGACGATCTTGGAGCCCGGCAGATCGAGCGAAAGAAAAGCCGGCAGGTTCTTCTCAACGGCGATGCGGCCCACGCTGATGAAGATCGGTCGCGGCAGATCGATCTTGATCGCGCGCTCGAGCCGGAACAGGTCGGTGTCCACGCCGCGCGTCCACAAGCCGAGATTTTTGAAGCCGCGCGCGGCGAGCTCGGCCATCAGCGAAGGCGTGGCCACCATGGTGACGGCGGCGGCCGAGTGGAAACGCCGCAGCACGGCATAGCTCCACGCCTCCGGGATCGGCAGCCGCGCGGAGATGTATTCGGGAAAGCGCGTCGTGTAGCTGGTCGTGAACGGCCGGCCCTGGCTGAGGCAGTAACGGCGCACCATGTGCCCGATCGGGCCCTCGGTGGCGATGTGAATCGCATCGGGTTTTGCCTGCTCGATGCGTCGCGCAATCCGGCGCGGGCCAGGCAACGCGCAGCGAAGCGTGGGGTAGGTCGGAACCGGGACCGAGGGAAAGCCCTCCGACGTCAGGAAGGTAATCTCGACGCCCTGCTTGCGCGCGCTCGCGGCAAGCTCAGTCAGTGTGCGCACCACTCCATTGACCTGCGGGTGCCATGCGTCGGTGGCGATCAGGACGCGCATCAGGCCGCTCCGGGCCGGACCGGCGCCGCATAATCGCAGCGATCGAGCTCCGAACCCAATGCGGGCGGCAAACCTCGGCTCAGCGCCTGCCTGCAACTCTCTTGCGCTCGATTGCCGATTCGCATCGTGTGATCATTGCGACTTCAATGTTTCACGCGTGTGACAAGACAGACACCGTCCGCAATTTGGGCGTTGTAACAATGCTGTTGCATTGAGGTGAGACTTTGCAGCCGCGCGAATCAGCCGCTCCACCGACAGCCGGATGCAAACAGCGAAGGAGATCGTCACAAGGACGGCGGCAAGGATCAGCTGGAGCAGGATCGGTTATGCGACAAGCTTGTTGATAATCGCTGCCGCTGCGTTCACGCTCTACCGGCTATTGCGCGATATCGATATCGCAAAAGTCATCGCCGCCTTGCATGCGACGTCCGGCCGTGCCGTCGGTACCGCCGCGATATTTGTTGCAACCGGCTATGTGAGTTTGACCTTCTACGATTTCTTCTCGCTTCGCACCATTGGACGGCGCGAGGTGCCGTACCGGGTCGCAGCGCTTGCGAGCTTTACCAGCTATTCGATCGGGCACACGCTTGGCGCAATGGTGATAACGGGCGGGGCGGTGCGCCTGCGGATTTATTCGGCGTGGGGATTGGGCCTCATTGATATTGCCAAGATCGCTTTCGTCACCGGCCTCACCTTCTGGCTCGGCAACGCCTTCATTCTCGGGCTTGCCATGGCCTACGCCCCCGAGACGGCCAGCCTGGTCGACCAGCTGCCTGCCTGGCTCAATCGCATGATCGCGCTTGCGGGGCTTGCGGTCATCGGCGGGTATGTTGCCTGGATTGCGATGCGACCGCGCGCGATCGGACGCGATCAGTGGCGGGTGACCTTGCCCAACGCGAAGCTCACCCTCATCCAGATCGGGATTGGCGTCATGGATCTGTCGTCGGGCGCGCTTGCCATGTATGCGCTGCTGCCCCCGGAGCCTGCGTCCGATTTTGTTCCCGTGCTGGTGAGCTTCGTCATGGCGACGCTGCTGGGCTTTCTCAGCCACGCTCCCGGCAGCCTGGGGGTGTTTGAAGCTGCTTTGCTGCTGGGATTGCCGCAATTTCAGAAGGAGGGGCTTCTCGCTTCGCTGCTGACGTTCCGGCTCCTCTATTTTATCCTTCCCTTCGCTTTTGCGCTCGTTGCGCTCAGCGCCCGCGAGCTGGTGCTGGAGCATTTTCCGGAAAAGTGGCGCGCGGCTTCGCGCAGAGAATGCGACCCATAGGTCGAAGGATGCGCAACAACACCGCCACTGGCAGCGCCGCGGTCGGCTCGCCTGCAATCTCGTCTGCTTTTGCGGGCTGGAGCGAGGCGGGCGATTGGGCCGCCTCGCTCAGGCCTCGCTCACCCGGGGTCCACTTCACGATCTCGAACCGGCCGTCGAAATGCTCGACCACGGCGGTGCAGCTTTCGACCCAGTCGCCGCAGTTGATGTAGTAGAATCCGGCCTCCCCGCGGATCACGGCGTAATGGATATGGCCGCAGATGACCCCGTCCGCACCCCGCCGGCGGGCTTCTCCCGCCAGCGCCTGCTCGAATGCGCCAATGAAGTTGACGGCATTCTTCACCTTGAGCTTGGCCCACTGCGAGAGCGACCAGTAGGTGAGGCCGAACGCTCTGCGGATCGCATTGAAATGGGTGTTGAGCCAGATCGCGAGATCGTAGGCCTTGTCCCCCAGCAATGCGAGCCAGCGAGCGTGTCGGATGACGACATCGAACAGGTCCCCGTGGATCACCAGATAACGCCTGCCGTCGGCGGCGACGTGGAACGCATCCTCGACCACCTCGATGCCGCCGAGATGCGTGCCATAGAAGTCGCGCAGGAACTCGTCGTGGTTGCCCGGTATGTAGAGCAGACGCGCTCCCTTGCGCGCCTTGCGCAGAAGCTTTTGCACGACATCGTTATGCGGCTGCGGCCAGAACCATGTCGATTTCAGCTGCCAGCCGTCGACGATGTCGCCGACGAGATAGATCGTATCCGCGTCGTAGTAGCGGAGAAAATCGAGCAGGGCCTCGGCCTGGCACCCTCTCGTGCCGAGATGGATATCGGACAGGAACAGCGTCCGGACGCCAAACGTTGCGTCCGGCGTATGCTCGATCATCAGGCATTCGGTCCAGGGATCACGACGGCTTGTCGCTGATTCCTGTTGCGGTTCGATGACCATCAGGCTGCCGAGCCGCGATGGGCAATGCGCATCGGCGTGCCGCGCCAGACGAACTCATTGCCGATCCATGCTGCGAGCCACAGTGCCGGAAGCAGGAGGTCGCGCAGCACGCAGAGCGCGACCGAGCGCAGGGAAAGATGCCAGCCGGCGGCATAGGCGAGGGCGGCCTCGGCGAGGTACCACGCGACCGCAAACGCCGCCAGAACCGGCAGCACCGGCCAGCCCATGGCAGCAGCGAAGAGGCCGCAGGCGATGAGCGGGGGAGCTGCGCCAGCGAGGATTTCAAGGGCAAAGAATGCCTTGAAGGTGTCGCGGCGAAGGCGCGCCCAGCGCAGCTGGCGCCGCCACATTTCGGACGCGCTGCGACGTCCGAGCGGCTGCTCGAAGGGCCGGTCGACAAGCCGCACCCGCAGTCCCTGTCCTCGCACCAGCTTGGTCGCCGCCGCATCTTCCGCAAGCTCGCCTGCGAGCGCGCGGATGCCACCTGCGCGCTCGAGCGCGAGTCGGCGCCAGAGCATCGACTTGCCCTGTGCAAACCCCAGCCCGATGCTGTCGGCGAAACTCTGCCAGCGCGCCTGATGGGAATTGAGGAAGGCGCATTCGAGCTCCGCCCAGATGCCCTCGGGCACGCTTCCGATCGGCGGCGAGCACACCAAACCAGCGGCTCCATCCCATGCCGCGAGCAGGCGCCAGATATAGTCGCGCGGCATCAGCACATTGCTGTCGGCCATCACGATCCATTCGTGGCGCGCCGCCTCCCAGCCCTTCACCGTGTTGTTGAGCTTGGGATTGGTGCTGATCTGCTCGTTCCCGACCAGGAGGCGCGCAGGCACGCTTTGATTGGCTGTGATCAGCCGCTGCAGCAGCGCAACAACAGGGTCATCCGCATGCGCGACACAGAAGATGATCTCGTAGTCCGGATAGTCGAGCTGGAAACCCGATGCCAATGTCGCGTGCGAGAAATTCTCGATCCCGCACACCGGGCGCACGATGCTGACCCCTTGTACCTGCCGCAACGGTGCGGCGGCGGCGGGCCGCTTGCGATGTCGCGCAATGACGATGACGGTGCTCGCAAGATGCATCACGGTGGCGAGCGCGCAGAAACTGCCGGCCAGAATCAGCATCGTCATTGCAGTCGAATCTAGGATCGCCCGATGACGCTCCAATGACAGGCGAACCGCCTCAAGGCAGGACCGTCACCGGGCTTACGTGTTTTTCCGTTACGCTGAAGCGAATCATGCACGAGCATGAAATCCGCTCTGCTCCACTGCGCCCCGCGCCGACGTGCCGGCTGGTGCCGGTGCCACTGAGCCAGCGCCGGTCATGATCCCCTGGCTTGCGCTCTTCGTTGCCGGCCTGCTCGAAGTGGTGTGGGCGCTGACCCTGAAGGCATCGGACGGCCTGACCAGGTTCTGGCCGACGCTCGCAATGCTGCTGGCAATCATCGCAAGCTTTTCGCTGCTCGGCTATTCGCTCAAATCGGTGCCGTTTGGAACCGCCTATGCGCTCTGGACCGGGATCGGTGCCGCGGGCAGCATGATCGTCGGCATGCTGATGTTCGGCGAATCCGCTGACGCTTTCCGGATCGGCTGCCTCACGCTCATCATCGCAGGGATGGTAGGCCTCAAACTCGCCTCGTGAATGCGAGAGCGTGTCTTGTACTGCGGGTCCTGTCGACTTCCTGGCAGGCGCTCCCGGCACCTCCTGCGGCGTGGCTGGAATCGCATGTCGTCGGGCACCGCCGCGACGGCGGTAAGCCCGTGGGGCGATACAGAACTGTCATCTTTGCCAAATAGATTGTGGCAATGCATGATTTCGGGCGCGGAGCGCCATCCTTCTGCACCCCCTTTTTCACACGGCGGACCTCCAAATGCATCGACTGCTTGTCGTCGCTTTTGCAACCGCGCTTTCCGGCGCGAGCGCCCAGGCGCAGACCATCTATCCCATCGACCGCGCCGGGATCCTGGCGGGCTCGCAATTCGATCTGAAGGTCGAGTTCCCCGGGCTCGCCGATCCGGCCAAAGTCGCCGTGACCTTGAATGGCCGACCCGTTGCCGAGATCCTTGGCAAGGAGCCCACTTTCGTCGAGCGCGAGGACGGCAGGGAGATGTCGGCCCTCATCCTGCGCGACGTGGCCCTGCAGCGACCCGGCACCTACACCGTGCGCGCGAGCGATGGCGCGCACACGCGGGAGGTCGCATGGAGCGTCTATGCGACCGGCCGGCGCAAGGCACGGAACGTGATCCTGTTTATCGGCGACGGGATGTCGCCCGCCCATCGCGTTGCAGCCCGCATCCTTTCCAAGGGCATCGTCGAGGGCAAATCTCGCGGCAAGCTTGCGATCGACGACATGCCGCACATGGCGCTGGTGGCGACGGCAGGCACCGATTCCATTATCACCGATTCAGCCAATTCCATGAGCGCCTACGTGACCGGCCACAAGACCGCGGTCAGTGCCATGGGGGTGTACGCCGACCGCACCCGCGATCCGTTCGACGATCCGAGGGTCGAGAACATCACCAGCCTGGTGCAGCGCCGGCACGCAATGGCGGTGGGCATCGTCACCAATACCGAGATCGAGGATGCAACCCCCGCCGCCATGGTGGCCCATACGCGAAGGCGTGTCGAATACGACCGCATCGTCGAGCAGCTCTATGCCGCCAGGCCGGACGTCATCATGGGCGGCGGAAAAGCAAACTTCCTGCCGAAGTCGGCGGCGGGGTCGAAGCGCAGGGACGAGACCGACTACATCGCGCGATTCGGCGAGGCCGGTTATCCACTCGCTCTCACCGCAGGCGAGATGACCTCGCTTGCGGGTTCAGCCAACGTTACCAGGCTGCTGGGGCTCTTCCATACCGGCAACATGGACGGCGCGCTCGACCGCAAGATCCTCAAGCGCGGCACGGTGTCGAAATTCCCCGAGCAGCCCGATCTCACCGAGCAGGTCAGCGCAGCGCTGCAGGTGCTGTCCAGGAACCCGAACGGGTTCGTGCTGATGGTCGAATCCGGCATGATCGACAAATACACGCACCTGCTCGACATGGAGCGGGCGGTCTATGACACCATCATGCTGGACAATGCGGTCCGGCTCGCGCGCGACTGGGCGCATGCGCGCGGAGACGATACCCTGATCATGGTGGTGGCCGACCACAATCATCCGGTCGGTCTGATCGGGACCATCGAGGACGACATGACGAAGGACCCCGCCCCCATGCGCGAGCGGGTGCGCGTCTACGAGCAGGCCGGATTTCCGAACTATCCGCCCGCCGACGCCGAAGGCTATCCGGCGCGCGTCGACGTGAGCCGTCGCCTCGCCTTATTCTCGGCGAGCCTGCCCGATCATTACGAGACCGGGCGTCCCAAGCTCGATGCACCGAACGATCCGACGGCGCCGGGCCAGGGCGCCGATACCTACGTGGCCAACGAGAAATATAAGGGGGTGCCGGGCGCGGTGCTGCGTTTCGGCAACCTGCCTGCGATGATCAATGCCGACGTGCATTCGGGTGAGGATGTCATTTTGACTGCCAGCGGTCCCGGAAGCGAGCTCGTTGCGGGGCAGATCGACAACACCGAAGTATTCCGCATCATGGCCGAGGCGCTGGGGTTGGGATCGGAATAAAGGCTATAGCCTTGAATTAGTAGCTGCCCACCGTCGCGGCGATGACGCTGGTGACATCGGCCTTTGGGCGCTCGCGCCAGAGCGCCTGCCCCTGCACCATGTAATAGACTGCCTCCGCAATGTTGGTGGCATGATCTCCCATGCGCTCGATGTTCTTCGTGCAGAACACCAGATGCACCCCGAAGGTGACGATCCCGGGATCCTCCATCATGCAGGTGAGCAACTCCCGAAACAGCGACGTATACAGTCGATCGACGTCCTGATCGCGCGCCCAGACCTCGACCGCCTTGCCGGCGTCGCGGTCGGCGAAGCTGTCCAGAACATCGCGCAGCTGCCCCAGCATCAGGGTCATCATGTGCTTCACGCCGCCCATCGGCCGCCGCGGCATCTGCTCGCGTTTGATCTCGCCGACGCGCTTGCCGATGTTCTTGGCAAGATCGCCGATGCGCTCGAGCTCGTTGGCAATCCGCAGCATTCCGACCACCTGGCGCAGATCGACCGCGACCGGCTGGCGGCGCGCGATAGTCTCGACCGCGGTTTCCTCGATCGTGCGCTGCATGGCGTCGATGGTGGCATCGGCTTCGACCACCTGCCGGCCGCGGTCGGGATCGCGATGGGTGAGCGCGCTGATCGCCTCGACGGCCTGCTTCTCGACCAGCCCGCCCATTTCCGCGATCAGGCGCGAGAGCGCACGCAGCTCGTCGTCGAATACCGTTGCCGTATGCCCGGTCGCCGCCATCACCGAGTTCCGTTTGCTCCGACGGAGCAAGCTCCAGGTTGGTGCACGCCGGGATAATTTATGATGATTCGGTGTCGGCGTGATGACGCTGCACGCCTGTTTCGGCTGCTACCGCCGAACCGGCAAATCGCTCCGATTAAATCAGTCCTTGCCGGCTGTCTGCTCAAACCGGTCGTTGAGCGCGTATCCGGCGCCGCGCACGGTGCGGATCGGGTCGGTATCATCATCCCGGTTCAGCGCCCGGCGCAATCGGCCGATGTGAACGTCGACCGTGCGCTCATCGATATAGATGTCGCGGCCCCATACGCCGTCGAGCAGCTGCTCGCGCGAGAACACCCGGCCCGGCCGCTCCATGAGATATTCGAGCAGCCGGTATTCGGTCGGGCCAAGCTCGATGGCGCGGCCGGCGCGCGACACACGCCGCTTCTCGCGGTCCATCTCCAGATCGCCGAACGTGAGCACATCGCTCACCTTCTCCGGCGCTGCGCGGCGCAGGAGCGCATTCACGCGTGCGATCAGCTCCGGAACCGAGAACGGCTTGACGATATAGTCGTCCGCGCCGGTGGCGAGCCCGCGCACGCGCTCGCTTTCCTCGCCGCGGGCAGTGAGAATGATGATCGGGAGCTGCCGCGTTTCCGCGCGCGCGCGCAGCCGGCGGCAGATCTCGATGCCGGACAGCCCCGGCAGCATCCAGTCCAGGATCACGAGGTCAGGCGGGGTTTCCCGCAGCTTGATCTCGGCCTCGTCTCCGCGCGATGCCGTATCGACGACGTAGCGCGCCGCCTCCAGGTTGTAGCGCAACAGCGTGGTGAGCGCGGCCTCGTCCTCCACGAGAAGAATGCGCGGCATCATCATGACGGAGGCCCTTGCTAGCTCCGCTCGCCGATCATGGCTGCAAAGCTCGTGGTATCTCCCTTCGGGCGCTGCTCGGCGATGGCGCGGCCCTCGACGATGTAATACACGGTTTCGGCGATATTGGTCGCATGATCGCCCATGCGCTCGATGTTCTTGGCGCAGAACATCAGGTGCAGACAGTAGGTGATGTTGCGAGGATCCTCCATCATGTAGGTCAGGAGCTCGCGGAACAGCGAAGTGCAGGCGGAATCGATCTCCTCGTCGCCGTTCCAGACCGTGAGCGCAAGCTCGAGGTCGCGCTTGGCGTAGCTGTCGAGCACCTGGCGTATTCTTCCCAGGACCAGCTCGCCCATGCGCTCGACGCCGAGCATCAGGTTGGCAGGGTGCAGGTCCTCCGACAGTGGGCCCACCCGCTTGCCGATGTTCTTGGCAAGGTCGCCCATGCGCTCGAGATCATTGGCAATCCGCACCGCCCCGATGATCTCGCGCAGATCGATCGCCATCGGTTGGCGGCGCGCAATGGTGAGGACGGCCTTCTCTTCGATCTCGTGCTGCAGCGCATCGATGCCGGCATCGAGCGCGATGGCCCGCTGCGCCAGGTCGGCATCCCGGTTGCCGAGCCCGTCAAGCGCATGCGCGATCTCCTTTTCCACCTCGTGGCCCATGTCAGCCACCATCCCGGTGATCTCGCGCAGGTCGACATCGAAGGCCTTGGTGGTATGGTCGGTCATGGGAGCTCTTTCCGGGGCGTGGCTGTCGGTCATCCGAAGCGTCCCGTGATGTAGTCCTGCGTGCGGCGGTCGCGCGGGGCTGTGAACATCTTGCTCGTGGTATCGAACTCGATCAGCTCGCCGAGATACATGAAGGCGGTGAAGTCGGACACGCGGGCGGCCTGCTGCATGTTGTGGGTGACGATGGCGATGGTGTAGTCGTCCTTGAGCTCGTCGATCAGCTCCTCGATCTTGGCGGTGGAGATCGGATCGAGCGCCGAGCAGGGCTCGTCGAACAGGATCACTTCCGGCTTGACGGCGACGGTACGGGCGATGCACAGCCGCTGCTGCTGCCCGCCGGACAGGCTCAGGCCATTGGCGTTCAGCTTGTCCTTGACTTCCTCCCAGAGCGCGGCCCGCCGCAGCGAGCTCTCGACGCGTCCGTCGAGCTCGGATTTCGCCATCCGCTCATAGAGCCGCACGCCGAAGGCGATGTTCTCGTAGATGGACATCGGAAACGGGGTGGGCTTCTGAAAGACCATGCCGACGCGCGCACGCAGCAGATTGAGATCCTGGCCGGGCAGGAGAATATTCTCGCCGTCAAGCCACAGCTCGCCTTCCGCGCGCTGGTTCGGATAGAGATCGTACATCCGGTTGAGCACGCGCAGCAGCGTGGACTTGCCGCAGCCGGACGGCCCGATGAAGGCGGTGACCTTTCCCTGATAGAGCGCGAGCGAGATGTCTTTGAGCGCCTTTGCCGCACCGTAAAAGAAGCTCAGCGATCGAATCGATATCTTCTCGGCCAGGCTGCTGGCATCCACCGGCGCGTGGCCGACGATCGGGGTCGAGACGGATGGGAAATTCATGGCTCGGTTCTCGCTGCGGCGAGCGCGCGCGCGGTGATGCTCAGCGCGAGCACGGTGAGCGTGATGATCAGCGCGCCGGTCCAGGCGAGCTTCTGCCAGTCGGCATAGGGCGAGAGCGCAAACTGGAATATCACCACCGGCAGGCTCGCCATCGGAGCGTTGAGATCAAGGCTCCAGAACTGGTTGTTGAGCGCGGTGAAGAGGAGCGGCGCCGTCTCGCCGCTGATGCGCGCGACCGCAAGCAGCACCCCGGTGAGCATGCCAGCGCGGGCGGCGCGATAGCACACCTGCCGGATCACGATGGCGCGTGTCATGCCAAGCGCGGTTGCCGCCTCGCGCAGGGGGTTGGGCACCAGGAGCAGCATGTCCTCGGTGGTGCGCACCACCACCGGAATGACGATCACCGCGAGCGCAACCGCGCCGGCGAGCCCGGAGAAATGGCCCATGGGGGCAACCATCATCTCGTAGATGAACAAGCCTACGACGATGGAGGGCGCGCTGAGCAGGATATCGTTGATGAACCGCACCACGGTCGTGAGCCGCTCGTGACGGCCGTATTCTGCCATGTACGTGCCTGCCAGGATGCCGATCGGGGTGCCGATGATCACCGCGAGCGTGGTCAGGATCAGGCTGCCGGCAATCGGGTTGAGGAGCCCGCCGGCGGAGCCCGGCGGCGGGGTCATCTCCGTGAACACCGCAAGCGAGAGCCCGCCGAACCCTTCCCAGAGAAGAGCGCCCAGGATGAGCACCAGCCAACCGAGCCCAAACAGCGTGGCCAGGAGC
>Ga0306926_10004212_pt1 | contig 15069 bp, 13 predicted proteins | sample flu12Cox44000178_FD_203759 | JGI IMG/M metagenome (GOLD analysis project Ga0306926, IMG submission 203759) | Lab enrichment of tropical soil microbial communities from Luquillo Experimental Forest, Puerto Rico - flux8day.12C.oxic.44.000.178 (v2)... | ecosystem: Environmental > Terrestrial >...
TTTCGCCGTCTCAACAACCACTGGGTGTTCGAGCAGGCGCCGGGCGGCTGCCGCATCGATTTCTATGTCGATTTCGAATTCAAGTCCCGCGTGATGCAGAAGGTGATCGAAGTGCTGTTCAGCGAGGCGGTGCGCCGAATGGTCGGCGCTTTCGAAAAACGCGCGCAACACCTCTACGGCACACCGGTGCCCAGCGGCGCCGGCCAGGCAGCCGTGTAAGGCCTGGGCCGGGACCAGAGGCTGTAGCGGAAGAGCCCGGCAAAGGAGGACTCGTTGCGGCCGGTTGAACTGCCAGAAATTTCTTGATTGGCGGTTGATATATTCGCGCTGCTGGAAGGCAGCGATTGGCACTGGTTTCCGGTGAACGGCCCCGATGCTTGCGCGAGCCTCCTCGACGCCGTGGATTGGACGCTTGGACAGCGTTAGGGCACGGTGAAGTCGAAGCGGCGGATTTCCGCGTTCATCGCGTTGGCGTTGACCGCGATTTCGGCTGCCAGCGTGTAGCGGCCGTCCGCCAGCTTGCCGCCGAACTCGATTGCGAAACCCCGGTCCTCACCGGGCCGCGCGACGCCGGCGAGAACGGCGAGCCCATCGGCGTCGAAAACAACATATCGACATTCCGGCGCGGCGCGCGTCAGCACATCGAGCGCGATCGATTGCATCGGCTGGAGCTCGAGGCGGTAGCTGCGTCCGAACTTGACCACCGTCTCGACGGCGGCGGTGAGCTTGAACCGGTCGGCGTTGCGGACGATGCCGGTGACGTAGCCGCGGCGCGGGATTGCGTAGGCGTCGAAGGATCCGACCCCCAACGGGTAGCCGAGGTCGCGAAAGGCTTCAAGCGAAACACGGTCGGACGACCAGCTTTTGAGGCGGTAGGGACCGTTGGTCACCAGAAAGTGACCGTGCGCTTTGAAGAAGGCCGCGAGCGCCGTCCAGCGGCCGCGCGCCTCGTCGGCGCCGACCAGATCGTGCAGCGTGTCGGGTCGCCAGCCGGTGGCGGCGAACTCCTCGACCAGACCGAGCAGCTTTGCATTGAGTGTGGGAGAGCGGACAAGATCGAGCCATTCGATGCCGCGGCGCTGTGCCTCGTCCGCGGAAAAAGCGGCCCAATCCCGCAGCACCGCCTGTTCCATCAGTGCCAGCACGTGCCAAGGCAGGGTGCTCCAAGGTGGGGCCACGGCAGCGTCCTGCTCGGGGTCTTCGGGAGGCACCGCGAGATAGACATCGACGATAAACAGCTCGCGCGTGACCTTGAAATCGCCGACTCGGAAGGATTTGGCTGTCGTGTCCGTGCCACCGAGGCGCACACCAACGAGTGCCCGCCGCAGCGGCGCGGTCGCGGCGGCGACGGCCGGATCGTAAGCTTCGCCGGGGCCGCTCCAGCGCCAGGCGAACATGTAGGCGTAAAGTAGGTCGGGGGCGCTCATCTTGGTGCCGTCGTGGAAGGCCCCGCCGAGCAGCCGGTAGGTCAGCTTGAGCCGCGCCTGCTTGCCCGGTCCGACTGCCGTGAGGCGTCCCGTTCCAGGCTCGGGGCTCAGCGCCTCGGCGGGAACGACAAGTGCCGTGCTCGGCACCTCGTCGGCGGAGCGCCGCTCGACGATCGGCTCGGCAATGATCGACAACGAGAGACAAGTGTAAGCGACCATCAGTGCCGTCAGCGGCATTTCGGCGCGCAGTGCCGTGCGGTGCTCGGGAAGTATGCGCGTGACCTTGAGATGCGCCAAGCCGACCGCGAAGATGTGGCCGAGCAGGATCGCGGTCACCGCGGTGTACCAGGCGAAGCGTGCACCGACGATCGCAATGTCGACCCGGTACCCGGCGGTGCCGAACAGGTTCCAGCCGAAACCGAACGGGTCGGAGACCAGCGGCACGACGTATTGCCCCTGGACGAACAGCAGCAACAGGTAGTGGGCGAGATGATAGCCGATGACGATTGGCACCAAGGTCAAGGCCAAGTGCCGGGCCATTTCGAGGGCTGAGCCGGCGGCGCCGGCGAACCGACGCATCACCGCGGCCACTCCGATAAAACCGCCGAGAAAAAAGAGCCAGAAGCCGACGAGGCCGATTGTGCGCACCACCATCGCGGCAACGTCGCCGCCGCCCAATAGGGCTACTGCCAAGTTCTCGGCTGCGACCCATTCCGGTGTGCTTAGCAGCCCGTCGTAGAGCACGGTCGAAAGCAGCAGCAGTACGAACGCCATCATCGAAGCTGAGGCCGGCCCGCCGATGAGCAACCCGGCTCCAAAGGGGCGAAGCGCACAGACCTGCTCGCGCCGGCTGATCTCGGTCGGGGCGAAGCGCGCGAAGGTGCCGAAGACCAATGTGAACACCTCGCCTCGTTGCAGCCATGTTTCGGCGCCGAATAGCCCCATGCCGACCCAGGTCAACAGGGTGTAGGCGGTCGCGAACCACGCGATATGCCGCGGCTCGGCAGGGCTCGGATAGACGAGCTCGATCCATGAGAAGACAAGCAGCAGCAGGCAGGCCGGCCAGATGCCCAGCGCCTCGGGATAATGCAGGCGCGGCGAGGGCAACCGGCGACCGGGGAACCGCGCGATCGCCTCGAACATCGTCCGCCACGGGTTGACGAGCGCCCAGATGTCTCCGGCGAAGGCCGAGACATAGGCCAGCCCCACCCAGAAGATGACCCAGACCATCGTCGGGGCGATGTTCCGGTAGGGATCCTGGTTGCCGATAAAGCCGGCCGCCACTGTCATCGCGAAGATCGCGAACGCCACGAGCCGGGGGACGAGGCCCGTGGCGGGATGCAGGATGAACCGGCCAATACCGCGAGACATCAGGTCGAACCGACGATCGAAGCCGCTGCGCGATGCGCCGCCGCGAACGAACAGCCCGACAATGATGAAGGAGACCACGACGGCGGCTGCCGCGCCGAAGAGGTAGAGCGACAATGGCAGCGGCAAATCGTAACGCTGACCAAAGCCGTGCGCCGCCGCAGGGCGCGCTTGCAGCAGGTTCGCTGCAGCAAGCAGGCCTATGGTTGCTTTAGTCAGGATAGACTTCGAGATAGGCAAGCACCATTTCCGATTGTGCCTGGCCGGCATGCACATGGATCGGGAACCGTCCAGTCGCGCGGGCTTCGAAGTGCGTTTCGGCGACGGCACCCGGCACGACGCGGGTCTCGATCTCATAGCCGTGCAGGTGAAGGACGATCGGCCGGTCGGAATGCCAGCGCAGGACGACATCGTCGCCCTGCCGCACGCGAATTGTGTCCTGATCGCCCGTCAGCTTGCCGCGAGCGATCGTCAGATCGAAGACTCGCTCCGCCGCGACCGCCGTCGATGCGAGCGGCAGCGCGAGCGCGAGGACGGCAAGAAGGCGCCTCATCTTGTCGGCGACGCCGCGACATCAGCGATGCGGTTGATCGTCCAGCCTGAATCGTTGGGTGCCGGCAGCGCGGCAGGATCACCGATTGCCAACCACAGCAGACGCCCGAAATCGTCGGTGAAGCCCGCTATTGGGTTCCAGGCGGCGGTTGGGTGCCCATCGGTGCCGAGCCCGAGCCAGCCGTTCCACGGAAAATCCTTGAGCTTCGCCGTGCGCAGAAACATCGGCGAGTCGAACCCGGTGACCGAATCGTAAGCGATATTCTCGATCCCGGCAGAGTAATCGTCGTTGTAATACTGATGTCTGACGGTGTAGCCGGCGACAGTCTTATGGCAGCCGCCGGAGAGCAGCCCGACGAGGTCGCGTTCGAGATTGATGCGCTCGGCCATATCCTCGTAGTCGCCATTGGTCAGGCGCTCGAGATCCGCCGCAGCGCGGGTTTTGGACTCAGGATCGATTAGCGCATCGCCCAGCAGCAGATCCGCCTGAAACCAGCCTTTGCGCAGCCAGGGCGGGCCGACCCAACCATTCACGCCGGTCATCGCCTGGCCGACCATTACACCAGCGTCGACTTCCAGCACCTCGGCGTCCCAGTCCAGTGCTTGGGTCTGCCAGTCCTCCCGCATGAGGCTTCGCGCCAGCGCTCCGATGGCCTTGACCTTGAGACCCTTCGGTCCCTCGACTCCACTTTCGACCCAACGCCGTTTCGCGACAGTCGCGAGATCGGCGTGATAGAGATAATCGCCGTGGAACGGCGTCACCGGGTACGGGTGGAAGACAAAGTCCCCGCCATGCCCGGCCAGCTCGTCGATGACCGCCGCCGTTACGGCGCAGGCGTCTCGCGACGAGCCCGGATTGACCGCGACGACGATGAAGGAGCCCAGCGATTCCACCACGTCCACCGAGGCCGGCAGGGTGGCCGGATGTGGGTCCGCCCCGACGTAAGCCTGAATTTGGCTTCGCTCGATCAGCGCAACCGCCCGGCCCGGCGCCACCGTCGCGATGTCGATCTCGTGCGGATAATAGGACGGATAGATCGGCAGCTCATGGCCGGCCCACGCCATCGTCCCGGCAAATGACGCCGCGACCACGGAAGCGGCGGCAAAACGCCGGTTCATTCCTCAGCCGCGCAAGGTGCGCATGACCGCCGCATCGGCCATCGCCTCGGCCGGCACCCCGTGAAAGATGATCTCGCCGCGCTCGACGACATAGAGCCGGTCGGCGATCGCCGCCGCACTCGCCAAATTTGACTCGGCGATCAGAATCGCGATGCCCATGCCTTTGATCATCGTCACCGCGTCACGGAAGCGCTTGACGACGGCCGGCGCCAGCCCTTCGAACGCTTCGTCGAGGATCAGCAGGTAGGGCGCCAGCGCCAATGCCCGGGCGATCGCCACCATCTTTTTTTGCCCGCCGCTCAGGTTCATCCCCTGCCGCGGGCGGAGGAGCTTGACCTCGGGAAAGACGGTGAAGACCCGCGCTTCGGTTTCGTCGCCCTCTGCCGTTTTGGAGAGCCAACGGCTGATCATCAGATTCTCGGCCACCGTCAGCTCTGGAAATATGCCGGTGTCCTCCGGGGCATAGCCGATCCCGCATTTGGCCCGCTTGTGCGGCGGCAGGCGGGTAATGTCGGCGTCGCGGAAACGGATGGTGCCGGAGCGGATCGGCAACAGGCCCATAATGCTCTCGATGATCGTCGTGCGTCCGGCGCCGTTGCGCCCGACCAGGCAGACGACCTCGTCTTTGTTCACGGCCAGCGAGACGCCGCGCAGAATCTGCGCCTGCCCGCGGTATGTGGTAATGCCGTCGAGCTCGAGCAGCACTGCTTCACATGAGTTAAGAAATGCCGAGAAGGATGCTCGTCACGGCTTCGTTGGCGCGGATCGCGTCGGGCGGGCCGTCGGCGAGAAAGGCGCCTTCGTGCATCATCACGATGCGATCCGAATAGCGAAAGACGACATCCATGTCGTGCTCGATCACGACGGCTGTGACCGCACCCGAGCGTACCACCGAGGATACCGTATCCATGATCTGCGCCTTCTCGGCGCTGCTGACCCCGCTCGTCGGCTCGTCGAGGAACAATAGTTTGGGGCGCAGCGCATAGGCCACGGCAACGTCGAGCAGCTTGCGCTCGCCTTGCGCCAGCTCGCCCGCCAGAAGCTCGCCCTTCGCCGCGAGGCCGAATTCGGCCAGCACCGCGCGGGCCTCATGGCGGACGTCCCCGTCATTGGCGGCAAGTGTTGCGATCTTTGCTGTCTTGCCGTCGCGGGCAAAGATCGCGAGCGCGACATTATCGAACACCGAAAGCCCGTCGAACAGATTGACCAGCTGAAAGCTGCGCGCGATCCCTGCCTTGATCCGCTGAGAAACCGACAGCCCCGTGATATCGCGGTCTTCGAACAGGATCCGGCCGCTGTCCGGCTCGAGGTGAGCGGTGATCAGATTGACGAGCGTGGTCTTGCCCGCCCCGTTCGAACCGACGAGCGACAGGAACTCCCCTCTCTCGACAGCGAAATCGACGCCGTCGCAGGCATTGAGCGCCCCAAATCGCTTGCGCAGCTCGACGGTCCGCAACAGGCTCACCTCGCGATTTCCTTTGCTGCCAGCAGCCGCTTCGCGACCTGCGACAGCGCGCCGACGATGCCGGTCGGCAATAGCAATATCAGTACGACAAGAACGGTGCCGAGCAGCAGTTGCCAATATTCGGTCGATGCCACGGCATAGGTCTTGAGAAAGGTGAAGGCGATGCCGCCGACGATCGGCCCCGAAAAGTTACGAAAGCCGCCGAGCAAGGTAAGAAAGACGATCTCGCCGGAAAATGGCCAGTATAGCACGTCTGGTGTCGTCAGCCCGTTGAGCGGCACCCACAGGATGCCGGCGAGCCCCGTGAAGGTCCCGGAGAGCAGAAAGGCCGCCCAGCGGAACCGGCGAATGCGCAGCCCGAGAAACCGCGCGCGGGTCTCATTGTCGCGGATGGCCTGCAGCGCCTTGCCAACCGGCGAGTGGACGATCACCCACATGATCGCGGTGCTGAGCACAAAAATGCCGAGGACGTAATAGTAGTAGGAGCGGATGAAACGCGGGAAGCCTCCCGAGCCGGCGAAGTCGATCATGCCGGCGAGAAGCGTCGGGCGCGGCACCCGCAGCCCGTCGCTGCCGCCAGTCACCCAGAAGAATTTCAGTGCCAGGCTATACAGCACTTGCGACAGCGCCAAGGTCAAGATGCCGAAGAAGATCCGCGTGTGCCGCACGCAAATATAGCCGAAGAGCGCCGAGATGATCGCCGCGACCGGCAGCCCTAGCAGGATGTAGAGCTCCATCGAATGGATGCCGAGCCACTGGAGCAGAAAGGCAACCGTGTACGCGCCGAGCCCGAAATAGGCCGAGTGGCCGAACGACAGGAGTCCGGTGTAACCGAGCAGCAGATTGAAGCCGAGCGCGGCGATCGCCATGATCAGGCCATAGGTCAACAGCTGCGTCTGATAGAGCCCGACCATCCCGGGAACGGAGGCCAGCACGACGACGCCGAGGGCGGCTCCGGCGTAGGGCCAAAATCGGGTCTGGAGGCGCGGCAGCGCGATCGCGGCGGCCTTCATCACGCGGTTCCGAACAGTCCGGTCGGCCGGGCGATCAACACCACAGCGGCGATCAGATAGAGGACGGCCAGCTCGACCTCGGGAAAGAACTGGATCCCTGCGGTCCGAACGAAGCTGACGATCAATGCCCCGACGAGGGCGCCTTTGAGGCTGCCGAGGCCGCCCACGACAACGACGACAAAGGCTAGCACCAGCGCCTCGACGCCCATGCCGAGCACCGCGGCGTGGCTCGGGACAACGATTGCACCGCCAAGGCCCGCCATGAAGCAGCCGATCGCGAACGCTGCGACGTAGACGAGCCCGACATTGAGCCCTAGTGCTGCGGCCATCCGCCGGTCCTGCGAGGTGGCACGCAACAAGACACCGAACTTCGTCCCATAGATCACGACCCAGAGCGCGACCGCGGCGGCAATGCCGATGCCTATGACGAGGATGTTGTAGCCGGGATAGACGAGACCGCCGATGTGGACGACCGGCATGGCGTCCATCACCGTATCCGCGGTCAGCGGCAGCCCGCCCCAGACGAGCCGCATCAGGTCTTCGAGGATCAGCAGCAGGCCGAAGGTTACGAGCAGTTGGTATTCCTCGGCGCGGCGATAGAACGGCCGCAGCAGCAGGGGCTCGATGACGATCCCGATCAGCGCGACGGCGAGCGCAGCGACCGGTATAAGCAGCAGGAGCCAGATGACCGGCACCCCGAGGCCGATCGCCCGGCCGACTAGCCAAGCACTGATGTAAGCGCCGATCGCAAAGAGGCTGCCATGCGCCAGATTAACGATGCGCATGACCCCGAAAATCAGGCTGAGCCCCGCTGCAATCAGAAACAGAACCGAAGCATAGAACAGCGAATTCAGCAGCTGAATCGCCAGTATCGACACCGCCGCTACCCTTCCTACCGCTTTGCCGCGACGCGTCGAGCTACGGCCCCACGCATGCCCCTACCCACCTCGCTGCGTAAGCCACCCTCTCCCGCAATCCGGGAGAGGGAAGGGACCCATCGCGTCAGTGATGGGATAGCGGCGTTTACGTTTAGGTCGTCAGCTTCGGCCAAGTGGTCTTCAGCCAGTTGGCGGCCGCGGTCGATTCGTTGTGCGTCGTCCCGGGTTTCGGCCAGCCTGGCGGTGCGGTGATGTTGCGGATCGGGATCGTGATGATCCGGTCGGGATCCCAGGCCGAGAACGGGTAGTTCGCGAGGTTCTTGCTGAACCCGGTCACCGCGTCCTTGTAGCCCTGGTGATTGTCCGGCCTGATGTAGAGGTAACCCGACGGCGAATCGATCCCGAGCCCTTCGAGCTGGCTGATGATCGCTTCGTCCTCGGGCCAGCCGCCGGTCAGCTTGTTGGCGCGCTCGATCGCGCTCTTTAAGAGATAAAGCGCCGTATACGCGCCATCTGACTGGAAGTTCGGGTATTCGTTCCAACGCTTATAGTAACGCTCGACAAAGGACTTGTTGATCGGCCAGCGGTCTCCGCCGGGATAGGTGAAGTGGTAGTTGGCATGGACGCCGGCGAGGACTCCTTCGGGATGGTCCTTGCCGATCGCATGCGGCGCGACGCCGTATGCCACCGTTGTTGCGACCTTCATTTTGTCAAACAGGCCATAACGCAGCGCCTGCTTGTAAAAGGCCACGTAGTCGCCGCCCCACACAGAGGTGAACAACAAATCCGGCTCGGATGACAAGATCTTGGTAATATGGGCCGTGAAGTCCGAGGTGCCGAGCGCCGGCCAGTTCTCCGAGACGGTCTGGGTCCCGGGAAGCAGCCGTTCGATCGCCAAGGTGAAATGCTCGGCGGCGTTGCGGCCATAGCTGTAGTCCGGGTGGATATGCGCGATCTTGCGCACCTGCGGCCACGCCTGGGCGGTGCCGATAGCCGCGGTGATGCCGTCGGCCGATTGGATATTGGTGATGCGAAACAGATACTTCGGATTCGGCACCGCCTTGTCGAACAGGAAATCGGTGCAACCGTCGGTAAAGATCGACAGCAGGCCGAGCTCTTCGGTAACCGGGCCGAGCGCCGGCGAATTTCCGCTCGAGATGACGCCGGTGAACATATCGATGTTTTCGGAGAGCTTCATGCGGCGAAGCTCCTTGACATTGGCATCGGTGCCGGCGGCCTCATCGGCAGTTATGGTCACGATCTTGCGTTTGCCAAGCAGGCCGCCCTGGGCGTTTATCTCTTCGGCAGCGAGGTTGTGGCCTTTTATCGAGGGCTCGCCGAGCACCGCCGCCGGTCCGCTCAAGAAGGTCATGTGACCGATCTTAAAGGGCGTATCCGGAATCTTCCCTTTAGCGGGCTCTGCGGCTTTGAGCAACGGCGGTCCGGCCACCGCGCCGGTCCCTACGAGGCCGGCACCGCCGATGGTGACGCCGAGCTTATTAAGAAAGTCGCGCCGATTGACATTGCTGGGCTGGTCCATTCGCCTTCTCCTGTTCCTCCTGGATCCGGCGCTCCCGCGACGGCATGAGCGCCTACGAATTACACGTACTATCCCACTAAGCCCCACGCATGTAACACTTTCGGGTGAGGGCGTCTAGCCGAGGCGACCGGTAAGGTGCAGCCAATCGCGCCATGCCGAACGCGGCGACTCCCTTGATCACCGCGTGATGGTCGAGCTTATTCGAAAGGGTCCCGCTGATCACGATCATCCTCTCTGAGAGGGCGCCAGCTGCTCCGCCGGTTGTAAGGCCTTATTTAGCGGGTATTTCCCAGATGGTTTCCCTACCGGTGCTCCGGGACAATGCGTGCAGCCACGTATGCGAAGAGTGGGTGAACGCAGCTTCGACCGACATTCCACGGTTCCGGCGCCCGCGAGCGCAATTGTCTGGTTGTTGAGCATCCATGACAACATCCGGAGAATACGGTTTAGACAGGTATCAGTGGCCGGTGTGGCCCCTCCGGCAGCTCGACGCGGATCCGGTCGCCCGGCTGTACATCGCCGTCGGCCAGCACGACGGCCATGATACCGGCCTTACGGACGAGGCTGCCGTCCTGGCCGCGCTTCAGGGTCGCCCCCATCAGACCCGGCTGAATGCGGTCCAGCTGGGCGCAAGGGTTACGCAGACCGGTCACCTCGACTATTGCCATGTCGCCGAGATGAAGGCGCGCACCGGTTGGCAGCCCCAATAGGTCGACGCCGCGGGTCGTCACGTTCTCACCCATCTGTCCGGCCGAGACGGCAAAACCCTGTTCCCGCAGCGTGTCGTGCAGCTCGGCGTGGATCAAGTGTATTTGACGCAGATTGGGCTGGCTTGGGTCGCGTGCCACCCGTGAACGATGTTTGACCGTGGCGCCCGAATGCGCGTCACCCTCGACGCCAAGCCCGGCCAACAGCCGGATGCTGTTCTCGTTCGGTTTGCCGAGGGTGTGCTCCGCGCCGCGGCTGACCGCTGTCACGACTCCGGCCATGATGAACTCCCGATCAACTGCGTGCTTCGGCCTCGAGCAGCCCGAGCGCCACTTGTAAGGCCGACTGCCGCACCGCCGAGCGATCACCGGAGAAGACGCGGCGCTCGGTCCGGCACGTTCCATCGCGTCGCGCCAAGCCAAAAATGACGAGCCCGACGGGTTTGGCGGCGCTACCGCCGCCGGGGCCGACAACGCCGGTCACCGAAATCGCCAGATCCACAGGCGCGCGCGCCAAGGCGCCCTGAGCCATCGCCGCGGCGGTCTCGGCGCTAACGGCACCGTGTGCCGCGATGGTCTCCGGCGCGACCCCGAGCAATTCCGACTTCGCCTCGTTCGAATAGGTGACATAACCGCGCTCGACGACGTCCGACGAGCCGGCGATTGCCGTCAGCGCTGCCGCCACCAGTCCACCGGTACAGGATTCCGCGGTCGCGACATGCCATCCGCGGGCTCGGCAGGTATCGAGAGCGGACTGCGCAAGGATGAAGGTTTCAGCTTCGAACACCAGAGACCCCGCCGATCGCAAGCAGACCCGACAGCAAGGCGACAGCGTAGACAGCTGCCAGGAGATCGTCGAGCATGATGCCGAGACCACCCTTGACGTGGCGGTCGGCCCACCTCACCGGCCACGGCTTCCAGATGTCGAAAATCCGGAAAAGCAGAAAGGCCAAGGCGTAGGCGTGGGGGTCGAGCGGTGCCGGCAGCAGCACCAGCCATTGCGCCGCGACCTCGTCGATCACGACCGCGCCGGGGTCCTCGATCGCGCTCGCCTTGGCGATGGTCGCCGCCGCCCACCAGCCGATGGCGAAGACGATCACGGTGGCAACGGTTAGACTGGTCGTACCCAAATGGCTCCGGATCGCCCAGGCGAAGGGTAGCGCGGCGAGCGATCCCCAGGTCCCCGGCGTGATCGGCAAGAGGCCCGTGCCGAACCAGGTGGCGAGCAGCACCGCCGGATGCCCGAACGGCAAGCCGAGGGGGCGGCCAACAAGCTGTCTCAGAGCGGCAGGCGCACGGTAGCGACCGCTTGCGCGACGATGCCCTCGCCGCGGCCGGTAAAGCCGAGCTTGTCGGTCGTCGTCGCCTTGACGCTGACGCGAGCCGCGGCGACGTCGAGGATCGCGGCGACCCTTTCGATCATCGCCGCGCGATAGGGACCAATCTTCGGCCGCTCGCAAATGATCGTGACATCGACTGCGGCGATTGCACCACCCTTCGCGCGAACGAGATCGGCAGCGTGTCGGAGAAAATGGTCGGAAGCAGCACCCCGCCAGAGGGGATCGCTCGCCGGAAAATGCATGCCGATATCGCCGGCGCCGACGGCGCCAAGCACGGCGTCGGTCAAGGCGTGGAGACCGACATCGGCGTCGGAATGGCCGGCGAGGCTCCGGTCGTGCGGGATCTCGATGCCGCATATTCGAACGTGGCCACCGGGGCCGAAAGCGTGAACGTCGAAGCCCTGCCCGACGCGAACATCGCCTTGCCGCGCCGCGATCAGGATTTCGGCGGCGGCGAGATCCTCTGCGGCCGTCACCTTCAAATTGTCCTCGCTGCCTTCAATCACGAGCGGAGCCAAGCCCGCCGCTTCGGCGATCGCAGCGTCGTCGGTGAGCGCGCAACCGATCGCAGCGCGGTGCGCGGCGAGGATCGTATCAAAGTGAAAGCCCTGCGGCGTCTGCGCCCGCCACAGGGCGGATCGGTCGATCGTCGCTCGGATCACCCCGTCTTCGACACGTTTGATCGTGTCGCGCAACCGCAGGCAGGGAATTACCGCCGGTGCCCGGTCGAGCCCATCGATGACCCTGTCGACCAGCGACGTATTGGGAAACGGCCGCGCTCCGTCGTGGATCAACACCCGCTCCGGGCGATAAGGCGTCAGCGCCTCCAGCCCGAGCCGCACCGAGTCCTGCCGGGTCGAACCGCCCGCCACCGGCGGCATGACCCGCAGACCGACGACGGCACGATCATACACGCCCCTGTCCTCCGGCCGAATCGTCACCACCACGTCGGAGACCCGTGGATGCCCGGCGAGTGCCGCGACCGCATGACGCAGCATGCTGGCGCCGCCGAGCGCGAGGTATTGCTTGGGCACGGCGCCGCCGAACCGAGTGCCCCGACCGGCCGCGACGACGAGGGCATATACGGGAGCCATGCCCGAATTTATCGCACGATCCGCAGTCTCGCTATGGCCCGGAGGGGCGCACCCTTTCATTGCAATAATTACCATCATAAAATTGACTAATTGACATTATAGAGTTTCCCGCCGATGACGCTTTCGGGATCGGGATTCGCTGCCGGTTACCGATGGACTTTCAACGAAAACCACTCGGGCGCAAGGACGGCCGTTCAAAAGTGTTGCGGGACGGGCAATTCTGGCAGCCGCCGGGCCGGACAGGCATTGCAACCTGAAGGTGAGATTTTGCTATAGATCCGCTGCAGATGTAGCTACGATTAATCACCGGCACAACTGTCTGTTGCAGCTCGGGGTAGCTCGGGGCGCCGGCTCGGTCTGTATCGGCTGGGTAGCCCCGACTCGATATTGCACTGCAACACGAAAGTATCTAATATCTGCCCAAGAGCTAGGCAAATGACATAATTGCATAATCTATGGGCATTTCCATCGGTTCACTGATGCTTGCTGACCCGGTCATCCTGGCGCCGATGTCGGGCGTAACCGATCTGCCGTTTCGTCGTCTCGTCAAGCACCTGGGGGCGGGTCTCGTCGTCTCCGAGATGATCGCCAGCGAGGCAATGATCCGTGAGACACGGCAATCGCTGACGATGGTGCGAAGCTGCCCCGAGGAGCAGCCGATGGCGGTTCAGCTCGCCGGTTGCGAGCCGCGAGTAATGGCCGAGGCGGCAAAGCTCAATGCCGATCGCGGTGCGCGAATCATCGACATCAATTTCGGCTGTCCGGTCAAGAAGGTGGTCAATGGCCATGCGGGCTCGGCGCTGATGCGCGACGAGACCCATGCCGCGCGTATCCTGGAGGCGACTGTCAAGGCCGTGGACCTTCCAGTTACCCTGAAAATGCGTACCGGCTGGGATGATCGCAACCGCAACGCACCCCGGCTCGCCCGGATTGCCGAAGCATGCGGCATTCGCATGATCACTGTGCATGGCCGCACACGGTGCCAGCTCTATTCCGGCTCCGCCGACTGGACGTTCATCCGGCTGGTCAAGGAGGCGGTAAGAATCCCGGTCATCGCCAACGGCGACATCGTAAGCCTCGAGGGCGCCGATCAGGCGTTGCGGGAGTCGGGCGCCGACGGCCTGATGGTCGGCCGCGGATGCTATGGACGGCCGTGGTTCGTTCGCCAGGTGGTCGATTGGCTCAGGAACCGCAGGCGCACCCCCGACCCGCCGCTGAGCGCACAACGCGAGATCGTACTCAGTCATTATGAAGACATGCTCGCCCATTACGGGAGCGAGGTAGGCTCGCGTCTCGCCCGCAAGCACATCGCCTGGTACTCGAAGGGTCTTCCCGGCTCGGCGGAATTTCGGGCGGCGGTCAACCAAACGATCGACGCCGATCGTGTCAGAACCCTGATCAGCTCCTTCTACGAGCCGCTGCTGGCTCGCAGGGCCGTGTAGCCGTGGCGCCGCCGCGACGTCAGGGGAGCGCGCCCGCGCCGAGCGCAGCACCGCGTTCCGTCGCCGACCGAGGGCTCGACGCGGCGGCGATCCTGGGGGCACTGCCTGACCCGGTTATCGTCATCGATCGCGGCGAGCGCATCCGCTTTGTCAACACCGCGGCCGAGCAGTTTTTCGGCTCCGGCGCTGCCGCATTATCCGGCAGCCTGCTGGCTGATTTCGTGGCGCCGCACAGCTCCCTGCTGTCGCTCATCGATTCGGTTTGGCGCGTCGGCAATACAATCTCCGAATATGACATGCTGCTTGAAGGACCACGGTTCGGCAGCCGCTCGGTGACGATCCAGGGGGCGCTGACCGGCGAGGGGGCGGACAAACTCGTTCTTACGCTGCATGAGCGTTCGATGGCGGAAAAGATCGACCGCCAGCTGATCCATCAGAATGCTGCCCGATCGATCACGGCGATGGCCGCGATGCTCGCACATGAGGTCAAGAATCCGTTGTCCGGAATCCGCGGCGCAGCCCAGCTGCTCGAGCAGGACGCCGATGCGGCCGGGCGCGAGTTGACACAGCTGATCTGCGACGAGACCGACCGAATCGTCGCCCTCGTCGACCGGATGGAGGCGTTTTCCGACCATCGACCGGTCGAGCGCGAAGCGGTCAACATCCACGAAGTCCTCGAGCGGGTCCGTAAGGTGGCGCAATCCGGCGTCGCCCGCCATGCCCGTCTGGTTGAGGAATACGATCCGTCGCTGCCCCCGGTGCGCGGCAATCGCGATCTCCTGGTTCAGGTGTTTCTCAATCTCGTCAAGAACGCCGCCGAGGCGCTGCCCGGTTCGGATGGCGAAATCATTCTGACGACGGCCTACCGCCACGGTCTGCGGCTCGCCGTCCCTGGCGGCAAGGGACGTCAGCCTTTGCCGCTGATGGTCTCGGTAACCGACAACGGCGCCGGCATTCCGGAGGATCTGCGCCCTTTCTTGTTCGACCCGTTCGTCACGACCAAACGGAGGGGGACTGGCCTCGGTCTTGCATTGGTGGCCAAGGTGATCGGCGACCACGGCGGCGTCATCGAATTCGACAGCCAGCCTCGGCGAACGGTGTTCCGGGTGTTCCTGCCCGTGGTC
>Ga0306926_10004216_pt1 | contig 15055 bp, 11 predicted proteins | sample flu12Cox44000178_FD_203759 | JGI IMG/M metagenome (GOLD analysis project Ga0306926, IMG submission 203759) | Lab enrichment of tropical soil microbial communities from Luquillo Experimental Forest, Puerto Rico - flux8day.12C.oxic.44.000.178 (v2)... | ecosystem: Environmental > Terrestrial >...
GACGACACGGCGCTGGATCCTGATCGGCGGCATCGCGACCGCGAGCCTCCTGGCGCTCGCAGTCATCTACCGCCCGCTCGTGGTCGAGTACTTCGATTGTGTTTTTCTGCGCGCCGTCAACGGTCGCGGCGGGCTTGTCCACGGGCTGTTTCTGGCACTCGTCGTCTTCAACATGGTCGCCGGGTTTCAGGCGCTCGGCACGTTGATGGCCGTCGGGCTGATGATTGCTGCCTGCCGCCGCCGCGCGCTTTTGGGTGCGCGAGTTTGTGGTCGCTGAGCGCGGCGAGCACTGCGTTGGCGCTCGGCTCGGGCTTTCTCGGCCTGCTGTTGTCCTATCCCTCGGGACCGGCGATCGTCCTGGTCGCCGGGCTCGGCTATCTCGCCTCGGTGGCTCTCGGCCCGCGCGACAGCCTGAGCGCGCTTTATGTTCGGCGCGCGCATCTTGAGGCATGAGCCATCTGTGTTGGTCGGGAAAGATTCGGCGATTTTGCCGGCGCCGGCGCCTTTGCACAATAAGTCGATAATTCGATCCACCTTTTGTACAACTGATTCTGCACAAAAACCGAAACCGATTGCATACCCGAGCACGAGATAAATCGAATTAGGATGTGGGGTCTCATTGTAGCAGGTACAAAATCCCGCCCATCCCACGCCACTTGGACAACATAATAGGTGACGAAAATTAACCGCTGATATCTGAAGCTGAAAATGCACCGCCTCATTTTCGCCAATGAATCCTTGCAAGTTAAAGTGAACGAATTGCTGCTGGGCGGGCAACCAAGCCCGCTGATTTATCACCTTGAGATGATAGAACATCACCCGAGTGCCCGAGCCGAACGAGCTGGGTCTCCTTCGAGACGCATGCCGAGCCTCCGTTGTCACACGAAAGCCACGATGTCGCCGTCTCGTTCGCTGCGCGCGCCGGCCGTCCACATGGACCTTGGGCTTCACCAAATTTTTTCTGTTTTCGGTCTACTTGCGTTCTGCGGCACTCGATTCCACGTTGCGGGCGCTCCGGCACGATCCTGGCTGGGCTGCCATCGCGTTCGGCGGCGCCAGATGGCAGGCACTTGGAACACCGGAGGCCGAGTGCTAAAGCCATAATGCCGGACCTCGGCAAACAGGGCATCGCATGAATCTTGGGTAATTGTGTATGCAGGAACGAAGCGAGCCGGTTTCGAGCGAGCCGAGAGCACCAACCCCCGTCGCCGACCGGCCGGCAACCGACGACGACATCGAGCTATTCAAAGCCGCGGTGCTGGCCAAGCTCACCTTGGCCATCGGCAAGGATACCACCGAGGCCACCGGTCGAGACTGGTTTGTCGCGACCGCGCTGGCTTTGCGCGACCGCATCATTCACCGCTGGCTAGCCTCCGAGCGCGAGAGCCTTGCCCACGGCCGTAAGCGCATTTATTACCTCTCGCTCGAGTTTCTGATCGGCCGGCTACTCAACGACGTCGTATGCAATCTGCGCCTGACCGAGGTGGTGCGGCGGGCGCTCGGCGACCTCGGCGTCGATTACGACCGGATACGCTTGGCCGAGCCCGATGCCGCATTGGGGAATGGTGGCCTCGGCCGGCTCGCCTCGTGTTTTATGGAGAGCATGGCGAGCCTCGGCCTGCCGACATACGGCTATGGCATCCGGTACGACCACGGGCTGTTTCGCCAAATCATCAAGGACGGCTGGCAGCAGGAATACCCCGAAGAGTGGCTGTCGTTCAGGAACCCATGGGAATTCGAGCGGCCCGAGGCCACCTACGACATCCTTTACGGAGGCCGGGTAGAGACTGTCGCGTCGCGCGGGGGTGGTCTGCGCCATGTCTGGCATCCGGCCGAATCGATCCGGGCCGTCGCCTATGACACGCCGATCGTCGGCTGGCGCGGCAACCACGTCAATGCGCTGCGCCTGTGGTCCGCCCGGGCTGCCGATCCGATGCGTCTCGATGTCTTCAACCTCGGCGACCACGTCGGCGCGTTGACCGAGCAGGCGCGGGCCGAGGCGATCTCCAAGGTACTCTATCCGAGCGACGCGACGCCGGCAGGGCGCGAGCTGCGTTTGCGGCAGGAGTACTTTTTTGTCTCCGCCTCGCTCCAGGACCTTGTACAGCGGCACTGCCGCTCGTACAGCGCGATCTACACCCTGCCCCACCACGCCGCCATTCAGCTCAACGACACGCATCCGAGCATCACCATCGCCGAGCTGATGCGCATCCTTGTCGATCTGCACAACGTCCCTTGGGACCAGGCCTGGGAGGTAACTGTCGCAGCCTGCGCCTACACCAATCACACCTTGCTGCCGGAAGCGCTCGAAAGCTGGCCGGTTCCGTTATTCGAGCGGGTGCTGCCGCGACATCTGCAGATCATCTACAGAATCAATGAGCGCCATCTGGCAGCGGCGACGCGCGTGCATTCGATCAGCAAAGAGGTGGCCGCAGTGGTCTCGCTGATCGATGAAGAAGACGGGCGGCGCATCAGGATGGGCCACCTCGCCTTTGTCGGCTCGCACCGCACCAACGGGGTGTCGGCGCTGCACACCGAGCTGTTGGGCAAGACTTTGTTCGCCGACCTCGCAACTCTCTATCCGGGCCGCGTCGTCAATGTGACTAACGGCATCACGTTTCGCCGTTGGCTGCACCAAGCCAATCCCGGCCTGACGCAACTGCTCTGCGAGGTGTTGGGCGTGCGTGTGCTCGACGATCCCGCCGCCATCGCTGGCCTCGCCGATCACTCGACCGATCCAGCGCTGCAGGAGCGCGTCATGCGGCTGAAGCGCGCCAACAAGATCGCCCTCGCGCGAGTGATCCGCGACCGCCTCGGGGCGGCCGTCGACACCACTGCGCTCTTCGACGTGCAAATCAAGCGCATCCACGAATACAAGCGACAATTGCTCAATCTCATCGAGACCATTGCGCTCTGGGAGGCGATGCGCGCCGAGCCGACGCGTGACTGGGTGCCGCGGGTCAAGATCTTCGCCGGCAAGGCGGCCGCCGGTTATCCTGCGGCAAAATTGATCGTCAAGCTGGCGAACGACGTCGCCGCGGTCATCAACGCCGACCCCCGGGTCAGAGACCTGCTGAAGGTCGTCTTCCTGCCGAACTACAATGTCAGCCTGGCCGAGGTGATCATCCCGGCGGCCGATCTCTCGGAACAGATTTCGACGGCGGGGTTGGAAGCCTCGGGGACCGGGAACATGAAGCTCGCGCTGAGCGGTGCCCTAACGATTGGTACGCTCGATGGCGCCAATGTCGAAATCCGCGAGCGGGTCGGGTGCGAGAATATCTTCATTTTCGGCCTGCGCGCCGACGAGGTGGCCGAGCGCCGCCGCAATGGGCGGGTTGCGACTGAAATCATTGTCGCCTCGCCGCCGCTTGCCAGCGCGATCGAGGCCATTGCGTCGGGCGTCTTCTCGCCCGGCGATTCGCATCGCTTCGACGAGCTGACCCAAGCACTGCGATACGCCGACGACTACATGGTGACGGCCGATTTCGAAGATTATTTTGGTACGCAACGGCGCGTCGACGCGCTGTACCGGCAGAAGGAGATGTGGGCCAAGGCCTGCATCACAAATATCGCCGGCATGGGCTGGTTCTCGTCCGACCGCGCCATTCGCACCTACGCCGAGGGGATCTGGCAAACGCCGCTTTAGTGGTACCAACCATACGGACGCCTCCCGCAGCCTCTTTTTCGTCGCTCCCGCGAAAGCGTCGCGCGAGGTCCAAGAGTAAAGACGCCAGCTCTGCAGCTCTGGATGCCAGCTTCCGAGCGTGTGAAGAAATCGGTACCGCGGGGGCGATCAGCAAATTTTCCCCTTGTCATCCTGGCAAAAGCCAGGCGAAAGCCGGACCCATCAATCGGCCAATCCGAACTTTTCCAGCAATGGCAATCCCTTACCGAGGTGAAAAAGTTGGTGCCGCGGCGCAATGGACCCCAGCTTTGCGCAGCGGGAGAATGGGTGGCAGAAGGATTTCGTCACACGTGCTTCCGCTGGCACAACGGTGAGGTGGGTGGGTGCTAAACGTTAGAAGCCTACCACTATCATCCGTTACGGTGAGGCGAATCTCTCGCCGCTAGTAGCGCGCTATCGCTCCCTCGCGCCGATCGTCTCGCCTGGCCGAGAGCGCGCACCGCCGGCCGTCGCGCGGGCATCGGCCCGGATGTGCAGATCGGCGGTACGCAGCCCCTGCCACAGCCCATGCGGGTTCGTGTCGATCTGCACGACCTTGACATTGGGGCAGAGATAGCCGCCCTCGGTCGTAAAATGCCCGAGCCCGGCACCGAGCCCCAGATCGCTCTCAGCAAAGAATTCGCGGGCGAGTCCGCTCGAGAGGGTGACGGCGATGTCGAGGGCGAAGGGGTTGCGGTCGGAGAAGCCCTTGCCCAACAGGGTCGTCGCCAACAATGCCCCCGCTCTCCTTCGCGAGCACCTCCCGCGGGTGGCTGCATAATCGCGCCGCCTCCGGGGATCGGATTCTGTTCCCTCCAAAAAGAGCTCAAACGGGACCACGCAGCGTCGTCGCTTCGGCGCGGTGTGCCCTTGTAAAAACTAGTGTGGCTCCACATGTTGGTAGCACTCTCGCACAGAGAGTGCTACTCCCTGCAATCGGGGATATTCCCCGAATTTGCATTGCTTTTCTTGCGAAGGGCGATCGGGTTCAAACTCGTAACTTAGGAAAGGTTTCATGAAATTCAGACCGTTGCACGACCGCGTCCTGGTCCGGCGGGTGGAGCAGGAGGCAAAGACGACGGGCGGGATCATCATTCCCGACACCGCTCAAGAAAAGCCGATGGAAGGCGACGTCATTGCAGTCGGGGCGGGTGCCCGCGGCGAAGACGGCAAGGTGCATCCGCTCGACGTCAAGGCCGGCGACCGCGTGCTGTTCGGAAAGTGGTCGGGCACAGAGGTTCGCCTCGACGGCGAGGAGCTGATGATCATGAAGGAGTCCGACATCATGGGCCTCGTCGAGGGCGGCGCCGCCGCTGCGAAGGCGAGCTGAAAGGAGAACAATCATGGCTGCTAAAGACATTCGGCTGGGCAGTGATGCACGCGAGCGGATGCTGCACGGTATCGACATACTCACCGACGCTGTCAGGGTGACCTTGGGGCCCAAGGGCCGCAACGTGGTCCTCGACAAGAGCTACGGCGCGCCGCGGATTACCAAGGACGGGGTCACCGTCGCCAAGGAGATCGAACTCAGCGACAAGTTCGAGAACATGGGCGCGCAGATGGTCCGCGAGGTCGCTAGCAAGACCAGCACGGTCGCCGGTGACGGCACGACGACGGCGACCATCCTCGCCCACGCCATGGTGCGCGAAGGGGTCAAGGCGGTAGCCGCCGGAATGAACCCGATGGACCTCAAGCGCGGCGTGGACATGGCGGTCGAGGCCGTCGTCAAGGACATTCAAAAGCGCTCGAAGAAGGTCTCGACAAACGACGAGATCGCGCAGGTCGGCACGATCTCGGCCAATGGCGACACCGAGATCGGCCGGATGCTGGCCGAGGCCATGAAGAAGGTGGGCAACGAGGGTGTCATCACCGTCGAGGAGGCGAAGTCGCTCGAAACCGAGCTCGACGTCGTCGAGGGGATGCAGTTCGACCGCGGCTATCTGAGCCCGTATTTCGTCACCAATGCGGAGAAGATGCTCGCCGAGCTCGAGGACGCCTACATCCTGCTACACGAAAAGAAGCTTTCGAGCCTGCAGACCTTGCTTCCCATTCTCGAAGCCGTCGTACAGAGCGCTCGGCCCTTGCTGATCGTCGCCGAGGACATCGAAGGCGAGGCGCTTGCCACCCTCGTCGTCAACAAGCTACGCGGCGGTCTCAAGGTGGCGGCGGTGAAGGCGCCGGGCTTTGGCGATCGCCGCAAGGCCATGCTCGAGGACATCGCGACCCTGACCGGTGGTCAGGTGATCTCGGAAGACCTCGGCATCAAGCTGGAGAACGTCACCCTCGACATGCTGGGGAAAGCCAAGAAGGTGCGGATCGAGAAGGAGAACACGACGGTTATCGACGGCGCCGGCAGCAAGGACGACATCGTCGCCCGCACCGGCCAAATCCGGGCGCAGATCGAGGAGACGACCTCCGATTACGATCGCGAGAAGCTCGAGGAGCGTCTGGCCAAGCTGGCGGGTGGCGTCGCGGTGATCCGCGTCGGCGGCAGCAGCGAGGTCGAGGTCAAGGAGCGCAAGGACCGCGTCGACGACGCGATGCACGCGACCAAGGCGGCGGTCGAGGAAGGTGTCGTGGCCGGCGGCGGTGTTGCGCTGCTGTTTGCCAGCAAGGTTCTGGCCGGCCTCAACCCCGCCAACAACGATCAGAAGGTTGGCATCGAGATCGTCCGTAAGGCAATCCAGTGGCCGGTACGGCAGATCGCGGAGAATTCCGGCGCCGACGGCTCGATCGTCGTCGGTAAGCTGACCGACAAGGGCGACCCGAATTTCGGCTATGACGCACAGTCGGGCGACTACAAGGACATGGTGACGGCCGGGATTCTCGATCCGACCAAGGTCGTTCGGGTGGCGTTGCAGGATGCTGCCTCGGTCGCCGGGCTGTTGATTACCACCGAAGCGATGGTAGCCGACAGGCCGGAGCCCAAGAGTGCCCCGGGCATGCAGCCGGGTGGCATGGGCGGTATGGGCGGTATGGATTACTAAGCCTCCAGCTGCGCTAGAGACGTCGCACAGGCAGCGGGCCTCGCCTTGCCTCACCTGGAGACAGGAGAGGCAAGGCGCTGGCGGCAACGCGCGAGCGTAAACAATAGAAATCAGCGGGGTGGTAATTTTGGTAAATCTCAGCGATCATAGCGCCCGATGATATTTGGAAAATCGCTCGTTCATTGCGAGAATCTTCTTGTAATGTGATAATGAAACCAATTTAAAAAGAGAGTTGTCCGTGGTTTATCCGGTGTGATTCCTGGCGCCGATCTGCGTCGAAAATTCCAGCACCAGGCCGATGCATTGGCGAAATTGGTCGAATTCAACCAGGTTTCCTCATGGGACCGGGGTCGATCATCGAGAAGGGCGGCTGGGCAACAATGCCGGACAATGATAATACGAACTCGGCGGTTGTTACCGCTTGCGCGGAGCGGCTCGCCAGCCGCGTGTAGCAGCTCCAACAAACAGGCCGGAGCGATATGACGCTTCCTGCTCGATTTTCTCTGCTCCATTCGGATCTGAACGACTTTCTTTTTGCCTCTGTCGGCGATCAACGAAACGGAATGCCGCTCAACGTTGTCTCGGCGTTGACGCGACTTGATGTAGACCCGTGGGAGGAGGCCGCTCGGCTTGCGGCGTTGCCGAAAGCCCTTGCGGCTGAGGCGCTCGAGCCGATGATCGCGCGGTTGCCTATCTTTCGGCGGCAGCAATCGGATCTGGTCATCAGCCAGCGATTGGTTGAGCTCTTACCAGCAGGCCAGCAGGCGGCCACGCCGTGTCGAGAGCAAGCTGGTGCGACGGAGAAGAAATATTTTCACGCTGCTATGATGGTGCTCGCCTGCCTTGCCCTTGGGGTGGCGGTACTCTACGCGATGTTGTGATCTGACGCCGACCCGCCCCCGGCCGATCGGGTTCACTTTGCAAGGAAAACCATGAGATACCTGGTTCCGCCGATCGTGATCCCGTTCCTCCTGTTCATTAGCGTCGCGGCATATGCGCTGTTCGGACCACCGACTGTCGGCGCCGGACATCCTCCCGCTTCCGTGTTGAACTCGCAGCCTCGTTAGCGCGGCAGCGCGATGGGGGGACAACCCCGAGGTGCGATACATTGTCGGAGTGGTGACCAATGACGGTACCGGGAGCGGGTAGGAAGGTAACTGGGGCCGGCTTCGCTCTGATCGGCCTCATCGTCTGGGCGGCGGCCGCCGTCGGGCCGCTAGTCGCCCACCCGAGGTCGCATTCCTCGGAGTTCCACTCGGCGGGATGTGAACCATAGGTGGGCTCGCTCTGAGCTTTACCTCCGGCCGTCCCATCGCGGCCCGCTATTTCGAGGAGACGGAGGAGGTCGCGAGAGCGCCGAGACGCTCCCGGCGGCCCGCCGGAATCCCCCCGCCGAGCCGGCCACCAGGAAAGGCCGGAGCCCTCCGGGTGGGGTTGCTGGGCAAAACGGAGCCGGCCACTTCGCCGTAGTGAAAGTCAGCCAAGGCGCGCCCCCGACAGCGCGGTCGCTACGGCAGCCGGATCGCGACCGCGTACGGTCAGTCTTGGTGCCTCCCGGGCTCGGTCGGCCTCAGGACGGGCGTGCGAAGTCCTTGGACGACTCGGCGCGTCGTTCACGACTCCACAACGGCAACGCGAAAATTGGTTTATATCTAACCCCGAGAAAAGAGGAGCGGCCTCGATCTTTCGAGAGCACACTCCTGGTCCCGTAACTTCGGGTCCGTTGCTTACGTGAGTGTCGCGGCGATGCAGAGTTTGGTGGGGAGATTGCACACCCTGCGGTTCCAGGGGCTTAGACGCGAGCTGGGATCATGACAGGACGGCGTCCGCCACAGACCCGAGCGGCTCGCCCGCGGCCGAGCCGGCGTTCGTCGCCGAGGCGTGGCTCGCCGCCCGGGCATGACAGCTTCCCGGTCGTCGGGCTCGGCGCCTCGGCGGGTGGCCTCGATGCCTTCCGGAGGCTGCTCGCCGTGCTCCCCGCCGGCACCGGCATGGCCTTCATTCTGATCCAGCATCTCGATCCGACGCATGCGAGCATGATGGTCGATCTGTTGGCCGGTCATACGCCGTTGAAGGTACAGCAAGCAGCGGACCGGATGCCGCTCGAGCGCGAGCATATCTATCTCATTTCGCCGGGTGCCTATCTCTCGATCCGCGGCGGTGCCCTGCGACTCTCGGAACCGTCGGAGCGTCACGGCGCGCGCCTGCCGTTCGACTTCTTCCTACGCTCGTTGGCGGAAGAACTCGGCGAACGCGCGATCTGCGTGATCCTTTCTGGAACGGGCGGCGACGGCAGCCTTGGACTGAAGGCGGTCAAGGAGAAGGGTGGGCTCGTTATCGCGCAGGATCCCGACGAGGCCGAGTATGACGGCACGCCGCGGAGCGCGATCATGACGGGCGCCGTGGACCTCGTGCTGCCAGTAGCGAAGCTTCCCGAAACCCTCGCCAAATACGGCCGGCAGCTGGTCCTCAACGGTGAGCGCCGGAAGGGCCTGGCGCCGGACGATCATCCCCCGGATCGGCTGGCCGAGATTATCGATCTCTGCGCACCAAGACTGCGCACGATTTCGCGCTCTACAAACCAGGCACATTGTTGCGCCGGATCGAGCGGCGCATGGCGCTGGCCGCTGTTGATGACAGTGGTCGGTATCTCGACATGGTGCGGCAGGATTCAGGTGAGCTCGAACTCCTCGCCAAGGACCTGCTGATCAACGTCACCAGCTTCTTCCGCGACCCGAAGGCCTTCGAATTGCTGGCGAAGGAAGTGATTCCCGATCTCGTCCACCGGCAGCCGTCGGACCGGCCGCTGCGGATTTGGGTGGCCGGCTGCAGCACCGGCGAGGAGACCTATTCCCTCGCCATGCTCTTTCTCGAGGAGATCGCGGCCGCGAAGCGGAATATCAAGCTGCAGGTCTTCGCCTCCGATGTCGACGAGGATGCGGTCGCTGTCGCCCGCGAAGGACGCTATCCGGAGTCGATCGCGGCGGATGTGTCGCCGGCGCGGCTCACCCGCTTCTTTACGCAGGAGGAGCACAGCTATCGGGTCGTGGCCGAGTTGCGCGGAGTGGTGGTGTTCACGGCGCAGGATGTGCTGGCCGATCCGCCGTTCTCGCGCCTCGACCTGATCTCCTGCCGTAACCTCCTGATCTATTTGCGCCCCGAGGCGCAGGAGAAGGTTCTTCTGCTGTTCCATTTCGCGCTCCGCGAGGGTGGTGTTCTGATCCTCGGCGGCTCCGAGACGGTGGGCAGCCTCGACGACCGGTTCGAGCCAATCTCCAAGACGCAGCGGATCTATCGTCAGATCGGCCGCAGCCGGCCCGGGGAGGTGGATTTTCCGATTGGCCCGGGAGGGGGCGCGCGAACGCTTTGGCCAGGACGGACGCGCCCGGCGGCGCCGCAGGGCATCAGCGCTCGCGACCCCACGCAACGGCTGCTGCTCGAGACCTATGCGCCCGCTTCGGTCCTGATCAACCGCAAATACGAGTGCCTGTATTACTCGGGACCGACCGACCGGTATTTGCAGGTGGCGGCGCGCGAGCCCAGCCGCGATCTGCTCGACATGGCGCGCGAGGGGCTGCGCAACAAGCTCAGGGCCGCGATCCAGCAGGCAAGCCGGGAGAACGCGCTTGCGATCGCCACGGGCGCGCAGGCGAGCTACGGCGGGAGCGCTGTCGCGGTCCGCATCGAGGTCCATCCAGTACAGAGCGCGGGCGAGGAGTTGCTGCTGGTCAGCTTCTTCGACGAACCCGAGCGCGAGCCGAGGCCGGGCCAATCGGTCGAGCCGGCGGATGACCTCTCGCGGATCGCCGAGCTCGAGCGGGAGCTCGAAGCCACCCGCGAGGAGCTGCAGAGCGCCATTCACGAGCTCGAGATCGCCAACGAGGAGCAGAAGGCGATCAACCAAGAAGCCATGTCGGCGAATGAGGAGTTCCAGTCGACCAACGAGGAGCTGATGACCTCGCGGGAGGAGCTGCAGTCGCTCAACGAAGAACTCACTGCGCTCAATAGCCAGCTTCAGGAAACGCTCGAACGCCAGCGCAGCACGTCCAATGATCTACATAACATCCTGGACAGCTCCGGCGTTGGCGACCCTTTTCCTGGACAGCGAGCTCAACATCCGCTTCTTCACGCCAGCGACCAAATCGTTGTTCCGCGTTATCGCCACCGACATCGGCCGGCCCCTCGCCGACCTGGCCCGCCGCATCAACGACACTCACCTGCTCGCGGACGCCTGGGCGGTTCTCGCCGGCGACGTGCCGCCGAACCGTGAGGTAGGGGCCGACAACGGAGCGTGGTATACCCCGTCGTATTCTGCCCTACCGCACCCAGGACGCCCAGGTTGCGGGGGTGGTTATCACCTTCGCCGACATATCCGAAAGGAAAACGGCCGAAAGGGCAATCGAGGCAGCGCGGTCCTATTCCGACAGCATCATCGACACCATTCGACAGCCACTCGTGGTGCTCGATCAGGAGCTTTACGTCATATCCGCGAGCCGCTCCTTCTACAGCACCTTTTCGGTCGAGCCTGAGCAGACCGTGGGCCGACAACTCGACGCGGTCGATGATGGCCGCCTCGATATCGCGGCGCTGCGCGGCTTCCTCGACCGCCTCCGGCTCGGCGCGGGAGTCATCGAGGATCGCGAAATCGACGTCGAGCTGCCGTCGCGGGGAATGCGGTCGTTGCTAGTGAGTGCGCTGGAGATCCGCGAAGAGGCCCTTGCCACGCGGAAGATTCTGCTGGCGATCGAAGATATCACCGAACGCAAGCAAAGTACGGAGGCGTTGGAGGCCGCCAAGCGGCAAGCCGAGCAGGCCAACCTCGGCAAGTCACGGTTCCTCGCCGCCGCCAGCCACGACCTGCGCCAGCCGTTGCAGACGATCAGCCTGCTCCATGAAATATTGGCGAAGAAGCTCAAGGACGAAACCACCTTGAGACTGGTCGGCAGACTCGACGAGACCGTCAGCACCATGTCGAGCATGCTGGACACGCTCCTCGACATCAACCAGCTCGAGGCCGGGACGGTCAGTCGAGAGTTGGTCGATTTTCCGATCAGTGCTCGCGCAACTGCGGACGCAGTTCAGCTTTCATGCAGCGGCGCGTGGCCTCGGCTGGCGCGTAGTCCCCGAGCGGGCTCAGCGTGCGCAGCGATCCACGCCTGCTCGAGCAGATGATCCGCAACCTGCTCTCGAACGCAGTGAAATACACCAATAAGGGCAAGATCCTGCTTGGCTGCAGGCGGCGCGGCGACAAGCTGCGCATCGAGGTCTGGGATACCGGGATCGGCGTTCCCGAAGAGCAACTTCAGGCGATTTTCGAGGAGTTCCATCAGCTCGACAATCCGGCGCGCGAGCGCAGCAAGGGTCTCGGCCTCGGCCTCACCATCGTGGAGCGCCTGGCGAACCTGCTGGGCCTCGCTGTCGATGTCCGTTCCCGTCCGGGCAAGGGCTCGATGTTTGCCGTCGAGGTACCTCTCGGTCGAGGCGGGCCGCCCTGGCGCCCTCGGCTCGACCCGAGCGAAGTGAAGGAAAACGTACACCAGAGCGGCGCAATCCTGGTCGTCGAGGACGACGCTCCGGTGCGTGAGATGCTCGCGCTTCTGTTCGAAGGCGAGGGTCACCGCACGACGACCGCCGAGGATGGGAGAAAGGTGCTGGAGCTGGCGGAGCGAGGGGCGATACGCCCGGATCTCGTCGTCGCCGACTACAATCTGCCAAAAGGTCTGAACGGCCTCCAGGTCGTCGCCGGCCTGCGGGAGACCCTCGGTCACGAGATCCCGGCGGTGATCCTCACCGGCGACATCTCGACCTCCGCCTTGCGCGAGATCGCCCAGGGCGGCCACCTGCATCTGAACAAGCCGGTGAAGGCGAAGGAGTTGATCGGCCTGATCCAGCGCCGCCTCGCTGAGGCGCTGCCGCGGGTGCAGGCGAGCACTCAGCGGCCCGCCGAAGCGGCCCGCAAGCAGCGACCGCCGACGATCTTCGTGGTCGACGATGACAGCGCGGGAGGCGATGCGCGATCTGCTCCAGGAAGATGGCCGGACGGTCGAGACCTATACCAGTTCCGAGGCGTTCCTTGACGCCTATCGTCCCGGTAGCGAAGGGTGCCTGCTGGTCGATGCCCGGATGCCCGGGATGGGCGGGCTCGCGCTGCTGCAGCCGCTCAAGGGCGAGGGTAGCCGGCTGGAGCCCATCATGATCACCGGCCAGGGCGACGTGCCGATGGCGGTCGAGGCGATGAGGGCCGGGGCTGCGGATTTCATCGAGAAGCCGATCCACCGCAACGAACTGTTCGCCAACATCGAACATGCCCTGGAACACATCCGGGATTCGAGCAAGTTGTCGGTTCGGCGGGAGGCGGCGGCGAAGCGCCTCGCGGGTCTGACCGCGCGTCAGCGCCAGATCATGGAGCTGGTGCTCGCTGGTCATCCCAGCAAGAACATTGCCGCCGACCTAGGCATCAGCCAGCGCACGGTCGAGAACCATCGCGCCGCCGTCATGAAGAAAACCGGTTCGCATTCGCTTTCGGAGCTGATCCGCTTGGCCCTCGCCGGCGACCCAGGCACCGGGTCAGAATCTCCCCGCTGACCGCGAACGCGGTGCGGCCGGTCGAAGGGATCCCCCGCGCCAATCTCGGGTGCCGATCGGAGGTCGCGCTCGGCCTGGACCAGCGGCCAGCAGCGCCTGGTCGATGCCGGCGGCAAGATCGCTCGCTTGCAAACCACGTTTTGGGATTTCGGCATCAAACTCTGAGCGTCGCCGACGGACGCAGTTCCGATACTCACAAACCAGCGTTCCAAGCCCATTGTAAAATATCTTCCAAATAATCATATCAATAATTGCAAGGCTGCTATTTTAGAGTCGTGCATAAAAGACTGACATATGGCCTGTTGGCCAAGTGTCGACATCCATGTTGCTTACAGGAGGATATGGTCATGGATCGTTTCGATTTCTCTCCGTTGTTCCGTTCGACGATCGGCTTCGATCGTCTGACCCGCCTCGTCGATGCGGCGACCCGCGTTGACAGCGCGGCCGTCGCCTACCCGCCTTACAACATCGAGACGACCGGCGAAGACGCCTATCGGCTGACGATGGCCGTGGCCGGGTTCTCGCCGGCAGAGCTCGACATTACCGTTCAGGAGAACACGCTGCTGGTGACGGGTAAGGCACAGAAGGAGGACGAGAACGGCGGTGGCTACTTGCACCGCGGTATCGCCCGGCGCGCGTTTGAGCGGCGCTTTAGTCTCGCCGACCACATGAAGGTGATGGGCGCCAGCCTCGACAATGGTTTGCTTTATGTCGATGTGGTTCGCGAAGTGCCCGAGGCAGCCAAGCCGCGCACGATCAAGATCGGCACCACAGTCGAGCCCGTGCAACCTCAGGTAATGGGGCAAAAAGCGGCATAATCGGCACGTCGAACGGCTCCGTCCAAACGTCGAAACGCCCCCCGAATTTCGGGGGGCGTTTTGTTTTCAGCTCACTCAAGGGCAAGTGGGGGCACGCCGGCAATGACCGGCGGCATGGGCGATATGAATTTCTAATCTTCTAGCCCGGGTCGACGCTGCGGAAGGGCGGCCCGCCCTCCCCTGATCAGCGACTCGTACGAAAAAACACCTACTTGAAGCCGCCGAACGAGGCGATGCCGAGGCGCAATTCAATCTCCGAGTCATTTACGTAAACGGACTGAACATCGGTCAGAGCGTGCGGGTGGATCCTGTTGACGACCGCAAGCTTGCGAGTGCTCAGTCCGCTTACGAGGGGGCGTGCATAGGTTTGACGCCGGCCGAAATCGAACAAGCCAGGTCCTTTGCGCAAAGCTGGAGGCCGTGTCGACCGACCGGTCCCACAATTCTGGGTCCGCGAGAAAGGCGCGGGACAATGCTGGTGATGCGGCGCTCTCTGGACGGCTGATGGAGGCGAAGTCCTGGTTCACAGTCCTTTCGGGATCACCCACGACACCAGGCTGGCAAGACATCGCCGTATCCAGCAACCCTCCATATCCTGTTATAGGCTGAAAAGGACTTTTGATCTCCAAGATAAAAGAATGACATGAGCTATCTTTCAAAAATAACCTTCGGAATATTGTTCCAACACACCGGTTGAACGTCTAGTATAATTAGAAGTCATTCCCATATTCTTTTCCACACAAGCTCACCCAGGTGAATGGCTATGATGACAATTTTTCTGAACGCTAGTGTAGCGGATTTAACGCTCGATTCCCGGAAGCAAGCTGTTCAAGCGCATTTCGCGCACGGGTGACTTTGGCGAGGATTTCTTCCGCGGATTCGGTCCAGACGAAGGGCTTGGGGTCGCATGATCGACATTGTCCCGTTGCCTGCCGCCGATAGCAGCACAATGCGAGACCGCCACACCAATTTCTGCGGCGTGTTCCGGTCCGCCACCCAAC
>Ga0306926_10004217_pt1 | contig 15052 bp, 15 predicted proteins | sample flu12Cox44000178_FD_203759 | JGI IMG/M metagenome (GOLD analysis project Ga0306926, IMG submission 203759) | Lab enrichment of tropical soil microbial communities from Luquillo Experimental Forest, Puerto Rico - flux8day.12C.oxic.44.000.178 (v2)... | ecosystem: Environmental > Terrestrial >...
TTTCCGCTGGGCGCTGAAAGCCCAGCACGTGAAGCGCGATCCGACAGCGGGTGTTGAGAATCCACCGCAGCGGAAAGGCGATGGCTTCATCCCATGGACCGAGGAGCACGTTGCCGCCTATGAGCGGCGCTGGCCAATCGGAACGCGCGAGCGGGTATGGCTCGATGTTCTGCTCTACACCGGATTACGCCGGGGTGACGTTGTTCACTTTGGACGTCAACATATCCGGGATGGCATTGGGACGATCAGGACGGAAAAGACCGGGGTCGAGGTAGCGCTACCGATCCTCCCGGTACTTGCGGCCACCTTGGCAGCGGGACCGTGCAGTGACCTGACGTTTATTGCCGGCGACAGAGGACGCCCACTGACGAAGGAATCATTCGGCAACCTGTTTCAGAAAGCATGTCGGGCGGCTGGCGTGCCAGGGTCCGCGCATGGCGTCCGAAAGATCGCTGCCACCCGCGCAGCGAATGCCGGTGCAACAGTCGCGCAGCTTGAGGCCATCTTTGGTTGGTCTGGCGGCGGTATGGCGTCGTTGTACACGCGCAATGCCGATCGGCGACGGCTCGCGCGCCAAGCAATGCATTTGCTCGACGCGAACATCGAGGCAACATCTATTCCCGCACCTAAGGGGAAGGTGCGGGCGCCAGAGCGAAAAACCAAATGAAAGCAACGGCGTTTTTTTTAAGTGGTGGGCGCACTAGGACTCGAACCTAGGACCCGCTGATTAAGAGTCAGCTGCTCTACCAACTGAGCTATGCGCCCTAACCTTCCGAGTTAGGCAATTCCACCAGTCATGCTTTGGCAAGGGATCGGGCCCGCGTGCGTCTCCCACCTCGCAAGGTCGCGAGACCTGCCCCGCGCGGGAGCCACACATAGGGCATCGAGGCCGACTTTCCAAGCAGGCCGGCAAGCAGCGTTCCTGCTCGCGCAACGGGCGCGGCAGCCCGTCCTAATTACGACACGCTTTTCCTGCAAGCAGTGGGCCGTCGTCCCCCGGCCTCATCCGGGGACGATCTCCTTGTGAACTCGCCCCGCGCGTTAGCGGGGCTTTCTTTTTTGGAGAGCGTTTGGGAGTCGTGGAGAAATTGGAGCGGACGGAAGGGAATCGAACCCCCATCTTCACCTTGGACAGGTTCGCGCACATCCCCCTGACGCTTCCTGAACGCTCTTGAACGCCTGAAACGTTGATCTGGCGGGCCTTTCCTGATACCTGTCACCTGTCATTCGCATCAGGAGGCGCCGCGAGCGAGCACAAGCGCCTCGCCCTGGCGCTTCCCAGAACCAAGGGGACATCAGCAGTGAAGTTCGACAAGACCACGGACCTGAAGGCCATCCCGACATTGCCGAGCGGAGGCAAGTCGGACGAGATCATCTTCGACGAGACGTTGCCCGGCTTCGGGCTGCGCATCCGGGACAGCGGCAACCGCAGTTGGGTCCTGCAGGTTCGCATCAGGGGCCGCAGCCGGCGCTTTACGCTGGGAACCTTTGAGAGGTTCAAGCCCGCGGTGGCGCGCCAGGCTGCCGAGAAGCTATTCGCCGAAGTGCTGCTCGGCGGTGATCCGGCGGCGAAGGAGGAGGCCGCTCGCCGCGAGCAGTCGCATACGATGCTGGCGACGGCGAAGCTCTTCCTCGACGCGAGGGAGGGCGAGCTGCGCGAGACGACAGCGAAGGAGTTGCGGCGTTATCTTACCGGGGCTGCGTATTTTACCGCGCTCCACAGGGCCCCGCTCGCCACGATCGCGCGCAAGGACATCAGCGCAGCCATCGCCCGGATCGCCAACGCGAATGGCCGGGTCACCGCCGTGCGTGCGCGTGCCGCGATCAGCTCCTTGTTCCGCTGGAGCATGCAAATGGGATTGATCGAGGCCAATCCAGTGATTGGCAGCGCGGCGCCGAAAGCCCCACCACCACGGGAGCGGGTGTTGAGCCCCGACGAGATCGCGGCGGTATGGAGGGCGTGCGGTGACGATGACTTTGGCTGCATCGTCCGCCTGTTGATCCTGCTCGGCCAGCGCCGTTCCGAAATCGGCGGCATGCGGTGGTCGAGCGAGCTTGATCTCGACAAGGCCGAGTGGCGCTTGCCTTCGGAGCGCGTAAAGACCCACCGGGCGCATCTCGTGCCGCTGAGCCCTATGGCGGTCGCGATCCTCAGGTCAATCCCGCGCCAGGACGATCGCGATCTCGTCTTCGGTGGCAGCGACCGCGGCTTCGTGAACTGGAGCAGAGCGAAGGCTGATCTTGATCGGCGGCTCGGCGACAGTGTGAAGTCCTGGCGCTTGCACGATCTGCGCCGCAGCGTCGCGACGCACATGGCTGACGCCGGTGTCGCGCCGTGGGTCATCGAGCAGGCTCTCAATCATCAAGGCGGCCACAAGGGCGGGCTTGCGGGCGTTTACAATCACAGCCGTTACGAGCGAGAGGTTGCGATCGCGCTGACGCAATGGGCCGACTACGTCCGCGTGCTCGTCGAGGGCGGCGCGCGCAAGATCGTGCCGATGCCGCGGCGTGCGCGAGCTGAGGCGGAAGCATCATGATCGGCAAGTGGAGCGAGTGGCGACCGTTTCCGGACCCGGCGAAGGGCGAGAGCCTCACCGCGCCGTTCGGCCCTGGTTGTTACGAGCTCCGCCACGGCGCGCAGTCGGTCTGCTGCGGGAAGAGCAAGAACGTTGCCTATCGCATGAGCTCGCTGCTCCCGGAACCGGTCGGAGCCGGCACGCGGTATAACAAGGACAAGCCCAGATACGTCGCCGACCACCTGGCCGCCGTCGAGTATCGCACCGTCGCGACCGAGACCGAGCAGGAAGCCGCCGCGGTCGAGCGCGAGATAAGGGCTCACGGCAAGTATCTGTTCCCGACATGAGTGAAATCACCACTGGCGTCGAGCGCAAGATCGTGCCGATCCGCACGCAGGCGAAGGCGCTGGCGGAATAAGATCACCCGACGCGGCCGGCTGACTTCCGGGGTTGTGGCTGGCGGGACACACCTTCCGCCAGTTCACAGGCGACCGCCGGCGATGGCTTGCCACAACCCACGCATCTGGTTATACCGCGGTCCTCGCCCTATTTCCTTGTGAGGCGGTGCTTTCCGAGGGCCAAAGGTAAGTCGTCTCCGGTATCCAGCCCGGACGATGCTCTCCACGAGAAGCGAACAAGGACGGTCTGCCGGGCCTGCGCCGGCGCTCCTTGAACCTCGTGGAGAAAAACCATGCCTATTATGGGCGAGCCGCCGCTCGCGCGCGAAGAGGCACCCGCCTCAACGACGTCGCACGACCCCCCGAAAAAGAAGAAGCCGCGCCGGTGGTCTAGCACCCACCGGGCCGCCCACCAGGCTGCCCAGCGCAAGCGCCAGCAGCGCGAAGCGGCACTGCGCTCAGCGGCCGATGAGCACGCGGCCCGAGGCTTCCCCCGAGTAATCCGGTTCAAGGTCTGGTGCCGCCTCGTCGGAGTGAGCGAAGCGGTCGGCCGCCGGCTCGCCGCCGCCGGCAAGGTGAAGATCACCCAGCTTAGCCCCCGCGCGATCGGCGTGCGCTCCGACCACCATCAGCAGTATCTGGAAGGATGCTTGCGCGAGCAGTCCTCCTGACAAGCAAAGCGGCGGCCCGCAACGGCCGCCGCTCGCATTTCTACACCGACGAAGGTGTCGAGGTCAGGAAAGCACCCCGGGCTTCTACATTTTCGCACAGCGAAGGTAAAGCCCATGTCGTCCGACAATCCCGTCCCCCACGTCACCAAACTGGTCCGCTACGAGGCCGCGCGTCAGGCGCTCGCCGAGGCGTACCGCATCGATGAGGTCAAGGACATCCGCGACAAGGCCGTCGCCATGCGCATGTACGCCCTGCAGGCGAAGGACCGTGTTCTGATAGATCAGGCCACCGAGATACGACTGCGGGCAGAGCGCCGCGCCGGCCAGCTTCTGCAAGAGATGGAGAAGAACAAGGGCGCCCGCGGCAGCGGCAGCAACCAGCATGAGCTGCGGTCGCACGACGCGACCGCACCTAAGCTCTCCGAGCTTGGTATCAACAAGTCCCAGTCAAGCCGATGGCAGAAGCTGGCCGACATTGATGATGATGCGTTTGAGGGGGTTGTGGCGCACGCCCAGCATAAGGCGAGTGCCGCGGTCGATCACGCACAGCAGCCGAAGCCGAAGCCGAGGTCCAAGCCGAAGCCCAAGCTCAAGCCCAAGCCGAAGCCGAAGCCGAAGCACAAGCAACCCGGCAGCAACGGCGGCGATCCAGTGGCGGCCTGCATCGCCGAGCTGGTGCCGATCATGCAGGCTGCAATCGTCAAAATGGATGCCGAGAAACGTTTGGTTTTCTTTGACGAACTGAGAAAGGCAGTCCTCGCCATCATGACCGAGGTGTCGGCGCAGGACGTTGAGACTGATCGCTGGGAAGAAACCACTCATTTGTAACCGGAGGCACAGCAATGACTGAACAGCAAAAGACTGAACGTGAAAAGCTGCTCGACAAGATACGAGCACTCTTGAGCAAGACCACCGAGAGCGGATGTACCGAAGGGGAATACCTTGCTGCGCTCGCCAAGGCGCGCGCGCTGATGGATACCTACGAGGTCACCGAGGCCGAACTGCGGCTCGCCAAAGAGGAAGGCGTGGTGCTGCGGAAAGAAAGTACGGGCACTGATCCGCATCAGATCAAATGGCAGATGAGCAGCGCAGTTGGCCGGTTCTGCGATTGCGAAGCCTTCCGTGACCGCGACGGGAAACTCGTGTTCATGGGGCTGCCGAGCGACACGCAACTTGGAACGTGGCTGCTGGATCATCTAGCCGCGTTCGTGTTGACGGAACTGGCCAGTCATCTGATGGGGGACATCGCAATCGGCATGCCGAGGCGCAAAGTCATCAATGGGTTTGTTGATGGCATCACGGGCCGGATTTGCCAGCGCCTGCGCGAACTATGCGAGAAGCCGCCGGCAGCAGTGAGCGACAATAGCCGAGCGTTGGTGGTGATCAAGGGAACGCTCATCAAGGCGAAGCTGAAAGAGCTGAGCATCAGGCTGTGCAACAGCAGGGGTTCCTTCCGTCAACATGATGAAAGCTCGTTCGCTGCAGGGCGTTCCGCAGGGGATCGGGCTTCCTTCGGCCGTCCAGTCAGTGGGCGGGCCGCTACCCTGCGCATAGGACCGCGATGACGAGCGCGGCCTCGAGCAAGAAGCGCCGCAGGCGTGGCGACTGGCGCTTCGTCTTCAACGCCTGCAACCAGATCATCGGCCTCGTCGAGCAGCGGGTCGATGGTCAGTGGCGTGCTGTAGCAGCAAGCGGCGAGGATCTGGGTCTTGCCACCAGTCCGAAAGCGGCCGACCTCGTGCGCGAGGCCGCACGTGGTTGACGCTGCCCACATCGCGCAAGCTCTCGCTGGCGCGCGTCATCCGCAGCGCCTTCCCGATGGCAGTTGGCTGATCCCATGTCCCGCACCTAGTCACGGCAGGGGCCATGGCGACCGTCACCCGAGCTTGCGGATCTCCGACGGAGACACCCGTTTGCTGGTCCACTGCTTCAGCGGATGCCCCGCAAGTGATGTGCTCGATGCGCTGCGTCACCGCGGGCTGCTCGACGACAATGCGCGGGCACCGGCAGCACGACCCGCTCGATGCGAGCGATCGTCACCATCCCCAGCGGAATACGAGCGGCGCCAGCGCGACAAGGCTCGATGGCTCTGGCGGCAACGGTTGCCGATCGCGGGCACGTGCGCGGAGCGCTACCTGCGCCAGGTCCGCGGCTACAGCGGCACCATCCCCGCGACGCTCGGCTTCCTCGCACCGACGCAGCCCGGGCACCACCCTGCCATGGTGGCGCCGTTCGACATCCCGCCCGAGTTCGAGCCCGGTGTGCTCGGCAAGCCATACCTGGTTGGTGCGGTACACCTGACGCTGCTCAGGTCCGACGGCCGCGGCAAGGCTGACATCGAGCGGCCGAAGCGCATCATTGGTCGGCCGCTCGGGCGTCCGATTGTGCTCGCCCCGGCGAATGACCTGCTCGGCCTGGTCATCACCGAGGGCGTCGAGGATGCACTCACCGCGCACCAGGCGACCGGCCTCGGCGCATGGGCCGCCGGCGCCGCCGGCTTCATGCCCGCGCTCGCGGCAACAATACCCGCCAGCATCGAGTGCATCACGATCTACGCGCATCCCGACAAGGCAGGCCAGGACGGTGCCCGCGGGCTCGCCGAGGCGCTTGCTCAGCGCGGCATCCAGGTTCGCATCGAAGGCATTCCGCCATGACCGACAAGCAACAGCGCCCCGACGTGAACGACACGCTGCGCGCCGAAGGGATCGACGCGGTGCGCGAGCGCCATGACAGCGCCCGTACCTACCTCGCCGGTGGCAATGGTCACGGCGGCGACGGCAAGGGCGAGCTGTTCTACCACATGGAGGTGCTGCGCAAGGAACTCGCCCAGCCCAAAGATGAGCAGAGGAGCATCTACCTCTGCGCCACCATCAAAGATTGCGACGCGCTCGCCGCGCTGTCGGGCGGGCAGGCAATCACCACCACCAGCATGGGCGGCTTACGGGATTGGAAGCCCGAGTGCGCGGACCTCCTGCGTGACACCGATGTGGTGATCCTCGGCACCAACGACGATGCAAGCAAGGCCGAGGTTCGCCTGGTCGCCGCCTCACTCGACGGAGTCGCCGCCCGCGTACGCGTGCTCTCCTGGCCCGACCATTGGCAATTCCCGCCCAAGGGTGCCGGTCTCACCGCCTGGCTCGACAAGGGCAAAGGCAACAGCGACGCCTTCTACAAGATCGTCGACAAGCTGAAAACCTGGGCGCCCATCGTCCATGCCAAGCCATTCAGCTGGCCTGACCCGGCAGCGATCCCACCCCGGCAATTCCTGTTCGATCGCCACTACGTTCGCGGCAGTGTAGGCGCCACGATCGGCGGCGGCGGACGCGCCAAGACCAGCAAGATTATCGCCGAGGCGGTATCGATGAGCTGCGGCAAGAACCTGTTCACGGGCGAGCCGCTCAAGGAACCGTTGCGCGTCTGGTTGCTCAACGCAGAGGAGGAACAGGCCGAACTCGACCGCCGCGTCACCGCCGCGTGCCGCTTCTACGGGGTCACCAAGGATGATTGCGGCGGACGGCTGTTCGTCCAGTCGGTGCGCAACATCCCGATGCGACTCGCCACCATCATGAGCCGTAACACCCCGCTGCTCAACCGCGAGCTGCTCGGCATGTTCGAGACCGAGATCCGCGGCAAGCGCATCGACGTGCTCATGCTCGACCCGTTGATCTCGTTCCACTCCCTCGCCGAGAACCTCAACGAGCACATGGACGTGCTCATCAAGGAAGGGCTCGGTGGCGTCGCTGACCGCACCCGATCCGCGATCGAGCTGTCCCACCACACGGGCAAGCTCAAACCCGGCCAGGCCGAAACCTCAGTCGAGGATGCCCGCGGCGCCAGCGGCATCATCTGGGCCGTGCGCTCGGCCCGCGTGCTCAACTTCATGACTCCCGACGAAGCCAAGGAGCTCGGCATCGCGGAAAAGGAGCGCCGCCTCCACATCCGCGTCACCAACGGCAAGGCCAATGCAGGCCCGATCGGAACCGCTTCCTGGTTCCGTCTGCACCTGGAAGACCTGCCCAACGGAGACCAAGTCGCGTGCTCCACCCCGTGGAAGCCGCCAGACCCCTTCCGCGGCGTCTCCACCGAGGTGCTGCATAAGTGTCGCAGGCTGGTGCAAGGTGGAGCATACCGCTACGACAGCCAGGCCAAGAACTGGGTCGGATATCTCATCGCCGACCTGCTCAAGATCAACGTCATCTACGGCGCCGAAAACGCCGAAGCCGACCTGATCCGCGTCAAGCACATCTTGAAAACCTGGATAACCAACAAGGTCTTGGCCACCGACAAGCGCGCCGACGAGAACCGCAGAGAGCGCGTGTTCATCATCCCCGGACCATGGGAGGAGGACAGCACCGCATCACCCTCCGAGGAGCTTGATCCCTTCTGAAATCAAAGGTGGAGCAAAGGTGTCGCAAGGTGGAGCGCGACACCGCTGAAAAGGTCCGTACTTTGCTCCACCTGCTCCACCTGCTCCACCCTCCTATAGGGTGGAGAGGTGGGGTGGAGCACGGACCCGCCGGAAAAGGTGGAGCAGAAAGACCGCTGAAAGGGGAAGGGAAGATCGCCCGCACGACCCCCTCGACCCCCAGAAAAAAGTTCGCCGACGGCGCCGCCGATCGCGGCCGCCCGGCCAGCCACGACCCCGGGGCAATCGGCAGTCCGCTGATCAATACACAGAGGGGCGAATATCCACAGAGCGCGGTGTGGACGGGACTTGTCACGCGTTGCAAGCGGGCGTAAGCGTGATGGGAAGCGCAAGGGAGGTTCCAGGCCGCCGGTTCCCCGGTTTTTCCGGGCGGGCCCGAGGCCGCACGTTGGGGCCCCCGAATGCCCGCCGATACGGCCAAGGTAACCCCGAACAACGGGACAGGCACCCCGGCGCCACCGGTGCGCAGGCTGCCGCCGCGCGACGACAACGAAGGCACGATCCAGCCGAAGCTGCTGAAGACCGGATACATCCGATTTTTAACATTGCGCGACTTGGACCAGCGCACGCGCGCGGCCGAGAAGGCGAACGCGACACGGTCGGCGTTTGAGCGGGACCTGGGCGGCGGCGAGCACTTGACCGAGGGGCAGAACCAGCTCGTTCAGCGCGCGAGCATTCTGTCGGCGATGCTAGAGGACTTCGAAGTCAGATACAGCATCGGCCAGCCGGTTGAGTTCAGCGACTACATGACCGGCTGCAACGTCTTGCGCAGGATCTTGTGCACGATCGGATTGGAAAGGCGGGCGCGCGACGTGGGCGCCTCGCCGTCGCTCTCCGAATACTTGCGCGGGCGATCGGTGCCGGAGGATGTCGTGGTCGGCGTGGCGAACGGCCAGGCCGAGCCGACGATCGAGGCCGGGCTCGAGCTCGTGGCAGATGCATCAACCACGCCGTCCGCCGATGTCGAGGCCGTAGGCGAGTCCAAAACGCCGGCGGGCAGCGTACCAGCACGCCCCTTAGAAAAACGCACCCATGACGCCCCGCAGAGTCAGCGATCCGCCATCGGTGAGGCGTCGACCTCTGCGGGCGACCGGCTGGGCAACCCGCCATGACCGCGGCCGCCGCACGGCATGCGGAAGCGCGCGCGCAGTCGGCGGTGCTGGCCGCGTCGCTGGTGGCGAGCGATCCGTTGCGGCGTTGGCGCCGGCAGCCGACGGCGTTCATCGAGCAGGTGCTGCACGACCCGGAGACCGGCGAGCCCTACCGGCTGCTGCCGGCGGAGCGGCGGTTTCTGGAGTACGCATTCAGGACCGACGCGCGGGGCAGGCTGCTTTATCCCGAGCAGCTCTATGCGTGCCCGAAGAAGAGCGGCAAGACGGCGTTCGCCGCCATGCACGCGCTGACGACCGTGCTGCTGTTCGGCGGAGCTTTTCCAGAAGCCAGTCTCCTCGCGAACGATCTGGACCAGGCCCAGGCGCGGGTGTTCGCAGCGGCCAGGCGGATCGTCGAGCGCTCGCCGCTGTTGCGGGCGGAGGCTAGGCGGACGCAGGACACGATAGCCTTCCCGGCGCTGGGCGCGACCATCACGGCGATCGGATCGGACTTTGCGGGCGCCGCGGGTGGCAACCAGAATATTGCGGTGTTCGATGAGTTGTGGGCCTACACCTCGGAGCGCAGCCGGAGGCTCTGGGACGAGATGGTTCCGCCGCCGACGCGGAAGATCGCCTGCCGGCTGACGGTGACCTACGCGGGCTTCGAGGGGGAGAGCCAGCTGCTCGAGGAGCTGCACAAGCGCGGCTTGCGGCAGCCGCTTGTCGGGCAGGACCTCTACGCCGGCGACGGCTTGCTGATGTTCTGGTCGCACGAGCCGGTGGCGCCGTGGCAAGACCAGCTCTGGATCGAGCAGATGCGGTCGCAGCTTCGGCCGGCGGCATTCCTGCGCATGGTGGAGAACCGCTTCGTCACCACCGAGAGCACGTTCATCGACATGGGCTGGTGGGACGCGTGTGTGGACCCGGCGGCGCATCCGCTGGTCACCGACAAGATCACGCCCGTGTGGGTCGGCGTCGACGCCTCAACCAAGCGCGACAGCACCGCCATCGTGGCGTGCAGCTGGGATCGCAACATCAACAAGGCGCGGCTGGCCTTCCACCGCATCTTCCAGCCGACGAGGGCGGACCCGCTGGACTTCGAGAGCACGGTCGAGGCCACGCTCATGGAGGTCCACGGCCGCTTCCGCGTCCAGGAGATCAGGTTCGATCCCTACCAGATGCAGGCGACGGCGCAGCGTTTGACGCGGTGTGGGCTGCGGATGACCGAGTTCACGCAGACGCCTGCGAACCTGACGGACGCGAGCCAGAACCTCTACGAGCTGATCAAGGGTCGCAACATCGTGCTCTACGAGGACGAGGTGATCCGGCGTGCGGCGCGTGATGCGATTGGCACTGAGACGCCGCGGGGCTGGAAGATCAGCAAGGACAAGCAGCGTTACAAGATTGACGTGATCGTGGCGATGGCGATGGCGGCATTGGGCGCGGTGCAGCAGGGCATCGTGAATGCGCCGCTGATCATTCCGCGGGCGGCGATTGCGCGCGGGATGCGGCCGAGCCCGCAGCAGCTCTACGGCCAGTTCGGGTGGCCCTGAGGAGGAGCCGATGGTCTCGGGCTCGCAGCATTTCATGAACGGCGTTCGGCACGATCCGCGCGCGAGGTTGGTCGAGCGCCACGGCGACGAGTACGTGATTGAGATTGTCCTGGACGAAGAAGCGGCGGACGAACCGCAGATGTTGGTCACTGCGCCGCGCACGAGAGGAGAACACTAAAATGATCCCGCAGAACGAACTCAACACCTTCAGAGCATATCTCCGCGACACCCCTGCGCGCATGCAGAGCACGCAGGGCTGGACGAGCTACTTGAAGGCGACCGGCGTCGCCGGCGCCTACGACAGCGCCCGGCCGCAACGGCAGCGCAGCAGCTCGCGGCCCATGTCGTTTCGCGAGATGTATCACAGCTCCATCGATGATCGCGGGCGGATTGCCTACGACCAGAAGGGCTCCGAGTTCGACCCCAACACGGGGCTCACCTACAACCTGCTGTGCGACGAGGACCCACGGCCGCAGGCTGAAGTTGAAACGACCGATGCCGAGCCGCCGAACGGGCACGGCATCCACGGACGAGCGCCGCCGGCTGGTCCATACGACGAGCCACGCCAGCAGCGCGTGCAGGAGCCGCGCCTGGCGCAAGATCCTTACACCGAGCAACAGCGCAAAGCATTCGGTGCTGCCGCCGGCGGGCACGGCCAGCTAGGCATCGATCCCGACTTCGCGCGGCGCGCGCTGCATGAAGACGCCGCGCTCGGCGAGATCGAGGCTGGCCAGCAGGGCCGCGAGGTCGGGCCGGAGGACTGGCAGCGAACGAGAGGCCGCGACCAGGAACACATCGACGAGGAGCAAGATCAGGCGCTCATCGACCAGCGCCTCACCAAGCTCCTGCAGCGTCTCGACCTCGACCCGAAGACTATCAGTCAAGCCGTCGCTCGCGACCGCAGGCGTCGCGCTGCCGACCGCGCCCGCAGGGCGAGAGACCAGGGCCCCGAGCCGTTCAAGGGAATGCCTGAAGCCTTCAAGGGCTCGCCGAATGCGCGGCTCGCCGGCGACTCCGCGTCATTCGCGCGTATGTACGGCGCGGACGCCACGCGCTTGCTCCCCCGCATCCCCGCGCAGACGCCGCGCGTGTTCGTATCCCGCTCGATGGCCATGGATGTGAGCGCGTCGGAATACGCGCCGTATCACACCATGGCCGCCTTCAAGCGGGGCGAGGCGGATTACAAGCGCGGGAACTATCACAACCCGTACAGCGCCAACAGCGTCGAGGGGCAAGCGTGGGATCGCGGGGCGGAGTACGCCATGCGCGTTGCGCGCGGGAAGTGACGCCATGGTGACCGCGCGCGCTATAGCCGCCGCCGAGACCGACCTCAGGAAGGCCGAGCAGTCCGCCATCCACGCACGCGGCATGCTGCAGAAAGCGACCGTGAGGGATGGCCGTCTCATGTCGATGCTGCCGTCTAGCGATCCGCGCCGGCGCTCGTTCGAAGACGCAACGCGCGAGTGCGCCATTGCGGAGCGGCAAGCGCATGAGGCACGCGCCAAACTCGACCGGCTCCGCTCCGCGAACGGCGGCGGCAAGCCTTCCGTCAAGCAGGCGCGGCTCAACCTGGCGACCGCGATCGAGCATGAGAAGCGCGCCCGCAGTGCGGTGAAGCGCAACGCGGCCGCCATGGAGAAGGCCGCCGATGAGGCGCGCACGGCGCGCGCGCAGCTCGAGCATGCCGAGGCCGGCGCGGAGGAAGCAAAGGCGGAGACCACCGCCGCGGCCATGGCAAAGGCGAGGAGCAAGCTGACCGCGGCCGAGGACGTTGCCCAGGCCGCAGCGAACATGCGGGCGAAGCTCGAGCAGAAGGCGGCTGAGCTCGACCGCGCCGCGGAGGATGCCGGGCCGCCAGGTGCAGGCAGCCGTGGACGCGGTGATCAGGGCCGAGCTCTCGGTGGGCGAGCTGCTCGCCGAGACCGCCAGGCTCACCGAGCGGCTCGTCGTCAAGCGGCTGACGCTGCGCGCGCTGTCGTTCTTCGAGACCACGAGCGCGGAGGAGCGCCGCGCCATCCAGGACACGATCACCGCGCCGCTGCCGGGCATGCCCGGTGAGGCTCATCAGTTCGCGCAGCATGCGGTCGTGCAGACGATAGCGGAGATGCGCGCGCAGCTCGCGGCTGACGCGACTGCGGCGGTGGAGAAACTTTGAGATGTGCGGGCGGGCTACGAACTCCTCGTCTGCCCGCACGCCGCGGGAAGTACGACATTCCCGCAGCAAGTGCCCGCCGACAGGCACGACCTCGAATGTCGGCTACTTCGCCCCTGCCTGCGAACGAGGCGTCGAAGCGCAGGCAGGGGCGTTCTTTCATCTTCAGTTCCTGGAGGCACGTGGACTCGCGCGTGTCCCCGGAAGGTCCCGGAGTCTTTCAGGTTTCATCTCCGGGGCGACCAAGCCGGTGAGTGGTCGCGCATTGAAAACCCCGGCAGCCGCATCATGTGAACTCCTCGCAGGGGTGCGGACCTAAGCGGCTCTTGGGCCGCCCAAGTGACGCGTGACCACCCCGCCGCGTTGACCCTCATGGGGGCGGCGGGGTGGCACTCTCGCCAGCAGGTTCGCGCGTTGGTGGGAACGAGGGGGGTTGATGCCATGAGCCGCGGCCTCGCGCTGACCGACAGCCCGCTCAACGATCTCCGCACAATCGCCAATCCCTTTCCGGTGCGCATGCGGCCCCACTAACTCGCGATGCTGGGCGCGGTGCTCAGGGGCAGAAGCAGCGTGGGCGATGCGGAGCTGCACCGACTGGCCCGGTGCCGGCGGGCAATGTCTGCGTGGTTTCCTATGACCGGTGCTCATGCTGGGGCGCTCGCCGACATGGTCGACATGCTCAAGCGAGCTAGATGTTGTCGCAGAAGAGATCGACTTGGATCAATTCTGAGGGCAGAATTGCGCGCAATGCTCCCGAACGGAGGTGCGGGTGAGCGAGCCCGTCCCACTCAAATATCGGGCCTTCCTGAGCTACAGCCACCGCGACCGGAGCTTCGGCAAGTGGCTCCATTCCGCGCTTGAAGGTATTCGCATTGACAAGGATCTGGTTGGCCGCGAGACGCCGGCGGGTCCAGTGCCCAAGGCGTTGCGACCGATCTTCCGGGATCGCGAAGACTTTTCGGCAGGGCATTCCCTAGGCGAACAAACACTTGCCGCGCTCGAAGCCTCGCAATTCCTGATTGTCATTTGCTCGCCGAACGCCGCGCAAAGCAAATACGTCAACGAGGAGGTGCGCCGCTTCAAGATGCTAAGCCGCGCCGAGCGCGTGATCCCGGTGATTGTCGATGGCGAGCCAGGCGATCCCATCCGCGAATGCTTCCCGCCCGCGCTGCGGTGCAAGGTGGGAGCCGACGGACAGATCACCGACGAGCGCGAGGAACCGATTGCGGCCGACGCCCGGGAGCAAGGTGACGGCAAGGAGGTGGCCAAGCAGAAGGTGGTAGCGGGGCTACTCGGGGTTGGCCTCGACGAGATCGTGCGGCGGGCGGAAAGGGCACGCAGACGACGGAACCGTTTCTGGGCGGCGTTGGCCGGTATTTTTCTCGTGCTCGCGGTCGCAGCAAGCGTCAGCGCGGTCTATGCCTGGCAGCAGCTCAAGAAGAACGAGGCACTCCTCAATGCCACGCTCAAAAGTGCGACCGAGATCGTTGATGAGGCTGTTGCGCAGGCGGAGAAATACACCGTGCCGCGCGCTGCTACGCTTGCGTTTCTTGTCAAGGCCGAAGGTTTGTTCGACGGCATGGCACGATACGGTCGGCCAACGCTGGAATTGCGTTACCGCAAGGCTTGGATGCTGATCGCGTTCGCGCGCAATTACAAAATCCTCGGGGATACTGGCAAGCAATTCGCCCGCGCCAACGAAGCGTATCGTCTGCTCGTTGGGCTTGCGGCCGAGAAGCCCGATGACACGACTTATCAGAGAGACCTGTCGATTGCTTATAGGGAGGTCGGCGACGTGCTGGTCGAGCAAGGCAATCTGACAGAGGCGCTACAAGCCTACCGCGACAGCCTCGCCATTGCCGAGCGCCTGGCCAAGGCCGACCCCGGCAATGCCGGCTGGCAGCACAATCTCTCGATCTCCTACGGGAAGGTCGCCGACGTGCTGGTCGAGCAAGGCAATCTGACAGAGGCGCTACAAGCCCACCGCGACAGCCTCGCCATCAGTGAGCGCCTGGCCAAGGCCGACCCCGGCAATGCCGATTGGCAGCACGATCTCTCGGTCTCCTACGGGAAGGTCGGCGACGTGCTGATGGCGCAAGGCAATCTGACAGAGGCGCTGCAAGCCCGCCGCGACAGCCTCGCCATTGCCGAGCGCCTGGCCAAGGCCGACCCCAGCAATGCCGGCTGGCTCCACAATCTCTCGATCTCCTACGCGAGGGTCGCCGACGTGCTGGTCGAGCAAGGC
>Ga0306926_10004218_pt1 | contig 15052 bp, 12 predicted proteins | sample flu12Cox44000178_FD_203759 | JGI IMG/M metagenome (GOLD analysis project Ga0306926, IMG submission 203759) | Lab enrichment of tropical soil microbial communities from Luquillo Experimental Forest, Puerto Rico - flux8day.12C.oxic.44.000.178 (v2)... | ecosystem: Environmental > Terrestrial >...
GTGGTTGGCCAGCAGCAGCGCGTCGTAATGCTCGACGTAGGGTTCAATTGCCGCGCTCAGTTCCGGAGTTCCCGGCGTGGCATAGCGCACCAGCGGTATCTTGCCAAGACCGATCACCACCTCCGGGAGCAGCGCTTCGTCCAAGGCGCGCCCGGCGGCGGCAAATCCCGTCGCGGTTGCCGGATGGGCATGGCAGATGGCATGCACATCCGGGCGCATGCGGTAAAACACCAAGTGCATCAGAACTTCGGAGGAGGTCTTGCGAATCCCTTCGAGGTGCCGGCCCTCAAAATCCACAACCACCAGATCGTCGGGCTCCAGCATGCCCTTATTCATGCAGGTGGGGGTGGTCAGGATTCTGCCGTCGCCGAGCCGCACCGACACGTTCCCCTCGCAGGCGACGATAAACGCGCGCTCATACATCCACCGGCCGAGGGTGCAAATTTCCCGCCGGTGTTGCTTTTCGCTCTTCTGATTTCCGGCCAGCACTGAGTCCGGACGCATAAACGGACTCCTTCCCCCGCGCGGAATTATCCATCGCGCGAGCTTTTTTGCAACTGATTATTTTGACTGGTCCCGGTTTTTTACAATCTCCGCAGCACCGCCGGCCAGACCAGGACGAGCCGGCGTCTATCCGTCCGAGCTAGGCGTAGATACCACGCATCTTCAGCGCCTTAGCCACGCGGTCAATGGCCACCATATAGGCCGCAATACGGTTGTTCACGTGGTGCTTTTCCGCGTATTTGACCACCACATCGAAAGCGCTGACCATCACATCCATCAGCCGTTCGTTTACTTCGCTTTCGCGCCAGAAGAAGCCTTGCCGGTCCTGTACCCACTCGAAGTAGCTCACTGTGACGCCCCCGGCGTTGCCGAGAATGTCTGGCACCGTGAAAACGCCCTTGTCGTCGAGGATGGCATCGGCCTGCCAGGTGGTGGGCCCATTGGCGCCCTCGCACAGAATTTTCGCGTGGACGCTAGCGGCATTTTTCTCGGTGATCTGGTTCTCAATCGCGGCGGGAATCAGCACGTCGCAGGGCTGGAACAGCACGTCCTTGGGGCTCATCTTCTGTCCGCCGCCAGGGAATTCCTGCAGCGGCCGCTTCTGGTTGTTCACCCAATCCATGACTCCGGGGATGTCGAAGCCATTTTCGTTGTATAGCCCGCCGCCGATATCGGCTAACCCGATGATCTTGTAACCCGCCTTCTGCATCAGATCCGCGGCCATGGAGCCCACATTGCCGAAGCCCTGGATGACCGTGCGGCAATTCTGCTTCTTCATGCCCAGCTTTTGAACGGCCTGGTCCACGCACATCATCACCCCGCGCCCGGTAGCTTCGCGACGCCCGCGCGAGCCGCCTAGCTCGATGGGCTTGCCGGTCACCACCGCCGTCGTGGCCTGTCCCACGTGCATGGCGTAAGTGTCCATCACCCAGGCCATGGTCTGCTCATTGGTGCCGACATCCGGCGCCGGGACGTCGCGTTCCGGGCCGAGCCAGCTGGACAGTTCCGCGGTATAACGCCGCGTTAGCCGTTCCAGCTCGCCGCGGGACATTTTGCGGGGATCGCAAATCACTCCGCCCTTGGCTCCACCAAAGGGGATTTCTACCACCGCGCACTTCCAGGTCATCCAGGCCGCCAATGCGCGCACTTCGTCAATGCTGACATCCGGCGCGAAGCGAATACCGCCCTTGCCTGGACCGCGCACGGTGGAGTGCAGGACGCGATAGCCGGTGAACACTTCGAGCGTGCCATTGTCCATGCCCACCGGAATGTACATGGTGACTTCTTTGTCGGGATATTTCAGATACTTGTAGACGCCTTGCTCCAGCCCCAGTTTCCGCGCGGCTTCTTCAAAACGCGCTTCGGCGTTTTGATAGACATTCATCTCCTCGGGTGCAATCGCTTGGGACATTCTTGCCTCTCTTGCCAGGGACGCGGGTACCCGGGGTCTACGGCGTAGCTTCGCCCGGCCGGTTCGCACACCCCGCCCTGGATTCCGCTGGGAATTTTTCCTCGATGGTGGCGGGCAACGTTGCCGTTTGCGGGCTACCCACCCGCGGTGCGGTTGCCGCCGGAGTGCCAGTATACGGACCCTTTCCACCTGCCTGCAAGTTGCAAGCGACTCGGCAGGTATCCGGCCAGGAACCGCTGCATCCAACCGAACGCGCATTCGCGCACAACTCGCGAGGTAAGCGAAACATGTCCAAAATGAAAGCAGTAGAGGTTTCCAAAGCTGGTGGCGATTTTAAGATCGTCGAACGCAACATTCCGGCACCCGGTCCCGGTCAGGTCCTGATCAAAGTCGAAGCTTGCGGCGTTTGCCACAGCGATTACTTTGTGAAAGAAGGCTTATGGCCGGGACTCACGTTTCCCCGTATTCCGGGACATGAAATCGCCGGCGTTGTGGAGACGGTCGGCCCCGGCGTGACCGCGTGGAAGAAAGGCCAGCGCGTGGGCGTGGGCTGGCACGGGGGGCAGGACAACACCTGCCCGGCATGCCGCGCCGGCGATTTTGCCAACTGCGAGAGTAATTTCATTACCGGATTCACGTACGACGGAGGTTACGCAGAGTACCTGGTGGCGCCGGTCGAGGCAATCGCGCGCGTCCCGGAAGGGTTCGACCCGGCCGAAGCTGCCCCTCTGCTCTGCGCCGGCATTACCACGTTTAACGCGCTGCGCCACAGCGGGGCCGGGCCCGGCGACCTGGTTGTCATTCAAGGGATAGGCGGTCTCGGGCATTTGGGCATTCAGTTCGCGAACAAATTCGGCTACCACGTCGTAGCCGTCGGGCGCGGGCCTGACAGCGCGGCGCTCGCGAAAAAGCTTGGTGCTCACGAGTACCTGGATAGCCAAGCGGTAAACGCTGTGGAGGAACTGAAAAAAAGGGGGGGCGCAGCGGTGATACTGGCCACCGCGCCAAGTTCCCAGGCCATGTCGGAGATTTTTCATAGCCTCGGGCGCAACGGCAAACTGCTGATCGTCGGCGCGGATATGACGCCTATTCAGATTCCCGGCGCGGCTTTCATTCAGGGACGGAAAGGCATACTGGGCTGGGCGGCCGGCACGCCCAGCGATTCAGAGGACACCCTGCGGTTTGCCGCTTTGACCGGTGTACGTCCCATGATTGAGAAATTCCCTTTCGAAAAGGTCGCCGAGGCTTACGCGCGCATGATGAGCGGGCGGGCACAGTTCCGGGTCGTGCTCACGATGTAAGTTGCGGGTCTCACTCCAGCCGAAACTGCACGGTTACCGTCAGGTGCATCGCCGTCGCTTCCCCGTTGAGCGTCGCCGGACGGTACTTCCAGTGCTGTACCGACTCCATCGCCGCGCGATGCAGCAGAGCGGGTCCGGAGATCACTTTGGTAGCCGACACGAGTCCGTTGGCATCGATCAAAGCATCAATGGTGACATCGCCGCTCAGTCTCTGGGCCCGCGCCAGTGGCGGGTAGACGGGCGGGACCGAGGACAGCAAGCGGGCGGGAATTACATCACCACCGACGGGCAGGGGCGCCACGGGCTGTGTACCCTTGTTGGCCAGCATGCTGAGGCCGCCGGGCTCTTGGCTCGACACCCCGCCTAGTGCCAGCCCCGGATCGCTGCTGCCGTCTTGGGCGGCAGTGCTTCGCGTGACTACCGGCGCTGCCAGGCGCACGGCTCCGAGTGCCGGCTTTTTCTCCTGCTGCTGGTCGGCATCCGCGACAAGCGGCTCAGCGCGGTTGGCCCGGGTTCCAATTAGGGCGGCTCGCGTTTGACTGGCCGCGCCCGCGGAGTTTTGCAGCGTGGCTGCAGGTTGCTCGATCGTCCGACTCGGCGGTCGATTTACGATGTTCGCCTCGGCCGGTTCCGGTGCGGGGTTGCTGACGGCCGGCGACGGCGCCGGAATCGACTCGAAACCCCTCACTGCATCACTAATCCCGCTGGCCGACACCTTGGACGGTTGGCGCACGTACCAATACCAGGCGGCAGCTGCCACCAAAGCCAGCGCCACGATCAAAAGCGCAATTTTCCAGCCTTTGCCGGAACCTCTTGCCGGTTCGGCAGCGCCTACCGCCAAGGACGTGCCGAAGTTCGGGGCTCGGCCCTCACCGGAGAGCGTGAGCACTCCCTTCTGATCGTACGACTCCACGGCACCCGCCTCCGGCAAACCGGCGGCGTCTTCGCCGACATGCGCTTCGTTGCCTGCTCCTTCCCCCTTGCCGTCAACCGGCGACGCCGAATTGCGGGCGAGCGGCTCGAGCCACGAGGGGATCTTGACCTCTTCCGCGGCCAGATCAAACGTCGCAGTTCCCGAAGCAGGATGCGACGTCATGCCCAACGCAGCTCCCAATCCGGGCTTGGGATCTTTTTCCGCGGATTCGAAAACGGGATCCGGCGCGGCGAAAGTCGGCTTCGGCGGCTGCTCGACATGTGGTCTTTCGGGAGCCTTCAACTCCAGACCATTCGAGCCGTGACTCAGAAAGTCAGAAAGCGTCGGAATCTTGGGCGGCGCCGCGGGGGACGGTGCGCGGTCGACCGCTGGGGCCCGCAACTCACCCTCGTGCGTCGCAGACTTGGTGGTCGCCGCAGGCTGCGCCGGCGTAGACGGAAAAACGATCACCGGCTTGCCGGCGGGCTGAGGATTCGACTGTGCCGCAGGGGGCGTCGCGATCTTCAGATCCTCGCGCTTCGCTTCGGGAGATTTTGCCGCGGCGCCCGGCGTAACCGCCGGAGGAGCGGCCGCCGGCGCGGGCGCAGCCGCACCGCCCGGAAAACGGATCCCCCAGAAATCGGAGGCGGCTTCGGTAAACTTCAGTTCCACATAGCCGCCTGTGGCACCGCTCTGCTTCGATTTCACGACCTGGCAGACCACTTCTTTCTTGGACTTCTCGTTGGTCACAAATAGCAGCTGCCCAGGTCCCACCACTGCGGTTAGCCGGATCACCGCGCCCGTTCCAAACACCAGAACCGTCTGTGTGGATTCCGAAAATGGCTCGCGCTTGTCGCTGCCGGCAACGGTGCTCGCACCGTTCACGGTCACGGGTATTTCCACCGCTACCGGTTGCGGCTTTGCGCCGCCCGCGCCGCCTGCTGCTACGGTGGGCTGTGCGGACATCTCGGAATCTCTGATCAAAGGAGCCATGCTGTACCTGCTTCGAGTGCCGAAGTTTCGATAGACCCCAGTGTGGAAATACAAAATCCACGCCGCCGATCCTTTCTATAGGTTCGTGAACCTCGCGGGTGGGAGCGATAGTACGCGCGTACTAGCGTGGAAACACCTGTCCCGAAGTACAGGCGAATGCGAACCTTCAGCGTGCGGTTCTCTGTCCTAGTGCGAGGAAGCGCAAATCCGACAGGGTCTCGCCGTCGGAAGGCTTCACTTGACCGTCACAAACGGCAGATCGAACTGCCGATCGATCTCGACCCGGTACCCGGTCACCAGCTTATTGGTCTCTGCTGCCATCCCAACGACAGCTTGCAATTCCTTGAACATCTCCGGCGTCATGCCTTTCCGTACTGCCGACGCGGTGTGCGACGCGATGCAGTAATGGCAGTTGTTGGCAACGCTCACCGCCACATAGATCAGTTCCTTGGTGAGCGGATCGAGCGCTCCCGGTCCCATGACCTCCTTGATGCTCTCCCAAGTCCTTTTGAGCGTTGTCACATCGTGCGCGATGGCCTTCCAGAAATTGTTGACCGAGTCCGTCCGGCGCGTGGCCATGATGTCGTCATACACCGCTCGTACCTCCGGACTGGCATCCTGATATTCAATCAATCCGAACGTGGACATTTTCGCCTCTCGAAAATTAAGGTTGGCCATAGGCCAGCGCGGCTGCGGCAGGCAAGCGTAGCCGGGAATCTCTCCTCGAGCAACCCGGCGAGGCCTCCATTAGCGACCATCGATTCCACTTGGCGCGCCATCGAATCGAGCGTAACGTATTCGCTGGCATTCTGCGTTTTGGCACTATTAAATCGAAATAATAATGCGAGGCTCCCATGCGTCTTCTCTGGCGGGTGTGCGCGGCGGTGGTGATCTGCTCTGCTGCGGCCGGCTACGCCACGGCACAGTCGGTAACCGTAAACACTGCGGCCGGGAAAGCCATCCCTTTCGATCCCGACAAATCGCTCGGCAGCTCCCTCGACATCCTCGCGGCAAGAGAGTTTGAGAGAGTCTTCTCCCCCGCAACCATCCAGCAGTCCCTTTCCGCCGGGTGGGGCCCCATCAGCTACCGCCAGAACACCGAACTGACCATTGCCGCGTGGCACTGGAATCCGGCTGGTTCCTGGAGCGATCCTCAGCACAAAAGCGGCTACTTTACCGGCAGCGCCGATCCTCCGGGCGACCCCAAGAGCGACTTGCGCGCTTCCTACGGCTATCCGCTTCCCCATCGCGGCAACACCCGCAACGGCGGCGCGTCGCACGGCTTTTCGCGTTTGACCGACGGCGACCCCGGGACCTATTGGAAAAGCAATCCCTATCTCAGTTCGAAATTCACGCAAGAGAGCGATTCGCTTCATCCGCAGTGGATCGTCGTCGATTTCGGCGCCCCGCAGCCGATCGACGCTCTGAGAATCGCCTGGGCCGATCCGTACGCCACCAGATTCCTGGTGCAGTATTGGTCCGGCGGCGACGATCCCATGAACAGACCCCTGGCGGGATTGTGGAGCACGTTCCCGCAGGGCGAATTCTCCGGCCAGAGCGGCGGCGATCGGATTGTGCGCCTGTCCCGCGAGCCGGTGCGCACGCGCTTTCTCCGCATCTGGATGACCGAATCGTCGGGCACCTGCGACTCGCACGGCTCTTCCGATCCCCGCAACTGCGTCGGCTATGCAGCAAGCGAAATCTCCGCGGGAAACTTTTCAAGCGATGGCAAATTCGTCGATCTGGTCAAGCACGTGGCCGGAGAAAACCAGACCGCCACCTACGTATCCTCCATCGACCCCTGGCACAGCGAAGCGGATCTCAGCAGCGGCCAGATCCAAACCGGCTTCGACCTTTTCTTCAAAAGCGGTTACACCAATCACCTTCCCGCCATGGTTCCCGTTTCCCTGCTTTACGGCACGCCCGAAGACAGCGCCGCCGAGATGGCCTACCTCGAGAAGCGCGGCTATCCGGTCTCCTATGTCGAAATGGGCGAAGAACCGGACGGGCAGTTCATGCTTCCGGAAGATTACGGGGCGCTTTATCTGGAGTGGGCGAGCGCGTTGCACCGCGTGGATGCGCAGCTGAAACTCGGCGGGCCGGTGTTTGAAGGCGTGAACGAGGACATCAAGGTCTGGCCCGATGGCGGCGGCAAAACGTCCTGGCTTGGGCGCTTTGTCGACTACCTGAAGGCCCACCACCGCCTGGACGATCTCAGCTTTGTCTCCTTCGAGCATTATCCGATCGCGCCGTGCGATGTGAACTGGAGCGATCTTTACCGCGAGCCGGAGTGGACACGCACGGTTCTCGAGGCCTGGCGCGAAGACGGCGTCCCGGAAAGCGTCCCGCTCATGAATACCGAAAGCAATCTTTCCTGGGAGCTCACCGAACCGATGCAGGACGTGATGGCCGCCTTGTGGCTCGCGGACAGCGTGGGATCATTTTTCGAGTTCGGCGGACAGGTTTACTACCACTCCCCGATCCAGCCGGAGCCGCTGCGCCAGGGCTGCCGCGGCTACAGCACCTACGGCAACTTCATCGCCGACGCAGATCTCAACATCAAACAGTACAGCTCGCAGTACTTCGCGAGCCGCATGATCAATTTCGACTGGGTGCAGCACGGCGCCGGAGTGCACCGCTTCTTTCCGGCGGTCTCGGATGTCCGGGACGAAGCCGGCAACACGCTGGTCACCGCCTATGCGGTAGCCCGGCCTGACGGCGAGTGGTCGCTGCTTCTCGTGAACAAGGATGCCGGCAACTCCCACACCCTCCGGATCCGCTTTTCGGACGGCACCCTAAATTCGCAGCGCCACTTCGACGGCCCCATCCGGGCCACCACTTTCGGCGCCGAACAGTACGTCTGGCATCCGGACGGGGCCAAGAGCCATGCCGATCCTGACGGTCCGGCCGCCGTCTCCTCCCTCGAGGCCAGACCCGACACGCCATTCACGCTGCCGCGCGCGTCGATCACCGTGCTCCGCGGCAAGATTCAGTGATGGGGTGCCCGGTCGTTTGCTTTGGCGGGCGCTTCCGTCGTGCTGCCGGACGAAGCCGGCTCAAACAGCTTTAGATTCTGGCCTTTCCACTGCATGGCCGCAAAAATTCGGTTCCGGCCGCTCGGATGATCGAAGAAGATAATCTCCTCGATCGGGCCGGGACTCATCTTGCGGTATTCGCCGAGGTGAATCGCCGCCTGCGCGAATCCATCCGGCTGGCGGCTGGCGTTGAGGCCGAACATGTCCGCCTCGTATTCCTGCGTGCGTGTTTGGGTGTTGAATACCGGCGTCATCAGGAAACCGAAGATCGTGGTCAGCAGCATGACCAGCGGCACCACCGCCGTGTCGCCCACCGACCGCACGTCCCACACTGCGCCCCACTTCCGGATCGCGCCGTCGAGCGCCCAGCGCAGGGCGGCAAAAGAAACCACGATCACGATCAGCAAAAACTCCATCGATTTCGGAATGTGGTTGAGGACGTAGTGCCCCATCTCGTGACCCATGACCGACTGGATCTCTTCGGGCGAGCCCCGCCGCAGCAGGTTGTCGTTCAGGGTGATGCGCATGGTCTTGCCGAATCCGCTGACGTTTGCGCTCATGCGCGTGGTGTCGCGCGAAGCGTTGATCTGGTACACGTCGTGCGCGGGAATTCCGTTGGCGCGCGCCATCGCCAGAATCGGCTGCGTAACCTTGGGATCGTCGAGTTTGGTGACTTTGTAGAAAATCGGAATCAGTACCACCGGCGCGATCATCACCGTGAAAATCATGAAGCACGTGGTGGCTACGGCTCCCCAGATGTGCCAGGTGCGGGGCAGCTTTCTGACGATCCCAAAAAGCAGCATCGCCAGAAGGCCACCGAGCACGATCAGAATCCCGAGGCCCTTCAGCTGATCGGCGAACCATCCGCCGAAGTTCTGCGTGGCCAGGCCGTATTTCTTTTCGCGGAAAAATCCTTCATACGCGGCAAGAGGAAAGCCGATAACCGCCGTGAGCACGGCAAACTGCGCCCAGTAGATAAAAGTCTGTATCGGCTTGAACCGTGTGATCCGTTCCGCCAGGTTGCGCATTGCCGCCGAGATGCGCAAGCGCAGCAGCAGCCAGTACATCAGCGCAGCGTAGAGGAAATCCCACAGGATCATCCAGTAGCCGCCCTCGAAGTAGGCGTCCGAGCGTGTCCGCGCCGCGGCAGGTATCTGCTCGAGGTAGGCCTCGGTGGCCGCCAGCGGGTCGAAATGATCGGAGACCCGCGCAGCTTCCGGCACCGTGGTGACGGAAGGCATTTCATTGGCTTGGTTAGGGCCGGTCGCGGAGGCTTCGGACGCAGACCCGAATGCGGCGCCGGCCAAACAGCAAAGCAGCAGCGCAGTTTCGACCAATCGCTTGTTCATGGGAACTCCGAGAAGATCGACGGCTGCTGAACTATACGCCACAAACTGCCCAAAAGTTGCATAAAGGAGAGTTCGCCGAACGGCGGGCTTCAGCGGCGCGGCCGCGGCCCGGAAGTTCGCGGAAGAAATTCATCGAGCAGAAGTTGCGCCAGCCGCTTCGAATTGTGCCGGATGACGTTGTGTTCCGCGAGCAAATTGCCGAGCAGCAGGCGCACGCGCATGCGGCGTAGGTTGGCGTCATCGATGACCACCTGTGAGGCGCCTTCCCGCTGGTAGCGGCGCGCCACTGCGGGGGACACCGGCTGCCGATTGGCCACCACAAAGTCCACAATGCGCGGCTGCACGTGCTGCTCGATGGCCCGGAGATGCTGCGAAACGGAATAGTTGGTGGTCTCCCCGGGCTGGGTCATCAAGTTGGCGATATACACGCGCGGCGCGCGGGAGCGCGCAATGGCCCGCGCGATTTCCGGGATCAGCAGGTTCGGGAGAATGCTGGTGTAAAGCGAGCCCGGCCCCATCAGAATCAGATGCGCTTCGCGAATGGCCTCTAATGCTTCGTCCAGCGGACGCACATTTGCCGGAGAAAGCATGAGTTTCTTGATGGGCGAGCGGCTGGCGGTGATGCGTGTTTCGCCGCGTACCAGCTTGCCGTTTTCAAGAATCGCCTGCAGCGTGACGTTGGAGAGCGTAGAGGGGAAAATGCGCCCGCGAATCGCCAGCACCCGGCTTGAGACGCGCACCGCCTCGGCGAAATCGCCGGTGATGTGCGTGAGCGCAGCCAGAAAGAGATTGCCGAAGTTGTGGCCGACCAGCCCGTGACCCGCGCTGAAGCGATACTGGAACAGCCGGCTCAGCAAGGTTTCGTCTTTCGAAAGCGCCACCATGCAGTTGCGGATGTCGCCCGGGGGAAGAATGCGGTTTTCGCGGCGCAGGCGGCCGGAGCTGCCCCCGTCGTCGGTAACCGTAACGATGGCCGCCAGATCGACAATAGGGCGTTTGCTCGTGGGGTAGGGATCGTGCCGGGGGACGACGTGAAGCTTCAAGCCGCGCAGCAGAGCGGCAAGTCCCGTGCCGCCACCGAGAGCGACGACGCGGATGCCGTGCGCTCGAATGCGAGACGTACGAGGCGATGGACTCACAGGATTGCCAGAACCAGAGCCGAGAGCACCACCTTAGCAGAAAGCGGGGCGGAGGTAGACAGCGGACGGAGGCCAAAGCCTGCCGACCGCAGAGTGCGTGAGGGCCGGAAGGCGCTTAGCAAAATCGCAGTCATTCTTTTTCGGGATAGAGAAGTTCGGTGAAGCGCGGATCTTCCTGAAGGAAAGCGAAGTCCTCGTCGTTGCGCGCGTGGAAGCGGTTGGCGCCGTTGAGTTCGATAGCGATTTTCAGATTGCCGAGGGCGGCGTCGGCCTCTCCGGTAAGGCAGTCGAGGGCGGCCAGCGCATAAACGATGTGGTCGGCCTTGGCCGCGAGCTTGCGCGCCCTGTCGAGACTCTCGCGGGCATCGTCCCAGCGCCCGAGGTTCATCATGGCCACACCGCGCTGATAATGCTCTTCGGCGGTTTTGGGATTCTGCTCCTGAGAAGGCTTCATGCGCTGCTCGGCAATTTTCAGATGCATGCGCGCGCGATCGGCGAGTTCCTTGCTCGGGCCCTCGAGAACTTTTTCTAGCTCCTGCTTGGCGCGCTGAAATCTCTGCTGATGGAAAAGCACCAGAGCCTCATCGTAGATTTTCATCTGCGCCTGCACGCGCGGATCAACCAACTCGACGCCGCCTCGCTGGGGTGGGTGTGGCGGCAGTAAGGGCTTTCGTTTCTGCGATTTAGAGGGTCGGTCGTGCGCAGCGGTGTGGGAATGGGATTTCTTTGCCTTGACCATGCGGGGCACTGTAGCAGAGGCAGAAAGTGGCGTCAACGAAGAGCGCATGCGATGAATCGTGAAAGGAAACCGCAAGAACCGTGCCGGGGCCGCAGCAGCGGGCCCAGTCACCCGCCACGCCGCACGATATTGCCGGGCAGGTAGAAGAAATTTAAGGACTTAACCGGCCGGGCCACAGAGGGACACCCGCGGCGACGGGCGCCGGGGAGGGAACTCTGCATCAGACCTGGTAGGTTCTGGCGGGAGTAGCAAGTTTGGCCGGGCCGGGCCCAGCCCGCTTCGGCGTGAACCGAACAGCGCCGCAAAAGGCGCATTAACTTCCAAACCAACCGGATGCTCACGGTCGCCGAAGGCGCTCGCGATGGCTGCTACCATGAGGCGATGAGCGCAATCGCCATGATAGAGGAGGGGGCCAGCCGGCAGGAGACCCCGCTCGCAGGGCCGGCGACGGCGTCTCTGTCCCCGCTCGATAAGGACGCCGACGGTGGTTTTCGAGAAGCCTCGCAGATGTGGCCCACCACCCCCGTTCGGGCGAGATTTCGATTAAGAATTGGTGCATTATCTGACGGCGCGTTACGATCCGGTGGGGCTGCTGGTAGCTGGCGGCGAAAGACATCGGGGACTCACCTTCACGGTGTGGCAGCGAGAGGACGCCCGAAGGGAACGATGACCGGAGTCGAAGAAACGCCAGAAGCCACAGCTCACTCGGCAAAGACGGCGCTGGGCGGCAGGACAGAATGAGCGAAGCCAGGGCCGCTAGGGCTGATGGGGGCGAGCCGTCAGCCTCTGTGGGCGAACCGCTGCACCGCTTGAGCGTAGTCATCCCCGCCCACAACGAGGAGGGGTGCGTCTCCTCAACCGTTGAACACCTGCACCTGGAGCTGAAGCTGTGCCAGGTGCCGCATGAGATTGTGGTGGTGGACGATGGCAGCACGGATGCCACCTGGCAAAAACTGCTGGACTTGCGCGGCCACATTCCGGAGTTGAAGGCGGTGCAAAACACGGGACCACACGGCTTCGGACGGGCCGTAGCGGAAGGGCTCGACAGTATTACCGGCGACGCCGTGGTGCTGATGATGGCCGACGAGTCGGACGATTGCCGGGACGTGGTCCGCTACTGGGAACTTCTGAACCAAGGCTGGGACGCAGTGTTTGGTTCGCGTTTTGTCAAAGGCGGGGGCGTGATTGACTACCCCTGGATCAAGCTGCGGCTGAACCGCATCGGCAACTTTTTGATCCGCATCATGTTTGGGATCAAGTTGAACGACACCACCAACGCGTTCAAGGCCTACCGGGCAAGCGTGATCAAGGGCTGCAGCCCGCTGTTGTCGCCGCACTTCAATCTGACCGTCGAGTTACCGCTAAAAACCATCGTGCGTGGATACAGCTGGACCGTTATGCCGATCACCTGGAGAAATCGCCGCACCGGGAAATCGAAGCTCGCGCTCAAAGAGATGGGAAGCCGGTATCTGTTCATCTGTTTGTATGTATGGCTCGAAAAATACTTCAGCCGCGGCGACTACCGGAAAGGTACGCAGTGACCGCAGATCGCCTGAGCGGCGGTCGGCAGTCCCGGGCTCGGGAACCCGTGCAACGCCGGCAACGCAATCCATCGGCGCCAGCGGTATAGTAAGGAGCCCAGGGGCACCAGGACCGGGAAGGGCCTCCGGACGTGTAACGATCTTGTGCGCAAGAGCCAGAAACGGGAGAGCAACCAATGGAGCGAAGAATGGTGCTGAAGGCGTTGTCGGTCGCGGGGCTGCTGCCAACGCTGGCGGCGGAGGCTTTTACCGGCTCCCCGGACACGGCAGGTGCGGCAGTGTATGAACTGCGCGTATACACCACCTATGAGGGCAAGCTCGACGACCTGCTAAAGCGGTTTCGTGAGCACACCATGGCTCTTTTTGAGCGTCACGGCATGAAGAACGTAGCTTACTGGACGGCAAGCGAAGCGCCATTGGCGGGTAAGACGCTCGTCTATATCTTGAGACATCCGAGCCGGGAGGCCGCCACGGCCAACTGGAAGGCTTTCCAGGACGATCCGGAATGGCAGCAGGTGCGAAACAAGAGCGAGGAGGCCGGAAAGATCGTGGAGAAGGTGGACTCTACCTTTATGGCCTTGACCGACTTTTCGCCCAAGATTGGCTAGGGCCGGTCGAGTCGTTACCAGACGGGAGCAGGCGGCAAAAATAGCTGTGCGGCGGAGCGGGTTCTCGCCGAGACTACCTAGAGCAACCCGTGTGGACGGCCCATCTGGGAGGTGTGTTCACCATACGTGACAGGGTCAATTTTGGCCGGGTGTTACGCGTGTGTTAAGGTTCGGGTTTAACGCATCAGTACGGGACGGTTAAAGACAAGTGCCTTTCATCAATTTTCCTGCGCGCGAGATTAACTGCAAGCTGGTGTACTACGGTCCTGGTCTCGGCGGAAAAACCGCCAACCTCCAGTGGATCTACGACCACTCCGGACAAAACCAGAAAGGCAAGATGGTGTCGCTCGCCACGGAAACCGACCGCACCCTGTTTTTCGATTTCCTGCCGCTCGATCTCGGAACGGTGCGCGGGTTCAAGACGCGCTTCCATTTATATACGGTGCCGGGGCAGGTTTTTTACGAAGCCAGCCGCAAACTGATTCTGAAGGGCGCGGATGGGGTGGTTTTTGTCGCCGATTCGCAGGAAGAACGCCTGGACGCGAATTTCGAAACCCAGGAGAACCTGTACGAGCATTTGAAAGAGCACAACCTCAATTTCGAGACCATTCCCTACGTGCTGCAGTTGAACAAACGCGACCTGCCGAATGCCCTGCCCGTGAATGTGCTTACAAAGCACCTCCAGAAAAAAGGCGAACCGATTCTTGAAGGCGTTGCGGTCACCGGTCACGGCGTATTTGAGACCCTGAAAGAAGTGGCCAAGTTGGTTCTGGCGGAGCTCAAAAAGAGCGGGTAACGAGCGCCCGGTGAGCAGCGAGTTTCCGCGCCCCGTCTGTACAGCCAGACTCCTAGGCCACGAAATTCCCCGGCCTTCCGCTTTTCGCTAAAATCAAAACCAGTGGAACCAGACCGACTGCATTCCGGGCAGATCGGCAGGGTGGATGACCCGAGGAGATTGCGCGCCGGGGCCTAGGCAAATTTGGTGGCGGCGGCGACGGTTTCGAAGGTGGGGATGGCCTCGACCAGACGCGTGACGGTGAGTGCGTCTCGCACCCGGCCCGGTTTGCAGACCAGATGAAGCACGCCACCTACGCGGGATAGCGAAACGGAGATCCGCACCAGCGAAGAGATGCCTGAACTGTCGATCTGGGGCACGCCATTCAGATCGACGATCACCCGGCGCTCTTTCTCGTTGAGGATGGAGGCGAGCGCCGCGGTCAACTGATCGCTCGATTCGCCAATGGTCAGCCGGCCGTGCACATCAAAAATGTGGATACCGTCCTCGTGGCGGACGTTGATTTCAATAGGCGCGTGTTGGGTCATCTTTTCCATCTCAGGGCTTGTCAAACAGGCCCCGAAACCTTGACGAGGGTCAACAGCAAAACGGCATTATACGCTGAGGCAAGGCGGCGCTGGCAAATGAGATTGTCGTTCACCCATGAGTGGAATGTAAAGCCGGCCGAAGCGCGGGAAATTCAGGAGAAACTGCGAAAAAAGTGGGAAGGAGGGGACCGCCTGG
>Ga0306926_10004219_pt1 | contig 15052 bp, 14 predicted proteins | sample flu12Cox44000178_FD_203759 | JGI IMG/M metagenome (GOLD analysis project Ga0306926, IMG submission 203759) | Lab enrichment of tropical soil microbial communities from Luquillo Experimental Forest, Puerto Rico - flux8day.12C.oxic.44.000.178 (v2)... | ecosystem: Environmental > Terrestrial >...
CGTGCGCAAGGAAACCGAGCGCCGGGCGGCGTTGCTTTCGGTCGAGGATCAGGTCGTGCAATCGATGCCTGACGCGAGCCCCGCGAAATGGCATCGCGCGCATGTGACGTGGTTCTTCGAGCAGTTTCTGCTTCGGCCTTATCTCAGGGACTATCGCCCGTACGATGAGCGTTTCGCCTATCTCTACAATTCCTACTATATATCCGCCGGTCCCCGCCACGCGCGACCGCAGCGGGGGATGATTACACGGCCGAGCGCCGAGGAAATTGGCGCCTATCGCCGTCACGTGGATGGCGCGGTGGAGCGCCTGATCGAAACCGCGGCGAACTTCGATCAACTGACGCCGATCGTCGACATCGGATTGCATCACGAGCAACAACATCAGGAATTGTTGCTCACCGATATCCTGCATGCATTTTCATTGAACGAGACCGATCCGGCCTACGATCCGCAGTGGCAATGGCCGCAGCCGGCCGTCCGTCCGGTTGCAGGCGCGCCGCTGGCCGGCGTTCATACGATCGGGCATGACGGCAACGGCTTCTGCTTCGACAATGAGCAGCCGGCACACCAGGTCTTGCTGCGGCCGGTCCGGCTTTCGGCGTCGCTTGTCACCAACGGAGAATGGCTCGAATTCATGCACCAGGGCGGTTATGCCACCCCGACCCTATGGTTGTCGGACGGCTGGGCGATCGTCGAAGAGCAGGGTTGGAGGGCGCCGGGTTATTGGCGCAAGGTCGATAACACATGGTTCGCGATGACGCTGGGCGGCTTGCGTCCGATCGACCCGTCGCTTCCCGTGTGCCACGTCAGCTATTACGAGGCAGATGCATTCGCGCGCTGGTCCGGCAGGAATCTGCCGACGGAAGCCGAGTGGGAAGTCGCGGCGGAAAACGATGTCTTGGCCGACGCGTTCGGCATTGTCTGGCAATGGACGCGCAGCGCCTATGCGGCTTATCCCGGTTACAAAGCCGCGCTCGGCGCGCTTGGCGAGTACAACGGCAAATTCATGATCAATCAAATGGTATTGCGCGGCTCGTCGCTGGCCACGCCGACCGGCCATTCGCGCACGACTTATCGCAATTTCTTTTATCCCACCGCTCGCTGGCAATTCATCGGATTGCGGCTGGCGGAATATCAAGATTGAACGCGTCACCGAGTATTTCCATGGCACCAGTTGTTCAAACCGCGTTACGCGCGGCGCTACCCTCCGACAGTTCGGTTAGATTTGCCGTCGATGTCATCGCCGGTCTTACCGCTAGACCGAAACGGCTGCCGTCAAAATATTTTTACGATCTGGCCGGTTCGGCGCTTTTCGAGCGCATCACGCAATTGCCGGAATACTATCCGACGCGGTGCGAGCTCGCTTTGCTGCACGAGAACGCTCCCGCGATCGCCTCGCTGTTTCCGCCGACCTGCGCATTGATCGAATTTGGCGCAGGTTCGAGCAAAAAGGCACGGATTCTGCTTGGCGCTGCAGCCACGGTGGAAGCTTATGTGCCCCTCGATATTTCCGGCGACTTTCTAAAACAGGATGCCGCGCAGCTGCGGCGCGATTTTCCGCGTCTTGCGGTGCATCCGGTCGTCGCCGACTTTACCCAGGGCTTCGAGGTTCCTTCCGCGATTGCGAGGTTGCCGCGGGTCGGATTCTTTCCGGGATCGACGATCGGCAATTTCGAGCTGCATGAAGCCGCGAAATTCATGCGGCATGCGGGCCAGGCCCTCGGCGAGGGCGCAGTGCTCGTGATCGGCGTCGATCTCATCAAGGATGCTGCCGTGTTATGTCCCGCCTATAACGATGCCGAAGGCGTGACGGCGAAGTTCAATCTCAATCTTCTGGCCCGCATCAATCGCGAGCTCGGCGCCAATTTCGATCTCGCCGCTTTCGAGCATCATGCTTGCTACAATCGCACGCAAAACCGGATCGAAATGCATCTGGCCAGCCTCAAACGACAGAAAGTACGCGTGAACGGCAAGGCGATCAATTTCCGTCTCGGCGAGACAATTCACACCGAGAATAGCTACAAGTACACAATCGAAGGCTTTAAAGCGCTCGCTTATGGCGCAGGCTGGTCGCCGCTGAGCGTCTGGAGCGACGGGCTGTTCAGCCTCCATGCATTCCGGAAGACGGGCGACGAACGAGGCGGGTAGAATTTTTTCTTCGCACCTTCGTCGTCCTACCATTATCCTCTGACTCATGCCGATCTGCGAGGCCGATCCCTGGCGGCTGCAATATTTCGCCCACGTTAAAACAGCCGCCAACATTCCGACCGAAGATAGCGACGCCTGGCAGTGGTATCCGGCGCATCGCTGGGTCTATGACAAGCTGGCGGTGGCACTCAGCCAGGGGCTTGCCGCCGGCCCGCATGGCACGTCGCCGCCGAACTTTCCGGTCTTCTCCAAGCCGATTGTCAATCTGCGCGGCATGAGCGTCGGCAGCCGCGTGCTTAATTCGCAAGCCGAATATGACGCGCACTGCGCTCCGGGCCATTTCTGGATGGTGCTGCTCCAAGGACGGCACGTTTCTTCCGACGTGGCCGTGGTCGAGGGCGAACCGCGCTGGTGGCGCCATGTTACCGGCAAATCGGTGGGCGACGGTATGTTCGATTACTGGATCGTCCACGCCGAGCCCGACGCTGCGATCGAGACGCCATGCGGCGAATGGATCAAAAAGCATCTTGCCGGCTACAGCGGCATGCTCAATTTGGAAACGATCGGCGAAAAAATCATCGAGACGCATCTGCGCTTTGCCGATCAATGGCCCGATCTTTACGGTCCGGGATGGGTGGAAGCCCTTGTCGAACTGTACGAGCGCGGCGAATGGAATTTTGCAGACGACGATCGCACCGAAGGTTACAGCGTTGTCCTCTTCGGCCCGCATCGGCGCCGCTATCGCCACCCGCCGCCGGCGGTCGTCGAGGAAGCCAAGCGCATGCCCAGCGTCACGAGCGTGCAAATCACTTTCCACGAAGATCGCGGCCCGGAACGGCACGCCATGCCCCCCGGCGGGTTCCGCCTCGCCATCGTCAATGGCTTTGATTTACGCGCGGCGCTGAGCGCGCGGGAACGGTTGAGGGCGTATTTCGAGGTCTAGTGCGATATCGCTCCATCGCCGCTGGACTGTCGCCGCCATAATTTCGGATTTTCCTTTGGCCGTCCCGGACGACCGATTATAGTCCCGCGCTCCGAATTATCGTGATCAGGGACTATTCATATTAATGAAAATCGTTGCGTTCGAAGGGCAGGGCGGCCCGCGTCTTGGTGTTGTCGATAGCGATTACGTCGTCGATCTACAGGCCGCCGACCCCGAGGTGCCGGCCGATCTGGGCGAATGGCTTGCGAAAAACAACGGCGATACCAAACCGCTTGGCGAAATCGCCAAGCGTGCCCCGGCCGGCGCGCGCAAGCCGCTGCCGGCGATCAAGTACGCGTTGCCGGTCGGCCGGCCGGGAAAAATCATCTGCCTCGGCTTGAATTACCTCGAGCACGTCAAGGAAGGCTCTCAGCGCGACCCCAAAATTTCCGACGATCTTCATGCGCGGGCTCACGTCGTTGGTGCCGCACGGCGAGCCCATCATCCGGCCGCAGGTCTCCGAAACGCTCGACTATGAAGCCGAACTGATCCTGGTCGTTGGCAAACGCGCCAAGCATCTCACCGCGGCCAATGCGACGTCATGCATAGCGGGCTATTCCTGCGGCAATGAGGGATCGGTCCGCGAATTCCAGCGCAAGACGACCCAGTGGGACATGGGTAAGAATTTCGACCGCACCGGCGGGTTCGGCCCCTGGCTCGTGACCGCCGACGAATTGCCCGACGCCGCAAAAGCCCTGAAAATCCAAAGCCGGCTCAACGGAACCGTGATGCAGTCGGACAATACGGACAATATGATGTTTCCGGTCGTCGAAATGTTGGTTTACGTCACGCAAGGTATTACGCTTGAGCCCGGCGACGTCATCTTCACCGGTACGCCGTCAGGCGTTGGGCATGCGCGCAAGCCTCCGGTATGGATGAAGAACGGCGACACCGTCGAAGTCGAAATCCAAGGTATTGGAACGTTGCGTAATCCGATTGCAGACGAGAAAGCCGGCTGAGTGGCAAGTTTGCTGCGTCGTAGCTTGACCGCGTTTTTGGCGCTTTGCGGCGCGATCGCGCCGGCGCTTGCGCAGGACCAGATCAATATCGCGGTAGGTTCGGGCTTCGCATTCTTGCCGGTCTATGTTTGCGAAGATCTAAAGTTGATCGAGAAGCAGGCCAAGCTCGCCCATCTCGACGTGCAGGCACGGTTCCAGCGCTTCGTGAACGCCGGCGGGCTGCATGATGCCGTCGCCAAGGGTCAGGTCGATATGGGGCCCTTCGGTACGGCGCCTTTGCTCGCGGCATGGCAACAGGCAAAGGGCACGCCCGGCGAGATCCTCGCTGTTTCCGGCATTACGTCTTTGCCCCTTGCTTTGCTCGGCAATAAGCCAGATCAGCGCTCGATCGCCGAACTTAAGCCCACCGACCGGATCGCAGTCCCGACACTCACTTCACCGCAAATGTATCTTCTGGAGATGCAGTCGGAGAAACTTTTCGGCCAGTTCGACCGGCTGCGCAGGCAGGTGGTCGTGCTGTCGCATCCGCAGGCCATAAGCGCACTCGTCGAAGATACCGGCCAGGCGACCGCGTATTTTTCGTCGCCGCCGTTTACGCAACTCGCGTTGCGGTCCGCGAACGTTCATGTCTTGCTAAACTCATCGGACGTGATGGGCGGAAAGTCGTCTTTCCTCATTATGGGCGCGCGGCGTTCTTATCTGGAGGCGCAGCCGCAGGTGGCGCAGGTGGTTGAGAAGGCGATCGACGAAGCGGCACGGATCATCCACGACGATCCGCGCCGCGCCGCCCAGATCTATCTCACCCACGAACCGTCGGGCGCGTTCAACGGCGCCGCAATCGAAACGGTCGTCCGGGATGTCAAAGACGAATTCGGAAGTCCCGTCTACGGCATCCAGACGTTTGCCGATTTCATGAACCGCCGGGGCGAGCTGAAGGCGACGTTACAGAGCTGGAAGGAAATCGTGGCGCCGGCGCTGTTGAATTCACCAAGCACGTGATGTCAAAAGGCCGAAACCAGAGTGGTATCGCGCTTTTGTAATTTCGCTCTCGTGCAAAAAGGCTTATGTCATGACCGATAGAACACTGAACGTCGTCAGTATTTGCGGGAGCCTCCGCAAGGGGTCTTACAACCGCATGGTCATGAATGCGCTGCAAGGCTATGCGCCGGAGGGCATGCGCATTACCGAGGCGCCGTCGTTCGCTGACTTTCCCCTCTATAACGCGGACGTGCAAAATTCCTCCGGTTTCCCGGCGCTGGTGCAGGCGCTTGGGGAAGCCATCCGCGCCGCCGACGGCGTCATCTTCGTAACCCCGGAATACAACTACTCGATCCCAGGCGGATTGAAGAATGCAATCGATTGGGTCTCGCGCCTGCCGAACCAACCGTTCGCCGGCAAGCCGATCGCCATTCAATCCGCGACGGGGGGCACTCTCGGCGGCGGCCGCATGCAATACGATTTGCGCCGCTGCATGATCTTTCTCGATGCTTGGACGATCAACAAGCCGGAGATTTTCATCGGCAATTGCTCGCAGAAAATTGACGAAAAGACCGGGCAGATCAAAGACGAGCAGACAATCAGCTTCATCAAACAACAGCTAGCCGCTTTTGCTAAATTCGTCGCGCGGATTGGCGGCAAAAGCTTGGACTAGAGCTCAGGCCGGCTGGAGATCTGGCCGGAAAAGGAACGAATGGCGCGTCTCGACGGCCGCCTGGCGATTTTGACAGGCGGGGCCAAGGGAATAGGACAGCATTACGCGCGCGCTCTCACGGCCGAGGGCGCCCGCCTGATGATCGCCGATATTGCCGACGGCAAAGAGATCGCCGCGGCGCTTGCGCGGGAGCACGGCGCCAATTCGGTCGAGAGTTCCCGACATTGATAATCTTGCCGTAGCCCTGGGCGCTCATATGCGGGACGACGTGCTTCACCAGCAAAAACGGTCCGCGCAGATTAATCGCCATCACGCGGTCCCATAGGCCGACATCGATTTCGGTGCATTTAGTTTCTTGGAGCGGCGCAAATAGAGCCGCATTGTTGACAAGGATGTCGATCTTGCCGAACCGCTCCATGGTCCTGCCAACCAGCGCTTCGACCGCGCCTTCGTCGCTCACGTCGGTGACCGGCTCCGGTACCGCCTATCGTGGCATCCCATGGATGCTGCATTACGTCACATCGAAAGGCGGGATCATGGCGATGTCGCGAGCTCTCTCGCAGCGAACTCGGCGAATACGGCATCCGCGTCAATACGCTCGCGCCTGGCTTCACAATGAGCGAAACGGTGGTTGCGGAAAATCCGCGTCACGTGGAGACCGCGCGCGCCCGCGCCGTGGCCGTGCGCGCCCTCAAACGCGACCAACACCCACAGGATCTCCTTGGCGCTCTCGTCTTCCTCGCCAGCGCCGATAGCGACTTCGTCACCGGCCAAACCATTGCCGTGGACGGCGGCAACGTGAATACCTGAAACGACGGTGCGGAATAATTGACAGGCATTCAGGTCTGTTCCATTTTTGCGGCCCCCACTCTCGGCCAAACATAGGAAAAACTCGATGCTTCATACACCGGCAGCGGGCAAGTCAGCGGAACTCACTGGAAAACAGCTGTTCATGCTGTTCCCGACTCCAATGTTTACGGGAATGCTACCCGATTTGAGCTTGTGCGACCGGGTCGAAAAACTAATTCGCGATTTGCAGAAGTCGGGAAGGGGCCGCTCCTCGCCTCCGGGAGCGACCCTCGCCTATATGACGCCGGACGACATCCAGACTCTTCCGGAGATGAAAGAACTGGTGGACATTGTTATGAGGGAATCCGGAATTGTTCTTGACGCTTTAGCGGTGAAGCGAGACTCGCATTACATCACCAACATGTGGGGAAATATCGGCAGTCCGAATACCCGCGGCAACATGCACGTTCATCCGAATTGCTTGCTGAGCGGTCTCATCTACATCAAAACGCCGGTCAATTGCGGGCCGACGATGTTTGCTTCGCCGCGCAAATTTTTGAAGAACCTAGAACCCAATTATCGGGAAAGGAACGATCTAAACTCGGATTTTATCATCATGCCGGCCGAGAAGGGCCGCATGCTGATCTGGCCGAGCCACATTCCCCACGCGGTTGAGCGGGGCACGGCCAACGAATCCGAGGACCGGATCACGCTTCCCTTTAACATCATGATCCGGGGCATGATCGACCTATTCACGGCGCGGCTTGATTTGACGTGACGGGCGCCACCCGGTTGCCACGTCCTCACGGAAGGTCCGTGGGGCGACCGGCGCATTGGCTTTCGTGATAGGCTCCGATCCCGCTCCATCACCGACCGGAGCATTGCCGCGGAAGGTGGCAACGCGAATACCTAAAAAATACGGCGATTTGCAAACAGAGGGGGATTCACCCTGGTGCTCTGCTATCCGCTGCTGTGTGCTTTGACTATATTGCGGCAAACACCCATCCTTAGGAGGGCGCCATGGCGATCGCCGCTGCGAACAAAGCCGGCAACGGCAAACCCAGTCCCAAGCACAATATCGAGGCCGTTCGGCAAGCTTTCTACGACCGCATTGCCAAACGCGACATGCGGCCGCTTTGGAAGGTTATGGATTCAATCGTGACCAAGGAGCCGATGTCCCGCTGCGCTCCTGCGGTTTGGCACTTCGACGAAGTCAAATCACTGGTCATGGAGTCCGGCAGTCTGATCACGGCCGAAGAAGCCAAACGCCGGGTGCTGATCCTGGAAAATCCCGCCTTGCGCGGCGAATCCCGGGTGACCAACACGTTGTTCGCCGGAATCCAGATGATCCTGCCCGGGGAGGTCGCGCCGGCGCATCGCCATGCCGCAGCGGCTATTCGCTTCGTACTCGACGGGGAGGGCGCCTATACGGCGGTAGAAGGTGAAAAGGCCTTCATGTCGCCTGGCGATTTCGTCATTACCGCGAACTGGGCGCCTCATGATCACGGTAATACTTCGAAGAAGCCAATGCTCTGGCTCGATGTCCTCGACGTTCCTGCCGTGAATTTTTATGAAGCTTCGTTTGCTGAGGACTTCGATGAACCGACCCAAGAGACCAAGCGGCAAGACGGCGATTCGCTTAGCTTTTACGGCTCCGGTGTGCTGCCAGACGGCACTGCCGTGACAAAAAGAACACCAGTCATCAACTACACCTACGCGCGCACGCGTCCGATCGTCGAGCGGATGAAGCGCGCGGGCAATATCGACAAGCGGCATGGCGCGCGGGTGCACTATGCCAATCCGGTCACCGGCGGCTCGGTGCTGCCAACCATGGGAGCGTGTCTATCGATGCTGCCCAAGGGATTTAAGGGCGAGCCCTACCGCTCGACCGATGGCACGATCTTTGTCTGCGCCGAGGGCGGTGGTTCGACCAATGTCGACGGCAAGGTCCTTGAATGGCGACCCAACGACGTTTTCGTTGTGCCGCCATGGAAGCGTTACGCGCATAGCGCGGCAAAGGAATCCGTTCTGTTCTCGATTTCCGACCGGCCGGCGCAGGAGGCACTCGGTCTGTGGCGTGAGGGAAACTAGGCGCCGGCCCTCGAATTTTGACTTCTATAGCGTCGCATCTGCAGCTTGTGCAGGCAGCCGATCGTTTTGCGCTAAGATTGCATCGTTGGTTCCGGCTGAGTAAAGATAAATGCGCTAGCAAGGGGGATTGCTATGCGCATTCTGTCGATCGTGGAAGTCGCTGTTCTAGCGGATGTGGTACCATTGCCGCTTGGCGTATCGGCTGCTTCGGCAAAGACGATGAAACTGCCCCCCGGGGCTCTGCGCCTTCGAGAAGAAGGGCATTGCCAGTGGCACCATGTGTTCCTATCAGTGCAACGCCCAGAGCAATTGGTGCGCGCAACAGCTTTGCATCAACGGCACGTTGACCCAGGTTCTGCCCTGCTTCGGCGGCTTCTGCGCCGCAAAGTGCGGGGGCTGAGCGGCTCAACCCTGCACTCGGCCGATTTGAAGCAGCCCCGCGGCGGGGAGTCGGGCTTGCCGTCGCTGTGCGAAGCGCGTAACCGAACCGCAGGAATGACGGTTCGGTGCAGGATGGACAATACCCCGCGGAAGTCAAAGCCCATCAAGGGCGCGACCGGCAACTGGGAAGTTGTCGTCGGAATGGAAGTCCACGCCCAGGTCAGTTCCCAGGCAAAACTGTTCTCGGGCGCTGCGACCGAATTCGGCGGCGAGGCGAATTCGCATGTGTCGCTGGTCGACGCCGCGATGCCCGGCATGCTGCCGGTGATCAATGCCGAGTGCGTACGCCAGGCAGTCCGCACCGGACTCGGTCTTAAGGCGCGCATCAATCTCAAATCGGTGTTCGACCGGAAGAACTACTTTTATCCCGATTTGCCGCAAGGATATCAAATCAGCCAATACAAATCGCCGATCGTGGGAGAGGGCGAAGTCATCGTTGACATGGCTGACGGCGAGACGGTGCGGATCGGTATCGAGCGCCTGCACCTCGAGCAGGACGCCGGCAAATCGTTGCACGACCAGAATCCGAGTATGTCGCTGGTCGACCTCAATCGGTCCGGCGTGGCGCTGATGGAAATCGTGACGAAACCCGATCTGCGTTCGGCGGAGGAAGCCAAGGCCTTCATCGCGAAGCTGCGCAGCGTGCTGCGCTCCCTCGGCACTTGCGACGGCGACATGGAAAAGGGCAATTTGCGCGCCGACGTGAACGTTTCCGTGCGCAAGCCGGGTGCGCCGTTCGGAACGCGCTGCGAGATTAAGAACCTCAACTCGATCCGCTTTATCGGGCAGGCCATCGAGCATGAGGCACGACGGCAGATCGAGGTCATCCAGAATGGCGGAAAGATCGAACAGGAAACGCGGCTGTTCGATCCGGTCAAAGGCGAGACGCGGTCCATGCGCACCAAGGAGGAGGCGCACGACTACCGCTATTTTCCCGATCCCGACTTGTTGCCACTGGAATTGGCGCCGTCGCTCGTTGCGGAACTGGAGAAAGGCCTACCGGAACTGCCGGACGAGAAGAAGGCGCGCTTCATGCGCGATTACGCACTGTCGTCCTACGATGCCGGCGTTTTGGTCGCCGAGCGCGACACGGCGGAATATTTCGAATCCATGGTGGCGGCCGGCGCGGATGCCAAAGCGGCGGCCAATTGGCTCATCAACGAATATTTCGGCCGCTTGAACAAGGAAGGCTTGACCGTTTCCACGGGTCCGCTGAGCGCAGAAGCCAATGCCGCCATCCTGCGGATGGTCGCGGAGAATGCCATCTCGGGAAAGGTCGCCAAGGATGTGCTGACGATCGCCTGGACCGAGGGCGGCGATCCGCGCGAAATTGTCGAGCGGCGCGGACTGAAACAGGTCAGCGATATTGTCGCGCTGGAAAAGATGGTCGAGGAAATCGTCGCCAAGAACCCGGACAAGGTCGCCGATGCCAAGGCCAATCCAAAGGCGATCGGGTGGTTCGTCGGCCAAGTGATGAAAGCATCGGGCGGCAAAGCCAACCCGCAGACCGTCAATGAGCTCTTGAGGAAACGCATTGATGGTTGAGTGCGCCGCCGTTCTTCGCGGCACGGCGTTCTCAAATTGACAGCGGCCGCCGGCGAGTAGGGCGTCTAATAGAGGATGCGGCACGAGCATATGCTCGTGTGCTTGAGCTAGATCCACATCCTTCATGAAAGGGCTTCTTCTCCATCAAAAAATGTTGTCATGCGCTTGGAACGGCACGCGACGTGCATGCGCAGGGTGCGGAATGGCCGTGGCTTGAGGGCACCCGAGGCCATTTTTGCGAATCGGTCGACCCCTGATTCGCGCGTTTTGCGCCAAGAATGGCCTGCTTGACTGCCCGGAAAGGGCCTCCGGTGCACAATTTTTTTCGCGGCGCGGCAGGCGCCGCTTTGAATAGCGCCTTAGCCGGATGCGCGCTTGCGAGCGCGTTGTGCACGCGCTTGCGGTGATCGTGCGAAAAGATAGGCCACATCGCAAAAACCACGATTTCATCGGTATTTCTGCGATGTGTGAGAATTGTCGCGCGAACACCGGCAGTGCCGATTGTTCGCGTGTCGCGCCGCTTTGGCGCGCATAATTCTCGGTCGACGGTCGGCCGCAGCCGGCGCCGCCTACACACAAAATTAAGCGGAGTCACTGTTATTTTTTTCCCGCTGTAGTAATCGGATTAGAGTGCGGATCGATTCGCGACTGCACTGCACCGATATCGCCATCCACTCAGGCTAGGAGGGCAGCAATGGCGAAGAAGAGAAAAGCGAAAGCGAAAACGGCGAAGAAGACGACCAAGCGCCGGAAGAAGAAGTAGTCAATGACGCAACCGGTCTTCGGCATGGCATGTGTCGAAGATCGCGTCACACGGGCCGGCCGAGGTCGAGGTGGATCGACCATCTGCCGAGACAGGCCGGCTCAGGTGACGACGGGGGGCGCCGGCGAGATGCGGGTGCGAATTTCGTAACTCGTGTTCGCTGGGCGCGAGAGCGAAGAGGGTAAATGGAAACTTCACGCCAGCGAGATGTTGGCGGTTCCGCTCTTTAGCCGTCTCGCCGAAGCCCCTCGGTGTGTTGGCAGGTATCCTCCTAAATCTTGAATCGGCGCCGTGGCTCATCCGCGGCGCCGTTTTTGTTGCCTATCATTGGGTTGTTGCCCGGAGGTCTCCGCCTCGATGAGGACCACTTCGCTCGTCGTCTGCGCTTGCAGTAGAAGGAAAGCTGGGGGAACCTGTTCGGCCGCCGTCCAGGGCGACTTATTGAACTCTTATGGTGCGCACGCTGAATAGTCGAAAAGACGATCTGTGCGCTCGGCAAGCCGGCAAAAGGCACCCCGCGCCAAAGCGATCGCGCTTTACTACTGGCCGACGCCGAACGGCTGGAAAATTTCCATCATGCTCGAAGAGTGCGGGCTGCCCTATGTGATGCGTCCGGTCGATATTTCGAAGGGCGAGCAATTCTCGGCGCAGTTCTTGGCAATCTCGCCCAACAACCGCATGCCGGCCATTGTCGACCCCAGCGGTCCAGGTGGACGGCCGATTTCTGTCTTCGAGTCCGGCGCCATCTTGCAATATATCGGCCGTAAGACCGGCAAATTCTATCCGAGCGAAGAGCGAGCGCGAGTTGCCGTCGACGAGTGGCTGGAGCGGGCTTGGCCCGATGGCCGGCCAAGCGATTCACTTCCGGCGTTACACGCCGACACAGATCGTTTATGCAATTACCCGTTTTACCGACGAGGTTAACCGACTCTATGGCGTCATGAACAAACGGCTCGCCAATCATGAGTACCTCGCCGGGCGCTACTCCATCGCCGACATGGCGTGCGTCGGCTGGGTTCGTCTTGCCGAGCGGCAGGGTCAAGATCTCGCGCGATTTCCCCATCTCAAACGATGGTTCGACACGATCCGCGCGCGCGAAGCGGTCAAGCGCGCCTTTGCCATTCGCATCGAGGCGGCATCGGCGGTCGACATGAACGATCCAAAAGTTCGCGCGATCTTGTTCGGCCAGCGGGGCCAGTGAGGTTCGCGATTCCTAGGATCGCCCGTTCAGATCAGTTGGCGCGAGTCCAAGTCTGCGACTTGCAAAGAATGCTGAGCACGCAGCCCTTAAGGTCGGCCGTATTTTGACCGGTCAGGGTGAACGTACCGCTATAGGTCTTCCCGTCGGCGGCGTTATACACCTCGCCGGACCATTGATTGGGTACCCCGCTCGGCTTCATTCCAAGCACGATCGGCACGCCCAATAACGGGCGGCCTTGCTTGCTTGCATCGGCATTGTTCTTATCGGTTTTCGGACGACCGGTCGCCGGGTCATTGGGCTCCTTGAGCCATACCAGTGCGCCGCAGAGCGCGCCGCCGCAATTGACGATCTTCACCTGGCTCTCCCTGTCCGCCGTGTACCAGGTCCCGAAAGCGTCGGCGGCAAAGGCCGGTGCGGCCAGATTTATCCCTGTAACGAAAGCCACCGCCGAAAACATGCTTGCCGTTTTGCGCCCAACGATCATTGCCGCCTCGCTCCTGCAGTATTTGCCAAATCCAAAAGATAATCGACACGGCCAAGATTGCCTAGCTTGATTGCCCGGTTCCCCCCTTTCGCGCAACCACGTCTCATGGCGGTTGCTCATGGCGGTTGCTGATGGCGCGTCTTGCCTAACGAAATATTGCCAGTCGACCCCGCGCCGACTTCGTTCAGGATCGATTCATCGCGTTGCTTAAACCAGCATTCAAATGTTGCAATCATTATCGGCGCGTTGGGGTAACAGGTCGCCGCCCCGCAGGCAAGCGCAACGCGGCGAATGGGGGATGACTATGGCTCGCTTGGAAGTGCTGGATGGCAATTTGGCGTCGCTCGGCGAGGGGCCGGCCGCCAGTGACATGCTGTTCGAACTCGGCATGATGTATTCGGTCGGACGGGACATGCCTGTCGATCTTGTCGCCGCGCACAAGTGGTTCAATCTCGCCGCGATAAAAGGCAATCGCGAAGCGATGAGGTTGCGGCGCGAGATTGCTTCTCAGATGTCGGCCCCCGAGATTGCCATCGCGCAGCGCGCGGCGCGCGATTGGCTCGTTGGCAATCGAGTGGTCGAAAGGTCCGCCATCGCGGCCTGACGTCGGGTTGCCGACCGGTCGCACTGTCCTACAGGACGGCTGGCTTTCGCACCCAGAACTGATACATGCCGAGGAACGTGCTCGGCACTTCAACCTCGTAGCGATGCCAGCAATCGAGATTAAGGAGAGTCGATTGCCCGGGAAACCGCGCGCTGAACTGCCGCAACGTGGCTTGATCCAAATTGAAGCACGCGAACTCCAATTTGTTTTCCACGAGAAAGGATTTGATTTCTGGCAGGGTTATCTGATGTTCCTGCACATGGAACAACATGTCGCGGAACTCGCTGGTCGAATAGAAATCGTCGGCGCGGGCCAGCGATTTCAACAGCGAACCATCGTCGGCCCCCATGATCGCTTCGCGGCAATTCCTGATGTCTTCCGGAATCGGTCGATAGCCCCGTTCGGCGACCAAAGCGCGTCCGGCAATGACGTTTTGGCGCGCTAGCGCGCTGTACAGACAAACCTGCATCGTGCCGCCGGGACGCAACAGTGACAGCAACACGCGCCAGCCCGCCCAGGGATCGGCAAGATGATGCAATACTCCGGACGCGTCGATGAAATCGAAATCCCGCCCGATCGAGCCCAATCTGTTGATGTCGGCCTGGGCAAACTCGATGTTGGTCACGCCTAAAACTTGTGCCATGCGCTTGGCATAGCTGAGGCTCGCGAGACTGAGATCGACAGCAAGAATGCGTATATGGCGGGCTTCTCGCGCAAATTCGATTGCGCCAAGGCCGGTGCCGCAGCCGGCGACCAGCACGTCGCGGCCTTGCTTCGGCCCTTGCGTTGGAAGAATTGCGGCGCGCTCGGTTGTGCGTGCTCCAGCCCAACGCGGATAGGGGTTTTCCTCGTACTGTTGGCGAACGAGGCGCGAGACTTCGTCGTCAATCTCGGTCAGAGCCGGGATGGTCAATGCGAGTTCTCGTTCCCGCGCAGGCTCCTTCACCTGCTGAACGATCAAGGCCTCCACTGCAGGCGACCACTGGCGTCTCAGAAAAGACTGCGCATCGGCAAGTATGTGGAGGGGCCAATACGCGCCTGCAATCGCGGGCCACAGCGACGGCAGCGGGGCCTGCGACGCCAACGCCGCCTCAAGCGAGGTGCGCAGCCGCAGCGCTGCCGCGGCTTCAGTATCGGTCTGCGAAAAGACGTATTCGTTGATAAAGCACTGGCTCGCCAGCGCACAGGCGAAGTCCAGGAGCAAGTCCGCGTTTCCATCGCCGGCGGCTTGCGACGACGCATTTTGCAGCAATGCGCGGCGCATATTGGTTAGCAATCGCTCGAGACCGATATCGGTTACGGGATCGCATTTAAGGAGGCCGATCAGGAGGCGGTCCGTCGCCAGCGCGGCCGGCAACGGGGAGGCGAGTAGCTCATCCGACGACAGGCAGCCC
>Ga0306926_10004221_pt1 | contig 15051 bp, 12 predicted proteins | sample flu12Cox44000178_FD_203759 | JGI IMG/M metagenome (GOLD analysis project Ga0306926, IMG submission 203759) | Lab enrichment of tropical soil microbial communities from Luquillo Experimental Forest, Puerto Rico - flux8day.12C.oxic.44.000.178 (v2)... | ecosystem: Environmental > Terrestrial >...
TCTGCGGCGTCGCCGTGCACATGCCGCCCGTCGTCCCCGTCGGAAGCTTGTCCACGACGGTCGCGTTCCACGCGTCGCTATTGCCGGTGTTCTGCACGTTGAGGGTGAACTGCCCCAGCTGACCAGGATTCATCGTCGACGGGCCGGACTTGGTCGTCACCAGACTGGGCGCCGCGATGGTCAGCGGCGGCGACGAGACCCCCTGCTGTCCTGGCAGCGGGTAATGGAAGGTTCCGCCTATGGTCGTTCCTAACGTCCAGTTGGCCGTGTTAGAGAACTGCGTGCCGGGCGAGTTCGGCGGCACGGCGTTTTTGAGCACCACAGTGACGCTCAACACGATCTGCTGCCCGGCCGGGATCGAGGGGAAACCGCTGAAGGTGAGCAGGCCACTTGCGTTCGTGACCGTAAAAGGCACCGGAGCGCCGCTGCCCTTCCAGGCGGCGCTGCTATTCACATAGCTGAGCGACACCCCAGTTGCATTAAGGTTGTCAGTGACCGTGACTTGGTCGACTTCGACGTTCGACCCGTTGGGATTGATCACAGCGCCGGTCGTCGCACTGACCAGTTGCGGGAAGGTGAGCGTATAGGTAAAGGGCACCCCGATCGAGACGAAGGGCGGCCCCGGCGGATTCGCTTTGGCGATCTTGTCGACGGGAACGAAGAGATTCTGACAGCTGGGTCGGAGCGTTGTGGTGGAACCGTTGACGAACCAGATGAAATTCCCATGCACCTTGTCGCAGGACATGTTGCCGATGAAATCGACGTTATCGAAGACGACCAGCCAGCCCCTTCCGGTGCCGTCGAAGCTGATGTTGGAGGTCAGTGGGTTGGACGCGGGGAAGTTCCGGATGGTGCAATTTCCGTCGATATTGATCTGCGAGGGAGGAACAGGGTTGGCAAAGCCATCGATCACGCCGCCGAAATTGGCGACACAACCGCCGACGGACTGCGCCCGCGCCGGCACGGCGCTCAGCAGTAACAGAGCGAAGACGGACAGCAGGATTTTGATCCAGCTGCCGCGCGGCCTCGCATTATTCGTGTCGCTAGGAGTCATCTACGCCCTCGTCCCACTCCCCAAATGAAGTCATCGGAACGAGGCAGTCGCGCCTGAACTGGATTCCGGCGGTCCCGCCGTCGTAGGGCCCCCCGGGCCCGTTAGACCGGTGACTTTGCGTCGCCATCTTTCGATGGCTTTGCCTTTGTCAAAATCGCGTCGAACTTAACTGATCAGATTCTCAGCTTCTCCAAACCTCCTGGCATCCGTGTCATTCCGCTTCTGCCACCGGCTTCACGCCGCCGGCAGGAAGTCAATCGGGTACACGATGGTCACGGCCGGCACACCATCCTTCGCGCCGAAATTGATCGTCCGCACCCGGCCAACGACCTGAGCGGCGAGATCCGGCGCATCCATGTCATTCGACTGCAGCGCGCACATCGACACACTGCCGTCCGGCTCGATCGTCAGACGCAGAACCATCTGGCCTTTGAGGGCTGGGTTATTGCGCAGCTCACGGTTGTACAGCCGGTAGAACGATGCCTTGTAACGGTCGAACACGATCTGTATTTCTTCGTCGGTGCGGGCAGGACCTGGACCGCCGCGAGCCTTTGGTCGGTCGGCGCCGGTGACCGGGGTGATCGAGCTGACTGCGCGGCCTATTCCCACACCACCAATCCCGCCTCCTCCGCTACCGTCAGCGCCATTGCCGCGGCCACCCACACCGCCACCGCCGTTGCCACCCCCTCCACCACCTCCGCCGCCTCCCACAGCACGGCTCAGGGAAGCGACGTTGATACCACCGCTCGATCCCGCCGTATTGCTGGTCAACATCGAGCGTGCCGAGGGCCGGCCTACATCATCGGCGGCAATGTGACGCGCATCGGCTCCGAGGGGCACCACGGCAGTGTCCTTCGCCAAGCTCGCGAACTTGTCCTTGAATGCCAGGATGCCGGCGTTTCCCACCTTCGGCTTTGGCTCCACTGGCACGCCCACCTCCGGACCTAGTGGGAGTTCCGCTTTGCCAGCCAGGTCTGGACCTGCCGGGGCGTTCGGTTTCGGTTTCAGAGCGGGTGCGGGTGCCCCGGGCGGGTGCCCGACCTCACTCGCCCCTCGCGGTATCGGACGCGAAACGGCTCGCGAGTTGACCGCGATCTCCGGTGGACGATAGAAGACGATGTCGAGTTCGTTGTTGGGTGGCTCGCTGCGAAACAGCGCTTGCGCCGGTATGGTCATCAGCACGGCTAGCACGAAGACATGAATCGCCACGCTCTTCGCCATGCTGCGGGCCGTCGGAGCCCCGGATGTTTTTAAAATGCTCTTTGCTTCCATGGTTGTCACCAAGCAACCACCTCAATTGGCCGCGACAAATTCGATCTTCAAATCCTCAACCCCCGACTTCGCGAGATCAATGATGCGTAGAACCCCCTCGTAGTTCAGGCGATCGTCGACGGCTAGGAAGAGCGCGCGCTGTTCCGCGGGCCGCCGGCCCAGAATCGACGCCACTCGCGCGGGTAATTCGGCCGCAGGGATCTTTTGATCCGCTAGGGTCACCTGACAGTCCTTCGGGATCCCTGCCCCTGACGGCGGCGCGAGGATGGGGCACGCCGCGGACCCGATGCTCAGGATTACCTGGGATTCGGCAACCTGAGCTGACGTATCGGTGGAAGCTCGAGGGATATCAACGTCGTAGCCCTCCATCAGGAGTGGCACCACGACCATAAATATGATCAGCAGCACGAGCACCACGTCGACGAGCGGCGTGATGTTGATTTCAGACTGCAGACTGGAACCAGAATCGTTGCTGTTGAACTGCATGATGTCACTTTCCTTCTGCGCCGGTGCGCTTGGCGATCAGCCCCACGCCGCGGAAGCCGGTCTGCTCGATCGCGACCATGACCTCCCGGACCTCGCGGAAATTGAGCTTTGCATCGCCCCGGATCACGATCTTGGGGTTCGGCTCGGCACCCACCGCAGTGCGGAGAGTTTCGTCGAAATGGTCAGCTGCGACGGACCGATCGTTGATCCAAAGCCCGCCGGCCTCGTCTATGGAGACCAGGATTCGGCCTCTCTCGTCCCCCTGCGAGTTCGGTTTCGTGGTGTTCGGCAGGTTGACGTCGGGTCCCTTTCGCATCTGCGGGGCCATCACCATGAAGATAATCAGGAGCACCAGCACCACGTCGACGAGCGGCGTGATGTTTATGGCCGCTTGCATCCGGGCTGGCTCACCGAGTCGCATAGGCCGGGCCCTCCTTGTTGACCGTCGGCGCCTTGACTTCAGCCATTTCGACGTCAAGCCCCTTAAGCTCCGGTATTTTGAACAAGCGGTTCACGAGCTGGGACGAAGCCCGATTCATTTCGACATGGAAAGTTTCAATCTTGCCCGTGAAGTGGTTAAAGGCGACGACGGCCGGAATTGCGACGAAGATACCCAAGGCGGTCGAGACCAGGGCCTCGGCGATGCCGCCCGAAACCACGGACATTCCGCCAGACCCCGTGGCCGCGATGCTCCGGAAAGCGTTAATGATTCCGACCACGGTTCCGAAAAGACCAACGAACGGGGCAGTGGAGCCGATCGTGGCCAGGAACCCCAGGCCCCGCTTCAACTGAATCAGCGTTTCGGAGATGGAGTCCCTAATTGCGCTGGTGACGAGCTCGAGCGAAGCAGTCGGATCGCCTCCGCTCTGGCCCACGCCGTCGTACTCGATCATCCCTGCCGAGACCACTTGCGCCACGTAGGAATTCTGGTACAGCTGCCCGGCTTCGATCAGGTCCTTGACATCTCCTCCGTGAAGGAACTTCTTGAACTCGGGCTTGAACTTTTCTGACTCGCGCGAGGCTGAAGAGAATCGACGGTGCTTGTCTATGATCATCCCCACCGAAAAAACAGAAAGCAGGGCGAGGCAAAAAATCACTGCGCCTCCGAATATGCCGACGTGTCGCAACAGTTCAGTTAAACTCATGGCTTCCTCCTTTGCGCCGCATTGGCGGGCGCGGCCGTATTCCCGTCCGTCGTCGCACCGCTGGGGCGCGCTATTTCGGACCTAATTTCGTAGTAAAGCAACATTCGCATGAACACCTCCTTGTCTACGGGTCGCCTCGAGTCATCGAGCAACGTCGAGACGTTGGGGCCATTGCCGAGTTCCGAGCTCTTCCAGGGAACGATGACCAGCGCTTTAGGCGCTTCCTGATTGCCCAAAATGGACATGCCGAGCGCCTTTCCTCCAGGGACGGACGTCAACTTCCCGCCTTCTTCCGTCTTTGCCTGCTCCTCTTCAGTCTGTTTCTTTGCCTCCTCCTTCTTTGCCTCTTGTGTCTTTGCGTGCGACTTTTCGGTCTGTCCCTGTGCTGCTTCCGTCTTTGGCTGCGCTGCTTGCTGCGCAAGTACAGCCGCGGGCGTCAAGGCAAGGACCCCAAGCAAAATCCATTGAATGATAGTTTCCATCACCGCTTCTCCGTTATTTTTGCGCGGCTACCAAGGTCGGCAATCCACTTGACGACCTCGGCGTCGTCCGGAACGATCCGGTTGTACGCTTCGTAATGCTCCATCGCGCACGTGTAATCCCCAAGATACAAGTCGCACAGAATCGCAAGGTTCCTGTGCGCATATGGGAAGTCGGCGGATTGTGCCAGGGCCGCCTCATAATTCGCGCGCGCCTTGGCAAACTGTACTTTGCGCCGCTGCACTATACCGAGTTCGTTATAGGCGGCAGGCTGTTTTGTATCCGATTCCAGCGCCTTGTTCAGGCTGGCCTCAGCGCGGTCCAGGTCGCCGGTGCGCGCGTATGCCATGCCAAGATCGATGTGCGCTGCCGTCAATGCAGGCATCTTCTCGGTCATTTTGAGCAGCAAGGCAATGCCCGATTCGTACCGCTCCTCCTTCAGCATGCTCATGGCCGACTGGTAGTTGGCGCGCATTTCGTCCGTGACAGCTACGCCCTGCGTGACCGCGTTGTCCGATGCCGAGTGGTTGGAGACCTGCGACACCGGCGATCCCTGCGGATGACTGTCGATTGCGTCGAGGAAGCCGCTGCTCGTTTCGCGTTTCGCGTAGCGGCCCGGCACCAGCTCAGTGAGCCTGGTGAGACTTTTCTCGATCCACGAGTTGAAGACTCCGGCGTGCAATAATTCCATGTTCTTCTCGTGTACGTTGATGGCTTTTTCCTCGAACGGAAACGCTGCCTCATCGAGGTTGTTCTTAAACTCCTCCAGATCCTCTGGTTTCAAGTCGGCCGGTCGCTCCGACTCGAGCAAGGAGCGACTGAAATTGGAGTAGGTCTCGGCCATGTAATACGTCGCTGCCGCCGTCACCTCGTCGATTCCGTAATCCACCAACCGGCCCATGGCCGCAATCGTCGAATCCATGCGCTGCTTTTTATCCTGCAGGCTGGTCTCGAAGGGTTGCCGCAGCTTCACGACGATGAAATTCCCATAGAGCTGCTCTGCTAGGACCAGGGCCGAACGCGCCGCAAGCGTCCGCGTCCGGCTGGTCCTCTCCGATCCGGCGCCCGCGTCGGCGCTTACGATTTCTTCCAGCTGCTGGTGATAGAGCGTCTCGTCATTCGCAGCCTGGTATATCTGGGCGATCTTGAACCGGGTCTCGATGGCCGTCTCTACCGGCTTGGGAAACTCTTTCACGTACCGGGCGTAAGCATCCAGGGCGCGATCTCGGGAATTGGATTGCGCGTAGAGGTCTCCCGCGTCGAGCAGCGCCTCGCTGCGTAACACCGGATCGTCGGATTGAGATGCGATACGGTCGTATTCGCCGGCGGCGTGCGACAACTGGCCGCTCTGCCTGTAGGCGTAAGCGATCTGCTTGGTGGCCTCGAGCGTCAATTTGTTATTCGGGAAGGTAGTGCGAAACGCTTCCAGCACGTCCACCGCGGCCTTCCAGTCCTGCATCCGAATTAGCGCGGCTCCGGCGTCGTACTCAGCGGCCGGACGGATAGATGACGTAGGCGCCGCCGTGCGAATCCTAAGGAAGTGGTCGGCAGCCGCGCGATAATCCTTCGCGTCGTTTGCGAGCTCACCCTGTTTGTAAATCGAGGCGGCAAGGTTGTCGACGAGCGCGACGCGCGACTCGTCTCCCTCCGGCGTGAACGCCAGAACCTGGGTGTAGGCGTGCTCGGCCTGCGGGTACTCGGCGAGCTCGAACGAGCCATGCGCAACCACAATCCATGCGGAACGCCGGACGGACGCATTTGCGCCCGGATAGTTATCGATGACGCGCTGGTCGGCCTCGATGGCGGCCTTGTAGTCCTTCATCTCGTACATGTCATCGGCGGCTGCTCCAAGGACTGCCGCGGCATGTTCGTCCTGCGGGAATACATCGGCAAATTTGAGCGAGCTTGCGACTGTATCGCGTTTGACAGCGTCCTGCTGCTTCTTGTCGGTAACCTTCAGCTGCTCGCGATATGCATAGATCGCGGCGTATCCTGCAGCTGCCGACTGCGAATGCTGCGCGTAAGCGTAAGCCGTGCGCTCATACTGTTTGGCCGCCTCGCCGAAATCCTTGTTCTCCAAGAGCAGGTCCGCAAGCTGATAGTTGACGGATGCTGAATCAGCCTCCTTCGGGAAGGACTCGAGGTAGGCTCCGTACCACTTGCTTGCCTCGCGATAATTCGTGAGCTTCTCTTCGGCTTCGTTTGCGTTCTGATATTGGGCGTGATAATGCGTCGCGAGGTCTTTCAAGTTCGTTTTCAGGTAGGCCAGTACTTCCGGCGACTCTTCCGGTTTGAAATGTCGCCAGTATTCGGCCTTCAGACCGTACTTGGAAGCGAACTCCCGCTTCGACTCCAGTACGAGCTTGGGGAACCCGCCCTTGGTGTAAGTATCCACGATGCGCATGCTGAATCGCGGCGTGGAGCGGTGGAATGGATAAAGCGCTACGAACGCTTTGTACGTCTTCGCCGCATCGTCGTAGCGCAGCTTGTCGAGATAGTGCTCACCAAGGCTGGAATAAATGCGGTCCTCATAGGAGCGCTTCCCAAACTTGGAGAAGTACTCTGGCACGGTCTCCGGCCCGCCGAGGTTGCTGAAGCTCAGGCTGATCACTCGGAACGTATCCGCGACACGGCGATCGTTGTCCTCATCATGTCTCTGATCGAAGTCGTAACCGATCGACACCTTGTGGTCGAGCAGGGCAATATACCTTTGCAGAGCCTCCTCGTAGAATTCCTGTTTGTAGAGCGTCCAGCCGACCTTATAGAGAGCCAGCTCGTAGAACTCGGAAGCGGCTCCGAGTTTGACTATGCCCGAATACGCGCTCTCGGCGTCGCGGTAGCGTCTGCGTGTGAAGAAGTACTCGCCCCGCCTGAACTGCACTTCGTCGAGGTGCGAGGAATGCGGATTCGTTCGGATCAGGCGCTCCATTGTCTCGATGGCCTCTTCAGTGCGGCCGAGCTCGTCGTACGCCCGCGCCATTTGATAGAGGACCTGGTCGCTGTTGTTGTAACTGGGGTACTCGGTGAGCAGCCGATTGTAGAGAGCGATCGCCTCGAGTGGACCGTCGGGATCTCCGCCAGCGCGCACCGCGTCCGCCGCCGAGGCGCCGGCGTTACTACCCGCCAGGATTCCGGCCTGCGCTGTTGTGCGCCGTTCGAAATCCTGATCGGATTCGTGCAAACGCATGCTGGCAGTTGCCGCGGCCGGATTGAGACTCCCGGGTTGGGAGCCCGCGAGTACCTGGGCTGGCTTCGGGGCGGCCATTTCCCGCGACTTGGCGTTGCCCGTACGTATCCCGAACTGCTTCTCGATTTGCAGGTCCGCGAGGCGCCGCATCGCTTCCGGAGTCATCGCGGTTTCCGGTGTCTCCTCGAGGAAGCGCCGGTATTGCTGCATGGCCTGATCGAGGCCCTGTTCGACATTCGCCTCCTGCACGTCCGGACGCACGTTCTGCAGCGTAGCCAGAGTCCCCGCCGTTCCCAGCGGCTTGTTGGGACGCGCGGCGCAGCCGACCATGAAAACCGGCGCGACCACCATCGGAATGGCGAGCCGACGCATCACTGTCCCCCCGTCTCGGACTGGGCGCGCGCGGCTCGATCGTAACTATCGGCGACCCCGAAGCGCGCCTCGACCTGCTGGGCGACCAAGCGTTCCCGGCGCGCCTCGAGTTGGTTGATGGCGACGGTCTCGATCAAGTGTCCCTGCCGGGCTATCAAGACTTCGACACGCTGTAATGCGTCGTCGACGCGCTCGCGGAGCCGTGCAATCTGGACGTCGTATCCGACGTAACTGTGCGTGGCTGCCTGCCTCGTCCTAACGAAGGCGTCATACTGCCGACTGAGAGCGTCGACTGGCGCATTCAGTTCGTTCAGGTGTGTATATGCCGCGGTCAGCCGCTCGTTGTACTCGGTTTCCAACCGCCACGTGAGCGCGCCGCGCAGGTGAGCCGCACGTTGCCGAAGCGCGCGCAATTCGGGGTCGTCAGAGTCGCCGAGCCGTTTCTCGATGAGCGTGATGCGCTCGGCGGCAATCTGCTCCTCCGCAGTCGCTAGATAATCCGGCCGCGGCGCGGTCAGGATGGTCTTCAGGCGTTCGGCAAGGTGCTTATGCTGCTCGAGGCGCAGGCGGATCCGCGAATCCAGCTCTCGGAATTGGGCGTCGGTCTCCGGCAGCAGCGGCTCGTAGTTTTGTCCGCGCAGTCGGATGATATCGTCGAAGGCATCGAGGCTGGTCTTCCAGGCAATGAACTTCGACCGCAGTTCCTCGAGGTCGAGGTAGTTCTGCAATGCGGTTTGGAAGTCGTGAGATGCCATCAATTCCATCAGGTAGTACGTTTCCGGTGCATCGGGCAGATTGCGTAGGCGGATGACCCAGGTTTCGTCCTCGCGGCTCTCCTCGCGGATCAGCGCATTGAGAAACCGCCCCTCCCTGATGCTGCGGATTGATGCGTCGACTTTCTCGATCTGGTTGCTAAACAGCTCGAGCCCCCGGCCGTATAGGAGCGCGGCGCGACCGTGTAGCTTCAAGCTGGCGTACGCATGCGGTACGGCAAGTATGACTTCCTGAACCGCGACATCCGTCGGCTCACGCTGCACCAGGATGTTCCACGGAACGAGTGCACGGTCATACTGCTGGAGCGAAGCCTCGGCCCAGCCTGCCCGCAGCAGCGCCTGGTTCGAGAACGGTCCCTCGAGATGGACGCGGTTCAGCGACTGTCTAGCCCGCTCAAAATTACCGGATTCGAACAGCATGGTACCCAGCACCAGGTTCGACTTGTCGCGGATCGCGAGACCGGCGCTATCACTGGCCGGCAGTTGCCCGGCTTTGTCCAGTTGCTCGATTGCTTCCTGGGGTCGACCGTCCTGCAACAGCGCGATGCCAAAGTTGTAGGCAACAAAGCCGGCCAGGCGCTCATTGCTCTTTAGCTGCGCGAGCACCTTAACAGCCTCGCCAGGCTGGCCTTTCGCCATATAGACGTTCGCCCGCAGCAACTCGACGTCGCCCCTGATCTCCTCGGGCACCGTACCTTTGATCCGCGCCAGCGCCTGGAGCGCATCATCGAGCTGATCCTTCTGGAAGTGGATGCGGGCAAGCCTGAACGCGGCCTCGTTTCGTACCGCCTCATCCACGGCACCTTCGAGCACCGCCTTGATGGCGCGCCCTGCGCGCTGGTGCATGCGGTAGTTGAGCTCGAAGTCGCCGACCGAGAATTCGGCGTTGTTGATGTGAAAATGAAGCGTGTCGAGTGCGGGCTCGTCGAGTCCGTGGTACATGGCGAGCTCGGTGTCGAGCCGCTGGAGTGCATAGAAATACTGTCCTTGGTAGGCGTGATAGAGCGCCTCGCCGAAATAGGGGTCCCTCAAGTCGTCGCACGTGGCCGGGCCAGCGGCGAGTCCCAAGGCTAGACCGAGTCCGATGAGTCGGCGAATCGCTCGCATCGATTACCATTCCCCAAGCGCGATCGGAGTGTTGCCGGAACGCGGTCCGGCCAGAGTCAGTCCGACCAGCTTTGGCTTCACTTCCTTGCGGAAAGTAAACTGTCCCGTGCGGCTGAAGTCCGCGCCGCCCTCAAGCTTGCCGTCGACCAGCACGTCGAGCTTGTGATCCCCGGTCGCCACGTTGCCGACATAGATCCTTTGCACCCCGCCCTTGCGGAGGGCCTGGAGCTCTTTGGCGCTGTAGATGTAATGCGCAACGAGTTGCCCGTCGATCTGGAGCCGCACGGCGTCGAGGCGCATCGTGTCGTCGTTGGCCAGAGCCACGAAGATTGCGACCTGTGTCCCTGACGGATACAACAGTTTCTCCTCCAGCTGGCTGAGCTCCGCCGACATGCGGAGGGCGTCTGACTTGATCTCCTGGATCTGTTCGTCGAGGCCCCTCATCTGCCGTTGGTCGGACGAGATCTCTTCCTGGGAAGGCTTCTGGACTGCAGCCGGAGGGGGCGCGGGTGTGATAGTGACTTGTGCGCTAGCATGAGCCGAACCGCCCGGCCCCGTGGCCGTGACGGTATAAGTGGTCGATTGAGAAGGCTTCACTGTCGTAGAACCCTGCGCGGCCACGCGGCCCACGGAGGGCTCCACAGTGATGGATGTGGCGTTCGTCGACGACCACGTGAGCATGACCGATTGCCCCGCTTGGGCCGAAGCCGGCGAGGCGCTCAGAGCGACGCTCGGTGACGATGGCGGCGCCAGCTGCGCCGCAGCAATGGGTTTCCTCCCATTGGCCATCAACGCGAGCGCAAACAAACCGAACAAGATCGCAGTGCGAAGCGAAAGGAAACGCATCGTACCCCACTCCTTGTTCACTGAGCTTCACATGAAGCGGCAGGCGCAAAATGTCCTGCCGCCCCCCGTATTGCATGGCCACAGGATTACGGAATTTAACGACGGCCGTAAACTGTTCTTAGGAGCGGAATTCGAACGGGGAGCGCTGGGGCAGGAGGACCTGTTCGTTCGGCCGCCCAAGGAAGGCCGCGGAGAGTTGGCAGCGGCAAACTTGCAAGCTGAGTCTTACCTTGAGCGAGCACAACGCGCGACGGACTGGGCCTGGCGTCGCGCACGCAACAAAGGCCAACGTATTGACATTACTTCTTGCTCCGCAGCATTGTCGCGCGCCACCAGCTCAATCCTTACCCACAAGGTGCGTGCTGCCGACTTTGTTGATCCGCGCAAACACACTTAGATCAGGGGGGAGTATCGCGACGCTCTTGTGATTCAGGCCCGCTGCCGGACCGAAGCAAGCATACGCCGCAGACTTTCGACCAGGTCTACGATCTCGCCCTTGCCATGAACGTCGAAGTCGATTTCGTAATTTCCGAGAGCCGCGTGATCGACGGCTTCCTTCAGGCTGAGCAGCGGCTTGATCACTTGTCGTGGCAGAACGTAACTTACCCATATGCTGATGAGCAAGGTGATCGCAGAAACGATTCCGAGCGACCACTCCGCTTCACGGATGAGCTTTCTGGCGTTGGCGTGATCCTTCTGGACCCGGGTCCAGTTCGCAGATTCAAGCGCAGCGGTCCGTTCGAGAATGTCCTGGCTTGACTGCTGGAGACGTTCGGTGACCTGCTGGAGATCCGGATTCCCTTCCTCGACGGTCCTGGATATTTGGGCGTCGAACGATCCGACCCGCTGGCGAAGTTCCTCCATGAGGCGTTCCCGTCTTACGCGTCCCGACCGCTTCAGAAGGTCGTCGAGATCCTCCTCATACGCTTTGACCACTGCCTGTACCCGGTCGGTTTGCCGCTGCCCGGGCCGGTCCAAGATGGAGACGGCTTCGGCGAATTGTTGCCGGTACTGCGTCAGCGCCTCATTCGTTTTCTGGAGAATCTCATGATCGTCGCTCTCGAGATTCCGGATGCTGTCCAAAACCTGCTGCGCATTCTCTACCGCCTCGCGATTGTTGGTGAGATACATGGGGTCGTGAAGCAGCAGGTAGTTCCGTTCGGCGCGGCGCGCTTCCAGCATTTCGATCGACACTTGTTGCGCAAGAGCCGACGCCGGTGCGTCAACATTGACGATGCGATCGACGATCCATCCCATTCTGAACAGATAATAGACCGCTAGGAAAATGACCGGCGCCAAGATTAGTCTGACCATCGCCAGGCTGAAAGCAGTCCGGCGGCGCAAGGAATCCCCTGGTGCAAGGATCTTGAAAGACTTGCGAATTCCCACTTTCATCGCGTGCCCCCTGGACCGTGGCTGCGAGGCTGTTAGGACTATGGTAGCGGGTAAATTGCGCTGAGGCACAGGACATGGCAAACGAAGCGGTGCGTCTATTGGAAAGCGCCGTTACCGTGTACGTGGGTATTGAACGCATCCGAGAGATTGCGCGGAAGAACGGCAAGAGAGGGCCGCTGCTTGGTTCGTCGATACAAGCGCGTTTACGTGCACGTTATTGAGTTGCGGTAGCGCTATCGCCGGCCAGATAGTTCGGACCATGCACCCGCCCTTGACACGGCAACTTCAAATCGGTAGCTTCGCGCGGCGTGTTCCTCGAGAGGCTAGCCATGCGCGTGTTACGCATCCTTTTCTTCGCTTTTCTTTTTTTCAGCGGGAATCTCATTTCGCAAGCAGCAACGAACCATCCCAAAATCCTGGTGATTTACGACATGGAAGGCGTTTCTGGCGTGAGCCACTACGAAATGACCTGGGTGGATCGGCCCGAAGATTATGCTCGCGGGCGCGAGTTCCTGACTTCCGACGTGAATGCGGCCATCCGCGGCTTGGCCGCTGGTGGTGCAGGCTCGATTTGGATTCAAGACGGCCATGGCTCCGGCAACGATAAAGAGCCCGACTTGCTTGTAGACAAAATGGACCCGCACGCCCACTTTGATTTCCGCGACCGGGATTTCGATCCTTACGACACGGGCATCGATGGCTCCGTGGACGGCATCGTATGCATTGGAATGCACGCTCGCGCGAACACCGATGGCTATGAGGCACATACGGTGACGGACCGGATCAGCTATCGCATCAATGGCGTGGACTTCACCGAGACGCATATCGTAGCGCTGTCTGCGGGGCGCTGGGGCGTCCCGGTGATTATGGTCTCGGGCGACAACGTCCTTGGCGAACAGTTGAAGCCGGATTTTCCCGAGCTCGAGTACGCGGCGGTGAAAACGGCCAAGAGCCGCGCATTAGCGGAGCCTCTGCCATCCGCCGAGGCCACCAGGCGAATTGAGGAAGCGGCGAAGCGTGCGATGGAAAAACTTCTGAAAGGGGCCTACCGGCCGTTTTACCTGCCGCCGCCTTATGACTTCCAGCTTGGTTTTCAGAACTGGCAGCAGGCGAGCGGCGCCGCGACAGCCCCGGGCGTGCTGCACGATGGCGAAACCGGAGTACGCTACCGCAGCGAAACATTCATCGAAGGCTACCGGCTCAGCCTGAACGCGTTGCGCCTCAGCAGCGATACGCTGCAGGTGCTGATCCGTATCTTGAGCCAGGACCCGCAAGGGAAAAAATATCTGGATCAGCTCTCGGACACCTTCTGGACGCGCTGGCTAACCCCGGAGAAAGCGGCGCCTTACATGCAGCCTGGTCCGAAGCCCGCAGCGAAGACTCGCTTCTACGGCGACAAGTGAGACAAGCCAGCGTATCAGCCTACTGGGTGCGGCCTTTGCCTACTGACAGGGAGTTCGATTCGCTTTGCGAAAGGATGCGGGCAGCCGCAGAAGTGAGGGCGCTGGAAGTTAGGGGCGCTTACTGAACAGGAGGAGATCGTGGGTTTCTACGGGAAGCGGGTTCTTCCGCATCTCATCAACGCCTAAGGGCGAACATACCAGAAGGAGGTACTCGCGAGAATAGCAGGGTATAGCGAGGAGAAAGGGGCGGTCATAGATCCTTAGCGAGCGCCATCACCGATGCTTGACAGTCCGCGATTGACAACCTCTCTCGGCGTGCCTACGATCCGAGCGTTCTTCACTCTAAGACGGAGAGTTCGTCGCCACGGCTAATCCGTTGATCTTGAATACGAGGGCTGAAGCCATGAACAGGAGCGTTCTGTATCTCACCGGACGATTCTCAGCAAGCGTAGTCCTCATAGCTCTTGGAAGTGTACTGAATGCGCAGCAATCCACCAGGGAAACGATTTCGTTCGGGAACGACGACATCGCTGGTGTGGTCACGAGCACCAAAGGACCGGAAGCGGGCGTCTGGGTCATCGCGGAAACAACCGATCTGCCGACCAAATTCGTGAAGATCGTGGTCACGGATGACGGCGGTCGCTATTTGGTGCCGCAACTTCCCGCTGCGAACTACAAGGTGTGGGTGCGCGGCTACGGTCTCATGGATTCTCCGCCGGTCCGTACTACTCCCGGAAGAATGGTCAACTTGACTGCGGTGTTGGCTCCAAACGCCCGCATTGCCGCGGAATACTACCCCGCCATCTATTGGTTTTCCCTGTTGCATGTACCGGAGAAAAGCGAGTTCCCCGGCACCGGGCTCAAGGGCAATGGCATTCCGGATAATATGAAAAGCCAGGGCCAGTGGCTGCACGTCATGAAAACGGATAGCTGTTGGGCATGCCACCAACTGGGCGACAAGGCTACTCGCGAGATTCCGAAGAACCTGGGCCATTTCGATTCCTCAACGGCCGCATGGGCGCGTCGCATACTCTCGGGACAAGCGGGCAACAATATGACAAATGGGCTTGCCCAACTAGGGCCGGAGCGAGCATTGCCAATGTTCGCGGATTGGTCCGACCGGATTGCGGCTGGTGAATTACCCCCGTCGCCGCCGCGACCAACAGGTGTCGAGCGAAACGTGGTCATCACTGAGTGGGACTGGGCCGATCCCAAGGCGTATCTCCATGATGAGATCGCCGCCGACAAGCGGAACCCCGCACTCCATGCCAATGGCTTGATTTATGGCGCGACGGAACTCAGTACCGACTATTTATCGGTTCTCGATCCAGCGAGCGCCGTGGCGAGCCAAGTGAAACTGCCCGTTCGCGATCCTAAGACTCCGTCGAGTGCGGACGAAAAGCCTACTGCGTCGTCACCGTACTGGGGAGACGAGATTATTTGGACTAGCCGCGCGAACGTGCACAATCCGATGTTCGACGAAAAGGGCAGGGTGTGGATTACGGCCAGAATTCGTCCCAGCGACAATCCG
>Ga0306926_10004224_pt1 | contig 15044 bp, 12 predicted proteins | sample flu12Cox44000178_FD_203759 | JGI IMG/M metagenome (GOLD analysis project Ga0306926, IMG submission 203759) | Lab enrichment of tropical soil microbial communities from Luquillo Experimental Forest, Puerto Rico - flux8day.12C.oxic.44.000.178 (v2)... | ecosystem: Environmental > Terrestrial >...
TTCAAACCGCTCGAGCTGTCGGTGAAGCTGAAGGCGCACATTGTGAGTTCCGTGCGGCCTTTCAACTCGCGCAACGTGATTGGTGCGGTGGGAGGTGCGGACGCCGTTCGAGATGCGGAAGCCATACTTTATACCGCGCACTACGATCATTTCGGCATTGACAACACGAAGCCCGCAGGCGCGAACATCTATCATGGCGCGGCGGATAACGCGACGGGCTGCGGCATTCTGCTGGAACTCGCGCGTGTGTGGGCGGCGACGAAACCCCCGCCGGCGCGTTCGATTTTTTTTGCCGCTGTAACCGCCGAGGAGCAAGGGTTGCTTGGCTCGGAATATCTCGGGAAGCACAGGGCGTCGCTGGGAGCGAGGATTATCCTGGATTTGAACTACGACGATCTGCCGCCCATCGGCATTCCGGAAGAGGTGGAGGTGAGTGGTGCGGAGCGCACCACCTTTTATCCCGCAGTGGAGGAAACGGCGAAGGAGTTCAAGCTGACGATTCGCCCGGATTCACGGCCCGAAGCCGGCCATTATTACCGCTCGGACCACTTCAGCCTGGGCCGGGTGGGAATTCCGGCGTTTTCCATCAATGAAGGAATGAAATACCAGGGGCACGACACAGCGTGGGGCCTAGCCGAGGCCAAGGAGTTTGTCGAGCATCGCTACCACCAGCCGACCGACGAATATAAGCCGGAGATGGATTTTCGCGGTGATGCAATCATGGCTGAATTTGGTTATGCGCTCGGCAAAAAAGCCGCGAGCGCCAGCTCGGTTCCGGCATGGCTCCCCGGCGACGAGTTTGAGAAAACACAAAAACAACTGCAGTCAAAAAGGGTTGATTGAGGCACACGCTTGGCCGGGCATGCTGAGCTTCGGGTGCTTCACATCAGACCACTGCTCTACCCTCCACGGTCAAGGCAAACGAGAATCAGCGGTCAGGTTGTTGTTCGGCTGGCTTGATCCACACCACGTACTCGGCCAATGCAGTTCAGCAAACGAAGAGCGGTAGCGAGCCATGAGCCCTGCAAATCTATCGGGGCCAGACGCCGGCCGTGAAGCAGCGGATGGTCGTGAAACCGAGACGCTCGTAGAGATGAACGGCGGTATGGTTATCGGCGGTGACGGTGAGGGAGAGTTCCTTGAAATGCTGCGCGCGCAAGGCCTCGGCGGCGGTCAGCATCAGAATCCGGCCGAGGCCATGGCCCTGGAATCCGGGCTGGACGCAGATTTGCGTTGTGTGGCCGACACCCGCGGAAACTTCGCTGGTCAGCACCGCGCCTACCAGATCATCGCTTCCGGGATGACGCAGAACGAAGGAAGCGTTTGGCTGAAACTGTCCGCAACCGGGCAGCAGGATGATGTTCTTCAGAAACTTCAGGGCGCCGTGGCGCGAACGGTACTGATCGTTGATGTCGCCGTCGATGTGATTGGCGTAAGAGAGATAAATCAACTTGGCGCATGACTCGAAGTAGCGGTCGTGCCAGCGATCGAGCCGCAGGCCTGAGTTCGTGGTTGGGGCGCTGTCCTGATGCTTCAGCAGATCGAGCAGCATGAACTGGCGCGTGTGCAGGCGGAATCCCTGATCGCGGAGTGCGGCGTCGACGGGGCCGCCGAACGGCATGAGCTGCGCTTCGATGCGATGCATTTGCGGTAGCGCGCGCATGCTATAGAGCATCTCTTCGAGAAGTCGCCGTCCAATGGCTTCCTGGTTCTGGCTCGAGGAAACGTACAAACCGCCGATCAGGCCTTTGTAGTCCTCGAGCACATAGAAGCTGTACCCCACGGCCAAGTTGTTTTCGACGGCGACGCTGCCCGAGAGCGCATGGGCGTCGAGGAAGCGTTTGATCAGATCGAGGGCGCTGCGATAATCCCAGTGAAGCTCGTCGCGCCAATGGCTGGCCTCCTCAAGCAAAAGCGGCTCAAGTTGACGAACGGTCGCCTGGCGCAGATCGATGATGTTCATTGGGAGGGCCTTACAACGGGCCCCTGGCTCACAGTCATGATAGCCGATTCGCGGGAGGGACCGCGAAATTCGAGGCCGAGGACCGATATAAATCAGACACAACCGGAAGAGAAGGCTCGATTAGGTCGCCGGGGCCCGTGCTAGCATTTCTTAGTCGTTCCGGTATCTATAGTTCGGAAGGTAGGTATTCGCTTGCCGATAGCGTGGCCCTTGAGCGCTCAGCCAATGTCGATTCTCGACGAACTGCGTTATCCACGACGCTGGTACACCAAGCTTATTACGGTCTTACTGGCGCTGATTTTCTTTGCCGGCTTGTCAACGGTAGTGATCGCCGGTGTGCTGACCTACTGGATTGTGAAGCCACAGCGCACCAGTTCCGAGATCAACATGGAGAGCTTCCCGGGGCGTCCGGACGAGGTGGAATTCACGGCACCGGGATTAAAGCCGTCGGGCCGGAAGGGCTGGTTTTTTCCGGGCTTGAGGGGAGCGCCGACGATTGTGCTGTGCCACGGATACCAGTCGAGCCGCGGAGAACTCCTGACGCTGGTTTCGGCGCTGCAGGATCACCAGTACAACGTGTTCGTGTTCGACCTTGCCGCCCACGGCGCAAATGACGGTGTTACCACGTTTGGGTACCGGGAAACGGATGAAGTGCGCGCCGCGATTGATGTACTGGCGAAACGGAACGACGTGGACCCGACGCGTTTTGGTCTGTGGGGATATAACCTTGGAGGGTACGCGGCGCTGCGAGAGGCGGAAAGGGACAGTCGCGTGCGCGCACTGGTGCTCGATTCGGTATACGACTATCCAAAACAGATGGTGAGGATTGGCGTGGAGAAAACGGGAGTCGGGGGGTTCCCGTTGATGGTGAAATCGGCGCAGACGACGTTTGAATGGCTGAACTACGCGTATAAGGATGATCCGCCGCTTTCGTCGCGACTGAAGCAGCTCGTGGGCGTACCGGTGCTGTTCATCCAGGCGACGGACGACCCGGAATTGGGAGCGATCACGCGGGAGATGTTCTTGAAGGCGTCGGAGCCCCGCGAACAGGCCATTATTGCCCACGGAAATTTTGTGAATCTGCCGGATGACGAAAAGCGCGCCTATGAAAACCGCGTGGTGAGCTTCTTCCTAACGAGATTGCCCATTGCGGACGCCATCGTCGCGGCTCCCTCCAAGAGCGCCAAGGCCACTCACTGAGGTGGCATTCCTGCAAAGAATCACAGCGGGATAGACCCGCTGCTCGGGACATGCGAAGCCGAGCGCGTCGACCTGCGGAAGTTGCTTTGCTCTCACAAAAAGCCAGGTAGGTTTGGGGTCCCCGGCTTGCCACTCGGGCAGCGCAGAATGCAAGTAGAAATTCAGTTGGTAGACTTGCGAGCGCGTGAGTTCCCAGGTGGCCGCGGCTGCGGGGACAAACGGAGGGAGTTCCCGGCTGGCTTGTGGAAGGGCGCTGCGCGCGGTTAGCGCGGGGTCGAACTTGGCGAGCAGATCGTCGGACTTGACGACCAGAAGAAGGACGAACAGGACCATCGCGAAAAGCGCGATGCGCACGCGACCAAGTATGGAAAGAACAAAGACAGTAACGCCAGCGAACGCAGCGATGAACTCGATGATTCTGACTCCCGGCGGTGCCGAGACATCTGTATAGGCGGGCAGCTTTCCAGCGAAGGCAGAGAGGGCCATCGCAAGACCAATCAAGCCGGTTCCGAGCGCAGCGACCAGCCACCGGGCCGGAATTGCGGTTACGAGCAGGAGCACGAGCGGCGGGATTGCCGGCAGAATGTACCCGGGAAGCTTGGACTGTGAGGCGGAAAAGAAAACCAGGGGGAAGGTGGCCGAGCAGAGGAAGAAGAGGCGAGAGTGCAATGCAGGGCGGCGTGCACGAATGGTTTCGAGGACGTGCTGCGACGCAGGAATAAGCAGGAGGGTCCAGGGAAAAATGGCGAGCAACGTTATGGGAACATAGAACCAGAAAGGCTGGATGTGCTGGAATTCGGGTGTGAGGTAGCGCCTGAAGTTGTGCTCGATGACAAAAACGGCGAAGAAGTCGGGATTCCGGCGCGAGCAGAGGACGTACCAGGGGAGGGCCGTGAAGCAGAAGCTGAGGATGGCGATGGGATGCAGGCAGCGGAAGGCGTCGCGCCAGCGCTTGGTGAAGATCGCCCAAAGAAAAACCGCGCCGCCCGAAAGGGCGATTGCCGCAGGGCCTTTCGCAAGAACGGCAAGGCCAAGGAAGAAACCGAAGAAAACCAGGGCGAGCCAGGGGGTTCGCGGGAGGATCGGAGTGTTTTCGTCGCGGACGAGTCTGAGGACAAAAGCCGCGCAGACCATGGCGATGGTGAGCATCGCGGAGAAGGGCATGTCGGTGGCCGCCGCGTGAGAGAAGCCAATCATGCCGACGGTGGTGGGCAAGAAAAGCATGAGCCATCGGGCAGTTTCGGCGCCGTAGAGGCGCCAGGCAAGCCAGGACAGGGCGAGCGTCGCGAGCAAAGCGGAGATGGCGCTCGGTAGGCGGGCAGCGGGTTCGTTGACGCCAAAAAGCTTGAAGCTGAGAGCCGCGCCCCAATAGTAGAGCGGCGGTTTTTCGAACCAGGGCTTGCCGTAGAGACGGGGTGTGACCCAGTCGCCGGTTTCCATCATGTCGCGCGCGATCCAGGCGTAGCGTGGTTCGTCGGGACCGACCAGGCCGATGGCGCCGAGGTTGTAGCCGTAAGAGAGGTAGAGAGTAGCGAGGATCAGCGCAGCCCAAAGAAGACGTGAGGCAAGGAATGAAGAGCTATGCTCGGGGGAGGAATTGTCGATTGGTGTCACGGAACGTTGAGTCTAGCATTGTAAGTGTATCGTGGAATCGTGGAGTCAGAGATAGGCGCAGGTCGGGATACACGGGTTGAATGATCGAATGGCTGCAATATGCGGTGGCGTGGACGTTCGTGAAGACGCTTGGCGCATTGCCGCGAACGGTGGGGCGGAGTCTAGGCGCGGCGGGCGCGCAGGCCCTGCTGCTTTTGCGACCGAAGCTGCGTAAGACCGCGGAACTCAATCTGAGGCTGGCGTTTCCGGAGTGGAGCGAGGCGCAGCGTAGGGCGGTGATGAAGGGAATGACGCGCAACCTCGGATGGATGGCCGCGGAATTCGCGCGCTTCCCGCGGTACACGGCGGCAAACATCGAAAGCGTAGTGATTCTGGATGGGCATGAGAACTTCCTGGCAGGTCAGGGCCGCGGCAAAGGTGTGATTTACCTTACCGGGCATATTGGGGCGTGGGAGCTTTCTTCCTTTGCGCATGCCTTGTACGGATTCCCGCTGCATTACATGGCGCGACCGCTCGACAACGGGCCGCTGGACGCGCTCGTGAACAAATATCGAGGCCTTTCGGGGAATAAGCCGATCTTCAAGAATGAATCGGCACGGCAAGTGCTGCGCGTCCTGAAGGAAGCCGGAACGATCGGGATTCTGGCGGACCAGAACACCATGCCGGAGGAAGGCGTGTGGGTGGACTTTTTTGGCACGTCGGCGTGCACCACGACTGGAATCGCACGCGTGGCCTTGCACACGGGGGCGGCGGTTGTCCCTGGGTATGCCTATTGGGATGAGAACCTGAGGAAATACCGTCTGCGGTTCGAGCCACCCGTGGAGTTGGTCCGGAGCGGTGACGCGGAGGGTGACGTTTTAGCGAATACCCGGCGATTTGCGAAGGTGATCGAAGACATTATCCGGAAACACCCCGAGCAATGGATTTGGATCCACGCACGGTGGAAGAACCGGCCGAAAGGCGAGCCGCCAGTTTATGATTTCTTAGGTTGAAAGGTATTTTCACCAGGGAAGGCGCCGAGAGCACGGAGGAAGAGAAAAGACCTCTCGTGTGAGGCGCCCGGAGCAGGGAGGCAAAGCCATGAAGCTGACCGCCACACAGGTAGCCGAGAAGATCGGGGCGACGCTGGAAGGAGACGGCGCATGCGAACTGACGGGAGTGGCTGCGCCGGAGCGCGCGGGGAAGAAGGATTTGATTTATGTGCAGGCCACGAAACACCTGGCGCGGGCGGCGGCGTCGGAAGCCAGGTGCGTTGTGGCGAAGAGGGGACTCGAGCTTCCAGCAAAGGTCGTTCTGCGAAGCGAGCAGCCAAGGGTGGCGTTTGCAAAGGCGGCGACGCTGCTGATCGAGCGAGTGCCGATAGCGAGCGGCGTGCATCCGACGGCGATTGTGGCTCCGCTGGCGCGCCTTGCCGAGAATGTGGGCATCGGCCCTTATGCCGTGATTGGCGAAGACGTGCATGTTGGCGAGGGTACGGAGATCGGGGCGCATTGCGTGATCGGCGCGGGTTCCTGGGTTGGCGCGCATTGCCGGATACACGCGCACGTGACGCTGTACGCGGGCGTACGAATCGGGAATCGCACGGAGATACATTCGGGAGCGGTGCTGGGAGCGGATGGATTCGGGTACGCGTTTGATGGAGAGCGGTACTGGAAGTTTCCGCAGGCGGGGATCGTGGAGGTGGGCGAGGATGCGGAAATTGGAGCGAATGTGACGATTGACCGAGGATCACTCGACGATACGCGGATTGGAGAGGGAGTGAAGCTGGACAATCTGGTGCACGTGGGCCATAACGTGAAGATTGGGGCGCACACGGTGATTGCGGCGCAGACGGGGATATCGGGCTCGTGCGATTTAGGCCGTCACGTGGTGATTGGAGGACAGGCGGGGTTCGGAGAACACGCTACCGTGCAAGACGGAGTGGTGATCGGGGGACAAGCGGGCATTCTGAACGGGAAGACGGTTCAGAGAGGGCAGGTGGTATGGGGGACACCGGCGCGGCCGCTGGCGAAGTTCAAGGAAGCTTATGGGTGGTTCGCGCGATTGCCGGAGTTGGGGGCGCGGGTGAAAGAGCTCGAGGAAAAGAGCGCGGCGAAGCGCTAGGATCGGAGAACCGAAAAGCGATGGAAGATTAAGTGAAGCGTGAGGTCATGCGATTGTTTATGCGTGAGAAAAGAGATGGCGGCCACTGAAGCGAAAGACAAGGTGTTGTGGCGATTGATTGTGGTGGGTGGCCACACACGCAGTATTGGGAAGACACAACTGGTGTGCGATGTAATCCAGGCCTTTCCAGGAACCGAGTGGATTGCCGGCAAGGTTACGCAATATGGGCACGGCGTGTGCGCGCAGAACGGGGAGAATTGCGATTGCGCGCCGACCGAGCATGTTTGTGCGCTCGATTGGGAGACCCGCGCGGATACGGGGACCGACAGCTCAAGATTTCTTGCCGCGGGGGCGAGACAGGCGTTCTGGCTGAGGACCAAGCAGGGGTATTTGGCCGAAGGGTTGCCGCTGTTGCGGCAGGCTCTGAAGGAGATCGGCGAGGAAACGGGGAGCGCAGCGGGCCGCGCCGTGATTGTGGAGAGCAATTCGTTGATGCAGTTCCTAAAGCCCTCGCTCTATTTTGCGGTGCTCGACCCGTTGAAGGAGGATTTCAAGGAGTCGGCGCAGCTGGCGCTCGACCGAGCGCAGGCCCTGGTGTTACGGGGGAAGGTTGGGGCGGATGAGCCTCCGGCGCCGCTGTGGCTGAAATTGCCCGTGCAGCTGATGAAAGAAAAGGCGTCCGTGCTGCAGCGCCAAGGGGAGAAGCTGCCCGAACCGTTGCGCGAGCTGGTGCATCGAATTCTCGAGGAACCGGCGACTGTCAGAGTGTAGCGGGTTACAACGAGGGGTTCCTGATAGGGCATCTTAGTCGTTGACCCCCTTTTCCGGGGCGGCCATAATACTAGAGGATTGGGGTGTCGGACCTGCCGCCGTGGGTGGTTGGAAGTTCAAGGAAGCAGGGAAGTTAGAGCGTTTTTCAGAAGGCGGCTTGGGGTGTATCCGGGCTGCGAGGTTGGTTGTTTCGCTTTAGGGGGAGTCGCGATGGCTTCGTTTGTACGCGTGCGAGAGGATCTGGCGGTTGCGCCGGATCTAGCTCCATGGCGGCAGCAAGACTGGGCGGAGAGGGTAGAAAAAGCGGTCTCGACCGGTACGGAATACCTCCTTTCCCTTCAGACGGAAGAAGGGTATTGGCACGGGGAACTCGAAGCCGATACCACGCTGGAATCCGATTACATCTACTACCTTCACGTTTTGGGAAAGGCGGATCCCGAACGCGTGGCGAAGCTGGCGAATTATGTGCGACGGCGGCAGCTGGAAGACGGCGGGTGGGCGATCTATCCCGGCGGGCCTTCGGAGCTGAACGCGACCAGTAAGGCGTATTTTGCGTTGAAACTGGCTGGGGATTCGCCAGAAGCCGGGCACCTGGTGAAGGCGCGCGAGACGGTGCATCGCTTGGGCGGGTTGGAACACACGAATTCCTACGTGAGATTTTACTTAGCGCTGGTTGGGGCGGTGGGCTGGGAGATGGTGCCGGCGATCCCGCCGGAACTGATGCTCCTGCCGAACTGGTTCTACTTCAACATTTACGAGATGTCTTCCTGGACGCGCGGGATCGTGATTCCGATGGCGATTTTGTCTTCGTTGCGTCCGGAATTCCGCCTGCCCGAACCTGCGCGCGTGGACGAGCTGTTTCGGGATCCCTCAAAGAAAACGGCGGCTTTCCACTGGAGCAAGCAACTCATTTCGTGGAAGAACGTGTTCCTGGCGGTGGACCGTGGGCTGAAATGGTACGAGAAGCTTCCTTGGAAACCGCTGCGGCGGAAGGCGATTCAGGATGCCAAGCAGTGGATGGTGGAGCATCTCGAGCGGACCGAGGGGCTGGCGGCGATTTACCCTTCGATGATGAACTCGATTTTTGCGCTGATGGCGCTCGGACACGGGCCGGATGATCCGTTGACATTCCGCGAGATTAAGGAGCTGGCGCGATTCGAAATTGAGGAGAACGACACGATCCGGCTGCAACCGTGCGTTTCGCCGGTGTGGGATACCTGCATTGCCATGGTCGCGCTTGAAGAAGCGGGGTTGCCCGCAGGCCATCGAGCGCTGGTGAAGGCGGCGGATTGGCTACTCGGCAAACAGATTCTGGGAGGCGGCGACTGGCAGGTGAAGAACCAGGATGCCGAGCCGGGCGGCTGGGCATTTGAGTACCGGAACGATTTCTACCCCGACGTGGATGATACGGCGTTTGTGCTGATGGCGCTGCAGCGGGTGAGGTTCCCTGACCCGCAGCGAATGGAAAGTGCGATGCGGCGCGGGATTCAGTGGCTTTTGAGCATGCAAAACCGCGATGGAGGTTGGGGTGCGTTTGACCGTGACAATGACCGGCAGCTGCTCTGCAACATTCCGTTTGCCGATCACAACGCAATGATCGATCCCTCGACCGCGGACGTGACCGCGCGCGTGCTGGAATGCCTAGGAAGGTTTGGTTGGCCCGCGGAGCATCCGGTGGTGCGACGGGCGGTGGGTTTCCTGCAGAAAGACCAGTCGAAGGACGGGTCGTGGTTTGGCCGCTGGGGCGTCAATTACGTGTATGGGACGAGCGGTGTGCTGCGGGCGCTCGAAACGGTATCGCTGACCGCGCAGGACTATTGTGCGCGTGCGGTAAGTTGGCTCAGAGAAGTGCAGAAGGCTGACGGAAGCTTTGGTGAATCGCTGAATAGTTACGAGGCGGTGTCGACGAAGGGTCAGGGCAACAGCACGCCATCGCAGACGGCATGGGGCTTGATTGGATTGCTGGCGGGAGCCGAGAGGAACGATACGGCAATCGCCAGGGCGACGGCGTACCTCGTCGAGCAGCAAAACGCCAATGGCTCGTGGAGCGAGGAAGAGTTTACCGGGACGGGTTTTCCGGGCGTGTTCTACCTGAAGTACCACTTGTATAAAAATTCCTTTCCGGTTTATGCGCTGGCGCGGTACCGAAATCAAGCCAAGAAAACGGATGAGTATTGCGCGGTGCGGTTCCGGCCAAGCGAGTTCCGCTTGCGCAGCGGTGTTTACTTAGCGCGAGAACATCGCGCTTCCTGAAACAGGAATGCGGTACCCCTTCGGCCTAGTCTTTGACTCCGCAAAGCACCTCCTAGGGAAGAAGCTTCGAGGACAGAAGAGGTTTGCGCTGATTTTATCGCTCGACCCGATGGGACGGTGCACGAGCCCGTGCGGCGGCGGGCCGGAAGGGGACAGCCATGGTCCGGTCGAGCGGCAAATGCTTAGCGTGGAGCGGTGCCTGGTCGCGATGAAGGAGTGCGACGCGCCGGTGGTCGCGATCTGCGGGGGGGAGCCGCTCGAGTATCCGGAGATCGCAGCACTCACGCGGGCGATTCTGGCGCGGGGAAAGCACCTGTTTATTCACACCGACGGAGCGCTAATTCGGCACCGGCTGCACATGATTCCCCCGTACACAAATTTTTTCTGGAACGTGAAGCTCGACGGGACGCAAGCGCAACACGATGGAAGAGCGAACCGGCCCGGTCTGTTTCTGGAAGCGCTGGACGGAATCAAGGCAGCGAAGAATGCGGGTTTCTTTGTGGTGGTGACAACCACGATTTATCCGGATGGCGATGTTGGGGATGTGCACGCCCTATACGAAAAGCTGCATGCGATGCATGTCGATGGGTACATGCTGGCGCCGTACTATCCGCAAGAAAAGCTGTGCCGCGACGGTAACGCCGAGTTCCGTGAGAAGATGCACCAAAGATTTCGCGAGGCCAGTGAGCGGCTCGCTGCGTTCAACTTGCTGATTTCGCCGATCTATCTGGAGTATTTGCGCGGCGAACGCGAGCTCGATTGTTGTGCGTGGGCGAGTCCGGTGTATGGGCCGCAGGGGTGGGCCGGTCCGTGTTATCTGGTGAATACAGGCTATGCAAAGAACTACCGGGAATTGCTGGACAAAACGCTGTGGGAGAATTATGGGCGAGGGCTGAACCCGAGGTGCGAGAATTGCGAATCGCACGCGGGTTTCGAAACGGCGGCAATCGTCGGAGTGAACCCGAAAGCGGGTGACACCTGGAAAATACTGGCCTGGCAATTCAGCGGGAGTCTTGGGGAGAAACGGGAAGGGAAGAGCAAGCGATGACGACGCTCGTGACCGGCGCGGCCGGCTTTTTAGGGAGCCACGTGGCGCGGCAACTGGTGGCGCGAGGAGATGACGTGCGCGTGTTGTTGCGGGTGTCGAGCAGCAATCGCGCGATCAGCGATTTGTCGCTCGAATATGTGACCGGAGATTTGCGGGATGCCAGCTCGCTCGAGCGGGCCATGGCCGGGGCGCAGCGCGTCTTTCACGTGGCGGCGGATTACCGGCTATGGGCGAGGCGTTCGCGGGATATTTACGATTCCAATGTGGGCGGAACCAGGAACTTGCTTGCGGCGGCAAAGAAGGCCGGTGTCGAACAGCTGATTTACACGAGTACGGTAGCGACCATTGCAGTCGATCGACCAGAGTCCCCGAATGAATTTACGGATGCGAAATTGGAAGAGATGGTCGGGCACTACAAGCGGTCAAAGTGGATGGCGGAGCAGGAGGTGCTGAAGGCGGCGAAAGACGGATTGCCCGTAATTGTGGCGATGCCGACGACGCCGGTGGGGCCGTGGGACTGGAAGCCGACGCCCACGGGAAAGATAATTCTGGATTTCCTCAATGGAAAGATGCCGGGGTACGTGGAGACAGGGCTGAATTTTGTCGGCGTGGAGGAATGCGCCGCGGGGCACCTGCTGGTGGCCGAAAAGGGCAAGATTGGCGAGCGCTATTTGCTGGGAGCGGAGAATCTGACGCTGAAGCAGTTGCTCGATGCGCTGGCGCGCATCACCGGGCTGGCGGCGCCAGGGATGAAAATTCCGCACGGGGTGGCGTTAGGCGTAGCCTACCTAGAAACAGCATTTTCGCGGCTGATCGGGAAAGAACCACAGATCCCGGTGGAAGGCGTGAAGATTGCGCAGCACATGATGTTCGTGGATTGTTCGCGGGCGAACAAAGAGCTGGGATTTGCGCCTTCACCTGTGGCGGGGGCGCTTGAGCGAGCGGTGAAGTGGTACCGGGAGAATGGCTATGTGAAGGCGGGCCGGATGAAGAAGATGAGGATGGCGGCGTAAGGAATGAGCCAGGGAAGCAAAGGGTGAGGAGTTTGGGGAAGAGCAGATGCGGGTGCTGGTGACATTTGCGGTGGATGCCGAGTTCGCGCCGTGGCGCAAGCTGCGAGCGTTTCGCTATATCGATTACGACGGTTTGCAGCTGTGGCGCGCGGACCTAGGCACCATCCAGGTCACGGTGCTGGTAACCGGGATCGGAACCGAATCGTCGGCGCAGGCGATGGGCCTGATGATGCAGATGGCGGACGAAGACCAGCACTTTGACGTTTGTATTTCGAGCGGGCTCGCGGGGGCGCTCGACGAAGCACTGGCGCCCGGCGACATCATCGCTCCCCAGCTGATCATCGCCGAAAATAAGCATGCGGATGTGCCGTCCGAGCAGTTGAAGGTGGATCCGGAGTTGCGCAAGGGAGCGGTAGACAGCGGAGCGATGGCGGCGGATTGCCTTCTAACCAGCAACAACGTGATGGTTAAGGCCAGCGTGAAGAGAGCCTGCTCTTCGAGGGCGCAATCGGTGGACATGGAGAGTTTCGAGATCGTCAAGGAAGCTCAGGCCTGGGGTGCGCGCAGTGTTGTGGTGCGGGCGATCAGCGACTCGGCCAAAGAAGACCTTCCCATAAATTTCAATGTCACACTTTCGAAAAAGCAGCAAGTGAGCGTGCTAAAGGTTGTCCGTGAACTGGCCAAGAATCCGCTCGCGCTACCGGCGCTTTTGCGGTTCGCAGGGCAGAGCCGAAAGGCCGCGGAAAAGCTGGCGAAGTTCCTGGACAACTACGTACAAACCATGGCGAGCGACGGTCATGTCGGGCGCTCCCGTAAGGCGGTGGCTTCATGAGCGGGGCGGGTGTGGTGGCGGAGGCCGTGAGGACGCGCGGACCGATACCGAAGAAGATGCGGGCGGGGGTCTATCGGGAGAAAGGGGTGGTGCGAGTGGAGGAGGTGCCGGTACCGGAGGTCAGAGACGGCGAAGTGCTGATCAAAGTGGCGGCTTGCGGGGTTTGCGGAACCGATATCAAGAAAATCTTCCAGCGGTACGTGGAGCCGCCGCAGATTCTGGGTCATGAACTTGCCGGCACGGTCGTGGCGCTTGGGCGCGGGGTGACGAAGTGGAAGTTGGGCGACCGGGTGATGAGTTTCCACCACATTCCATGCGGCGAGTGTTTTTACTGCAAGAGCCGGCTGTTTTCGCAGTGCCAGCAGTACAAGACGACCGGGCTGACGGGAGGCTTCACTCCCAATGGAGGCGGTTTTGGCGAATACGTAAAAGCCATGGCGTGGGTCGCGGAACACGGAATCGTGGGCCTGCCAGATGATGTGAGCTTTGAAGAAGGCACCTTCATCGAGCCCATTAATACCATCGTGAAGGCGGTCGAAAAGGCGAGGGTGGCGGCCGGGGAGACGGTGCTGATCATCGGCTGCGGCCCGATTGGCCTGCAGCTTTTGATGGTGGCGAACACCTATGGAGCAACGGTGTTTACAAGCGACCCGATGAGCACGCGAAGGGCGGTTAGCCAAAGATTAGGAGCGGTAGAGTCATTTGACCCCATAAGTGGTAAGCTTGAAGGCGAGATGCGGGCCCGTACGGAGGGTAGGGGGGCGGACGTAGTTCTGGTGGCCGTGGCGCATCCCTCGGTGGTGGTGGATGCACTGGCAGCAGCGCGACCGGGGGGAAGGGTACTCCTGTTTGCCGCAAATGATCCTGTGACAAAGATAGAGTTCCCCGCGGCCGCGGTGGGGATTGACGAGAAGGAAATACTAGGCAGCTATAGTGCGGCCGTAGACATCCAAGAAAGTGCAGCATCGTTGGTGCTGGAAAAGAAACTACCGGTGATGGAAATTGTTACCCACCGGTTCCCATTGGCTAGAATTCAAGAAGGACTGGAGTTGGCGGCGAGGCCCACGGAAGAGTCATTGAAGGTATTGATCACACACGAATGAGAGCAGCGTCCCCCAAAAAGACGGAAATCGGGCTGGAAGAAGGCTTAGCTCCGGCGAGGATAGTTGTGCCATCGAAAATGACGGCGGCGGTCCTCTACGGCAGCGAGGATCTTCGCGTGGAGCAGATCGACGTACCGGCGATTGCGGTGGACGAAGTGCTGCTGCGAGTGCGGTTGGCGTTGACCGATGGGACCGACTTGAAGGTGTGGAAGCGGGGTTACCACGCCATGATGATTCAGCCGCCCGCGGTATTCGGCCATGAGGTGGTGGGCGAAATCGTGGCCATGGGTAAGCGCGTGGATGCAAAGTGGCGCCTCGGGTCGCGCGTGATTGCCGCGAACTCGGCGCCGTGTTTCCGGTGTTACCACTGCCGGCGAGGGCAGGAGAATCTCTGCGACGACTTGCTGTTCAACAACGGCGCGTATGCCGAGTACATGCGGATACCGGGCCGCATCGTACGAGAGAACATGTTGGAAGTGCCGCACTCGGTCGATGACCACAGTGCGGCTCTCGTAGAGCCACTGGCGTGCGTACTGCGGGGTATCCACGAGATGGAAGTGCGAACCGGCGATACCGCGGCGGTGATTGGCTGCGGGCCAATCGGATTGAAGTATGTGCGGATGCTATCGAGGCGCGGCGTACGTGTGATGGCAATCGCGCGGCGGGAAGGTCCGTTGGCCGTGGCGAGGAAGCTGGGAGCTTCGGTAACCATCAACGTTACGGAAACGCCCGATGTGGTGGGAGCGGTGCGGGAGCTGACCGAAGAGCGGCGCGGGCCGGACTCGGTGGTGGAAGCGGCAGGGAATCCGGCAACCTGGGAACAGGCTTTGAAGATGGTGCGCCGCGGAGGAGTCGTGAACTTCTTCAGCGGGCTGCCGACCGGAGTTCGCGTGGAGATCGAGCCGGCAGCGATTCACTATTCGGAGATCAAGATGATTTCCCCGTTCCACCACACGCCGCGCTTCATCCGCGAGGCGTTGGAGGCGGTGCGTCGCGGCGACGTTTCGGCCGAAGAGATCGTGACCGAAGAGATCCGGCTGGAAGAGTTACCACAGGCATTCGAGCGCATGAAGGCACGGAGCGGAGAGATCAAGCTGGCGGTGAGACCGTAAGAAGTGACCGGCGGCCAGCGACCAGAAGCCCA
>Ga0306926_10004226_pt1 | contig 15036 bp, 15 predicted proteins | sample flu12Cox44000178_FD_203759 | JGI IMG/M metagenome (GOLD analysis project Ga0306926, IMG submission 203759) | Lab enrichment of tropical soil microbial communities from Luquillo Experimental Forest, Puerto Rico - flux8day.12C.oxic.44.000.178 (v2)... | ecosystem: Environmental > Terrestrial >...
AAATAAACTCCTTACGAAAGCGGGTGGCCGCCGGAAGCCGGTGGCTGTAATCACGACGAGATCAATCTCAGGGTGCAGACCCCCTGTGAGCAGAAGCAGAATAAGAACGTCTGTAGGGCACTATCCGGTCACGGCGGCAACCTGAGTTTCCTCGATGAGCGCGCTGAGATGATGCAAGGTCTCCTGCACGGTCAGGGAGTACATTTCGCGTCCACTGTCTTCACCGGACTCGATGGCCCACTTCAAATAATGTCCCGCAATTTGTACCGCCATGGGATCGGTAATGACCTTTCCGGTTTGGCGATTGAACTCCACCCACGCGGGATGAGGCAGAGCGATCCAGACGGGGCGGTCCCCTACCAGGAACTTGATGTCAATGGCGTCGGCATGCCGGGTGGAAATGGCGACGATGAGCGCCTGATACTGGCAGTGCAACTGCTCCCCGGTCCAGCGATCAATGGCATAGAAGTCGTCGTACATAACCTTAAAACTATAGCCGAGGCCATAAGTTAGGGCAATGACAGGGGTTGGAGTGGAGTAGCCTTTTGGACAGTGCGGTAGCCCCCGGGGCAGCCGCAGGTAATGGGCTCCCGCCCGCCATAGACCCGAGCGGCAGCGGCCCACCGGGGTGCTCCCGCATGCGCATGCATGAACCTTTATGCGAGTGGAACGAGGTAGAGAATGCGGGGTTGCCAAGAAAAGTCCGATTCCCGCGGAAAAAGTCGCGCTTTACGAAAAACTGGTGGCCAGCCTTCCGGGAGTGGAACGCAAGGGAGCGGACAATCCCTACACAGCAATCAACGGCAATATGTTCTCGCTGCTCCTTAGCCCCGAGGGCCGGCTGGGGCTCCGCCTTTCAAAAGACGATCGTGAGGCATTCCTGAAGAAGTACAGGACCGGGCTTTTCCTAGCGTACGGTATAGTGATGCAGGAATACGTAGCCGTTCCGGATGCTTTGCTGGCCCGGACAAAAGAGCTCGAGAAGTACTTTGCGCTGAGCCATGCCTGTGCCAGAACCCTGAAGCCCAAGGCGACCAAAAAGAAGCGCTAAACTGCTGTACGCGGGATGCCATGGAGACGGTGGGAAATGATATCCCGTCGTCCTGTGCACTTTTACTTGCTGCTTCCGGCGGTGAAGCGCCGGGCCTTCCCGGAAGCTAATGTTTAGGCTTGTTCTCGCGCCTCCGCCAGCACCACTCTCACATCCATCTTGCGCCGGCCGCGGAAAACACTAACGGTAATGGTGTCGCCGGCTTTGTGCTTGTTCATAGTGGCGACCAGGTCCTGCTGGTCGGCGATCTCCTCACCATCGATGGCAACGATCAGGTCGCCACCGAGCATTACCGGGACGTTTCCAACATAAGCCCGCTCGTTGCCGCCATGAAGACCGGCGCGGTCGGCTGAGCCGCCGGACGTCACCTGAACAATCAAGACGCCGTAATCGGACGGGAGGTTGAGTTCCTGGGCCAGCTCCGGGCCCACGGGGATGGTGCGAATACCGAGCGACGGCCGGCGAACGCGCCCGATGGTGATCAGGTCGTTGAGCACCGCCTTGGCAGAATTAATAGGGATAGCAAAGCCGATACCCGCGCTCTGGTTGGGGCCCGCGGTGGCGATGAGGCTATTGATGCCAATGACTTCGCCGCGGGAGTTCAGCAGCGGTCCCCCGGAGTTTCCCGGGTTGATGGCGGCGTCGGTCTGGATCGCCTCGTCGATTTCTGCGCCTTCCGGTGTGCGAATGGGGCGCAGCGAGCTGATGATGCCGCGCGTCATGGTTCCGTTGAGGCCGAAAGGATTGCCGATAGCGTATACGTTTTGACCCACGACGATCGACTTGGAATCGCCGAGGGTGGCGGGCACCACGCCGGGGGCATTGATCTGGATGACTGCCAGATCGTGGGAGCGGTCGCGTCCGATCACAGTGGCTTTGTACTTCTTTTTGTTGGAGAGCGTGACCTCGACCTCACGCGCGTTTGCAATAACGTGGTAGTTGGTGAGGATGTGCCCTTCCTTGTCGAAGATGAAGCCCGAGCCCTGGCCTTCCTGCGGCACCGGACCCATGAAGAAGTCAAACGCCACAGCGGTCGAGACGATGTTGACCACGGAAGGAATAGCTCTCTTGTAGACTTCGATGTTGGTCTGCTCTTCCGAATCGAAGCTGGGCGGGTTGGCGGCCTCAGTCAGCTCAACCTTGTCGGGACGGGAGACATACTCCGCGGGATTCACGGGGGAGTGGTGGGTGGTGTACCAGTAAAATGCACCGGCGATCAGGGCGCCGAGGAGGAGAGGCCGTAACAATCTCATGTTTTTGATACGGATACCTGCGATTTGCCGTTCCGGCTGGGATTTAAAGTACTCCTGCTAAAAGTGTATCGAGTTCTTGCGCGGAACGCATAACGCAATTCGGGATCCAATGCCCGGGAAGGCTGACCGTGCACGGGACAATGTCAGGTTTTCCGTTCGGCTGCAAGCTTTTGCAAATCAGCCCATACGGTGTCAACTTGCTCGGCCGTTTCCCCCAGGGATCGGGAGTTGTCGATCACATAATGGGCGCGACCGGCCTTTTCCGCATCACCGAGTTGCGCGGCGCTGCGCCCGACTACTTCGCTCCTGGCCGCTTCGAGCGAAACATTGGCACGGCGAGCGTAGCGCGTGATCTTTTGCTCGGGCTCGCATGTGACCATGATCAGTCTATCGAAGTCTTTAGCCGCACCGGCTTCGATGATCAACGCTGCCTCAACCACGGCTATGCCGTTCGGGTCTGCTTGTTCGACATCGGCCATCCAACGATTCTGCGCTGCGATTACCGCGGGGTGGACAATCGCGTTCAGCTCGGCGATGCGGTTGGGGAATGCTGCGTCGGCAAGCCGGGGACGGCTGATGGTGCCGTCGGGATTGAGAATCGACTGTCCAAAGTGCGCGACAATGGCCTGGTAAACGGGTTCACCGGGTACGTAGAGTCGATGCGCCACGGTATCAGCCTGCAAGAAGTGCGCCCCGCGCTCGGCGAGCATCATGCCCAAGGTAGACTTCCCGCAAGCCATGCCGCCGGTTAGTCCCACGCGCAACATGATTTCCCGCCTGGCATTAGACGCGCCGTTCGTGGCAGAGGCACAACAGCAAGACACATAGCAAGAATAAGACGCAACGAAGTATATATTTGCCGCTGTCGGAGAGATTGCGACGGGCCAATCATCAGTCTCTAGCCGCGCCAATCCTGAGTTCGGACTGCAGATTCCAGCGTTCGCGATAAGCCGCCCCCGCCAACACCACTATTCCCGGGCGTCGTAATACGATTAGCACTGCCGCAGGTTCGATGGTCCGTCCTTGCTAAAGGCCGGCGGGCGGCGACAACCTAGCGAGGGAGCCTAATTCTTGCGAATGTGCAGCACCTTCTGCACCTCGGCAACCACGTCTCCGGATTCGTCTTTCACTTCAACGGTGAAGGTGGGCTCGCACTTGGGTAAGGTCTTCAACTGTTCACGGATATCATCGAGTTGTGCGTCGCTGAGGCGGAATTGTGCCCGCACCCTGCCCTTGCCGGGCTTGCGAAAGCGGATGCTGGCGGCCTTGTCCCACACAATGTAGCCCGGACCAAGGTTGCTGATCAACATCAGCATGTAGTAGGGATCGGTCATGGAGTAAAGGGATCCACCGTAGTGCGTGCCCACGAAATTCTGGTTCCAGGGGCGGAGTCGCATTTCCACGTCCGCGGATTTCATATCGGCGCCCCAGCGCACGCGAATGCCCGCGCCGGCGATGGGCGGCCAGATGTTGATCAAGCGCAACATGATCCGTTGCTTCAGGGATGCCATAGGAAATTCAGTGTACTGTTGACGTTTTCCCGGCGTGCAGCTGTGGGCAGCGTAGAAAGAGTGGACATGGATGGGTCGGGTGCCTGTTGGTAAGGGCGGTCGTCGCGCAAGCCGGGCTGGCCGCCGGGAGCTTTTGGTCTGGCAATCGTTCCCACCGTTGCCTTGGTAATTCCCAGGTAATCTGGCGGTGCGAGCAGGACTTGTGTTCCCCGCACGCCTGCCGATACGGAAACGACATCCCACAACTCCACAGTTTTGTCGGCAAATACCGGGAACTGCCGCTTCGCACCCAGCACGGTCACTCCGCCACGGATGTATCCCGTAAGGGGCTGGACGTCCTTGAGTGGGACGAGCTCTATTTTGCGGTCACCGCTCAGCCTGGCCGGGGCCTTGAGGTCGAGTTCACAGTTGCCAGGAATCGCCGCCAAGCACGGCCCGTTGCGGTCGCCGCGCGCCAGGAGCATCTTGACCGCCTGTTCGGGAGGCATGCCGATCCTGGCCGCCACCGCCTCTGCCGCCGGGTCTTCGGGATCGACCTCGTAGTGGCGCAGCTCATGACGAATCCCATGGGCATCGAGCAGTCGAACTGCATTGGTTTTCATAGATCAATTAGTTTCTCCATGGCAGCCAGCCAGAGACGAGCAGGAGATAAAGTTACTGCGGCGATTCCCCGGTGTCGGCGCTGGGGCCCCGATCTCTTCGTCGGAAGACGGCGTGAACGCCGGCCAGGCGGCACGGCTCTATCGTCAACTCGTCAGCGCTTGGGAACGAATTCTGTCACTGTAATGGCGCGGAACCCGTTGGAAGCCACCACGGTGTATTGACTGTGCAATTCGGCCTCGACCGCGCGCGCCGTGTCGTCACTTAAGTTCTCGGGATACTCCACCAGCCACACTCGAGGTGCGCCCGCGATCTTTGCCTGCCAGTCATTCGATTGTGGACTGACTTCGACCGCGGTGGGCCGGTTAGCGCTTCCCCCCGGCAGCCAATCACGGTAATTCTCCGCGGCCCAGCCGCCCACGCTTTGGTAGTAGACGACCGCGTCCTGGGCACGGGTATTGTCGATGAGGAAATTCACCGCCCCGCGCCAGTCCTCCCGGACATGCGAATACGAGGCCGCCGTGCTTGCCAGCGACAGGACACACACTACGGCAATTGCCAGCAGCCGCCTGGGCCGTTCGCGGAGCTTGCACACACCCGCCGCAACCGCCAGCAGCCACGATGGCAAGCAAATAATCAGGAAGCGATGGAAGAACAGCGGGCGTACGAGGGAGAACAGCAACGAAAGAATCACCGGAGTTAGCAAGCCACTGGCCACTAATGCGTACGGCCAGAGTTGGTTCTCAATCTGCCCTTTGCCTTGCGCGAGCATTGCCTGGAAGAACACCCCCAGCAGGAACAACTCCACCACCAGTAAGACCGGACCCACGCCCTTGCCGCTTTCCGCGGCGAGAAAGACGCCCAGGTGATACAGCTCGAGCAACGATGGCTTCGGCACCCAGTCGATGTGGCGCACTGGCTGCAGGTGGATCATCCACAAGACAGGAAGGGCGCAGCTGACGACGATTGCGCCAGCCGGCAGCAACTGCTTCCACGGACGCCGCTGCTTGGGCAATGCCACCAGCGTTACCACCTGCGCCAGCGGAACCAGTAGCCCGAAATAATGAAGGTAGAAGGTCACTCCCGCAGCCAGCGCATAGGCACAGGCGATCGCAAAAGTAGGCTGCTCAATGAGCCGAGCAAAGAAATACGTCGAGACCACTACCCCCAGCAGGAGCCAACTATAGCCGCGCGCTTCCTGGGAATACACCACCGAGCACGTACTCAGCGCCAGGAACAGCGCCCCCAGCAGTCCGATGAAGCGACCGAACAGCCGCTTGCCCAGCACATACATGAGCGGCAGGCTCGCGATACCGGGCACTACCGACAGCAGCCGCACCGTGGCTTCCCCGAGGTGAACCCGGAGCCAGGGCCTCAGCATGACGTAGTACAGTGCCATGTTGCCTTCCTGGGTCCAGAGCCAGTGCCAGAATCCGTTGCTGGGCATGCGGGCGATGACAACGCTGGCAATTTCGTCGAGCCAGAAACTCTTGGCTCCCAGCGCTCGCAGGCGGAGCGCCGTGCCCAGCGCGACGATGCCCCAGAGCATCAGCTTCGTGTCGCGCCGCACTGCGGCCTGGCGCATGTCGGCTGCGTTCATTCGCGCCGCCGTGGACTCGAGCCCATATTGCGACTATAGCAGTGTCGTCTGCGAATTTCGCTGCAGCCGACTGAAACGCCCTTGAGGCTGTTCATCAGGCGGCGCACTCGGCCCGCCTTGGGTGCGCATTCCACCAGCAAGTGGACTGGTTGTACTCTCCGTCCCCGTCGATTCCTTGCGCCTCGAACTCGGCCTCCGCTTCGCCACGCTGTCGAATGGGGATTCTTCGCGCACTCAACGGTCTCCGACGGCGCCAAGCCGCCTTGCGCCCGCCACAACCGGCGAAGGTATGCAAGGTGAAGCGCAGCCGCAAGTCGAGGATGGCCAGAATCCAGCGCATCCACGCCCGCATCCGCAACCCCCGCTGCGACTACCTGCAAAGGGCCACGATCAGCAGCAACGTCGGCGCAGTATGTCAGCACTCCATGAGGTTCTGAGTCCGCGCCGACGAAGGTTTGCATCTATAAGCATGTGCAAATCGAAGACAACGTGACGATCATGGCGGCTAAAGAGAAGGTTTGGGGTGTGCTCATCGACGTCGAGCGCTGGCATGAGTGGACACCGTCGATCAGCGAGATCAGGCGGCTCGACGACACTCCGCTTGCTCTCGGCAGTCGAGTCCGTGTCCGGCAGCCGCGACTGCCCGAGGCCGAATGGAGGGTCAGCGATTTCCAGCCGGCACGAGGCTTCGTTTGGGTGACGCATTCGCCCGGTGTCCATTCCGTTGCAGAGCACTGGATCAGCGAAACCGGAGCCAGCCAGTGCCGGGTGTCACTCAGGCTGAAGCAGACAGGAATCGTGAGCGCGCTGTTAAGTCCGTTCTATTCCGGCCTCGCCCGCCGCTATGTCCACATGGAAGCCGTCGGTCTCAAGAATCGCTGCGAGAGATGAAAGCTACCGATAAAGACAACGTTAGCCATCAGCTTCCCGGCGAGGATCAACCCGTTACCGCGGCGGCTACCGCTTTTTCTTGAGGATCACCAGGAGCTCCTGCAATCCCTGGCGCACCTTTTTCAAGTCATTACCGCCATGCTTGGGAAAGGGCAACCCCGACTGGCGGCCGCTGGGCTTGTTCTCCGCTTTGAGCTGCTGGCGTGCTCCCGCGATGGTGAAGCCTTCGTCGTACAGCAGCCTCTTGATGCGCAGCACACTTTCCACGTCGCGCTGGCGGTACATGCGCTGGCCGGTACTGCCTTTTGCCGGTCTGAGCTGCGGAAATTCCGACTCCCAGAAACGCAGCACATAGGCAGGAAGCTTGCACAGCTTCGCAACTTCCCCGATGCGGAAATACAGCTTGTCAGGAATGACCGGCTCGGGGCCGCCGCCGGCTTTTCGCGCTTTTTTCTTTGCAACTGTCATCAGAGTTGCCGGTCATCGGCTCGCTGCCTGCGCCAACCCGCAGCCGCCGCGCAAGGCTCTCTTCTAACATGAACCGACTTTGCTCACAACCGCCATGCGCCAATGATGCGCAGCAAAAAAGCCCCCGGACGAAGTCGCGGAGGCATAGCATTAACTGCTAACAAAGTTAAGCGAGGCCTTGGCCTCGCCGGCTGCGCTCAGTGTTTTTTCTTCGCCGCCTTCTTGGCTTTCTTCGCGGCCTTCTTCTTGGTTGCCATTGAGTACTTCCTCCTTGAAACCTTCTCCCTCGAAGGTTGGGTTTGGGCGGCGACCGGCCCCATCGATACTCCATATATTGGATGAGCCGTACGCCTAGCCCTACATATTGCGTTTGCGATCGTGAGAAGTCAATAAGAATTTTCAGAAATGTGCCGCCTGCAGTCACAATTCGTGCCTGCCTCAGCGACGGAGAGAGCTGCGGCGGCCGCCGCCTCAATGGCAAATTGCTTTAATCGCCGCCCGGCGGCAGTATTCTTGTGTCGCTCATTGGCCAAAGGAGTTCTCGGTGACGGACGTAGGCACGCTGTATCTGGAAGAGGTTTTCCGCAACCTGCGCGGGCAAAAGCGTTTGGCCGACGGGGCTATGGCACAGCTCAGTGATGAGCAATTTTTTTCTGCACCCGACCCGGAATCGAACTGTGTAGCCATCATCGTGAAGCATATGAGCGGCAATATGCGATCCCGTTTCACCGATTTTCTGACCAGCGACGGGGAAAAGCCCGATCGCAATCGTGACCAGGAATTCATGGTCGGGGCCGGCGTGACCCGCTCCGAAATCATGGAAGGATGGGAGAAGGGTTGGCGGCTGGTCTACGACACGCTGAAGTCACTTACGCCGCACGACCTGACGCGCGAAGTAACCATACGCAGCGAGCCGCATTCGGTGTTGCAGGCCGTCACCCGCCAGCTCGCACACTGCTCCCAGCACATAGGACAGATCATTTATCTGGCAAAGTACTTACGCGGCCCCGAGTGGAAAACGCTGAGCATTGCCAAAGGCCAGAGCGCCGCGGTTAACGCGGCCATGGCGGAAAAATTCAAGCTCCGATAGAGTGAAAACCGGGTGCGGCCTCTCTCCGTAAAAGTTCCGTTGGTGCGCCAGGCTCGCGAAGCCGACCGTGCAGGGAGCTACAGCCGGGCCTCCACGCCACGTGCTAGAATCATGGGTTTGCCTTTCGCCCGCGAGCTGAATCGGGGGCTGAGGCAGCGCGCCTTGTTGTCGCTGAGCAGGAATTCTTCTCATGTCCCATACCATGCTTGCGGTCGTCAAGCCCACGTCGGCCCCGGGCAGCGAAGTGCGCGAGGTCGCGAAACCCGAAATTGGCGCGGACGATGTGCTGGTCAAGGTTAAGGTGGCCTCCATCTGCGGCACGGACGTGCATATTTACAACTGGGACCAGTGGGCACAGCGGCGCATACATCCTCCCCTGATACCAGGGCATGAATTCTGCGGCGTGGTCGAAGCCGTGGGCGCCAAAGTCACCAGCGTGCAGGAGGGCGACTTCGTTTCCGCCGAGATGCACCTGGCCTGCGGCAAGTGCCTGCAGTGCCGCACGGGCGAGTCCCACATCTGCCAGAACGTGAAGATTATCGGCGTGGATGCTGACGGCGCCTTCGCTGAGTACGTGGTCATTCCCGAGTCGAACATATGGAAGCTCGATCCGGCTATCCCGCCGGACTACGCCTCCATCCTCGATCCGCTGGGAAATGCGGTGCACACTGTCCTGGCAGGCGAGATTGCAGCAAAAAGCGTGGCCATCACCGGATGCGGGCCGATCGGGCTGTTTTCCATCGCGGTCGCGCGCGCCTGCGGGGCAACGCAGATCTTCGCCCTCGAAGTAAATCAGCACCGCCGCAAAATTGCGCAGCAGATGAAGCCGGACTTTGTGCTCGATCCCACCAAGGACGAAGTCTATGAGGTGGTAATGGACCATACCGGCGGCACTGGCGTGGACGTGGTGCTCGAGATGGCGGGGCGTTCGGAAGCGATTCGCCTGGGTTTCCGCATCCTGCGGCTGGGCGGACGGATCTCCATGCTGGGTATTCCTTCGAAGCCGGTGGAGTTGAACTTCGCCGAAGACGTCATCTTTAAGGGCGCAACCATCCAGGGCATCAACGGCCGCCGTATGTACCAGACGTGGTACCAGATGACTGCCTTGCTGAGAGCCGGGAAGTTAGACCTGCATCCGGTGATTACCGATCGCATCGCCATGAAGGACTTCGCCAAAGGTATGGAACGTTTGAAGACCGGCGAAGCCAGCAAGATCCTGGTCTATCCGAACGGAAGCAAATGATTCCCCGGCCCCAGGGAAACAGAGCGGCAACGTCGTCTTCCGCTTCACGCCGTACTTCAGCCCTAGCCAATGTGATGACCAACTCCATGTGCCGGCAAGAACTGTCCGCCTTTGAACATGTGGTCGGGCGCGCGGACAGACAGCGCGCCCGGAGGCTTTCGAAGTCACTGAAATTGCGGGCTGAAGTCTGGCCGGCGGTTTGCGGGCCTTAGCTGGTTGGGTCCGGGCCTCCGGGTATGGATGGGGTGGAGGTTTATGCTCGGTGACTTTCGTTACGGATTGCGGCAACTGAGAAAAGCGCCGGTGTACGCCGCCATGGTGATCCTTACGCTGGCGCTAGGCATCGGGGCGAACACGGCAATCTTCAGCGTGGTAAAGGCTGTCCTGCTTAAGCAGCTGCCGTACCGCCATGCCGAGCAGCTGGTGAAGATCGCCGAGTCGGATCCCGACACACCCCTGCCCGAGACCATCGATTTCACCACCACGCACGATCTGCGCGCCCGCAGCCGGTCATTCGAGAGCATCGCGTTGTTTCGCGATGGTGACGTGGCGATGGTCGAGCAAGAGCGGCCGGAACTGCTGGAGGGCCTGCGAGTCAGCTACGACTACTTCGATACCCTCGGGGTAAGGATGCAATTGGGTCGCGCCTTTCTCCCTGACGAGGACCATCCCGAAACACGATACGAAGCCATACTGACGCATGCACTATGGCTGCGGCGGTTCGGCGGTGATCCCGGGATGCTCGGGCGGACAGTTCACTTGAGCGACAAGGAGTTCAAAGTCGTCGGCGTGCTTCCGGAATCCTTCCGGCCATTCGCGCGACTGGACCGCACGGCTATGCCGGAAATCTATACCCCCCTGGGTTACGACCTGAAACAGCCATGGGCCTGCCGCGGATGCCAGCACCTGCAGGCTGTAGGACGACTGAAGCCGGGGGTGTCTCCCGCCGAGGCAAAGGCGGAGCTGAACACCATCATGCGGGAAATCGTGCGTGAAAACCCCAAATCTTACGACGATCGCACGGTCATCGCCATGATGCCACTGCGCGATTACCTGGTCGTGGCGGTACGCACCGCCCTTTGGGTATTGTTGGGCGCGGTCGGCATGGTGCTGCTGGTCGCCTGCGCCAACGTCGCGCACTTGTCGCTGGCACGGGCCAGTTCGCGCAGCCGGGACCTGGCGGTGCGGGCCGCGCTGGGGGCAGGACGTTCACGCCTGGTGAGACAGATGCTCGCGGAAAGCCTGTTGCTGGCGATTTTCGGCGGGCTCACGGGCGTATTGTTGGCGTGGTGGGGTATGTCGGCACTGGTCGGCCTCAGTCCGAGGGAGTTGCCGCGCGCCCAGGAAATCCGCCTTGATGTACCGGTACTGCTGTTCGCGCTGATCGCGAGCGTATTTGCAGGGTTGCTTTTCGGGGTCGTCCCCGCATTGCGCGCTTCGCGCATCGATCCCAACGAATCGTTGAAGGATGCCGGACGTGCAACCGAAAGGCGCTCGCGATTCGCCTATCGCAATGTCCTGGTTACGGTGGAGCTCATCCTGGCATTTGTGCTGGCGATGGGCGCCGGCCTGCTTGGCAAGAGTCTTATCCGGTTGTTGAATGTCGATCCCGGTTATGACCCGCACCATGTGCTCACTGCCGGGCTTTTCGTTTACGGCGACCGCTACAAGAAACCAGAAGCCGAGTGGAACTTTTACGACCAGATCATGCAACGGCTGCGTGCGACCCGGGGAATCGAGAGCGTTGCCATTGCCAGCAACATGCCGCTGCTGACCTTCGACCGCGCCGCGTTTCACATCCAGGACCGTCCCCTGGCCAACAGTGCGCAGGCACCTTCGGTGGACCGATACTCGGTGTCGCCGGATTACTTCCAGGTCTTGCGTATTCCGCTCAAGCGCGGCCGCATGTTCACCAATGCCGATCGCCAGGGTGCCCCTCTAGTCGCCATCATCAGCGAATCCTGCGCGCGCACCTTGTTTCCCAAAGAAGAAGCGATCGCCAGGCACATCCAGATGGGTGGCCGGCACGAAGACAAAGAGTGGGCGACGATCGTCGGCATCGTCGGTGATATCCGGCAATACGGCCTCGACCAGCCCTCGATCATGGAAGCCTACATCCCCCTGGCGCAGAACCTGGACTACGGGTTCAACCTCGCGGCACGCACCAGCGGCGATCCTCGGCGGCTGGAGGAGACGGTGCGCCGTGTCGTCCTCAGTATTGATAACACCCAGCCCGTCTTCCACGTCCGGCCCCTCGAAACCTATATCGCGGAATCGCTGGCGGCGCGTCGCTTCACACTGATGCTGCTCGGACTGTTCGGGGCTTTGGCGCTGGTGCTGGCCGCGGTGGGAGTTTATGGTGTGATCTCATATGCTGTCAGCTTGCGCACGCGCGAGCTCGGCATCCGCTTGGCGCTGGGCGCCGCGCCCCAAGACGTTTTGCTGATGGTGCTGCGGCAAGGCCTGAAATTGGCGTTCATCGGACTGCTGCTGGGATGGGGGGCATCGATAGCACTTACGCGATATCTAGCCTCGCTGCTCTTCCAGGTCAGACCCGCGGATTCGCTGACCATATTCGCGGTTGCGCTAACCCTGGGTGCGGTGGCGCTACTGGCCAACTACCTCCCCGCCCGCCGTGCCTCGCATGTGGATCCCAACCAGGCGTTACGATGCGAGTAACAGAGCGGGGACTCGGCATTGCCCCACTTTCAGGGCGCAACTTGGGCAGCTACGCTGCCAAAAATTCTTGCCCGTTCGGAGAGGGACTTCAGTCCGCGGGGAGAATGCACCTCGGATGGCAAACGGTGTCGTCCGGTGAAGCTCGAAAACCCCTCAGGCATCCTGCACAATCGTGCCTTGGTGAAACACGATCTTCCAGCCGCTCTCGGTACTCTGCCAGATGGTGGCGCGGCGGGTCCTTCGCTCGGGCTGGAAAAGCGTGTAGGTAAGCAGGTAAACGTCTTCCGCCAGCCTGCGCAATGGAAGTCGGTCGCTTCCAACTTATCGCCGATGGTTCCCTCGGCTGCGCGCCGTTCCGGTTGGTCAAGAACGTAGTCGCGGCTGTAACGCCGGCCTGAGGCCCCTACTTCCCAGAAATCGGGCGTCATCAGCCGGTCAAAATCAGCCCGGGTGGTGCCGAGCACAAGACGATGAAAGATCGGCTCCCGCTGCCGCAGCTCTTGCAGAGTTCCGAGCAGCGCAGCGTCGGTCGCCAGGGATGGTTCGGTGAAAGCGAACATGACGGGATTGTATCTTCCGTCAGTACTGCGGTTTGCTGAGAACTCCCGCCGGCAGCACCGCATTCATCGAGCCGGAGCGGAATCCTTCCAGGTCCAGGGTCACGTAAGTAAATCCCAGGGCTTTAAAGATGTGGCTGAATTGGGCGGCCATCTCGGCATTCAGGGCTCGCGGCAGCTCATCGCGCGCGATCTCGATACGCACAATGTCGCCATGATGCCGCACGCGAAACTGCCGAAAGCCCATCTGCCGCAAGGCGTCTTCGCCCCGCTCCACCATCTGCAGGGCCTCGACCGTGACCTCTTTTCCATATTCAATGCGCGAGGAGAGGCAGGCGGAAGCGGGCTTGTCCCAGATACGCAATCCGGCCGCGTGGGCAAGCTCACGAATGTCCTGCTTGCTGAGTCCTGCCGCCAGCAGCGGCGCTGCGACGCCATGTTGTCGAGCAGCTTGCTGGCCCGGGCGGTAGTCGCCTTGATCATCGACATTCACGCCGTAGGCGGTGACATCGAAACCGCGCTGCGAGCGGAATTCCTCCATGACCGTAAACAGCTCGTCCTTGCAATGGAAGCATCGCGCGCCGTCATTCTTGCGGTACTCTCCCCTCTTCATCTCCTCCGTGCGAACAACCGCCAGGGGAATACCCTGCTCCTCCGCAAACGCCACTGCATCCCGCATCTGCCAGCGAGCCAGGCTGGGCGAATCGGCCAGGACCGCCATCATTTCCCCCGCCAATTCCTGGTGTGCCGCCCATGCAAGAAACGCCGAATCCACTCCACCTGAGTAGGCGACCAGCAGACGCCCGAGGGAACGCAGATGCTCTCGAAGCTTCTGCGATTTTGCCGGTAAGCCTTCGTTGGAGACTGCAGAACCCGCGGGCTCAGACATGGTCATATTCTAAGACGTCGGTCGCGGTTAAGCAGTTGCGGATTAATAGATTCTTTGCAGCTTTTTCAGATTGCCGAAAGTTCCCACGTTAGTCAGGCTGAAGGCAAAGCGATAAGCGTTCTCGTTGCGCACCGTGCCCAGTGCCCAGCGCGCGTATTCGAAGGTGATGCCGCAGCAATCCCAGTTGTATGCGCTCTGCACCGTGGCGCCCTGTAGATATTCGTTCCTGACATCGAATGCCAGGGCGGCAGAAGCACTAAGACCCCGGGCGATGAGGTTGCTGTAAATGGCCTGCACCCGGAACTGATTGGAGATGTCCGGCGCCAGCACTTCATTCACGGTCGAGGGTATGACCTCACCCGGCACATGCAGGTATATCTGGGCGCCGAGGAGATACCATTTCGAGGACAGGCGTTTGCCGACGAAAATGGTGCTGGCGTTCACCCGGTGAAAGACGGGATCGTAGTCGAGGTCCCATTGGAAGTCGGCCGGCCCGTTTTGCACCAGCAGGCGGGAGATGACGGGGGAAGCGTTTCGGGGTTCCGTGAGGAATGCAATGCCGGAAAAATCGACTGAGCTGTCGAAGACGTTCCGTTGATTGGGCACGAGCGCCCCGCCGAAGTTTGGCGTAAAGAAGTACTTCTGGGCAATTCTCCAGGTGATTATTTCCTTGGCTGCGCCGTGCTGGTCATCGCAGAGTGATTTATCAGACTGCAGTTGTTTGGCAACTTCCGCCGGCGGCAGATCGGCCGAGGGATACTTGGGATGGCGGAAGCATTCCCCGCTGGAGTTCGACTTTTTTGCATAGAGGCGGTTTATGACTCCATACTCGACGCCGCTGGAATCGGCGAGAATGTCGCGGTAGTCGAAGCGGATTATGTTGGCGAAGTTGTGGATGCCGTTTTCGTAGCGATACTCGGCGTAGGGCTCGATCACATGCTTGAATACGTATCCCCGCAGTTTCTTGTCGAAGATGCGCGCCAGCGAAGGCGGACGCACCTCCATCGACGCCTGGGCTACATTGCGGTTGATCGCCTGGGCAACCGCGACCCCAATTACTCCGGTATGGTTTTCGATGGGAAGCAGCCTTTCGCTATACACAGTCTCGCGCACTCCAACTTCGGGACGGAAGGTCCAACCCTCGAGGAAAGTAGGCATCGAGAGGGTGGGATTCACATCGAAGCGGCCGACCACGTTCTGGGTT
>Ga0306926_10004229_pt1 | contig 15033 bp, 20 predicted proteins | sample flu12Cox44000178_FD_203759 | JGI IMG/M metagenome (GOLD analysis project Ga0306926, IMG submission 203759) | Lab enrichment of tropical soil microbial communities from Luquillo Experimental Forest, Puerto Rico - flux8day.12C.oxic.44.000.178 (v2)... | ecosystem: Environmental > Terrestrial >...
TGTAAGAGTCAACAAAGTTGAATTCCGTTTTACCGCTGTCAAACTTTTTGACGGATCTCTGCTCATCGATAGGTTGGAAAGAAGCATCGTGTGTCAGCGTGCCGTCACTCAGCGTAAGCCGGGAGGTGCGGGTAACGCCTGTTTGGGATTCGTGACTACTTACCACCTTAGCCGTAAGAAGGAATTGCTTGATCTGCTCCTTGGTCAGGGTTGGCTCGTCTGGGGCAGCGGCAAAAAGTCGGCAAGCGAAACACACCACGGCGCCAAGAATCAGTCCCCGCCACAGCAGATGAAGTGGGTTCATCGAGGGCTCCCTCCTGAACGGCTAGAACCCTACTCCTTTGCCCCGCATGGGACAACGTAATACTGCCGAAATGGTTGGCGCAAAACCCGGAGCACATTGTTTCAGAATTGACGAGGACTTGCACAACGGAGGCACCCTCCCGATGAGAAACAGATCGACGCTGAGCTGAGTCCTGATTAACGCACTACCCAGATGTCCGGTAACCACTGCCAAGCTCAACCGGTCGATGCAACACCATCTAATCTGTCCTCTAGGGCCTTTCGGCCCGCGGAAGCCCATGAAAAACCACGCGAGGCGCCCACGTCTTTTCAACGGCTTAGCTTGGTTTTTCGAGCCAGTCGATCCGACCATACTTCCCCTGGAAACCGATCTGTTTGGCTGTACTTGGTCTTTCCGCGGGCGACATCGTGAACCTTTCTCCGAGAGCCGGATTCGTTAAATGCGCCTGTCCGGTTCGATGAGCGTAGTGTGAAGACGGAGCATGGTCCAGCTCGTGAGGCACCGACAAACGAAAGGGTCGGCAACCGATAGGCTGCACCTAAAACCACCGCGTCACACCTCGATTCCACACATTGTTATGCAGTCAAGTGGGTATTAGGTTCGGTAACCCGAATCAGGAGTTAGTGTATCGCTGCTAGAACTGATTACTGGTGAGGAAGACTATTTCAGCGATTCAGGACTGCGCCGCGCTTGTTTTCCAAGAGTTTCATGACTTTCTCCGCCTTGTCAGCCTTGACGCCTACTTCCTCCAGCGCCGCACGAAAGTGCTTGAGGAAGGCATCGAAGTGAGCGTCGTTCAACCCGTAATCTCGCGCCTGCGCATGGGCGGCGGTAATATCTTTACCTGTATATACGACGCGTCCACCGAGGAGCATGGAGATAAACATACTTTGTCGTGCGAGCAAGTGCCCCATATCGGTACTTTTGAAGAAGCGGCTGACACTTTCATCGGCCAAAACTCTTCGATAGAAGGATTCGGTGGCCGCCCAAACTGTTTTTTTTCCGCCGATGAGGTCATAGAGATCGTCGATCATTTAATACTCCTGAACGAGAAGAATGGAGCCGCTCCAGGTCGAGAGGGGTTTGCTCGCAACGCAATGATAGCTAATCTGGCGGGGGCGGCAGCACAATTTGCTAACCGGAAATGAGCAATGGCCTCTCAGGCAACAATGGCGCAGCCTGGTGAACGGAGAACCAGCCACGGATTTTACGCTGATTTCAAAAACGGACCAGCCGCCAAGACTTCTCTTGACCCGCCATCCCCAGCGGCGTATGACTCACTATGCCTCCCTACCCCTGATAAGGAGCGGCTCGACTATTCCTGCGAAGATGGTTGGGCCGCTTTATTTTTAGGTATATCGAGTGTGAAGGGCAAATGTACACCCCCGCAGGGGAATCAATTCAACGCGTTGTAGTATCCGCCGATGAGCGAATACAAAGTCGGTCAACGCGTTGTCGTGAAGCTGCCTGTCGGCAGAATCGTCGATGCCACAATCAAAGCAATCACAGAGACCACGGAAGGATCAAGGTTCCAAGCCTCGTTTGGGAACGAGACGGCGCTGTTTATCTGTGGCAGATTGTCCAAGAGTGTGAGTGAGTTTCCTCTGAGGGTGGAAACTGCTTTAAGAGGGGCGAGAATCCATTCTACGCCGCTTTATTTCGGATTTTTGAGAACAACTTCACGGCCGGTTGAACTGCGACCGGAGCAATCGGTTCCAGTACGAATTTCCAATGGCCGCGAGGCAACTTGCATTCATGCGGGCATTTGTCGGGTAATCCGTGCCAGCCGGTCGATGCAACACCATCTAATCAGTTGATCCGACCATACTTCCCCTGGAGAACCGATCTGTTTGGCTGTACTCGGTTAAAACCTAGCCAGGGTAGCGTACCGGCTCTAACCTAGCGAGCAATTTTAGCCTGTGTTTTCAATGCAAGGTGGGTTCGAGCTGAGTTGCGTCGACCCATTGAGACCACCCGGCTAACCAGGACTTTGTCATACTTCGTGCCGAGCAGCGGCAATAGTACTTGGACTTCTTTCTCCAGGAACGCTATCCTCTCCGTCGTTGGAGGGCATCAATCATGAAACTCAACTACGCAATCGAGTTCGTAGCTGATATGGATCGTGCGGTTAAATTTTATCGCGACGTGCTTGGCCTGCCCTTGAAGTTCCAGTCGCCCGGTTGGAGCGAATTCGCGACTGGCGAAACGTCGCTCGGTCTGCACCCCGCATCGGAGAAAAATCCCGCAGGAAGCGTTGAACTTGGCTTCAACGTTGCCAACCTTGAGAAGTTCCATCACGAGATGACTGCAAAGGGTGTGCTGTTCAGCATGCCTCCGACAAAACAAGATTTCGGGGGCGTCCTCGCACAATTCGTGGATTCGGAGGGCGGACATTGTAGTGTCGGCGAGCAGTAGGGCCGTTCATTTCACCAGTCTCGGACACATCTAACGCCGAATGAGCAGCTCCGCGACATCCAGTTCATAGCCTTCATCTTGTACGACTTGCTGCGCCACTGCGCGCAGCTTCTGTTCGTCAGCGCCCTTCGGCAGCTTGCAATGACGCCGGATTACCTCTTCTCCGCTTTTAATCCTCACCACCCAATTCGATTTGTCCGCATCCCATGAGACTTCCACATGATCGGCACGCATAATCCCTCCCCGAAGCCCTTCCGCCACCCCAGCGCCGAAATATCTGCGAGAGGGCAGGAACTGATCACAGTCTTAGCACATCCGATTACTATCTCTTCATCTTTTTCTTGGCTTCCGCTCTTACTCTCGTCCACCGCCTCTTTGCAGCCTGGGCGGTTAGCTGCTAACTGGATACGTGGTGCTTGATTATCGTTAACCGGACAAGTCCTCCAAGAGGGAATGTCACGAGAAAACCTCTTTTTCAGCTCGGCGCCGAAATTATTCTCTCGGCATTCAGCCCCAATGTTTGAACGACACCCTCGATTTGAGAGTGGTCTTCCTCAGGCCAAGGGTCCTGTTTCATCTCCATTTGCTAGATGGAGATACGCTTCCTCTTTGCTATGGTTCCCGCTCCTTGTCAGGGCGGCGCCATTCGTTTTCTGAAACCAACAAGCCTGGCGGTTGTCCACTGAATGAGTGGCAACGCATGGTCCTATCGGAGACACGTGGCCTATGGCTTTCTTCGATTGTCCGAGGGGGCACAGGGTGGGTCCGGAGACTCGCGTGTTTCCAACACGGGCCTGACTTGTCCGATTGCTACTGTCCCTCGAAATCGAGCGTCTCAAGAACCTGGCCCTGGTCCGGAAGCTCACGTAGATCTTCCCCCTCGAAGAATCCCAGAGAAATAAACGGCAAGGATGCGACTGCGCCAGACAGCATCCCACCGCAATCCACCGCCATCTTCCAGCATTTTGGCACGCGGAGGCTCATGTAACGATAGGATGCTGGTACTAAAAGGACGAAATGTGCTCAATGTTATATTCGGAGCATCGAAATGCCGTCCAATTGTGACATTGGAGCGTGGGACAAGGCGAGCGTTTGGGAAACCCCCAGTCGTTGTCGCCGCTCCGGGACTCATGCATGACAACACAAGTGAAAGCGCTCGAATGCTTCTTTGCTGCTGGAGCTCTGACAGCTCTGACTTGACAAGGTACGATATTCACCGGTAGGCTTTCGGCGAAATTCACCGGGGAGGGAACTCCATGACAAAATCGAGCCGTGTTCCGGTGATCCGTCTTCTAGTTCTAGGTATGCTGGTCCTCGCTGCAGCTTCCTGGGCGCAGAACCGCCCGCCAATCTCCGAAGAAATCGCCAAGACCTATGGTCTCGATTCGTTTGGCCAAATCGAGCGGATCCGCTACACCTTCAACATAGATTTGCCCGGGATCAAACTTTCTCGAACCTGGACCTGGGAACCCAAGACCGGCCGGGTCTCCTACGAGGGAAAAGACAAGGTGGGCAAGCCGGTGAAAGTTACGTACCTGCGCTCTGAACTGAGCAGCCAGGACGCGGTCGTGAAGGACGAAATCGAACCGGGCTTTGTCAACGATCAGTATTGGCTGATATTCCCCTTTCATCAATTCTGGGACAGCGGCGCCAAAGTGGAAGATGCGGGAATGCAGAAACTGCCGCTGGGGAAGGGTTCCGCCGAAAAGGTTGTAGTGAGTTATCCCTCGGAGGTGGGTGGCTACACGCCCGGCGACACTTGGACTCTCTTCGTCGGTCCCGACAAACGCGTCAAGGAATTCATATACCATCGCGGGGGAAGCAAAAAGCCGACGGTTGTCACTACGACGTGGGCAGATTACAAGAAGGCCGGCCCACTCCTTGTGGCGATGGACCACCGCGGAACGGCGGACGGCAAGCCGGCGCGGATCTTCTTTTCGGATGTGTCCGTTATGTTGGCGGGGTCAAACACCTGGGTGAACGCGCAATAGACAACGTACCGGCTCGTCTTGGCAGTGTTAACCTGTGAAGGATGGGTCCTGCGCCCCGTCCCAGAACACGCGTATATTTTGTAGGTCCAGCACACCGATCCTAACTCGCTGGAAGCACCTCCCTAGGCGGGGCCTGCACGACGGGTTGTGCCATACGGCGAATTGACACGAGCGCAGCCGCTACGGCAACGGATCCATACTCCAGCAACAGGACCCAGTCGGGGACCTGCCGTGACGCCCGTGGTGCGGAAACACACGACTAGCGCGGCAAACAGGATGCCTCTGAGCACGTAAAGCCCCTGGGGTAGTGTGAACGTCACTCGCTTCTGCCGTTCTGCATCGTTTGCGACGCATCTCCCCTCCACGCCAGCACCCACTCAGCTGTTCTTGGCGCCTTCCCGGGAGTGCGCTGCAGTTCCGCAGCAAGCCGCCCAAGGTCGGCTGCCTCGTCGATATCGTAGAACGGATCGGTCAGATGTACCGAGAGCCGCAGGGCACGGGCACGCGCCAGCAGTGCCTCAAATGCGCTGCTCGTTCCCATCACGTCCCCCGTGAAAAGCCCCGGATGGGAAGCCGTGGCACCAACGAGATAATAGCCTCCGTCGTGCGTAGGTCCGACAACAATGTCGCAATCAGACAGCGCGCGGAACGCGCTCTCAAGCACGGACGCCGGCAAGTGTGGACTGTCGCTGTTAAACGCGATGACGTGCCTATGGCCGGCGCCCGCGAAGTGCACGAACACCGAGGTAAGGCCCGCCGCAAGGCCGTTACCGATCTGCGGCACAATGGGCACTCCGCCACCCGCCGCGTGGGTCATATCTTCCACGTCGGACGCCGGGCACATAATCGCAACTTCCACGTGGGGGAGTGATTGCACCAATGAAATTGTGTCATGCAGAAGGCATCGGTATAACTCGGTGACCGCATGGACTGACAGACTCTTAGCTAACCGGGTCTTTACCGAGCCAGGTCTGGGTGCTTTGGCCATGATGACCAGCGTGCGATTCATGGAAGCCATGTAGAGATGTCACCGCCGGATCGAGAATCTATGAGTATAGGCACAACATATCAAGCCGACCGCGGCGCTTCCGTTTTTCTTGGGCGGAAATAGTAAAACGCGATGCGGCTGAGAATAAACCATGCTGCTCCGATGGTGCCTTTGACGGTGCCGCTGATTTTTGATTGCCCGATGCGTGGATAATAGCTTACCGGTACTTCGACGATGCGAAACCGCCGGAGAGCCCCCTTGAGAATGAGTTCCACCGCCCAACCGTAAGTGGTTTCTTCGAGTGTCAGCGAGCGAAGAGCTTCCGCGCGCGCCGCGCGAAATGGACCGAGGTCGCTGATCCTGACCCCGTAAAGATTCTTGATCATCTTGGCAGCGACCCAATTGCCAAAAAGAGCGTGCCAAGGAAGCGCCCCAGGCGTTCGCGGACCAGCCAGACGCGAACCGATGGTGATGTCGGCCCGTCCCTCGGCAATCGGTGCTAGGAGCAGCGGAAGCTCAGCGGGCCGATCGCTATAGTCGCCATCAAGGAAAACGACTACATCGGGCTCGCTCACGGCCTCCAGTCCAGTTAAACATGCCCGGCCGTATCCACGCCGAGTTTCAGAAATAACTCGAGCACCCATGCGCGCAGCAATCTCCGGTGTCCCGTCGGTCGAGTTACTGTCGACCACGAGGACCTCGGTAACGAGATCGGAAGGCAAATCCGAAAGCACGCGGCCGATGGACTCTGCCTCGTTTCGCGTTGGAATAATCACAGAGACGCGCATTAGACCTCTCTTTGATTCACCAGAAAAGCGAGGAAGGATTTCGGCGTGCCAGCAGCGCATCAAGACCCCAAGCGCGGCCCGCGCGTCCGATCACAAGCGCCAGCGATGCCATCGTTGGGACGAGGAGTTCCCAGATCCACGACGTACCCCACTCGGACATCCAGAGCCCGCCGAGGAAGGCGAACGCGACCAGCGCAACCGGACGCGTAAACAGTCCGAGCACTAACAGCACTCCAACCGAAATTTCTGTAAACCCCTGACCAGGCGCGGCCATGGAAGCGTGCGCCGCCATCTGCGCCATTACACTCTTCCACAGTGCAGGCGCGTGACCTCGCTGGATGTAGCCGTTGATAAGACCAGCATACGTGTCCGGTTTGTAGAGGCCCTTCCCCAAATTTTCGAAGAAGACCCATACGAACATCGCGCCAATTGTCAGCCGTACAATGGCCAGTCCGAATTGCGCGCTGGGCTGGATCTCCCTTACTGTCGTGCTGGCTTGCGTCGTACTCGTTGTTGTCATTGATGATCCTTTTACTCCTGAAGATTAAAGCGGCCACCTAGAGGGAAGTTTCATCCTATTCCGTTGCATGTGGCTACCCGGCGAGCCTAATCGCGCGCAATCACAATCGTGGTACATGCACTTTCGCCTTTTGGAAGCTCGCGGGAGGGAGCCATGCGGATCTCCAGCTTGTGCACTTCCCCGCGGACGATTGGGCAGTAGAAGTCCGGCTGATGCAAAGCGTTTTGGATGCGGCGCCGTCCGGCACATCCTCCGTAGCAAGACTCGAGGTAGACGCAGGAACGGCACGCCTGTGGCACGGTGCGCGCCTCCACAAAGGGCGAGGTTTCTACAACTCCCGAACCGAGTGAGAGCAGGAGGGAGAGGGGTTCCCCAGCCCCCGGCCAGTATACGCAAGGTTGCGCTGTGCCGCGGGGCGTTACCCGCACGGTACTCGCCCCACATCCGCCGACCCTTGGAGGCAGTCCTGCCATGGCGCGTACCAACGGCTCTCCTATGGCGATCACGTCGGTTTCGGCAAACAAGGCGAGAAAGCCTTGCCAATACTCTTCGTAACTCAGGGCGTAGAGGTCGGAGCGCACCGCTTGGTAGACGTTGACCCGCAGCGGCGCCTGGTAGCGCTTGGCCACGCGCGCCACCTCAGCCAGCCGTAGATAATTCGCCTTCATCATTACGGCGATGAAGGTGACGGGGATCCCCAACTGCACACAGCGAGCCGCCTGATTGTGGATCAGCACCCAATTGCCGGAGCCGCGTTGGACATCTTGCTCAAGCTGGGTGGGGTAATCTAGCGAGAACTCGACATCATGAAAGCCTCGGAGTTCGTCATCTGTGAGCACAGCAGCGCTATGCCCATTTGAGGTGATTGTGAGCTTCACGGGCAGAGTCCGGAGGAAGGCCAAGATCTCACGGAACTGCGGGTGCATTCCATTCTCACCTGTGCCCAGATTGACGGATCGGACCGGAAGGCTTGCCATCGCGGATCGCACCTGTTCGAGGCTCAGCCGGTCGACACGCGCCGGATCGCGGTAGCAGAACGAGCAGGCAAGGTTGCATTCGTTGGTTAAACCGAGCCCGATTGCAAAAGCCCCGGACGCCGCGGGCCGGACCAGCGTAGGGTGCGAAGTGGGTTGAGTGGCGGGTTGCGTCATCTTCCTGTCTCCTCGTCCGTAGACGCGCTGGAACGCCGAGCGATCATCTGCATGTAGCGGGCAATGGCGGCGAACTGCCCCCGCGATCCGAGAATGGACTCCAATTCGAGAAGTTGTCGGTGGGCTTCGCCGTCTAGATTCTCCGAGTCCAGGTAGTCGGAAAACACGCGGACTCCATATTCGGCGACCACGGCCAGGCCCGCGGGGGCAAGCATGTCGAGTATGTCTGCGGGATCGAAAACACGTACCGGCTTGCCAAAAAGAGAATCCACGACCGTCTCTGCGGCAAGATTGGCTTTAGCGAGCCCCCAGTCGTCCGACTTGATTGCTGCTTTCAGCACTTCCCCGGCACGATTGCGCACCAACACAGACACGACTGCGTTCTTCCGCAAGACACAAGCGACACTGCGAACAATGGCACCAGGGTCCGCGACATATTCGAGCAGGTTGTGGCAAATGACTATGTCGAAGGACTCTGCTTCGAAGAGTTCGCGCAATTGGCCCGCATCGGCATGGCAAAAGGCAATACGCGCCGCAACTCCGCTGGCCTCCGCCTCCTTCCGCGCAATCCCTAGCATTTCCTCGGAGCTGTCAAGCAGCACGACCTGAAATTCCATCCTTGCCAATCGCACGCTCACGAAACCAGTGCCACCGCCCAAATCTAAAACGCGCAGCCGGGATCCTCCGACGGGCAGAAACCCGCGCAAGTTTTTCCATGCTAGTTCACAACGCAGCCTTCCTGCGGTGGTCTTCAAGTAGGACGCATACTTGTCTGCGTCTTGGAACCGTGTAGTGTCCAGTGTGCGCATCTCAAACTCCTACCGACCGGCGGAACACGTTATCTCCGACCCAATCGGAAGCGATCACGAGGAAGTACACAAGTAGCAGCAGTGTTGCCAACCGGGAATAAAAGCCGAGTTGCACGTTGTTATAGATGGCCTGTCCTAAGCCACCGCCGCCCACCAAACCGAGGATGGCTGAGACGCGGAGGTTAGTCTCCCAGCGCAGCACGGTGTAACTGGCAATCATGCGCTTGGCTTGTGGCCAGAGCGCCCATGCGAGAAGCTGAAGCGGCCCGGCACCGAGCGAGCGGAGCGCCTCCACAGGGTGCGATGGAACTTCCTCCAGAGTCTCCGCATACAGTTTTCCCAGCACTCCCGCGGTGTGCAGGCCGATGGCTAAGGTCCCAGCGAAAGGGCCAATGCCGACCACCAGGATGCAGATCAACACCCAAACCAGGTCGGGGATGGAACGCAACAGGTTGAGCAGAAGCCGCGCCGCCCAGAAAACGCTCCACCGTATTCCCCGTTCAGCGGGCGATTGCGCCCCGGGTGAGTCTGGCCGCACTACAACCAAAGTCGAAGTTGCGGGAATCGCCAAAACTCCACCGATTGCGATTCCCATCAATGTTCCCAGAATCGAGATCGCTAGCGTTTGCATCAACAGCGGGCCCAGACTGAGCAAAAAGTCTTTCGCAAAATCCGGAGGAATCATGCCGCGACAAAACCGAAGCATGTTCCGGATGATATCCGCCTCGCCAAACCGCTCCGGCGAGAAACCCGCGAGATAAAAACTGGCCGCCACCACCGCTACCAAAACTGCGTAGCCGAGCCAATGTTGAGGGGCAGAATTTCCGTTAAGCTGCCGCCGCTTTCGACTGTGGCTTGTATTGGGTTGCAAGCGTGCACGCAGTCGCCGGCTCGTCGCGTCGGTCGTAGCCAACAGGAGGATAAACGACAAGACGAGTGTCATTACTTGCCGATATTCGAACAAGCGCATGGAAAGGTTAATCTCATACCCAATGCCTCCGGCGCCGACGAAACCTAGAACCGAAGCTGCACGGACACAGCATTCGAAGGAGTACAGGGTGTAAGCCGTTACATTCGGAAGCGCCTGGGGCCAGATACCGCGCAGAAAGATTTGCGCGCGTGTTGCCCCCGTGGCTTGCAATGCCTCGAGCGGTCGAGGGTCCACATCCGCAAAGGCATCAGCGTAGACCCGCCCTAGCACGCCGGCGTATGCCACCGCGAGCGCCAGCGTCCCGGCGAGCGACCCCAAGCCCACGGCCGTTACAAACAACAGACCCCAAACAAGGTCCGGTATCGCCCGCAGGAAGCCCAGAGACGCGAATACCACCCGGCTGGCTGACGACCGCAAACCCGCAATGAGGTCTCGTTTGTCCGCTGCTGACAAGATTCCCCGTCGCCACAAGGTTGGCGTCGCGAGTGCTCCGAGAGGAATGGCGATCAGGACCGAAAGAATTGTTCCCGCGATTGCGATCGCCACTGTGGAGATAAAGGCCCGAAAGACGATGTGCAAGAAATCCACTGAGAGATCCGGCGGGAAAAGTCCGCGCAGCAAAGTCCATAGCGCGTGAACCGTTGCGGGCCGGAAGAGAATTCCGAGGCGGGCACCGTCGACCTGCCAACAGATGACCAGGACAAACATGGTGGTGAGAACCACCGCCGCTCGCCGCAGAGTCCAAGTACGCTCGCGATAGAAGACACTTCTATCGCGAGCAGCCGAATTCGCGTTGGAAACGATCTTCATCCTGGACCTGCTGTGCCTCCTGCGAACGATTGTGGTAGAGGTCGTGCAAGAGGTCTCCATGTAAGTTGGCAGGCGGCCGGTCGAAGCAGACACTGCCAGCCCGAAGGCCGATGACACGCGGAAAATGTTCCAAAGCCAACTCCACTTTGTGCAGCGCCACAACTAGCGTGCGCTTGCCTTCTGACCCGACCCGGATGAGCAAAGATGTGATCTCATCAGCCAATGCGGGATCGAGAGAAGCTATCGGCTCATCGGCGAGGATCACCTCTGGCTTCTGCACAAGGACGCGTGCGATGGCTAAGCGTTGTTGTTGGCCACCGGAGAGTTCGTCGGCTCGGGCGTGTCGCTTGTCGGCTAGCTCGACCAGTTCAAGGGCATGCATGGCCTGCTGCACATCGTCTCCTGTGGGACTGTAGATACTGCGTAAAGTTTGCGCGAACGACCATCGTCCCAGGCAACCACACAGGGCGTTTTGCAACGAAGTAAGCGAAGGGACGAGATTATGTTGCTGGTAGATTGTGCCAATACGCCGGCGCGTACTGCGCAGGTCCGCGCTGGACATGGCGCCGAGGTCGCGACCGTCCACCCGGACGGACCCGCTGGCGGGACGCAACGTGGCGTTGAGGAGGCGGAATAGGGTGGTTTTGCCAGCTCCCGAGCTGCCCAGAATGGCCATGTGCTCGCCCCCTTCGACGGAGAACGAAACGCCTTCCAGCGCGGGCACGGTACAGCGGCCTACGAAGAAGTCCTTTCTTACCGCCTCGATCGAGTAGTTCACTTCAAGAGTCCTTCATCTCTGGCTGCCTGGCGCAGCGGGTCGTAGCTAGAATCTCTGGCCCTCACGTAGTTGGTCGCGTTCAGCAGCTGCAGTACAGGTTTCCGTTCGGAGTTTCCTGCATCAAGCCGCAACATGGCGTTCACGAATGCTTCCGCCATAGCTGGGTCCAATCCCTTGCGCGCAGCCCAAACGTAATCGAAGAATGGCGGAGTAGTGTAGAAAACCCTCACCTGAGATTCGCTCAATTTGCCTTCCTTGATCATTCGCGCAAAAACCAGTTCGTCCATAGCTCCAGCATCCACCTTTGCATTGGCGACAGCCAGCGCCGTCGAATCGTGCCCACCCGTGTAGATAGCCTTCTCGATCACAGCCTGGTTCACACCCTGCTGGCGCATGAAATAAGCAGGCATCAGGTGACCAGATGTCGAATTCACGTCGCCGAACGCGAAGCTGTGCCCTTTGAGGTCGCGAAGCGACCGGATAGGAGAGCCCGGCTGTGTGATGAACAGGCTGTGGAAGGCTTGGTCTCGCTCGCGTTGCACTAGGGGTATGACGCCTGAGCGTGCCGAAGCTTGAACATAGGTGAAACCCCCAAAATAAGCGATGTCCACGCGGTCGTTGGCTACCGCCTCCACGACTGCAGCATAGTTTGTTGGAACGGTCAGCTCCACCTTCGCGCCGGTCTCCTTCTCCAAGTAGTTGATGAAAGGCTGGCTCTCACGAACGATTTTCCCTGGATCTGTCGTCGGAATCATGCTGAGTCGTAGCGTCGGGCGAGAGTTGGTCTTTGTCTCTGTGCAGCCGCCCGCCAGCGCCAGCAGAGCGGCAAGAATTGAACGAGGGATAATGCCCGTTGACCACACGACCAGCCTCCGCTTTCTCTCTTACCGCCCTCTCCCGCAAATGCAGCTTTACATTCTAGGGTTCAATTCCCCAGATACGACAAACCCAGCACGACTAACCCGCCCGATACTTTGCCTCTAGCTCTTGTTCCGCCTGGAGCCCAATCATCCATGTTCTGTCCATGTGTTCCACCACGCTCGATGTGTATATCGTAAGCCACGTGCCGGATTTCCTCCAGGCTCAGGGCACTTGAAGGTTGCGGTCGAGTCCCCTGAGATTGGGCGACTTCTTTGCAATTTGAATATCCCCAGCCACGCTCTTCGATTTCATATCTTCTATTCCCCCTCTTTACCACCAATGACATGTTTCTTGCTACCAGCGAACGCTACTTACCGTTTACTCGCGCAAGGTCGATCACCCTAAGCCAATCGCCCAAGCCCCCGCGCTAGAGTCCGTGTCTTAACGGGCTGGCTCAGGCAATCTGGGCCGCCACGGTCTTGGATTTCTGCGATGGATCTGCCTCTGGGCGCGAAACCATGGGCGCGCGGATTTCCAGAAACTGAACGAGATCCTTTGAAAAGATCAGGTCAAGTGTCCAGTCGAAGGCAACGCGCAGTTTCTTTTCCAATCGCGGGAGATTGCTCAGATAAATCGTGCGCCAGAGCCACCACGCAATAAACCCCGAAAAGTTGGTCCCCAAGATATTGGCGACGCCGGTCCGTCTGCCGATCGCGGCGCGCGAGATCCAGGTCGCTGGCTGCAACCTCGTGGAGCATTGGTGTGAACAAAAAGAAGTTCTCGCGATTGACGAGAGTAACGTAGACGGAGGGATCACTAGCGAGTGTCTTCTCCAACTCCATGGCAACGGTAAGACCCGCGAAACCTCCGCCGAGAATAAGTATCCGTTTTACTGCTGTGCTTCCCATGAGTCGTCTCTCCAAGCCTCGTTCTACTTAACGCCGGGTTCAGTTCATACTAATGCCACGTCTGAACCCAGCATGATATTCATCCTCACCGACTCACAACAGGCTGGAACTCTCAGTCAGTAGTGGGGTTGTTGACTTCCTAGAAAGTTACAGAAGTCTTTTTGAGTCGACTCCGTGGCTCCTATCGCGGCTTCCCCAGATGAGACGGCGCGGACGGGGAATAGGATGCGGAAAATCTACTTCGCCGACAGGCAGCCAGCCAAAGGTTGCACCTAGGGAATCTGTGCGATTAAGATTGTGGTTGACTTCGTAAAATGGGAATTGCAGGTTCAACCTCTGGACCGAGAACGATCACCGAAGGCTATTCAGTACAAATAGTTATTGGAGTGATAACGGAGTAGGAGGAATTATGCTTCTGAATGGAGAAGACCATGAGTGAAGTCGTTTACATTTCGAAATCCCACATTGAGCGGCGCGAAGGGCCTCTCCGCATCGCACACCTCCCTGGTGAGTCTCGGCCGGTCGTATTCAGCGTCCACGGGGCCATAGCGAACCACTACAAGATTGACCCGGAGAAACTCAAGGAGTCGCACGCCGCGACAATTGACTACGTGATTTCCGCGACCGCCGGCTGAATGATGGGCACCTTTGGAGGCGCGCTGGAAGCACGCCAAATCGATGCCAGCAATGGAAGGTTGACTGCAGATGTGACCGGAGAAGTCGAAACTGAGGATGGCGTACTCGTCATCCGCCGCATCCATGTGGCGATGCGATTGGCGGCGCCGGAAGAGGCCAGGGCGACAGTTGAGCGTGCGCACGGACTTTACGCCATGCGCTGCCCGCTCTATCGCACCCTGCACAAAACCATCCAGCTCAGCTCATCGTTTGAGCTGGTGCCACGATAGTCTCGATGTATGAAGATCTACCTGGGCTTTACTGTGGCGGGGAATCGCTCCTCGGTGGAGGCAGCCCAGAAAATCCTCGCCGTGATCCAGTCTATGGGGCATGAGGTTCTCACGAGTCACCTGGTCCAAGAGGACGCCTGGGATGTAGATAGACGCGTGGCGCCTCAGCAAATCTTCGAGCGCGATATGAAGTGGCTCGCAGAATGTGACTTATTCATTGCCGAAGTCTCGGGCTCTTCGTTTGGCTTGGGCTTTGAGACTGGCTATCTCCTTGGAGCGACCGCGAAAAAAACCATTCTCTTCTATGAGCGAGGCGCGGAGCATAGAATCTCTGTCCTGATCACGGGGAACACGCACCCGAACTGCATCCTCGTCCCATACTCCCGACTCGATGAACTGGAGGACCTGGTTCGAGCGCGAGTTCCTTCAATGAAATCCACGTCGTAAGTAGCAACTCACTCGTCGCTCGAAGTCTGGCGCCGTACACGACGCTCAATCGCCTGAGACTCGAAAACTTTTAGGGAAAACCATCTCTCAACTCTTGTAGACGTTTTGAGGATGACCGTTGCAGCAGATGTTTGGCCCTGCGTTTCAGCAAGAGGCCCGCACTGATTCGCATTGAGAATCCTTACACGCAAAAGGAAAAGAAATGAAAAAACAGTATCCAAGGACTTTACTCGCGTTTGTTACCTTCGTTGGGCTGGGCGGAATCGCGCAGGCCGGGGTTCGTGACGAAATCGTTGTAACCCTGCCCCTCGATTTTGTGGCCAGGGGCGAGACCGCACATGGCGTTTACACCTTCTCCATATCCCGCACGACGATCATTGAAGCGTCCACGAACTTAACGAGCGCGACTGCAGGCAAGCAGTTCAGG
>Ga0306926_10004233_pt1 | contig 15027 bp, 10 predicted proteins | sample flu12Cox44000178_FD_203759 | JGI IMG/M metagenome (GOLD analysis project Ga0306926, IMG submission 203759) | Lab enrichment of tropical soil microbial communities from Luquillo Experimental Forest, Puerto Rico - flux8day.12C.oxic.44.000.178 (v2)... | ecosystem: Environmental > Terrestrial >...
GACCCCGGGTCAGCAGTGCAACACTTCGTGCTGCGCTGCGCCCGGGGAACGCGTCTCAGCTCCGCAGCAGCGCGCCAACCGCGGCGACCGCGAGTGCGAGCCACGCGGCGATCAGCACGATGCCGCCGGTCGGCGCGCCCATGGGGAAGAGCCGATGGCCAGCGAAGGCGCGTAGCGCCACGTCGCCGGAGAACAGCACCGCGCCGACGATCCAGGCGATGAGAACCGCGAGCAGCAGCGGCCGCCACAGCACGCCTTGCCCGTAGAGCGCCGCCCCGCCGACGAGCGCCGCCGCGTGAAACAGCAGCATATAGGCGGCGGCCGCGAGCCCTGCGCCCGGCGCCGCATGGGCATCGGCGGCGGCGAGCACGACCCCGCCCGCGCCCATGAGCCCGGCGAGCAGGAGGATGATGGCAAGAGTCATGCGCGCACGCGCTCACGCGACGTTTCGCTGCCGCCGCCGAGGCTGCGCCAGTTGGCGGTCTTCGGCACCACGCCTTCGTACGAACTGATGCTCGCATGCGGCACGTGCGGCTCGGTGGTGCCGATCGCCGGCCCACCGTTCTGTACGGTGCGCGCGGCCTCGACCATCAGCCGCCGAAACGCGGCGACCGCCACATCGCTCGCGCCCAACCGCTCCTTCGAACGGTCGGAGATCGTCCCCATCGACTCCCACATGGCGATGTCCTGAGTGGGGATGCCGGCGATGCCGGTGAAGTTCCCCTGTTTCATCGCCGCGCGATCCTGCAGGTAGAGGTTCGCGCGCGTGCGCCTGGCGTCGAAATTGCGGTCGACGTCGACGCCCCACTGCAGCACGTTGAACTTTCGCCATGTGTCGGGATCGACGCCCGGCTTATCATGCCCGTTCCAGGCGATGAAATAAAACATCGTGGTGACGTCGTCCTCGGGCGCGAGCGCGACCGCGACGTTGTGCACGTCGTTGGGCGGGATCAACGCGGTGAACGGCGCGATGTAGACCGTGGTGCGGATGTAATCGTGGGTCGCCTCGTTCATGATCGGACGGCGGATCGCGGCGTAACGAAAGCCGTAGCTCGTGCGCTCGATCTGGAAGCGCGGCGCCTTGTCGGTCGACGGCCGCAGCCAATTCACCTCGGTAGCCTTGGCGCCGTCCACCGGCGCCGGCACCATGTCGGAGGAATGCAGCGTCGAGGAATGCGCCGAGTCGATCTGTCCCTCAAGCACCTGCGCCCAATTGCAGCGCACCCGCACCTTGGTGGCGCTCACCCGCACGTCGGGCTTCGGCGCGAAAGCCGGCGGCTCGAACGGCCGCATCTCCGCCGCCGGGCCCAGGCAGGTCCACACGAAGCCGCCCGCTTCGCGCGCCGGATAGGCCTTGTGCTTGACGCGCTCGGTGATCGCGCTCGTCTGCGGCTCCGACGCCATCTCGACGATGTTGCCGTCCACGTCGAATTTCCAGCCGTGATAGAGGCAGCGCAGCCCGCACTCTTCGTTGCGCGCGAATACGAGCGAGGCGCGCCGGTGCGAGCAGTATTCGCCGAGCACGCCGAGGCTGCCGCGGCTGTCGCGGAACACCACGAGGTCTTCACCCAGGAGCCGCACCTTGACGGGCGCGCCGTCGGGCTCCGCCACCTCTTCCGAAAGGCAGGCGGCGATCCAGTGTCCCCGCATGATCCGGCCCATCGGAGCGTCGCCCTCGACGCGGCAGAGGAGATCGTTTTCTTCCGGAGTCATGGCGTTCCTTCGACGGCGAACCGAGTGACGGCCGTGGATTGCATATAAAGTAAGAAGAACCGCGCAAACTTGTCGAGGGCCTCGTGACCAATTCAACCGAACGCAAGCTGCGCATCGGCGTCGCCGGGCTGGGGCGCGCGTTTTCCGTGATGCTGCCGACGTTCGCGGCCGATCCGCGGGTGGCGCTGGTGGCGGCCGCCGACCCGCGCGAGGAGGCGCGCCAACGGTTCGCGGTGGACTTCGGCGGCACGGCCTACGCGCGCGTCGCGGATCTGTGTGCCGATCCCGCGGTCGAAATGGTTTACGTCGCAACGCCGCACCAATTCCACGCGGCGCATGCGCTGCTCGCGGCCGGGCACGGCAAGCATCTGCTCATCGAAAAGCCGCTCGCGCTCAGGCTCGAGGATTGTGGAGCCATCGTTACGGCGGCGAACCGTGCCGGCGTGCGGCTCATCGTCGGCCACAGTCATTCGTTCGACGCGCCGATCCTGCGTCTGCGCGCGCTCGTCAACAGCGGCGCGTTCGGCCCGGTGCGCATGATCACTGCGTTGAACTACACGGACTATCTTTATCGCCCGCGGCGGCCGGAGGAACTCGACACCGCGAAGGGCGGCGGCGCCGTGTTCAACCAGGCGGCCCACCAGGTCGATATCGTGCGGCTTATCGGCGGCGGACGGGTGGCGAGCGTGCGCGCCATGACCGGCGCGTGGGACAGCGCGCGGCCGACCGAGGGCGCCTATGCGGCGATGCTCACTTTTGCGGACGGCGCTTTCGCGTCCCTCGCCTACAGCGGCTACGGCCGCTTCGATTCCGACGAGTTCGACAATTGGGTCGGCGAAATGGGCGAAGCGAAGCAGCCTTATGCGGCCGCGGCGCGGCCGCGCTTCGCGAGCGGCGCTGAGGAAATCGCCGTCAAGGCCGCGCGCAACTACGGCGGCGCCGACTACCGGCCTCCATCGGCGCCGATGGCGCACCAGCATTTCGGCACGCTGATCGTCAGCTGCACACAGGCCGACCTGCGGCCGGTCCCCGCGGGCGTCATGATCTATCGGGACGGCGGCGCGCGGCTCGAGCCGTTGCCGCCGCCCGCGGTCCCGCGCGCGGAGGTGATCGATGAAGTCTACCGCACGGTCGTCGGCAGCGAGCCAACGCTCCACGACGGCGCTTGGGCGACCGCTACCGTCGAAGTGCTGCTCGCGATGCTGCGCTCGGCCCACGAAGACCGCGAAATCATGTTGACGCGCCAAGTCGCCGCGCCGTGACGCCCCTTGGCATACGCAAAAGACAGAATTTTTCCGCGAATTGCGACTCGTCGCTCGCAATGCGTTCATTTATCTCAGGCTTGAGTCGGCCTGCCGACAGACTCAGCGAGGCAAGTCATTAACGTGCGAGTAATTGTGGGCATGGCGTCGATCCCTTCATCGGCAGCCGCCGGCTCAATTCAATGAAAATCGTCGCCTCGTAGCAGTTGGTGCGTGCCATGTTGCACAAATTGAGCGATCACGTCACCGAGTGCATCGTACGCGCCGCCGAAACGGAACGGCGTGCGCGCGAGGCGACGGATTCCCAACTGCGGCACGACCTCTTCGACATCGCCAGGCGCTGGCGGCACTTGGCCGAGAGTTATCAGTTCGTCGAGAGCCTCGATAGTTTCATCGTCGAGCAGCGATCAAAGGACGTGCGAAAAGCGCAGTAGCCCGCTTGAGCCCGGATGTTTCGCCGCTCATCCAGGCTGCAGCCGATCGTCGGATGTTTGCTCCGACCCCGGCGGCTCATCAAATTCCGCCTCCACACCGTTCGCCAGGCCAAATGCGCTGCCGTTCAATTTGGCCAGCAGGGCTTGCGAAGCCGCGATGGCGTCCGCCGAAACTTCTAACGGGTGACACACGTGTCGACGCTGAACTGCAGTTGCGCGAGCTTGCTGCGCGTCGTGACAATCAATTCGGTCGACGCGACCAGACATTCATCGACAGGGCGCGGTTTCATGGGACAACAGTCCGGATTGGCCGAGGGTATAACGATGAGTGCGGCGGGCGGCGGTAAAATACGGGGGGGTGTGCCGAAGCGCCGGATGCATAATACCGCCGAGGTCAGCATGACCTCTTCCGACCTGCCTTCGCCCGCCGAAGCGTCAAGCCAAACGAGGAACTATGCCCGGGCTTCGCGCAGGCGGGAAGCCGGTAACCACCCCGCATCAAGTGCGGGGCAGGCTTTTTTGGGATCATGCCTAATCGATCGGCTTGATCTTCGCTGCGATCAGCGGCCCCCATTTCAGGCTCTCCTCTTCGACCAGCAGCTTGAAGTCAGCCGGCGTGCCGCCGCCCGGCACCAAGCCTTGCTTGCGCAGCAGTTCGCGCACCGCCGGCTCCGCGAGCGCGGCGTTGACGTCGGCATTGATCTTTTCGACCAGAGCCGCCGGTGTCCCAGCCGGAGCGAACAGGCCGTTCCAGGCGAGCGACTGCACTTCGGGATAGCCGGATTCTGCCAAGGTCGGCAGGTTTCCCAGATCGGGCGTGCGCTCTTTGCTGGTGGCGGCGAGGAGCTTGAGCTGCTTGCTCTGCAGGAACGGCAGCAGCGCCGGTTCGACCGCGAAAATCGCATGGGTCTCGCCGGTGACGACCGACATGGCGGCTTTGGGCGAGCCCTTGTAGGGAACGTGGGTGCCTTCGAAGCCCGCGGCGCTCTTGAACAGTTCCATCGTCAGGTGGGACGAGCTGCCAGTACCCACCGAGGCGTAGAGCAGCTTGCCGTCCTGCTGCTTAGCCCAGGCGACAAATTCCGCGACGCTGTTCGCCGGATGGCTCGCGGCCATCGCCAGCACATTGGGTTGGGATGTCGTGAGCACGATCGGCACCAGATCCTTCGCCGGGTCGTAACTCATGTGGCGATAGAGATGAGGAGCGAACGCGATCGGCCCGTTGAAGCCGATGCCAAACGTGTGGCCGTCGGCGGCCGCGCGGGCGACGGTGTTCATGCCGAGCATGCCGCCGGCGCCCGCCTTGTCCTCGATCACCACCGGCTGGTTCCAGCGCGGGCGCAGATGCTCGCCCAGCACGCGCGCGATCACGTCGAGCGAGCTGCCGGGCGAGGCCGGAACGATGAGGCGCACGGGTTGGTTCGGCCACGATTGCGCCGCGGCACTGTGGGTGAGGACTGCGAGGACGACGAGGACGAGGATGCGTTGCATATTCGTTGCGTAGTGGATTTTGCTAGGATGGGCAAAGCGCCCAAACGCATCATTGAGAACGACAATGGCTGATTACGACCTTGCGATCCGCGGCGGCACGATAACCACCGCGAGCGACACCTTCCGCGCCGACATCGGCGTCCGCGGCGGCCGCATCGTCGCCATTGCCGAGCGCATCGAAGGCGCGGCGCGCGAGATCGACGCCTCCGGCCTGCGCGTCATGCCGGGCGGCATCGACAGTCACGTGCATCTGTCGCAGCCCGCGTTCGGCGGCCCGAAAATGGCGGACGACTTCCTCACCGGCACCCGCTCGGCGATCGCCGGCGGCAACACCACCGTGCTGCCTTTCGCGCTGCAGCCGCGCGGCACCAGCCTGCGCGCGAGCGTGATGGATTATCACAAGGAGGCCGACGGCAAATGTTTTGCCGACTACGGCTTCCATCTCATCATCACCGACCCGTCGCCGAGCGTGCTCGGCCAGGAGCTCCCCGCCCTGGTCGAGGACGGCTACACCTCGTTCAAGGTGTTCATGACCTATGACGACCTGGTGCTCAACGACCGCCAGCTGCTCGAAGTATTCGAATGCGCGCGCGGCTGCCGCGCGCTGGTGATGGTCCACTGCGAGGGCTACGACGCCATCCGCTTCATGACCGAGCGGCTCGAGCGCGCCGACAAGAGCGCCCCCTATTATCACGCGGTCTCGCGCCCCGAGATCGTCGAGCGCGAGGCGGCGCACCGCGCCATCAGCCACGCGGAACTGCTCGACGTGCCGATCATGATCGTGCACGTGTCGGGGCGCGAGGCGATGGAGCAGATCCGCTGGGCGCAGCAGCGCGGCCTAAAGGTCTACGGCGAGACCTGCCCGCAATACATCGCGCTCACCGCCGACGACCTCAAGGGCCTCAACATGGATGAGAGCGGGAGCAAATACGTGTGCTCGCCGCCGCCGCGCGACCGCGCCAGCTGGGACGCGATCTGGGAAGGGCTTACCCAGGGCGTATTTCAGACGTTCTCGTCGGACCACTGTCCGTTCTATTTCGAAGGGCCGATGGGCAAGAAGAACGCGAAGGCGCGCACCTCGTTCCGCTGGGTGCCGAACGGCATCCCCGGCCTCGAGACGCGCATGCAAATTCTCTGGAGCAAGGGCGTCGCCGAAGGCCGCATCACCGCGAACGAGTTCGTCGCGCTTACCTCGACCAACCACGCGAAGATGTACGGGCTTTATCCAAACAAAGGCTCGATCGCGGTCGGCTTCGACGCCGACCTCGTGCTGTGGGACGACAACCGCAAGGAAACGATCCGCCAGGAGCTGATGCACCATGGCACCGACTACACGCCCTACGAGGGCCTCGCGGTCACCGGCTGGCCGGTCATGACGATTCTGCGCGGCAAGGTCGTCGCCGAGGAAGGCAAGATCCTCGGCGAACCCGGCGACGGCGCCTTCCTCAAGCGGGCGATTTCGCCGTATGCGGCGGCGTGAGATACCAACGCGGCGTACATATTATTATTTCTAGCTGGACTTCGGCTGCGCTGTCGGGCGCGGCGAGGTGGACGCCGAGCCCGGGATCAGCCTGGCGGTCCCGACCTGGCTTTATGGATCCGAGCCGATTTCCTCCGAACCGTCATCACGCTCTAGCGTCGATTCAGCCGGTTCGCGCCGGAGCCGTACCGTATGCCTTCGCGCCCTCGGCACTAATCTTCCCGTCTTCCAGGTCGGCGCGCACTTTCTCTCGCTCGCGCGCGGCCGGATCGCCGTAACCGCCGCCACCCGCGGTCTCCATCACCACGCGGTCGCCCGCCCGCAGCGTCGTCACCAGCTTCGACGGCACGACTTCCTCACCACCGTCGGCACGATGAATGACGGCCCGCGCCATGGCGCCGGCGCCCCCGCCGGCGCGCCCGGCGGGGGCGATGAAGTGGCGCTCGCCCCGATGGGTGAAGCGCACGTCGCCGTGCAGGATTTCGTATTCGCGCACGGTGCCGAGCCCGCCGCGCTGCGCGCCGGCGCCGCCGGAATCCGGCCGCAGCGCCACGCGGTGCACCCGGATCGGCGCGTCAAGCTCGAGCGCCTCGGCCGGCAGGTTCATGCAGTTGGTGGCGTCGGTTTCGATCACGTCGACGCCGTCCTTGGCGGCGCTCGCGCCCGCGCCGCCGGCCACGAGTTCGCCGGTGACGTAGCGCGTGCCGTCGGGCCGCTCGCCGCCGAACGCGAGAACGAGAAGTTCGCCGCCGCTGTCGGCCGGCACGCGTCCGGGCGCGGCTTTAGCCAGCGCCTTGAGGATGGTGCCGGCGATGCGTTTGATGGTGGCAGTGCGCGCGTTGACCGGCGCCGGCTCCTTGGGATTGACGATCGAACCTTCCGGCAGCCGCAGCGCGATCGGGCGGAAGCAACCGCCGTTGGTCGGGATGGTCGGATCGGTGATCGCGCGCACCACGTAACAGGCGGCCGCGAGGCTGCCCGATGGCACCGCGTTGAAGGGCCCGCGCACTTGCGGGTTCGAGCCGGCGAAATCGATGGTCATGCCGGCCGCATCGATGGTCACGACCACCTCGATGCGAATGCACCGATCGAGATCGACCCCGTCGTTGTCGAGAAAATCGACCGCCCGGTAGGTGCCGTTCGGCAACGCGCGCAGCGCGTCGCGCGTCATTGCCTCGGAACGGTCGAGCAGGTCGGCGAAGATCGCGGTGAGGTGATTGTCGCCGTAGTTGTCGGCGAGCGCGGAAAGCCGCCGCGCGCCGACGCTGCAGGCAGCGACCTGCGCCATCAGATCGCCTTCGAAAGTTTCCGGGATGCGGACGTTGCGCCTAAGAATCCGCAGCAGCGTTTCGTTGAACGTATCGCCTTCGCGCAGCTTGAGCGGCGGCAGGCGGATACCTTCCTGAAAAACCTCGGTCGCGTGCGTCGGCACCGAGCCGGGCGTCATGCCGCCCACGTCCTGATGATGCGTCATGGTGGCCGCGAAGGCGAGCGGCCGCCCGCGCGCGAACACCGGCATGATCACGGCGATGTCGGGCAGATGCGTGCCGCCGAGATAGGGATCGTTCATGCAGTAGAGGTCGCCTTCGCGCATGGTCTCGAGCGGGAACTCGGCGAGAATGCGCGCGATGCAGGGAATGAGCGTCGCCAGATGAATCGGGATCGCCACGGCTTGCGCCAGCGTCTCGCCTTGCAAGGTGAACAGGCTCGCGGATGCGTCGAGCCCCTCTTTGACGATCGGCGAGCAGGAGCTTTTGAGTAGCGTCAGCTCCATCTCGTTGGCGATGCCGTCGAGCTTGTTGCGCACCACCTCAACGGTGACGGGATCGAGCGCCGATGTTTGCATCGCGTTTGCCTTAACTGTTGCTGCGCTGGAGCACGAGGTTGCCGAGACGGTCGACGCGCCCACGCCAGCCGGGCGTGACGAGGATGGTCGTGTCGTCCTGCTCGATGATGGCCGGACCGGCGACGAGATCATCAGGCTTCAGCGCGGCGCGATCGTAGACCGCGGCCTCGACCGGCGTCCTGTGCTCGGGCAAGAGAATGCGCGCGTGACGGCGCAGAGAGGCATGGCCGTTCGGCGCCCATGCATGCGGCGCTACTGCGGGCGCAGCGGCGCGATGTACGGCGCGCAGGTTGACGAGCCGCACCGGCGTGGCGGGCGCAAAGCCGTAGGTGCGGTCGTGCGCGGCATAGAAGTCAGCGGTCAGCGCCGCGAACGGCTCGGGCGCGTCGGGCGCGAACGGCACCTCGAGATGATAGGCCTGCCCGGCGTAGCAAACATCGGCGAAATAGCCGCGCGTGATTTCGGCGGGAGCCACGCTCTCCTGCGCCATCAAGGCGGCGCAGCGCGCGTCGAGCCGATCGAGCGCATCGCGAACCTCGGCAATCGTGACTTCGCCGATCGCGCGCGGCAGCGCCGCGGAGACCTCGTGCTCGACCGGCGCCGCCAGCAAACCGGCGGCCGAGAGCACGCCGGGATTGGGCGGCACGATGATGCGCGCGATCCCGAGTTCCTCGGCAAGCGCGCAGGCGTGCAGGGCGCCAGCCCCGCCGAGCGGCAGCAAGGTGAAGCGGCGCGGGTCGTGACCCTGGCGGATCGAGACGAGGCGAATACCTTCGGCGATTTGCGCGTTGAGGATGCGGTAGATGCCCAGCGCCGCTTCCTCGACGGTCATGCCGAGCGGGCCGGCAATCGCGCGCGCGACCGCCGCGCGCCCGCGTTCCGGCGTAAGCTTCATGCGGCCGCCGGCGAAATGCTCCGGGTCGAGATAACCGAGCACGACGGAGGCGTCGGTGACGGTCGGCTCGGTCCCGCAGAGGCCGTAACAGGCAGGCCCCGGCTCGGCGCCCGCCGACTGCGGGCCGACGCGCAGGCCGCGTGCGCCGTCGAGCCAGGCGATAGAGCCGCCGCCGGCACCGATCGAGTTTACGTCGACCATCCCGACCCGCACCGGGTAGCCGACGATGCGCCCTTCCGAACGCAGCGCCGGCACGCCGGCTTCGATCAGCGCGATGTCGCACGAGGTGCCGCCGATGTCGACGGTGATGAGGTCGCGCGCGCCCGCTGCCTCGCCGGCGATTTGCGCGCCGATCACGCCGGCCGCCGGGCCGGAAAGAAACAGCCGCACCGGGCGAAGCCGCGCGGTCGCCGTGCCGGAAATTCCGCCGCGCGACTGCATGATCTGCAACGGCGCCGGCACCGCCGCGGCAGAGAGTCCGGCGGCAAGATTTTCCAGATAACGATCGACCACCGGTTTCACATAGGCGTCGAACGCGGTGACGACCGTGCGCTCGTATTCGCGGAACGCGGGATCTACCTCGCACGAGAGCGAGACGAAAACATCGGGATGGTGCGCGGCGATGAGATCGCGGGCGCGGCGCTCGTGCGCGTCGTTGAGGAAAGAGAAGAGAAACACGACGGCGATCGCCTGCGCGCCGGCGGCGATCAGCTCGTCGGCGGCGCGCGCGAGTCCCGTCTCGTTAAGCGGCACGAGCACCTCGCCGTTCGGCCCGATGCGCTCGTCGATCTCGCGGCGAAAGCGCCCGGGCGCGAGGAACGTCGGGGTCTCGGGGTCCAGCGCGAGCTCGTACATCTGATGCCGCATCTGCCGGCCGATCTCGAGCACGTCGCGGAAGCCGCGCGTCGTGATCAGGCCGACGCGCGCGCCCTTGCGCTCGAGCACGGCGTTGGTGGCAACCGTGGTGCCGTGCACGAAGCGAGCGACGGCGGCGGGCGCGAGCCCCCACTCCACCTGCATGCGCTCAAGCGCCGCCAGCACCGCGCGACTTGGATCGGCGCGGGTCGAAGGAATTTTCAGAATGCGCTCAGGCGTTCCGGGTCCGCGCACTACGACGTCGGTGAACGTGCCGCCGATGTCGACGCCGATCGCGAGGCCGTCGCTCATATGTGAGCGACGACGTCGGGTGGGCTAAGCACGCGAAGCGCGCGTGCCCACGCGGAATAATCATCAAACACGTTCGATAGACACAAAGGGCTTCAGGGGCATCGCCTCACCCTCCTCTCTTACCATGCATCGCCTGCCAGATCCGCGCCGACGTCGCGGGGCCATCGAACGCCGTGACGCCGAGCGACGCCAGCGCGTCGAGGATCGCGTTGGCGATCGCGGGAAAGGCGGCGACCGCGCCGGCCTCGCCGCAGCCCTTCACGCCGAGTGGATTGGTCGTGCAGCGGGTGCTGTCAAATGCCAGATTGAACGATGGCAGGTCGTCGGCGCGCGGCATCGCGTAGTCCATGAACGACCCAGCGATCAGCTGGCCCGAGCGCGCATCGTAGGTCGCGCGCTCGAGCAGCGCTTGGCCCGCGCCCTGGGCGATCGCGCCGTGCGCCTGGCCAGCCGCGACCATTGGGTTCACCAGCACGCCGTAGTCGTCGAGCGCGGTATAGCGCGCCAAGACGACCTCGCCGGTCTCGCGGTCGATCTCGATCTCGGCGACGTGCGTGCCGTTGGGGAAGGTCATCGCCTCGCGCGTCCACGCGTGATAGGTGTCGAGGGGCGTGCCGGCGGCGCGGCCGCGCGCCGCGACGTCGATCAGGGCGATCGATCTGTCTGTTCCTACCACCGTGAAGCGGCCCGCATCGAAGCGGATGTCGGCTTCGGCCGTCTCGAGCGCTTCGGCGGCGAGCTTGATGCCCTTGGCGATGATCTCGTCCGACGCGCGCCAGATCGCCGTGCCGCCCATATAGGTCGCGCGTGAGCTACCGTGGCCGCCGCCCGCGACGATGCGGTCGGTGTCGCCCTGCACCAGGCGGATGATCGCGTTGGGCAGCCCGAGCCGATCGGCGAGGATTTGCGGGAACGTCGTCTCGTGGCCCTGACCGATCGTCTGGGTGCCGGTGATCAGCGCGACCGAACCGTCAGGCTCGAACCGGATGTCGACGTTCTCGTTGGGCGAGCCGCCGGTGCCCTTGATGTGGTAGGCGAAGCCGAGCCCACGCAGCCGGCCGCGCGCCTCGCACGCCCGCCGGCGTGACGTGAAGCCCGCGACATCGGCACGCGCCAGCGCATGGTCGAGCATCGGCGCAAAGCGGCCGCTGTCGACCTTGAAGCCGAACACGTTGGTCATCGGCATCGCCTCGGGCGGCACCATGTTGGCGCGCCGGAGCTGGGCGCGGTCAAAGCCGCAGCTTCGCGCCGCCGCGTCGATCAACCGCTCGATGATGTTGTTGGCCTCGGCGAAGCCGGGCCCGCGCGTCACGCCGATCGGCGCCGTGTTGGTCAAGACCGCGGCGATGCGGAGCTCGATCGCCGGGATGGCGTAGACCGTGCCCGCCAGGTGGACGTACTGGTTGGTCTGCACCGCGCCCGAGCCGCCCGCCATGTAAGCGCCGATGTTGGCGGCGCTGGTCACGCGCAGCGCGAGGAAGCGCCCGCCGGCGTCGAGCGCGAGCGCCGCCTGGGCGTGATGATCGCGCGCCTGGTGGTCGGACAGAAACACCTCACTGCGGCTGGCAATCCATTTGACCGGCCGTCCGACGCGCTTAGCGGCCCAGGGCAGCAGCACGTGCTCGGCGTAGACGAAGTTCTTGGCGCCGAAGCCACCACCGACGTCGGGCGCGACCAGCCGCACCGCGGTCGGCGCCACGCCCACCGCGCGCGCGACGGCGTCGCGGATGCCGTGGATGTTCTGGCTCGAGACGTGCAACGTGTAGCGGCCGGTCGCGCGATCGTACTGGCCGATGCCGCCGCGCGGCTCCATCGGATTAATGACGATGCGGTGGTTGTCGAGCGTGAGCTCGACGACATGCGCCGCCGCTGCGAAGGCCCGCTCGACCGCGGCGCCGTCGCCCATGCGCCAGTCGAGGCAGACGTTGCCTGGCACCTCCGGCGAGAGTTGCGGCGCGCCGGGCGCGCGCGCGGCCGCCGCCGTCGTGACCGCGGGCAGCGGCACGTATTCGACCGCGACCAGATCCGCGGCGTCGAGCGCCTCAGCGGGCGTCTCGGCGACGATCAGCGCGACCGGCTCGCCGACGAAGCGCACCGTGTCGGTCGCCAGCAAAGGTTGCGGCGCGAAGGCGAACGGCTCGCCAGTCTGAACGTTGGCCTCGACCGTCGGACGCAGTGCCTTGAGACCATCGGCGGCGACTTCGGCGGAAGTCAGCACCGCGGCCACGCCGGGAGCGGCGCGCGCCATGCGCGCATCGAGCGCGGTGATCCGCGCGTGCGCGTGCGGCGACCGCAGGACGACCGCGTGCGCCACGCCGTCGACCGGGAGGTCGTCGAGATAGGCGCCGCGGCCGGTAAGGAACCTCACGTCCTCGCGGCGCTTCGGCGCGTCCCCGATCGTGGCGAGATCCATGCCGTGGTGTGTCAAACGGCTCACCCCCGTGATTTTCTACGACGAACGAGACTGTGCAGTGGACCGACAGCTTTATCGATATAAAGCGGTCGTCACTCCGCCGCCGGCACGGGCGCGACGGCGCCTTCGCCCGTATCGAGCGCCTCGGCGAGGCGCGAGCGGCGCGCGCCGCCGCCCTGCCAGCGCACCAGCCGCTCCATGTAAAGATAGATCACCGGCGTGGTGTAGAGCGTGAGCCACTGCGAGACGATCAGCCCGCCGACGATGGCAATGCCGAGCGGCCGGCGCAGTTCCGAGCCCGCGCCCTGGCCGAAGGCGATCGGCATGCTGCCGAACAGCGCCGCAAACGTCGTCATCATGATGGGACGGAAGCGCAGCAGGCAGGCCTCATGCACCGCCTCGCGCGCGCTCTTGCCTTCGAGCCTCTGCGCCTGCAGCGCGAAGTCGATCATCATGATCGCGTTTTTCTTCACGATGCCGATCAACAGGATCATGCCAACGATCGCGATCACCGAGAGGTCGTAATGCAGGACCCACAACATGAGCAGCGCGCCTACGCCCGCCGCCGGCAGGGTCGAGAGAATCGTGATCGGATGGATGAAGCTCTCGTAGAGCACGCCGAGCACGATGTAGACGACGAGGATCGCGGCCGCCACCAGCAGCGGCATGGATGAGAGCGAGGCGCGAAACGCCTGCGCGGTGCCCTGGAACGACCCGGTAAGCGTCGGCGGGGCGCCGAGCCGCTGTGCGCCCGCGTTGATCGCGTCGACCGCCTCGCCGAGCGAGTGGCCGGGGGCGAGGTTGAACGACAAGGTCACCGCCGGAAACACGCCCTGGTGGCTCACCGTGAGCGGCTCGATCTTCGAGGTGTAATGCGCAACGGCGCTCAGCGGCACCTGCGCGCCGTTGGGCGCGGCGACGTAGATTTTCGACAGCGCGTTGGGGTCGTCCTGAAACTGCGGCTGAACCTCCAGCACGACTTTATATTGGCTGGTCGAGGTGTAGATGGTCGCGACCTGACGCTGGCCGAAGGCGTCGTTGAGCGTGTTATCGATGAGCGCGGCGGAAAGGCCGAGCCGCGAGGCGGCGGTGCGATCGACGGTGACCGCGAGGTGCGGCGCCGCCGACTGCTGATCGGAAGCCACGTCCTCGATCTGCGGAAGTTTGTTCATCTCGCGTTCGAGGAGCGGCGCCCAGTGGGTCAACTCGTCGAGATCGGTGTCGGTGAGCGTGTACTGATATTGCGTGCGCGAGAGGCGGCCGCCGACCGTGATGTTCTGCGGCACCTGCATGAAGAATTGCGCACCTTCGACGACGGAGACCGCGCGGCGCAGGCGCTGCACGACCTCGTCGGCGCTGGCGGTGCGCTCGTGAAACGGCTTGAGCTGGAAGAACACGCGGGCGGTGTTTTCACCCGGGTTATAGGTGTAAGCGCCGCCGAGCGAGAACACGCTCTCGACGTCGGGATCGCGGCGGACGATGTCGACGATTTCGCGGGCGACCAGCGCAGTCGAGCGGAACGAGGCGTCCTGGCGCGTCTCCACTTGCCCAAACACGGTGCCGGTGTCCTGCTGCGGGAAGAACCCCTTCGGGATGACGATGTAGAGCCAGGCGGTCGTGGCGACGAGGGCGAGCGTCGCCATGAGCGCGGCGAACTGGTGCCGGAACACGAATTTGAGCCCGCGGTCGTAGGCGGCGAGCATGGCGTCGAAGGCCGCTTCGCAGATCCGGTTGAAGCGGCCGGTCGGATGCAATCCCTGTTGTTTGAGAACGAGCGAGCACAGCACCGGCGTCAGGGTGAGCGAGACCACCGCCGAGGCGAGCACCGCGACCGAGACGGTGATGGCGAACTCACGGAACAGCCGGCCAATGATGCCGCCCATGAAGAACAGCGGGATGAACACGGCGATCAGCGAGAAGGTAATCGAGATGATGGTGAAGCCGATCTGCCCGGCTCCCTTGAGCGCGGCCTCGAACGGACGCATGCCCTGCTCGATGTAGCGAACGACGTTCTCGATCATCACGATCGCGTCGTCGACTACGAAGCCGACCGAAATGGTCAGGCCCATGAGCGAAATATTGTCGAGGCTGTAGCCCGCCACATACATGATGCCGAAGGTGGCGAGCAGCGACAGCGGGACCGCGACACTCGGAATGAACGTCGCCCACAGGGTGCGCAGGAACAAAAAGATCACGACGATCACGAGCGCAATCGTCAGCATCATCGTGAACTGCACGTCGTGCACCGCCGCGCGCGTCACTTGCGAACGGTCGGCGACGAGATCGACGTGCACCGAGGGTGGGATCGACTGCCGCAGCTGCGGCA
>Ga0306926_10004234_pt1 | contig 15025 bp, 11 predicted proteins | sample flu12Cox44000178_FD_203759 | JGI IMG/M metagenome (GOLD analysis project Ga0306926, IMG submission 203759) | Lab enrichment of tropical soil microbial communities from Luquillo Experimental Forest, Puerto Rico - flux8day.12C.oxic.44.000.178 (v2)... | ecosystem: Environmental > Terrestrial >...
GGGATAACGGGCGACGCGGCGGCAATCGCCAATGCCGCCAATGGTGTTTATTGGGTCCTTTACCTTGCGGTTGCTAGGCTTGCCGATCGGCATCTTCGGAATTTGCGGTCGAGCGTTTCTGTCATACGCGCGACCTTTGCGCGCCTCAGGCGCGGCGAGAGGGATTTTGGTCGGCGGTTTTACGACCGGCTGTTCGCGATCGCACCGGAGGCGCGGGCATTGTTCGAGGAAAATCTGGATTCGCGTAACCGCGCCGCCGCCATAGCCGAATAAGCTTTCGCCGCTACGGAAGGCTCACTGCGCCGCTTCGATGCCGTTTTCGGCCGGCAGCTTCGGCGGCTCCGGCATGACCTGCTGCATCACCTGGCGCTGCGGCAAGAGCGCGGCAAACTTCACCTCGATGCCGCGCCAATAGGCGAACGCGTTGAAGCGCGTGCCTTCGATGGCCGCGAGTGCGGCGGCGGCGATGAACGGCAGGCTCTGCACCACGAGAACGAAGGCGAAGATGTTAATCTCGTGTACCTGCTTGTAGTTGGTCAGCACCAAGGTCAGCGCGCCGACGAGAAGCAGCGCCGCGATCACTGACTCCCAGAACGCCGTGAAATCCGGGCCTTTGCGGGCGACGCCGCCCTTGGCGGTCCGCCGGAACGGCACGCTCTCGTTGATGATGCCGAGCGCCACCGCCCTCGCCACCGTCCATTGCACCGCCATAGCGGCGCAGACCGCGCCCAGCATCTGGCCCGCCGGGACACGCACGCGCAGCTGGTAGAGCGAGACGAAATGAATCACCGAGACCGTGAACGCCATAATGATCGGAATCGTCAGGATACGGTCGGGCACCGCAATATTGGCGAACGCCACCGCGGGCACCCAGACGATGTTGAGCAGCGCCACGATCACTCCGATCGAGTCGCCGCCGAGCCAGTTGAGCCAGCCGATGCCGTATTCGCGCTTCTGCTCGCGCGTCATGCCGTCCGACCACGGCAAGAGCTTGCGCCAGTGCTTGCGGAACAGCTGAAAGCCGCCATAGGCCCAGCGCTGGCGCTGGCGTTTGAAGGCGTCGAAGGTATCAGGCAGGAGGCCGTAGCCGTAGCGGCGGTTAGTATAGTGGGCGATATAGCCGTGCTGCAGGATGCTCAAGCCTAAGTCGGTGTCCTCGACGATAGTGTCGGTCGCCCAGCCGCCGACCGCGTCCAGGGCGGCGCGGCGAATGAGGCACATGGTGCCGTGCATGACGATGGCGTTGACCTCGTTCCGTTGCACCATGCCGATGTCGAAGAAGCCGGCATATTCGGCGTTCATGGCCGCGTGCATAACCGAGCGGTCACCGTCGCGGTGATCCTGCGGCGCCTGCACCAAGCCAACGTGCGGGTCGGCGAACAGTGGCCCCAGATCCTTGAGCCAATCCGGCGCGACCACGTAATCGGCGTCGATGATGCCGATGATCGCCGCATCCGGCGCGGTATGCTCGAGCGCGAGCCGCAGCGCGCCCGCCTTGTAGCCGGCAAGCTTGTCGACGCGGATGAACTTGAAGCGCTTGCCAAGGGTGGCGCAGTGCGCCTCGACCGGCTGCCAGGCCGCCGGATCGGGCGTGTTGTTGATCACCACCACGCATTCGAAGTTCTGATAGTCGAGCCGCGACAATGCATCCAGCGTTGCGATCAGCATGTCGGGCACCTCGCAGCAGGCCGGCACGTGGATCGAGACTTTCGGCGCGTAAGCTTCTGGCGCGTCGGGCACGAGCGAAGGCGCGTTGGCAAGCCGGCGCGGCGCGCGGCCGAACATGATCGCGGCGATCTCCTCAACGCGGGCGAGGGCGATGAAGACCAGCGGCACGAGCAGCACCATGCCGAGCCCGAGCGCAAAGGCCGCGCCGGGCACGAAGTAATGGCCCTTCCAGAACGCGACGATGGCGGCGAACCAGGCGCCGACGCCATTGGCCGCGGCGGCGAGCAGAAACGCCTGCGGCACGGTCGCCCGTGCCATGGTGAGGATCGGCAGCGACAGCAAGAGGCCGAGCAGCACCGCAAGGCCGGCGCGTTTAAAATAGTCGGGATCGATGATGGTGCCGGTCCAGGCGAATTTCGGCTGGCGCGATGCGTCGATCAGGCCCCAATAGGGACCGACGCCGCCTTCGGCGGTCTTCCACGACTGATCGATGGCCTCAATGATGTTGTAGTCGATGCCGTAGGCCTGTGCCCGATTGACGAAATCGCGGATCACCAGCGCCTGTTCGGCGCGGCCCGGAACGGCGCGATGGTAATTGTAGCCCGCGCTCGGCCAGCCGAACTCGGAGATAACGATGCGCTTGCCGGGATGCATCTGGCGCAGCTTTTCGTAGAACTCGATGGTCTGATCGACGGCGCGGGAGGCATCGACGCCTTCCCAGTACGGCAGGATATGCGCGCCGATGAAGTCGACGGCCGATGTGAGCTCCGGATGGTCCATCCAGACCGTCCAGATTTCGCCAGTCGTTACAGGAACTGGGCTCTGTCGCTTCACCCTCTGGATGAGCTTGATCAGGTCGTCGACGTTCATCTCGGCGCGGACGCCCGTGGTCTCGTTGCCGACGACGATGGCGTTGACGTTGCTGTTATGGCGGGCGAGTTCGAGCGCCGCGTTGATTTCCCGCTCGTTGCGCTCCTTGTCCTTGTCGATCCAGGCGCCGACCGTGACCTTCAGGCCGAATTCGGCAGCGATCGGCGGCACCAGCTCGGCGCCGCCGGTCGAGGAGTAGAGGCGGATCCCCTTGGTATAAGGCGCGATCGCCGCGAGGTCGGCGCGAATTTGCGCGGGCGTCGGCGGCGGGCCGGTGTCCGGATGGGACGAATGAGCAAACGGCGTGTAGGAAACGCTAGCGAGCTGGCCGGTGAAATCGGGGGCGCTTTGTTCGCCTCGCAGAAGTAGCCACATCCCTGCATGCACGCACGCTACAAGCGCGAGCACAGCGGCGACGGTGCGCATCGACTTTTAACCACGCGGGGCGAAGGACACAGAGGCCCGAACCCGTCCCCAAGGTTCGACTATGGCCGTAAGGCTGATGAGGTTACCTTGCGAGCGGCAATTCAACAAGTAGCGTTGGTGCATGGCAAATTCAAGACAAGGTGATGCAACGGCATGGCGGTATTGCAAGACCACGCAAGCTGCCAACGCACAAGTCGGTCAATGGTTCTGGGTCGGGCTCGGAACGGCAGCGGCCGGCGGCGGCGCGACCTGTTGGTTGGGGTTGAGCCAGCAGGCCTGAACCCAACCATTGAGGCTGTCGCCGGCCTTCGGATCGGCGACCTTCGGATTGATGCTACCGGAATGCAGCAGCAGGCAGCGGAAGCTGGCCTGGACATGACCGCTCGGGCAGCTGAACCGGTCGTAAAGATCGAGGTGGCGAAACGCCGCGTCGAGATCGTCGTTCCACAGCCGGTTGAGGACCCGACCGCCGAGCCAAACGCATTCCGGATTGCCGGCCGGCCCGCTTATGGCTTTCGCCGCTTCAGCGAATTCGTCGATTTTCTGGGTCTGCTTGGCCGCGTCCTGGCCGCTGGCCGGGGCTTCTGCGGCAGGCTTGGCATCGGTGCTCTGGGCCGCCGCTGGCGCCGCGAGGGGCGCGGTCAAAACCGGGGCCAGATAGGCCACCGCACATAGCCCGAACGCAACGCTCAACACACGGGAACGCATGGTTTTACTTATGTTTTTGCAGGTTCGCGTTGATGGGACGGACGTTTCCTAAAAGCTTACGGCGGCGATATGGCCTTTTTCGCATTTCTTTCCGCCCAAGCCGCCGATGACATCACCCTAACTGCGTCGGTTTGTCCAGCGCGCACGGCGGCGCAGGTCGCCCGCGTCGGCTAGTCGACCTTGGCAGAAGCCATTTGCGCCTGGTAATGCGACAGCCGTGCCGTGCCTCGCCGACCAACCGACGATCCGCCGACCGCTTCCTCTGCTTGCGCTGACGGCGCTCGCAATCGGCGTCACCTGGTGGCTGCTCGGCAAGCCGGTTCAATTGCCGCCGTCGCCGCTTGCGCCAGGCGAGAAGCTTTATTGCCTGTCCTATGCGCCGTTCCGCGACGGCCAGACGCCGCTCGTCGAGAACACGCAGTTGACGGTGGCCCAGATCGACGAGGATCTGAAACTCCTCGCCCGTTACACCGACTGCATCCGCACCTACTCGATCGAGTTCGGCCAGGATCAGATCGCCGCCATCGCGCAGCGCCATGGGCTCAAGGTGCTGCAGGGCTTGTGGCTTTCAAACAAAACCGCGCGCAACCGCGCGCAGATCGCCACCGTGGTCGCATTGGCGCGCAAATATCCCGAAACCATCCGCGCCGTCATCGTCGGTAACGAGGTGCTGCTGCGCGGCGAGCTGTCGCTCGCCGACGTCCAAGCCGCCATCCGCGAGGTCAAGGCGCAGATCAGCCAGCCGGTGACCTATGCGGATGTCTGGGAGTTCTGGCTGCGTTATTCCGATCTCAAAAACGACGTCGACTTCGTCACCATCCATATCCTGCCGTATTGGGAAGATTTCCCATTGCGCGCTTCGCTCGCCGCGGCCCACATCGACGCCATCCGCAAGCGCGTCGCCGCGGCCATGCCGGGCAAGGAGATTGTCATCGGCGAAGTCGGTTGGCCGAGCCAGGGGCGCATGCGCGAAGGCGCGCTGCCGTCGCCGGTCAACCAGGCGCGCGTCATCGAAGATACTTTGACGCTCGCCAAACGTGAGAACTTTCACGTCAATGTCATCGAGGCGTTCGACCAGCCGTGGAAGCGCCGGCTCGAAGGCTCGGTCGGGCGCTACTGGGGCATCATCGATCGCTTCAGCGGTCAGTCGAAATTCACCTTCGGCGGCGCGGTTTCCAACCATCCGCACTGGTTCATGCAAGCGCTCGCCGGCGTCGCGCTCGCCGCACTTACATTTGCGGCGGCGTGGCGCGGTGGCCGCGGCGAACGGGCGCCGCCCTATCTGTGGCTGCGCGTCGCCATCATCGCGTTCGTCTCAGGCGTGCTGTTCGGCTGGACCATCGCGACCGTGCCGATCGAAGGCTACCGGCCCGGGCGCTTGCTGCGCATGCTGCTCCTGACATTGGTCGCCGGCGCGGCGCCGCTGCTTGCGGCGTTTGCCTGCGCGGCAAACCAGACCGTGCCGGCCTTCGCCGCGTTTCTTGGCGGCGGCGCCTCCGGACGCGGCAATCTTCAGCGTTGTGTGCTTGGCGGCGTCCTGATCGCGACATTTCTGCTTGCCGTGCAGTCCGCGCTCGGCCTGGTGTTCGATCCGCGCTACCGCGATTTCGACTTTGCGCCGCTGATCGCCGCGATCGTGCCGTACCTCATTCTGACTCTGTCGACGCCGCTTGCAAAAGCCGCGCGTGCCAACACGTCACGGCCAATGGCCGAGCTTGTCGCCGCCGTCGTGCTCGCGCTTTCGGCGGCCTACATCGCCGTCAACGAAACCTTCGCCAACTGGCAATCAATGTGGCTCTGCGCAGCGCTGATCGGCCTTGCCTTCACGCTGCAACGGGCGCGGGTCGCGCCAAACTCAGAATAAGAAAGCCTACGGCAACCGCCGCAAGATCGGCATTGTGCAGTACGACGCCGAAGGCGGACGCAGCGAGCGCCGCCGCTACCAGCACCACCGACGGCCGCAGCAGGTTCAAAAACGCGACGATCAGCGCGGCCCAGCCGAAGACGCCGTAATTGAACAGCACGATGGTCAGCCGGAACGTCGTGCACAGCCAGGTCTGAAGCCCGTCCTGGCAGGCCAGCGCCACCGTGTTGTTCTCGAGCGCCATGTAGCGCAGGTAAAGCGCTTGGCCAAGCGACAAAAAGCCGACGATCAGAAGCCAATTCGTTTGGCGTGCGGTGGGGAGGAAAAGCGGGCGCATGATCGAGATATTCTATGGCCGGTGCGGCAGACTATGTGCGCCGATGAAGCACTGCAATCATAGCCAGCAAGCCAAACCCGCCGAGCAGGAGGAAGCCCGCTATATTCTCGATGACGGCCTGATGGCGCGGATAGTCGGGCGCCAACGTTGCCATGGCGATGCCAAGGAACACACCAATCGTGCCAAATCCGGCAATCATCGTTCGGGAATAGAATTTGAAAGCCCCGGCAGACGCGCGACTTTTTTATGACAGTCGCGGGCAATGGTAACCTAGGTCACAGTCCAGGGCGGGCGCTCGCCGAAGCCTTGAGGCCCGCAACGGGGGGCAGGTCAAGGTGCAGTGCTTATTCCAGCGCCAAATGCTGGCCGGCGAAAATGGTCGGCTGACAGTATTGATGGAAGCGTTGCAGCGACGTGCACAGTTGGGCGGCGGTTTCCGCGCTGGCGAACGGCCCGACCACGAGCCGCAGCTCCGGATGAGTGGACGGCGGCTGCCCGCTCAACGACACCGTCGGCACGAGGTCGCCGAACAGTTGTGGGTGGGCGGAGCGGATACCCGCCCAGCGCGCGCGCAACGCCTGGATCGACACGGCGGTGCCGATATCGGCGCCGTATTCCATGGGCGTCGGCAGTGCCGGTGCCACCACGGCGGCGATGTTGGCCGGCGTCACCGGCTCGGGCGGACTGTCGGGCCACGCGGGGGTCGCCGCCGCGCGCTTGATCTGCTGGGCGATGGAGCCGGTGACATCGTCAACGCTGTGCTCGACCATGCCGACGCGCGCCTTAAGGCGGTCGTTTTCCGATGCAAGTTCGCGCACCGCTTCCGACAGCCGTTTGGTTTCGGTCTGCGCGTCGAACGGCCGGTTGTCGGCTTCCGCCGTCGCTTGTCCGGGCTGCTTCACTGCCACGCTCGAGCCGCCGCTAATTGTCGCGACCGCGACGGCGGCGCGCTGCGAACCGACCACGCCGCGGCTCGAGATGACGGCGATCAGCAGCGCTGCGGCAGCGGTCGCGCCCCACATCATCAACCGCCACAGGCCTTGCATGGTGACGGGAGCCTTCCTGTCGGGAGCCATTGGGCCGGAAGCTTTGGGCGCCGGCCGTTTCAGGTCCGCCTTGGCCAGCCGCACTTCGTCTGCCATTTCTTAATGCCGCTCCGCGCCGCCTCGGGCGAATCAGTGCTAAAAATCTAGCAGATTCTGACGGTTCCGGCCTCTTGCGCCGCCCTCCCGCGACCGGCATTTACCGCGGTACGCGGGTGCCGCTTTCGACGCGCGTTCCGCTCGGATAAGACAGCGCCCGCGGAGATTTGTTGCGATGAAGTCTTTGCAGTGAAGGCTTGGCAATGAAGGCGCGAAGCTGCCTCGCCATCGTGCTCGCGGCCGGCGAGGGCACCCGCATGCGCTCGGCACGGCCAAAGGTGATGCACGCGCTCGCCGGTCGCTCGATGCTGGCCCATGTGCTGGCCGCGGTCGGCGCCGCCGGGACAACCGCGACGGCGGTCGTGGTGGGACCGAAGCAAGACGAGGTGGCGGAGGAAGCCAAGCGCGCGCTTCCAGGCGCCGAGATTTTCGTCCAGCACGCGCGCAAGGGCACCGCGCATGCTGTGCTCGCCGGCAAGGCAGCCATCGCGCGCAAAAAGCCCGACGACATTCTGATCGTGTTCGGCGACACGCCTCTGATCGCGCCGGCGACGTTGCAGCGCTTGCGCGCTCCGCTCGTCAAAGGCGCCGCCATCGCGGTGCTGGCCTTCCGGCCGGAGAATCCGACCGGCTACGGCCGCGTCATCGTGCAAGACGGTGCGGTGGTCGCCATCCGCGAGGAGGCCGATGCCAACGCGCGCGAACGCGCGGTCGCGCTCTGCAACGGCGGCATCATGGCATTCGCTGGCAAGCATGCACTTGCGATCCTGGAAAAGATCGGCAACGCCAATCGCAAACACGAATTTTATCTGACCGATGCGGTCGCGATCGCCCGCGGCATGAAGCTTGCCGCCGTCGCGGTCGAAGGCGAGGAGGACGACGTGCGCGGCATCAACACCAAAGCTCAACTGGCCGAGGCCGAGAGCGTGACGCAGCAGCGGCTGCGCAAGGCGGCGCTCGAGGCCGGCGTGACCTTGATCGCGCCGGAGACCGTGTATCTCTCGGCCGACACCAAATTCGGCAAGGATGTCACCGTCGAGCCCTATGTGGTGTTCGGCGAGAAGGTCAAAGTCGACGACAGCGCGGTGATCCGCTCGTTCTCGCATCTTACCGGCGCCCATGTCGGCAGGGGCGCCATCGTCGGGCCGTTCGCGCGGCTGCGGCCAGGCGCAAAACTTCATGAAGACGTCCACATCGGCAACTTCGTCGAGGTCAAGGAGGCGACGGTCGAAGCCGGCGCCAAGGCCAATCACTTGAGCTATATCGGCGACGCCACCGTCGGCGCCGGTAGCAATATCGGCGCCGGCACCATCACCTGCAATTACGACGGCGCCGGAAAGCACCGGACCGAGATCGGCGCCGACGTGTTCATCGGCTCGAACTCGTCGCTGGTAGCGCCGGTCAAGATCGGCGCCGGCGCTTATGTCGGCTCGGGTTCAGTGATCACCGCCAATGTGCCGGCCGATGCCTTGGCGCTCGGCAGAAGCCGCCAGGTCGTTAAGGAAGGCTGGGCGTCCCGCCTGCGCTCGCTCAAAAACTTGCGCAAAAAGCAGGCGCCGACCCGAAAATAGGCGCGAGATCGAGCGCTGAAGGGGCCCGGCCCGGCGGTTAGATCCGTTAAGGGTTCCGCCAACATTTTGTCGCGAAGCGAAAGGTTTTTTGAGTTTCGCCACTAGAATGGTTGGGGCTTAACGGTTAACAGAGGCGGGGCAGGGGTCAGTTCTCGCAATGTGCGGCATTATCGGCATCGTCGGCCATGAAGCGGCCGCGCCACAGATGATCGATGCGCTCAAGCGCCTCGAATATCGCGGCTACGATTCCGCGGGCGTCGCGACGCTGGAGCACGGCGTGCTGACGCGCCGCCGCGTCGAGGGCAAGCTCAAGAATTTGGAGCAGCGCCTCGCCAAGGAGCCGCTCACCGGCACCATCGGCATCGGCCACACCCGCTGGGCCACCCACGGCAAGCCGACCGAGAACAACGCGCACCCCCACGCCACCGAACGTTTGGCGGTCGTGCACAACGGCATCATCGAGAATTTCGCCGAGCTGCGCCGCGAGCTTTCTGAGCGCGGCGCCAAATTCGTCACCGAGACCGACACTGAAGTCGTCGCGCATCTGGTCAGTGAGGCGATGGACAAGGGCTTGGTGCCGGTCGAGGCGGTCAAGGCGGCACTACCGCGGCTGCGCGGTGCGTTCGCGCTCGCCTTCCTGTTCGCCGGCGAGGACGATCTTCTGATTTGCGCGCGCAAGGGCTCGCCGCTCGCCATCGGATACGGCGACGGCGCCATGTATGTCGGCTCCGATGCGATCGCACTCGCGCCGTTCACCGACACCGTCAGCTATCTGGAAGACGGCGACTGGGTGGTCGTCAACCGCGACAATGCCGAGGTGCACGACGCCCAAGGCGTGGTGGTGCAGCGCGCGATCCTGAAATCGCAAGCGTCCGTGATGCTCATCGACAAGGGCAACCATCGCCATTTCATGGCGAAGGAGATTTTCGAGCAGCCCGAAGTGGTCGGCCATACGCTCGCCAATTACATCGACATGGCGGCCGAACGCGTCGCGCTGCCGATGCCGCTGCCGTTCGACTTCAAAAAGCTCAACCGTATTTCGATCGCAGCCTGCGGCACCGCCTACTACGCCGGCATGATCGCCAAATACTGGTTCGAGCGCTTCGCCCATCTGCCGGTCGAGGTCGATATTGCTTCCGAATACCGCTACCGCACGCCGCCGCTCGGCGCCGGCGGGCTCGCCATCGTCGTGTCGCAGTCGGGCGAGACCGCCGACACGTTGGCGTCGCTGCGCTACGCGCGCGAGCACAAACAGCACGTTCTGTCCGTCGTCAACGTGCCGACCTCGACCATCGCCCGCGAGAGCGACGTGGTAATGCCGACGCTAGCCGGGCCGGAAATCGGCGTTGCCTCGACCAAGGCGTTCACCTGTCAGCTCGCGGCGCTCGCCAGCCTCGCGGTTGCCGCCGGGCGCGCCCGCGGCGTTCTTTCCGACGTCGACGAGAAGCGCATCGTCCATGCCCTGATCGAAGTGCCGCGGCACCTTGCCGAGGCGCTCACGCTCGAGCCGCAGATCACCGAGCTTGCCCGCGACCTCGCCAAGTGCCGCGACGTGCTCTATCTCGGCCGCGGCACGAGCTATCCGATCGCGCTCGAAGGCGCGCTAAAGCTCAAGGAAATCTCCTACATCCACGCCGAAGGCTATGCCGCCGGCGAGCTCAAGCACGGCCCGATCGCGCTGATCGACGAGACCATGCCGGTGGTCGTGATCGCGCCGCACGACCAGATTTTCGAAAAGACGGTCTCCAACATGGAGGAGGTCGCCGCCCGCGGCGGCCGCCTGGTGCTGGTGACCGATGCCGAAGGCGCCCGCACCGCCGCCAATTCGAAGCCGTGGGTGACGCTGACGTTGCCGACCATGCCGGCGACGGTGGCGCCACTGGTCTACGCCGTGCCGGTGCAGCTCATCGCCTATCACACGGCCGTCATCATGGGCACCGACGTCGATCAGCCGCGCAACCTTGCCAAGTCGGTGACGGTGGAATAGAGCCGCGCCGGCGGGCGCGAAAGCCTATATATTGTTACGGCGCCGATACTGGGGCGCTGCATTTGCGCGATTGGACCGCATGACGAACGACAACGAACAGGGCAGCGTGACGGCGGCCGGCGCGCCCAAGGCGGCGCCTGGCTTCATCAGCCGCGTCCGTAATTATTTTCTCACCGGGCTCATCGTTGCCGGCCCGGTGGCCGTGACCCTGTGGCTGATCTGGTGGTTCGTCACCTGGGTCGACAACCTGGTGCGGCCACTCATTCCCAAGGCGTACCTGCCCGAGACTTATCTGCCGTTTCACATTCCGGGGCTCGGCCTGATCATCGCTTTCGTTGCGCTGACGCTGCTCGGATTTCTGGCTGCGAACCTGGTCGGGCGCAAGCTCGTCGATATCGGCGAGAGCCTGCTGCAGCGCATGCCGATCGTGCGGCCGATCTACCGCACCGCCAAGCAAATCTTCGAGACCGTTTTCTCGAGCTCCGGATCGAGCTTCCGCCGCGTCGGCCTGGTCGAGTTTCCATCGCCCGGCATGTGGTCGCTCGTGTTTCTCACCCAGTCGCCGAACGCCGGCATTGCCGAACGGCTGCCGGCGACGGAGCACGTCTCCGCCTTTTTGCCGTGCACGCCGAACCCGACCACCGGTTTCTTCTTCTACGTGCCGCGCCGCGACGTCGTCGATATCGACATTACTGTCGAAGAGGCGATGCAACTGTTGATGTCGGCCGGCATAATTCAACCAGGCGGCGACCAGCAGCAAAAGCTCGCCGCATTGGCGCAAACGGCGCGTGTCGCCCAGGTCGCGCGCAAACCGGAAACTACAACCGCTGGCTAGGCGGACGCGTCTGCACGCGTGATCTACCATCGTGGCGCAATCCAACGGCTAGGGGCAGCCATGGGTTTCGGTGAAGCGATCGCTTCGGGCTTTGCGAACTACGTGAACTTCAACGGCCGCGCCTACCGCGCCGAGTACTGGCTCTGGGTGCTGTTCACGATCATCGGGGCGCTCGCGACCGGCATCGTCGATGCTGCCGTGTTCGGCTACAATCCCGGCGGCGGCGTATCGCCGCTCAACACCATCTTCGACCTGGTCACGATACTGCCGAGCCTGGCCGTCGGTGCGCGCCGCCTGCACGACCTCGACCGGACGGGGTGGTGGCTTTTGCTGCTGCTCACCGTCATCGGCACCATCCTGCTGATCGTCTGGTTCTGTCTCAGAGGCAGGTCCGGTCCGAACCGGTACGGGCCCGATCCGCTGCCGGCGGAATAGCTAGCCTGCTCCGAGCAGCCTGATCGCCTCGTCGCGGGCGAACAGGTAGAGCAGCACGCGCAGCGCCTCCCCGCGCGGCGATTGCAATTTCGCGTCGCGCGCCAGCATCAGCGCCGCGTCGTCGCGCGCCGCCCTCAACAGCTTGCCGTGAAACTCGATGCGGGCGATGCGGAAGCCCGGCATGCCGCTTTGCCGCGTGCCGAGCACGTCGCCTTCGCCGCGCAGCCGCAAATCCTCCTCGGCGATGCGGAAGCCGTCGTCGGTCTCGCGCAGGATGGCAAGGCGCGCTTTCGCCGTTTCGCCGAGCGGCGCCTTGTAGAGCAGCAGACACGTCGAACGCTCGGCGCCGCGACCAATGCGGCCGCGCAATTGATGCAGTTGCGCCAGCCCGAAGCGTTCGGCGTGCTCGATCACCATGACGCTCGCTTCCGGCACATCGACGCCGACCTCGATCACGGTGGTGGCGACGAGGAGCCGCGTCTCGCCCGAGGCGAAGCGCTCCATGGCGCGGTCCTTGTCGGCGCCGCGCATGCGGCCGTGGACGAGATCGACAGCGTCGCCGAAGCGCTTTTGCAGCGCCGCGTAACGCACCTCGGCCGCGGCGAGGTCGGTGGTTTCGGATTCCTCGACCAGCGGGCAGACCCAGTAGACGCGGCGGCCCTCGTCGAGGGCGCGCGCCACCGCCTCGATCATCTCGTCGAGCCGCGACAGTGGAACGGCGCGGGTGTCGATCTTTTGCCGGCCGGCGGGTTTTTCGCGAAGCTCCGAGACGTCCATGTCGCCGAAATAAGTGAGCACCAAGGTGCGCGGGATCGGCGTTGCCGTCAGCACGAGCAGGTCGACCGCTTCGCCCTTGCGGGCAAGCGCGAGCCGTTGATGCACGCCGAAGCGATGCTGCTCGTCGACGATGGCGAGCGCCAGATCGCGGAACGCGACGTCGTCCTGGAACAGCGCGTGGGTGCCGACGATGAGATCGATGTCGCCGGCGGCAAGGGCGGCGAGAATCTCCGGACGGTCGTGGCCGCGCTCGTGGCCGGTGAGGATGGCGACATTAATGCCGGCTTTCGACGCCAAGGGTGCGACGGTGGCGAGGTGTTGCCGTGCCAGAATTTCGGTCGGCGCCATCAACGCCGCCTGGCGGCCGGCCTCGATCACAGTCGCAGCTGCAAGCAGCGCCACCACGGTTTTGCCGGAACCGACGTCGCCGTGCAGAAGCCGCAGCATGCGGTTCGGCTGCGCCAGATCGGCGACGATGTCCGTGACAGCACGCTGCTGCGACGGCGTTAGCGAGTAGGGCAAAGCTGAGATCACCTTCTGCCGCAAGCGGCCTTCGGCGCTGCTGCCGTGGCCCGGCCGCGCGCGCATATGGGCGCGTAAAAGCGCGAGCGCGAGCTGCCCGGCCAAAAGCTCGTCGTAGGCAAGCCGCGACCACGCCAAACCTTCGGGCTCAAGCGCGTCGGGCGCCTCGGGGCGATGGATGGCGCCTAGCGCCGCGCCAAAATCGGGAAAGCGGTTTTTCGCAAGCCACGCCTCGTCCTGCCATTCCGGAAGTTGCGGCAGCCGCGCAAGCACAAGATCGAGCGCCTTGCGGATCTGGTTCGGGTGCAGGCCTTCGGTCAGCGGATAAACCGGATCGATCAGCGGCAGTTGCGCAAAGCCTTCCGCGTCGACCACACGGTCGGGATGCACCATCTGCAAGTGGCCGTCGTAGAGCCTCGCCGTGCCGGATACGTAGCGCTCTTCGCCGATTGGGTAGAGCTTTTGCAGATAATCCTTGCGCGCGTTGAAATAAGTGATGGTCAGCGTGTTGGTGTCGTCGCCCACGTCGATGTTGTAGGGCACGCGCGGCCGGTTCGGCGGCGGCGGCCGGTGGCGCTCGACGGTGACGGCGACGGTGACCACGGTGTCGGGCACGACTTCGCTGAGTTTCGGCTGGTTGCGGCGATCGACGAAGCCGGTCGGCAGGTGAAACAGCAGATCGATGAGGTGCGGCGGCTCGCCATCGCGGTTCAGAAGCCGCGCAAAGATCTTCTCCAGCTTCGGACCGATGCCGGGCAGCGCTGTGAGCGTGGCGAACAGCGGATTGAGGATGTTGGGCCGCATCAACCTATTTTCCGTCATCCTGAGGTGGCCGCCGCCTTCGACGCGCTATGGTGGCCCTCGAAGGATGCGGCCGAGGCGCCCGGGCCGTCCCCCTTCGAGGCTCGCTACGCTCGCAACTCAGGGTGACGGTTGGAAAGGCTGACATCTCGTCTATCGCCCTCTATATACCCCACGCCCGGCCGCGTCCGGGCTATTGGCGTTTGAGGTCCCCATGACAGAGCGGTCGAGCGAGGGTTTGTCGGAGCGGCGCAAGAAGCTTCTGTTTCGCGCCTGGCGCCGCGGCGTGCGCGAGACTGACCTGATCGTCGGCCGCTTCGCCGACGCGTACATCGAGGGGTTGGACGAATCTTCGTTAAACGACTTCGAGCGGCTGATCGAAGTGCCGAATGCCGACCTTTACGCCTGGGTCAGCGGCGAGGTCGCGGTGCCAACGAGTTACAATACGGCGCTGCTGCGGCAGCTGCGCGATTTTCACGCCCGCGGCACGGGCAGCGGCCGCGCCAAGGAGGAGCGGTGACGGCGCACGCTCCGACGCAAACCCAATCGCCGGCGCGGCGGCTCAAAGCCGGCCGGCCGCTGACGCTTGCCGGCATCGCCGACGGCGCCCAGGGTTTGGTGATCGCCGACCTCGCCCGCGCGGTTGCCGCGGGCGACAGGCCGCCGGCGATTTCGGCGGCGGTGGTCTGCCGCGACGACGGCCGCATGGCGGCGCTCGGGCGCGCCATCGCCTTCTTCGCTCCCGACATCGAAGTCTTAGAATTCCCGGCCTGGGACTGCTTGCCCTACGACCGCGTGTCGCCACATGCCGCCATCGTCGCGCAGCGCATGACCGCGCTGGCGCGGCTTGCGCGCATAACAGGCCGCGAGCGGCCGGCCTTGCTGCTCACCACCGTCAACGCGATTTTGCAGCGCGTGCCGGCGCGCGGCCTTGTCGCCAAGCAATCGCTGTCGGCGGCGCCGGGCAACATGCTGCCGATGGCCGGCATCGTGCAGTGGCTGGAGCTCAACGGCTTCAACCGCCCCTCCACCGTGCGCGAGCCGGGCGACTACGCCGTGCGCGGCGGCATCGTCGATCTCTT